>Ga0302187_10001697_pt1 | contig 18532 bp, 13 predicted proteins | sample II_Bog_E1_3_FD_202120 | JGI IMG/M metagenome (GOLD analysis project Ga0302187, IMG submission 202120) | Peat permafrost microbial communities from Stordalen Mire near Abisko, Sweden - II_Bog_E1_3 | ecosystem: Environmental > Terrestrial > Soil > Wetlands > Peat | place: Sweden: Abisko...
GCCTACCGCACGAACGAGTTTTTCCGCAGCCTGTGAAGCCGTGCCCTTTCAAAACTTCGGCCATTTGGTAGTTTTTCGGCGGCTTGTAAAGCTCATCTTCATTTTCAGCTACTAGCAACACGACTGAAGTCATGCGCTGTTACAGAGCCTCTGGCGTCGCTCAGGGGCTGGGGCACGGCGGTTTCTTCCTGCTTCAATCGCGTTAGCCGCCTGTTGGCGAATTGTAACGCCGCGTCGATTGATCTATTTGGGTATAATTGCCGCGTCTGAACGTTGGGGAAACCATTGAAATATAGAGCGATTGTCGCGAGGCTGGAGGCCGGTTCCTACCACGCAAGAGTGCAATCCGCGATTTTGTTGGCGTTGCTGATTGGGCTTTGCGCCGCCGGAGATCACTTGAAGGCTCAGACCGCGGGAAGCGGCGCTCCTGCCCCACTTGCCTCTTCGCCTGTGTCAGACCAGCCCTCGGCGCAATTGAAGATTGAATCGAGGCTGGTGGTAGTGAAGGTAACCGTTCGCGATGCGAAGGGGCACTTGGTCTCCGGACTCAAGAAGGAAGATTTCAAGCTTTTCGACCGCGGTAAAGAGCAGCCGATTGCGCAATTTGAGGAAACTTCTCCCGCGCCGCCGGTTTCCAGTTCGTCAACGTCCCAACCCACGGGGGTTTCTCAGCCCGCTAAAACCGAGCAGCGGTACATTGCGTTCTACTTCGATGACCTCAACTCCTCCCCCGCCGATTTGATGCAGGCACGCGACGCGGCCGACGCCTACCTGGCCAACGGCCTTCACTACGGCGACCAGGTGGCGATCTTCACGACAAGCGAAATTCTCACCGATTTCACCGCCGATTCCCGGCGCATCCACGACTCGCTCAAGAATCTGCGTTCTCACTCCCCCGGACGGGCCGCGCTGCCCAACTGTCCAGACCTGTCCGACTACCAGGCAGAGGAGATGTTGCAACTCCCATCTCTCAATTCCAACCCATGGCGAGTAGCCCTGGAAGAGGCACTCGTGTGTGCGCCGCCTCCCGACCCGAGGTCGACCCCGCAGGCGATCAAAGAGGTTGCGGAGAGGGTGATGGCCTATGCGCGGGATCGGGCGCGTGGGAACCTGCTGCAATTCCAACAGGTCATCCAGTACATTGCGAAGGCGCCGGGGCAGCGCACCGTTATCCTTGCCTCTTCCGGTTTTCTCTCGGAAGACGACGAGCTCATCATCAACCGGATCATTGAGCGAGCCCTCCGTTCGCAGGTGACGATCAACTCGCTTAACCCCACCGGACTTGCCGTCATGCTTCGCGAGTCGGACGCTTCCCGCACGTCCATCTCGATCACAAACCCGCGCACCATGCAGTCTCGCGATTCTCTGGATGCGGAGCGGGCATTGGTCGCCAATGGTGTTCTCGCGGCCATGGCCGAGGGCACTGGCGGCATCTTCTTCCACGACAACAACGACCTCAAAGCCGGCCTCGACGCACTGCTCGGCCATGCGGAGAATTACACCCTGGCGTTCGAGCCCAGAGAGCTGAAGCTGGACGGGAAGTTCCACGATCTGAAGGTGACGCTCGCGGAGAAGCACACGGGCTATGCGATTCTGGCCCGTCGTGGATACTTCGCCGTTGCGCCTGAGGCCGACGAGGCCCAGCCGGCGCATGCCCAGGCCGCACATGAGAAGGACGGGCATGAGAAGGACGGGCATGGGGCCTCTTCGATAGCCCTCCAGCCTCAATTTACGGTTGCTGCGGCCGCCACGCCGGTTGCCCCCAAGTCAGAGGAGCGGGAAGAAAAGCTGCTTCAGGATGCGCTGAACTCGAAGGCTGAGATTTCGGACCTGCAACTGAGCATCGAGGCGGCGCCTTCAGAAGGGCAGGGCCCGACCCGAATCCTCGCGATGACCGTTCATGTTGACGCCAAGGCTATCCCGCTGCGCATTCGGGATGGCCACAACCTGGACCATCTCACTTTCGTGGTTGCCATCTACGACGACAAGGGAAACGCCGTCGAGATCAAGGATCAGCGGGCAAATATCGACCTCCAGGCCGAGGAACTGCCGGACTTTTTGAGCAATGGCATGGATGCCAACCTGATGTTCGAGTTGAAGCCTGGGAATTATCGCATCCGCGGGGCGGCCATTGAGTCAGAGCAGCACAAGCTCGGAACCATCTCTCAGCCGATCAACATTCCGTAACGGAACACCAAGGAAAGCCGTCCGATATGGCATTGATGAAACGGAGTTCGAATCGTCCCCGGCCAGATGCAGCAGCGCTCCGGACGCCGCCGGTCGCACGAATCCGCGGGAACAGGCCGGGTATCGGGTGGGGTCTGGTGCTGCTGCTTTTCGCATGCGCTGCCGTGCCGGCCGCTGCGAAAAGGACGACCGTCCAGCAACTCGAGAGCCTGGTGGCCTCGGTTCATGGCAGACCGGACGCTGAAGTTGCCGACAAACTCGTTGAGCTCGAGTTGACTGAGCGCCTCAGCTCCGCAAGGATGGCGAGTCTGGATTCCGCAATGCCGGGCCCCATGGCGCGTGGAGCGCTGATGGCGCTGGCCGATTCGTCCGCGTTCCTGCGGCCACCGGCCGATGAAATTGCCGACTCGGCTCCGCCTGACCCAGCCACCCAGCGCCAACTGCTGGAATTGACCGCTGACTACGCCAGCCAGACCCTGGCCAAGATGCCCAACTTCTTTGCCACCCGCGAAACTACGCTTTTTATGGACAAGCCTGCGGGGCCGGGGGTGATTGCCACCGCAGTCGCCCAATCACTGGAATTTGTGAGGAAAGTGAATGTCACGGTGCTCTACCGCGACGGAAAGCAGGTTGAGCAAACCCCGGACAAGCAAGGGATAGAGTCCCAGCCGATGGAAACGGGTCTGGTGACCTCGGGAGAGTTCGGGCCCATACTCGGCACTCTTTTGTCGGACGCCCGCGAGGGAACGCTCACCTGGGGATACTGGGAGCGGCGTTCTGGAACTAACCTCGCCGTCTTTCGCTACTCCGTCCCGAAGAGCAAATCCCACTATGAAGCCAAATTTTGCTGCGTCCTCATCAACAGCGGTCTGATCATCTACCAGCGCATCACCGGTTATCACGGGGAGATTGTAGTGGACACTGAAACCGGAACCATCCTTCGACTGACCATGCAGGCAGACCTCAAGCCCTCATACCCGATGGCTCGCGCCGATCTGATGGTTGAGTACGGATTGGTTGAAATCGGCGGCAAAACCTACAACTGCCCGGTGAAAAGTGTTGCCATCACGCGGGGGTATGAACCGGTTCCGGCCACTGTGCTTGGTTTGCCCACCGATATCGGATCCCTGGGGGCGAATCAGGATTCAACCGACAGGCCGGAGATTCTTCAGACCATGCTCAACCACGTTGTCTTCCGTCAGTATCACCTGTTCCGATCCGAGTCGCGCATCTTGACCGATGAAGAAGCCGCGCCGGCGAGCGGTCCGCCCGCAGTGGCTCCCCCGACAAGCCCGAATCGGTAAGTAGCGGTCCATTTGACCGGGATTGAGCTTTGGGAGAGTCAGTCACGACCTGGATGGCAACTCGGAGGGGATCGATATGGAGTCGTGTGTGTCGACGGGCCGGTTTGTCGGCAGGGGGCGGCTGGGGATGCGGGGGATCGCGGGTTGCGCCGCGTGGTTTCGCATCACTGGGTTTCCGGCGACCTCTCTTAATTCACATGAGGGGAGTGGGTCCTATTCGGGTTTTGGTTCGGGGGGAATTTCGGAATCGGGCGGTCGAGTGTGACCTTCAAGCGCTAAGACAAAGTCGTGCGCTCGTTTTTCGAGAGCGGCTGCTTTCGGACATTTTTCCGGCCCTCCTAACCGCTTTTGGATTCGCTTAGCGATTCGCTCTGCCTCGCGGCTCATCTCGAGAAGTTCCCAGCTTGCGAAGGCCGGTGGTTCAGGTAGCTTGGCGCTCTGCGCAGGCGCGACATCTTTCGCTGCGAGCAGAGGTCCAACCAAGCTGAGAATGTGACGGACCAGCTTCTGGGCTCTAATGTCCACTGCATCGCCGAGACGGACAGACTTGCGAAACTGCTTAAGAGCCTCTTTAGGGTCGGGCACGCCAAAGCTCGGGGTGAGGTAGAGCTCACCGAGTTTGAAGGATGCCCAGCTATGCGGGTCGGCTAGCTTAAGATTCTCCGCAGCATCGCTGAGGCGAAAGACGGCTTGATCGAGGTAGAGAGATCCTAGCAGGAAGTGCACTTCTCGATGATTAGGGTCCAGTTGCAGGGCGGACTTGAGGAGAGATTCGGCCCGGACCGTCCAGCCCTCCTTCTTCCTGATTACTACGGCTTTGGCCGCATTCAATCGAGGGTCTATGAGGTCGGGACTAAGGAGAATAGCCGCATTGAAATCATCGAGAGCATTCGATGGTGAAACACCAAAGTCAAGTAACACAGCACCGCGCGCCCCGCGCGCGATAGCAGTTGCGTGCATGAGGCTTGCCGAGATCGGTTGCGAGGTCTTGAGACTTTCGATCAGTTCCGCCGTGATGTGTTCAATGCGTGCGAAAGTCTTCTCTAGTACGGACACTTTCCTGGGCGATTTTGGATTGGGCTTTCCACTTTCTTGCCCCAGCACATCCTGCGAGGTATCTTCCGGCGAGTGTGATCCGCGGGTTGATTGAGGTCTTGCCTTGACTTCCGACGAGTTTTTGGAACTGTCAACGAGAAGCTTATAGTGGGTGCGGAGTGCCGAAGCGAGAGCGCTTTTGGTGAGCCAATTCAAGTCCTCGGACGTGTTTACCAGGACGCCTTCGAGAATATCGATTGCTTCTTTCAATTCCTCCCATTTTTCCATTCGGGCAAGGGTGAGCGCACGGTTATAGTCAACTCTCGCTTTGAGTTTTGCCAGTTGTTCTCCACTGGTCTGGGGGCCGATGACCTTCCCGTTTAAAAGGCTCTCATGCAGGAATGACCAGTTTTGAAGCGAGTCATCGAGGTTGCCGATGAGCTGGAGGAACAGGGCGTTGTTATACCGGGCCATCCAATTCGAGGGATCGTATTTGAGAGACTTCTGGAGCAGGAGTTGCGAAGCGGAGATGGAGGCCAGGCTTTTGTCGTGGCGGTAGAGGTCCATTGCTTGCTGGAAGCAGTCAAGGCTTTGCCAGATCCTGGTGGACTGCTCAGCATTCGAATAGATGATCATGACCTTTGCCATGACTTCGCGGAGTGCGGCATCCCTGGCGTCGGCGCCTTGCCGGCTAGCCGACCAGGCTGCACCCTTGATCGGTTTACGGGCATCATCGAGCATCTGAACGTATACGAATGTTGTGTCCCCGGTCTTGGAGTGGATGCCCTGGAGGGTCCGTCGGTACCTAGGCCTCAGGGCGTCTTTCCACGCCTGAATGAGCGCTTTCGGGCTTATCTTGACGGCTCCGAGACTCACGCTGTCGGCCGTTCCCAGCGCAGTTTCAATGGAGCTGGTACCCAGAATCGGCTGCATATTGACGAAGGTGGCGCCGCCCCCGCTGATGGATGCTTCTTGTACGAGTTCGTCGGATGCGGGCTCCTGCGTTGGATTGAGAAGTCGATTGGCTTCCTGGGTGAGGATTAGATTGGCCACTTCTGAGGGATTTTCCGCGCTCTGATCGGTGAAGGAGATCAGGGTTTGCGGATGGACTCTTTTGAGCCTTGTAAGCTGCGCGAGACCGAAAAGACAGAAAGCGGCCAGCGCAAGAAGAACCAACCATTCGAAAAGCGTTGATGCTTTGGAAGCAAGGCTATCCCAGAAGGTGGCGAAGGCGCTCGATTTTCTTTTTGCCTGGAGGACCGCGGCACGCTGGGCGCGAAGCCGCTCGCTGCGGACGAGAGCTGCGAGTTCTGGAGATACGGTGGAGTCTGCGGGCAAATCTTTGAGGATAGCGAGCGCGTCTTCTGAATTATCGTGGTCGGTGAGTTTGGCCGCTTCGTTGATGGATTCGCAGACCTGATAGTTGACGTCTTGAAAATGCTCAACGGAACAGATTGGAAAGGCGATTTGTTTGGCCGTCGCGAACGGTGGTGCGAGAACGACGAGCAACAAGAGTTTTCGAAGCATCGCTTCCCCTCTCCTGGTTCGCCTTGAACTCCCGCGTCCGGCCGGCGGACGAACAAGGGGGTTAACGGGGCGTACTACTTGCATGATTGAAAGCCGTTGATCTCGACGGTGTTCCTAAATTTACAACAGATCGCGTCCGGTGGAGGGAAAAAGTTGGAAGGGTGGATAGGGCGCGCTGAGGGTGTACCGCTGCCTCTTTGGGGCAGGGCAAACGCATTTGGATTCTTCGCATACAGGTTTCAAGCCGGAAAGTTGATTCAGGCGGCATCGGCCAGCTTCTCGTCGCGGAAATTTGCGTTTTTGAGGGCAATGTGCGAGCAAATTAACACTGTCAGAAGCCAAATTCAGACAGGCTCGGGCTTTTTCTGCAGCTCGGATGTCAAGGAAATTCCAAATGCGTTTGCCCTGCTCTTTGGGGTTCGTCGTGTGAAGTCGGTTTGGGGGTAGAGGCGGGGGAGATCTGATGTTTCCCACCCATTCGCGATGAGGCTGCGAATGAATGGGGCACAGGGCATAATTGGTCGATTTGAGGAACACAGGGGATTTGATTGCGGGAGGTTGGACGGTAGTATGGATTCAGGCCGGGAGATGACAGCTTGATGCAAGCGGACACTGAGAAAACTACGCGTACCCAGGAACTGGTGGGGCTGGAAGAGGAATTTGGAGCGCATAACTACCATCCGCTGGATGTGGTGATTGAACGGGCGGAGGGGGTGTGGGTGTATGACGTGGAGGGGCGGCGATATCTGGATTGCCTGGCCGCCTATTCGGCGGTGAACCAGGGGCATTGTCATCCGAAGATTCTTGAGACTCTGAAGGAGCAGGCGGGGAAGGTGACGCTGACTTCGCGGGCGTTTCGGAATGAGCAGTTGCCGCTGTTTTGCCAGGAGCTGCATGAGCTGACCGGGTTCGAGATGGTGTTGCCGATGAACTCGGGCGCCGAGGCTGTGGAGACAGCGATCAAGGCGGCGCGGAAGTGGGGCTACACGATCAAGGGGATCGCGAAAGACCAGGCGGAGATCATTGTGTGCGCGGGGAACTTTCATGGGCGCACGGTGACGGTGGTGAGCTTTTCAAGCAGCGAGCAGTATCGCGAGGGGTTTGGGCCGCTGACGCCGGGATTCCGGATTATTCCTTATGGGGACATTGAGGCGCTGCGCGGGGCGATTACCCCGAACACGTGCGCGTTTCTGCTGGAGCCGATTCAGGGGGAAGCGGGGATTGTGATTCCGCCGGATGGATTTTTGCGGGAGGCGGCGGAGGTGTGCCGCGAGAACAAAGTGTTGTTGATGGCCGATGAGATTCAGTCGGGGCTGGGACGGACGGGGAAGCTGTTTGCCTATATGCATGAGGGGATTGTGCCGGATGTGCTGATTGTGGGGAAGGCTCTGGCGGGGGGATTCTACCCGGTGTCGGCGGTGCTGGCTGGGGCGGAAGTGCTGGGGGTGTTTGAGGCCGGGGACCACGGGAGCACGTTTGGGGGGAATCCGCTGGGGTGCGCGGTGGCGCGGACGGCGCTGCGGGTGCTGGTGGACGAGAAGATGGTGGAGCGGTCGGCGGAGTTGGGCGCGTATTTTCTGGAGCGGCTGAAGGGGATAAGCAGCGCGGCGGTGAAGGAAGTGCGGGGCCGGGGGATGTGGATTGGGATTGAGCTGCATGGGATGGCGCGGCCGTATTGCGAGGCGCTGATGGGTGAGGGGATTCTGTGCAAGGAGACGCATGATCGGGTGATTCGGATTGCGCCTCCGCTGGTGATTACGCGGGATGAGATTGACTGGGCGGTGGAGCGGATTGGGCGGGTGCTGGGGGCGTAAAGCGAGTCGGCTAGGAGTGTGTCGGCAATGGTGGGGAACCTTCAATGAGGGGCGGAAAAAGTGGGAAGCTCCGGCTTTGGCGCCGCCGTTGGCCCCGTGGTCGGAGGCGCTGAGTCCCTGGCAAGCGGATTCCTATAGCGGATACAAGCGCGCCGAGCCGAAGGTGGGGCGGAATGACCCGTGTCCCAGCGGGAGCGGCACGAAGTATAAGAAGTGCTGCGGGGGGTGGAAATCGGACGTTTTCTGCACTTTTTTTGGTGCAGAATGGCGGTTTTGCGGTGGAGCCCTCTATTTAAGTCATTTGTTTTCAAGGGGTATTTTTAGGTGTGTCGGGTAAGTACCTTTGTTTGCAACAAAAGCGGGTGGGGGGAGGGGGTACCTAGGTTTCGGACTGGGTTTTCTGCGTCCCGGATTCCTGAGATTCGTGTGGGCGGAGGGTGCGCATAGGATGATTGTGCGCGTTTCGGGGTTAATGGACTGCAAAGTTTTGGGATTTATTTTTGGGGGAATTCGGCCGGGTCATCGTTCGATGGAGAGAAACGAAGGTTGGAGCGCCCAGAGTAATTGGCGGGTCAAAGTGGGCCGTGCTCTGCTTGCATCCCCGGTCCCCAAAAGCTAGGGACCGGGGGCACCCTCAGCAAGGGTTGATTGGGTCACCGGGACCGGGGCCACCCGCCCCGGGTCTTTTCGGTGGTTTTGTTGGCCTGACTGAAGTCAGGCCCTGGTTACAGAGCCTTTTGAGGATTGCTGGTCCAAACTGGGTTTGGTGAGGTTTTGGGAACAGCGTCCCTCGGGGGCTGAAGCCCTTCTCTATTTGGGGTCTCCGATGTACGGGCTGAAGAGGCTGCGGAAAAAGTCGGGTTTTGAGTCAAGATTCACAAAGAGCATCCCTCGGGGGCTAAAGCCCAGCGTTTATTTTCAGCCACTTGCGGCACGGCTGAAGCCGTGCCCTTTCAAAACTTCGGCCATTTGGTAGTTTTTCCGCAGCCTGTAAAGCCCGACATTGTTATTGCGACTTGCGGCACGGCTGAAGCCGTGCCCTTTCAAAACTTCGGCCATTTGGTAGTTTTTCCGCAGCCTGTAAAGCCCGACATTGTTATTGTGGCTTGCGGCACGGCTGAAGCCGTGCCCTTTCAAAGCCAGTGCGCTTTCAAAGCCAGTGCGCTTTCAAAGCCAGTGCGCTTTCAATGCGTGGATTGGCAAAGTCGTCTGCTAGAAGCCCATTACGTTGTAGCCGCAGTCTACGTACATTACTTCGCCGGTGATGGCGCTGGAGAGGTCGCTGGCTAAAAAGAGGGCTGCGCCGCCTACTTCTAACTGGTCTACGTTGCGGTGGAGGGGGGCGCGGTTGGCGTGGGAGCGCATCATCTCAGTGAGGTCGCCGACGCCGCGGGCGGCGAGGGTCTTGATGGGGCCGGCGGAGATGGCGTTGACGCGGATGTTTTTGGAGCCGAGGGTCCAGGCGAGGTAGCGGACGGCGCACTCGAGGCCGGACTTTGCGATGGCCATTACGTTGTAATTGGGGACGACTTTCTCGGCGGCGAAGTAGCTCATGGTCATGATGGATCCGCCATCGGGCATGAGGGGGACGGCGGCGCGGGAGACGGCGATGAGGGAGTAGACGCTGACGTCCATGGCGGTTCGGAAACCTTCGCGGGTGGTGTTGATGAAGTCTCCGCGAAGCTCGGAGGCGGGGGCGTAGGCGACGGCGTGGACGAGGATGTCGATTTTGGAGTACTGGGCGGCAAGGGCGGCGAAGAGGGTGTCGATTTCGGCATCGTTGGACACGTCGCACTGGAAGCCGGAGGCTCCGGGGAGGTCGTCGATGAGGCCCTGGGCTTCAGCCTTCATGCGCTCGTTTTGATAGCAGATGGCCAGGGTTGCGCCGGCTTGGTGGAGTTTTTGGGCGATTCCCCAGGCGATGGAACGCTTGTTGGCCAGCCCGAAGACTACAGCCGTTTTACCTGCCAGATCGATCATGCTTTCTAAGTTCCTCCAAGGCTCTGAGGGCCGGGGCGATGGGTTGGCCGGGCCGGTGCGATGTAAATAACAGGATAGCAGTTGGGGTGGGGTGGGATTGTTCTTTCCCACCCAAGCCGCAAAGAGCGCGGCTTGGATGGGGCACCCAGAGTTTTTGCCTGAGTTGGACGTAAGGACAAAGTCAGGTGCTGCAACTCCCCGGTCTCAGAATCGAGACCGGGGCACCCAGTGTGTTGGGTGCATGGGAGAAGCGGTTAGCCGCCGAGGTCTACCAGCTGGACCTGGCCTACGGGGCGGCCGAGGAAGCGGGAGCCGAGGCGCTCGAATTTTTCAACGGAGTCGGTGGCGAAGCAGCGCAACTGCGCGTTGGGCGGAACGCGCTTCGCGCCTGCAGAATCGCCTGTTCCGGGTGCGGCGCCGGCCTCGATGAGCTTACACACAGCTTCGGCGGCGGATTCTGCGGAGTCGATGGCGCGCATGTTGGGGGGGATGGCTTGCTGGATGAGGGGCATGAGGAGGGGGTAGTGGGTGCAGCCGAGGACGAGGGTGTCGGGGTTTAGGCCGAGGGAGGCGGCCTGGGCGGTGAGTTCGGCGAAGTAGATGCGGAAGACTTCGGCTGTCACGGCCACCTGCGGTGGGGCTGGCGCGGCTTGCGCCGCATAGGCTTCGAGGTCGAGGGAGAAGGGATCGGGGCTGGTCCATCCTTCTTCTACGAGGGGGACGAGGAGGGGGCAGGCTTTTTCAAGGGCGCGGAGGCCGCGGGCCTGGCAGGCGGCGGCGTAGGCGTGGGACTGGACGGTGGCGTCGGTGGCGATGACGAGGACGTCGCCGGTTTTGGAGGCGCGCTGGGCTGCTTCGGCGCCGGGCTCGATGACTCCGATGACGGGGATGGAGGAGGGGACGGCGGCCTGGATGGCGTCGAGTGCGAGGGCGCTGGCGGTGTTGCAGGCGATGACGAGGTATTCGGCGCCTTGCTCTTCGACGAGGAAGCGGGCGGATTCAGCGGCGTAGCGGGCGATGGTGCGGCGGGATTTGGAGCCGTAGGGGAGGCGGGCCGAGTCGCCGAGGAAGGCGAAGCGAGCGTGGGGTGCGCGGGCGATGAGGGCGCGGAGGACGGTGAGCCCGCCGAAGCCGGAGTCGAAGACGCCGATGGTGGGAGTCATGGCTTTCAAACCGCAGGTTTGGTCAGGTGGGTCAAATCCGCAAGAATCTTGGAGATATAGCACAACTCCATGAAGACGCTTCTGTCGTAGGGATTGCTGGTTCCATTCTTGTAAAGCATCGCATCAAGCTTGTGATAGATCCACCGGTAGTTCTCCAGGATTTCGGGTACGGAAGGCATCCGGTCACTCCAGAAAGCGTTGGACAGTTCGCGCAGTACGCCCTCCGGTGTCCCGTTGTGAATGTATGCATCCGTGCCGTTCAAATCGCTGGCGGATCGTTGAATTCGATAGGGCTCCGACTCCCAAAGGTACCAGGTGTGGCGGCTCGGGTGCAGTTTCTCCCAGGCGATGGTGATGCCCAGTTCAAGGGGCATATTGAAGCGTGGGACAGCGGTTGGGGCAACGCTCACCTCGACTTGCGAGAGATCGTGGATGGAATAGCGGCAGCTTTGAATGAGCTTGAAGATTCTGTCCAGCCTACGTCCGCCGCCGGGAATCTCGGAAGCCAAATGAGGAACGAGATCCAAATGGAAGAGACCGACAATATAAGCCACATAGAGGCTTGAGAATTCTTTGTCGTAAGGGACGTTCAGGAAAACGCCGTTTGGATCAGGCGGCGGAGGCACGCTTGCGCCTCTTTTCCGAATCAATCAAGTTTGGAGGGGCCATATCCCGAACTAAATGCGTAGACTTGAACTCCTCCACAAGCTCCTGGAGCTCCTTCTTGCGGGCTTTGGGGATACGGAAGCGCTTTTCCATCTCTTCAAGAGTGGGTGGAAGGGTCGTGATGTGAATGGGCTTGCGCATGGCTACTATTTTACCATAATGCGAATTAGGCGGAATGGGTAATGCTCCGGTCGCGACCGCTCACGGGTGTTGGCCTTCGGTGGGGACGGCGTTGGCGGCGAGGTAGGTACGGGTGAGGTCGGCGTGGCCGGCTAGGGTGGGGTGGACCTGGCCGTCGACGAGGAAGCGGACCTGGGTGACGCGGGGCAGGTTGGCGTGGAGGGTGGCGCAGATGGACTGGATGGTGAGGGTTTCGGATTCAATGCCGGAGGGGTGGGTGGCGATGAAGCCTGCGGCGAGGTTGACGACGGCGAGTTGCGGACCGTTCGTATCGGCTTTTAGACCGCCTGATTTGGGATCGGCTGGACATGGCATTTTTTCATCCATTGGCTGATACGGTTGGCCCGGTGGGCGGCAGGGCACCCCCACCGGTCCCGCATATAAAGGCGAAGCGGTCGCTCCGGAGACGAGGTTGGGAGCGGGGAGCAGGAAGACCTGGAGGATGGAGGCTGCGCCGCCGGGGACGGGATGGGCGGCGTTGGGGGCGGCGTAGAGGTCGAGGAGCTTGCCGAGGATGAGGCGGGCTCGGGCTCCGGGGTCTTGAGGCAGGGGCAGGGTTTCGACCTGGGAGAGGATGGAGTTGTCGGCGTCGTTGGCGAGGATGAGGGTGGCCTGCTCGGCGGCGGCGACCTGGGGGGCCTGGGTGGGTGCGGAGTCTTCTCCCTGGAGGAGGCGCTGGTGGGCGTGTTCGCGCAACTGCCAGAGGACGATGGCCATGATGGCGGAGGCGGCAAGCAGCAGGGCGAAGAGGATGGTTTGATGGCGGGGGGCGATCACGGCTGGTGAGCCTCCGTCTTCCATTCGAGCATGGCGGCGGCGAGGGCATCGGCGATCTGTGCCTGGTAGCCGGGATCGTCGAGGCTTTGGGTGGGGTGGCTGGGCGCGAATTCAATGGCCAGGGCGGGGCAGGCCATGCTGTCGAGCGTGGGCAGGGAGGTGCGGCCGAGGGTGACGGGCAGGCTGGCGTGTTCGAGGGCCGAGTTGACGACTCCGGCGAGGGCCAGGCTGCGGGTGACGAAGGCGGCCTGGGCGGTTTTCCAGGCGGGGAGGCGGGTGGGCGCGGCGGGGGTGAGCGAGGAGGCGAAGAGGTGGACTCCGGTGCCGGTTTGGGTGGCGTGAAGGCTGAGGCAGGCCTGGGCGTTGGCGTGGTTGGCGATTTGGGCGCGGCGGTCGGGGTCGAGGGTGGTGTCTGACTCGCGGGTGGTGATGACCTGGATGCCGCGGGCCGAGAGGAGGGAGCGGAGGCGTACGCTGAGGGCGAGGGTGAAGGCTTTTTCCGGCTGGCCGGTGAGGGCGCCGCCGGGGTCATCGCCGCCGTGGGCTGCGTCGAGGAGTACGACGAAGCGGGGTTGGGGGGCGGTCGGGGGCGCGGGTGGCGGGGGTGGGGTTTGGGCGACGGCGAGGGTTGCGGCGGCGAGCAGGACAAGGGCGCAGAGGAGGCGCTGGGGGGATTGGTTGGGCGGGATTTGGGAGGACTTTCGCAATTTCTTATGCTCGAACTTGTTTGCGTTCCCTCGGGGGCTAAAGAGGCTGCGGAAAAAGTCGGGTTTTGAGTCAAGATTCACAAAGAACATCCCTCGGGGGCTAAAGCCCAGCGTTTATTTTCAGCCACTTGCGGCACGGCTGAAGCCGTGCCCTTTCAAAACTTCGGCCATTTGGTAGTTTTTCGCAGCCTGTAAAGCCCTCGTTGTTGTTGGGGGTGTTGATGTACGGGCTGAAGCCCGTACCCTTCATGCTGAAGTCGCGCCCTTTCAAAGCCTAGCCCCTTTGGGCGGTTAATCGAGGGCATAGATGGTGAGGCCGCTTAGGGGTTTGGGGTAGAAGTCGGTGGAGTTGGGGGGCATTTGTTCGCCGGCGAAGGCTACTTCTTTGAGCTGCTCGATGGGGACGGGGTTGGTGAGGAAGGCGATGTCGGCCTGGCCGCGGTGGACCTGGTCGATGGCTTCGACGGGGTCGCGGAGATAACGGATGTGGGTTGGGGCGCTGGGTTTTTCAGTGAGGTTTTCGGCGTTGATGGCGAGGACCTGGTCGAGCAGCAGGGCGTGGAGTTGGGTGAGGTCGAGGGGGCGCTGGCGCTCGGGCAGGTGGGCGAGGGCGGCCTGGGCCTCAGGGCGGGCGCGGAGAAGGAGGGCGCCGGCGCGGGTGATGGCGACGAAGGCAGTGCCTTGATGGCGGCCGAGCAGGTCAATGTAGCTGGGGGCGTCAGCGTCGGGCAGGGCTTCAAGGGTGAAGAACTTCTGGGCGGCGAGGGCGAAGGCGACGGGGTCGAAGGGCGAGGGGTTGGAAAGACCCTGGAGGACGCGGTGGGTGGGCTGGATGACGAGGCCGTCGGAGTCCATGTTGACGAAGGTCATCATGGCGGCGGCTTCAGGCCATTGCATGGAGCGATCTTGCATGGAGCGGCCTTGCATGGAGCCGGATTGAAGGGAGAGGGATCGAGTGGAGTCGGATTTCTCTGGGGGATGGGATGGGGCCGGGGCGTGTTCTTTGGCGTAGGCCAGGGCTGTTTGATAGCGATGGTGGCCGTCGGCGAGGATGAGTTTTTTGTCGGCCATGGCGGTGGTGAGCAGGCCAATGGTGGCCGGGTCGCCGATGCGCCAGAGGCTGTGAAGGACGCCGGCATCGTCAGTGACTTGAATGTCGGCGGGGCCGCTTCCGTCGTAGAGGATTTTTTCAACGCTGCCGGCAGGGTCGGCGTAAAGCATAAGGATTTGATCGAAGTGGGCGCGGGTGGCTTTGAGTAGATCGAGGCGGTCGGTGATGGGTTCGGGAAGCCTCAGTTGATGAGGGAAGACGACCTGATCGGAGAAGTCGTAGAGCTTGCCGAGGGCGATGAAGCTGCGGCGTTCCTTGACGATTCCGGAGCCGGGAAGGCGGAAGCGCTGGGAGTAGGCGTAGAGGGAGGGGGATTTCTCCTGGGTGAGGACGCCAAGCTGACGCCAGACATGGAACTCGCGTGCGGCGCGGGTGTAGACGCTTTCGCCGCGTTCGGCATCGAAGAGTTCGGGCAGGCCGAGGAGGATGCGGACCAGGTTGAAGGGGCTGCGCTGGTAGTAGGCCTGCTGGATGGCGGGGGAGATTTTGTCGTAGGGCTGGGTGACGACATCTTCAAGGCGAACTGCGGAGGGATTGTAACGCCAAGCGCGAAAAGGATAGAGGCGTGCCATTAAGGGATAGGGTATAGGGTTTGGGGTCTGGGGGTCCAGGGACTTAGGGACGTAGGGACCAGGGAATAGGGACGATGGGGGTAGGGCACAGGGCTTTTTTGGCGGGGCCATAACCTTCTTCCTGGAAGCAACCGCAGATCCCTCCACTTCGGTTGGGATGACAGTGCCCTACTGTGACGCAAGAAAGGTGGAATTGTCTGCTCACGATGACAATTCTTTCTTGTCTTATATCCACACTGACTTTCAACCTGGATGCGGAATGTGGGAAGTGGAAATTGATGGCGGCAAAGGGTGCTGGGCACGGTTGGCGCGGGGCGTGCTAAACTCGCCATCATTCTCAGGTGTTGCGGCATGACTATGCTTCTATTCCGGCGCGGTTCAGAAGATGCGGGCAGGCGTCGCGGAGTTGCGCTGAAACTGCTTCTGCTGGCGCTGGCGATTGGCCTTGGAGCGGGGCGGGTTGAGGCGCAGGACGACCAGCTGAACAAGGTTCATGTTACGCCGCCGGTTGATGCCAATGCGGGGACGACAGCGCCCAAGGGGGCGGAAACGCACGCTGAGACCGGACCGAATGCGCTGAAGATTCATCCCGGGTCGTATATCCGGATGAATGTGGACATGGTTCTGGTTCCGGTGACGGTGACCGACCCGATGAATCGGCTGGTGACGGGGCTGGAGCAGGAAGATTTTCAGGTGTCTGAGAATAATGGACAGCAGAAGATTGTGAGTTTTGCCAGCGAGGATGCGCCGGTTTCGATCGGGATTATCTTCGATCTTTCGGGGTCGATGTCGTCGAAGCTGATTCGGGCCAGAGAGGCGATTGTGCAGTTTATCAAGACGGCCAATCCGCAGGACGAGTTTTTTGTGATCGGGTTCAACGACCGTCCGGAGCTGATTGAGGATTTTACGAACTCGGTTGAGGACATTCAGGCGCGGCTGGCGACGGTGCGCAGCGGACACAGGACGGCGCTGCTGGACGCGATCTATTACGGCGTGGCGAAGATGCAGCAGGCCAGGCACGAGCGCAAGGCGCTGCTGGTGGTTTCAGACGGCGGGGACAACCGGTCGCGGTATACCGAGGGGGAAGTCAGGGCGCAGGTGCGGGAGTCGGATGTGGAGATCTATTCGATTGGGATCTTTGACCAGTACGCATCGACTCCGGAAGAGCGGACGGGGCCGCAGTTGCTGGAGGATTTGAGCGAGGAGACGGGTGGGCGGCTGTTCCGGGTGGACGATATTGCGGAGATGGGCGACATTGCGGAGAAGATTTCCACCGAGTTACGCAACCAGTATGTGATTGGTTACCGGCCGAAGGACCTGAACCGGGACGGGAAGTGGCGTAAAGTGAAGGTGAAGGTGAATCCTCCCGCAGGGTTGCCTCCGCTGACGATTCATGCTCGTACCGGCTACTATGCGCCTTTGCAATAACGGGATACTCGCGATTTTTTTTGCCGGGGCGGCGTTGACGCTCGTGGCACAACCGGCGCAGACGCCTAAGCCCGCACCAGCAAGCCAAACAGGCCAACCACAACAGGCGCCGTCGTTGACGGTGGACCGTGATCCGGTGCGGTCGCCTGACGCGGAGGTTGTGGCGCCGGCAACTGGGGCCGGGACGGTGGAGAAGGAGGGTTCCGGATACATTCTGCACACCAATGTTGAAGAGGTGGTGCTGAATGCGACGGTGTTGGAGGGTACGCGGCTGGTTCCGGACCTGAAGGCGGACAATTTTACGGTTTTTGAAGACGGTGTGAAGCAGGCGATCATCAGCTTCCAGCACACGGATCTTCCGGTCTCGATTGCTTTGGTGGTGGACAACTCGGGATCGATGGCGACGAAGCGGCCATCGGTGAACAAGAGCGCGCTGGATTTGATTCAGGCGTCGAATCCGCAGGACGAGGCGTTTGTGGTGAATTTCAGCGATGAGGCGTTCATCGACCAGGAGTTTACGTCGGACGTGAACAAGCTGAGGGACGGGCTGAGCCATATTGAGTCGCGGGGCGGGACGGCGCTTTACGACGCGGTGGTGGCTTCGGCGGACAAGCTGGCAGCGGATGCGAAACGGCCCAAGCAGGTGCTGATTCTGATTACGGACGGCGAGGATAACGCATCGACGCTGAACCTGGAGCAGACGATCAGGCGAGTGCAGGCGTTGTCAGGGCCGGTGATTTACTCGATTGGGCTGCTGTTTGGGGACGAGATGAGCCGGGCCGAGGTGCGGCATGCGCGGCGGGCACTGGAAATGCTGTCGACGGAGACGGGCGGGATGGCGTTTTTCCCCAAGTCGATTGAGCAGATTGACCAGATTTCGGCGGAGGTGGCGCGGGATATCCGGAACCAGTACACGATCGGGTATCGGTCAACCAAGCCGATGGACGAGCAGGGATTCCGGCGGGTGCAGGTGAACGCGGAGGCCAAGGGGCTGGGCAAGCTGACGGTGCGGACGCGGACGGGGTACTTCCCGGTGGCTCCGGGGGCGAAGAAGCCGGTGGTGCCGGGGAACAAGAAGTAGCCGAGAGCCCGCCTGGTTGAGGGTCTTGCCTTCCCACCCATTCACGATGAAGCTGTGAATGGATGGGGCACGGAGCGTTTTTGGCGGACATCAAGCGGACTTTCGAGACGGGCCACGCGCGCGCAGGGGCGCTGTGAAGCGATAGACTAGGTCTGCCATGAGCGCAGAAACCGTAATTCACTCCTCTCTTCGGATTGCCACCGACATTACAAAACTTGTGGGGCAGACGCCCATGCTGCAACTGGGTCGGCTTTCGCCGGAGCCGGCGGGGGCGGTGTTTGCCAAGCTGGAGTTTCTGAACCCTGGGGGGAGCATCAAGGACCGCGCGGCGCTCGGGATGATTCTGGACGCGGAGGCGCGGGGGCTGCTGCGGCGAGGGACGAAAGATCGACCAGGCTCGACGATTGTGGAGGCTACGGCGGGGAATACGGGCGTGGGGTTGGCGCTGATCGGGGTGAATCGCGGGTACCGGGTGAAGCTGTTTGTGCCGGAGGGGTTTGCCGAGGAGAAGTGCATTCTGATGCGCGGGTTTGGGGCGGAGGTGGTGCGTACGCCGGAGGCAGAGGGGATGGCCGGGGCGATCAAGCGGGCGCGTGCGGCGGGGGATGAGATTCCGGGGTCGTTTACGGCGTTGCAGTTTCAGAACCAGGCGAATCCGCAGTATCACCACGACACGACGGCGGTGGAGATCTGGGAGCAGATGGAAGAGCGCGTGGACGGGTTTGTGGCGGGCGTTGGGTCGGGCGGGACGTTCAGCGGAATTGCGCGGTTTTTGAAGGAGCGGAACCCGTCGGTGGTGACGATGGCGGTGGAGACGCAGGGGTCGATTTTGCAGGGCGGCGCGCCGGGCAAGCACAAAGTTGAGGGGATTGGCGTGGCGTTTGTTCCGGAGACGTTTCATCGCGAGGTGTGCGACCGGATTGTTGCGGTGACCGACGAAGACGCGTTCGGGATGGTGAAGCGGCTGGCTTCGGAAGAGGGGCTGGTGGGCGGATCGAGC
>Ga0302187_10001735_pt1 | contig 18335 bp, 14 predicted proteins | sample II_Bog_E1_3_FD_202120 | JGI IMG/M metagenome (GOLD analysis project Ga0302187, IMG submission 202120) | Peat permafrost microbial communities from Stordalen Mire near Abisko, Sweden - II_Bog_E1_3 | ecosystem: Environmental > Terrestrial > Soil > Wetlands > Peat | place: Sweden: Abisko...
ATGGTGAGCATTCATATTCGCAGCGCGCTCGTGCAATTGCGCACCCCGTCGGAATTGCGTGGCCGGGTCGGGGCTGTGAACGGCATTTTCATTAGCAGTTCCAACCAGATCGGTGCGTTTGAATCCGGCCTTACCGCCAGTTGGTTCGGGTTGGTGCCGGCCGTCGTGGCCGGGGGGGTGGCAACCATCCTGGCGACCATAGTGGTTGCTTGGGTGTGCAGGCCGTTGCGGAGAGTCGACCGGCCGCACGATTGAAGCATGACAGATCACGGTACGCCAGGAAACGGCGGTTGGTCGTCGCCGACAATGGCATGCAGATCCTTCGGGATGGCGACCGATTGCGGCGAGAGGGCACCTTGTACGAGACTGCCTGAAAGCAGGAAATCTCGGTTTTCGGCGATTTTTGAAATCGGTCGGGACGTTGTGGAACGCGCCGACTTGGGGCCCGCGCTGTTGCGCAGGCTCGACCGGATCGATCCCGGCCAGCGCCCGTGACACCCGATCGTTCAGGGGATTCCCGCGCCGGCCACATCCACCCGCGTCATCAGGATGCGTGCGGTGTGGTGGGCACGGCACCAGTCGGGATCGTGCCCCTCTGCCGTCAGGATGAACAGCGTGCGTCGGTCGGCGCCGCCCAGTGTGCAGGCAATCGCCTCCTGGTCGGTCGCGATGCGCTCGGTAATGATGCCGCCTTCGCCGACCCGCAAGACTTCGTGCGAGGTGGGCGAGGCGACCCAGACATGGCCTTGCGCATCCAGGCAGATGCCGTCGGGCAGCACTTCGCCAGGCAGATCCGCCCAGTGGCGTGGTTCGACCAGATCGCCGTTGGGCGCGATCGTGAACGCGGTCAGAACGCGCGTACCGCTTTGGGCAACGATAAGCGTTGTGCCATCCGGAGTGATGACCATGCCGTTGGGAAACCACAGCCCTTCCGCCGCCACCGCGACGGTGCCATCGGGCGCGATCCGGGCAATGCTGGCGGTGCACGGCGCGACCGGCGTGGCGGCCAGATCGAAGCCGAAGTTGCCGACATAGGCCATGCCTTGCGCCGAAACGAGCATGTCGTTGGCATGCCAGGTGGCAATTGCGCCAAGATCGGCGTGCTCGACGAACATGCCAGGTGCAGTCTGGCGCAAGACCTTGCGGTCATGCATGGATACAACCAGCATTGCCCCGTCCGGAAGCCAGCCAAGCCCCGAAACCGGGCCGTCGAACGTTGCCACGATGTCCATCTCGCCGGTTTCCTTCACGCGCAGGACGCGATCGGCATGAATGTCGGAAAGATAGAGCGCGCCGTCGTGCCAGCGCGGGGCTTCACCGAAGGCGATGCCGTCGATAAGTGTAACAAGCGGTCTGGTCATGGATTTGCCCTGTTCTGAAATATAGGGATTACTATAATTATGGACATCTGCTGATCCGCCAGCGCTCGCTAGTGTGCCGTGGAAAGGGCCTACCATGCTTGCTTCATGGCTTGAAAATCCGACTCGGGGCCGGCTCTCCAGCGATGTGCCAAGGGTCTCATGTGGCTGAGCGATTGACAATAAAATAGTATAAACTACATTTCTGTGGCTGCAGTTTCGCGGGCGGGATCTCAAAACATGGACGCACAGGCAGGTCAGGCTCGTTTTGAGCCGACCATATCGAAATGGATCGGGCCGGCGCCTAGCGGGCAGGCCGTTGTCGGTTTTCTGGGTATCGGCACGTTATCTCTGGTTGCGGCCGGGGTGCAGCCGCTGGTGTTCGGCGCCCTGGTCACCGAGCATCGGCTGACTGCTGCGGGGTTGGGCTGGGCGATGACCGCGGAGTTCCTGGCGCTGGCCCTGGGCGTCGGTGTGGCGAGCGCGGCGCTGCCCCCGACGGGTTTGCGTGCGCGAGGGCTGCTCGCCGCTGTGCTGCTGCTGCTCGCCAACGTGCTCTGCATGCGGCATGCGGGTCTGCTGATCCTGGCCGATCGCGCGCTGGCCGGATTTTCCGCCGGGGTACTGCTGTCGATCCCGACGGTGATCCTGACGCGCTCGCGTAACGCCGGGCGATGGGGGGCAGTGCTGCTGGTGATGCAGGGGCTGGCGCAATTGCTCTTTGCGGCGGTTCTGCCGCAGACGTTGATGGGCCGGCTGGGCGCAAACGGCGGCTTTCTGGCGCTGGCCGGAACGGCCTGCGTAACCATGGCGTTCTGTCTGCTGGTGCCCGGACGGCTGCCCCCGCTGGAGAGCGTCTCGCCTGAAAACGCCGGATCGGGGAGGCTGTCGGTACCGGCGCTGCTTAGCCTGGTCGTGGTCGTGCTGGTCTATGCCTTCCTGTTCGCCTTTTTCGCTTATATTGGTCAGATCGCGCAGCAGGCAGGGGCCAACGAGCAAGCGGTCGGCGCCATCCTGGCGACCGCGGTGGGGTGCTCCATCGCCGGGTCACTGGTCGCGGTGTTCGTCGCGCAGCGGCTGGCCGCATTTCCCGTGCTGGCGGCGGCGGCAATCGCCAATGTCGTCGCGATCATAGGAGTGGCACAACTTCCCGGGCCAGGGCTGTTCATGGCGCTGGCCGCGCTGTGGGGTTCGTTCTGGGGCTTTCTGATGCCGTATCAGTTGCCGTTCACGATCGAGATCGATCCATCGCGTCGGGCCGCCCTGCTGGTTCCCGGGGCGCAGTCGTTTGGCGCCTCCACCGGTCCGCTGCTGGGGTCGTTCTTCGTAACCGATACGGAAAGTCGGGGGGCGTTGCTGGCGGCCGGGTTTTGCCTGGCTGCGGCCTTCCTGCTTGCGGCGGCCCTGACCGTCCACCGCAAGCGACGGCAACTCAACCGGCTGTGAAACGCCGGATGACATTGCCCAGGATGGTTGAAACCGAGCCGTCGAATCCGTCTCCGTTCCACAAGCTGCCGCAAAAAGTGATCGAGCCGGTGGCAAATACCCCGCCACCGGCCGGCGTTTCGACATAGACCATGTCTGCGCGGGCCAGGCGTTCGGCCGCTTCGCCGGTCACGGTCAGGCTTTCAGTCAGCATTTCTTCGTTGACCAGGGTAATCGTGGGCGGCACGTTCTCGGATGTGGCCAGGATATGGACCTGGCCGGGCGCGCCGTAGAGCGGTTCGGCCCGATCGAGTTCAAACCCGGCTGCGCCGCCGCCCGACAGACCGTAATCCCCGATCACGTCGCCGTCCACGCCCGCAAAGATCCATGCGGCCGAACCCGCGTCCGCCGTCCGGCGGTAATGCGTGGCGACGAAAGGACCTTGCGCGGAAAAGCCGATCCCGGTCAGGCTTTGGGGATGGCGGCCGCTGCGCCGCCACATTCCGCCCAGACAGCCGTCGAGCTGGTGATAATATTCGCCGGGTTCTGCAGCCCATAGCCGGATACCGCCCTCGGCCCGGCGACATTCGATCAGTTCGGGTTGCGCGCGATCGCGGGCGATCCGCCAATAAAAGCCATTGCCGCCCAGATAGGCAAGGTGGCCGCCGCCATCGACATAGTCCTGGAAGGCATCGAGCGATCCGGGCGTGTGATATTCGGGATGGGTCCCGGTCAGCACGCAAGGATAGCTGCGGATCAGATCGGCGCCCTCGTCATCGAGGTCTTCGTCGGTGACGACGTCGAAGGCGATTCCCTTTGCCTCCAGCCAGGCCAGCAGGTGTGTGTCGGCTGGATAATGGCGCACGCCGGACCCGTGGGGATCGTCCTCCCACACCATGCCCGGACGCATCGTCAGGATTGGCCGATGACGCGAACTGAGACACACGCCCGAGCCGTCCGCGTGCCAGTTGTAGGTCGATCGGCCATAGGAACCGTAGCGGCTGCCGGTATAGGCGCTGCCGCCCCATGCGCGCGCCCGGGCCTGGCTGGCTTCGCTGCGGTTGGCGAAATAGCAATTGGCATAAGCGAGATAAGTGTACGTGGGCGCGACAAAGACGACATCGGCCGTGCGCCGTCCGCGTGGCGGCAGGACGTAAAAGGGAATCCAGTCTTCGCCACCCGCGCAGACCAGGTGGATGGCATAGCTGCCGCTCGGCAACGTTTCGGGAACGGCAAGCGTGAACGAAGCTGACCACCGGCACGATCCGAAATCGTCTTCATGGAAATGGATCGCGCCATAGTGATCGGGCGCATGGCGCCAGGCCGGTTCGTCGCCCGTCCAGCGCTGCCCGGTCACCGCGCGCGTCGGCAGGTTGTGCAATACGCCGTCGCGCGCCTCGGGGCCGACACCGCAGATGGTCTGGGTGCCGATGCCCAGGGTAAAATCCCATTCGGCCAGCGGGGTCAGCGCGATGTCCAGATCGTCGGCAACATGCAGCAGCACGCCCAGATAAACGCCGGGCCGCTCGATCTTGCCGGTGAAATGGTGGCGCCGGGGCGTGCCAGACGCCGCAATGCCGATCATGCCGCCATCCGGCAGCGCGAAATCGCCCGGCACTTTGGCGGTGATCGCGACGCCGGCCCGCCGGTGCTGGCGCGCGCCCAGGGTCAGCGTGCGTGATATGGGGTCGAGGCTGATCCATACGCGCGTCCAGCGTAACGGGTCCAGCCTGGCCGCCAGATCCACGGTGTGCGATCCGATCACGGCACGCAGACCCGTGGCGGTCATTTGTAGCGCAACCGAGGTTGTGCCGTCTTCCTGAGCCAGGACCGTAGCCGTTTCGGGCTGCAGCCGGAACCACACGAGCGCGCTCCAGGTAATCGCTGCCCCCGACGGCAGCGCTGGTCCCGCTGCGACTTCGCCGAAGGAACCGCTGTCGAGTGGCTGTCGCACCCCCGGGAACGTGCCGGCAAACAGATGATCGAGTTGTTCGAACCGCATTCCCGGTCCTTGCGGATTGCAATCGCCACCGATCACCCGGACGAGTGAGGCGGTATAGTCGCCCGGTTCGGCCAGACCGACATAGGCGGTCAGGCTTTCGCCGCCACGCGCAGACAGTCGATCGACGTAGCCGGTGATTGGCATCGCGTCGGTGTTAAGGCGGGGAATGCGCAGGCGTGGCTCGGTCGTCATGGTCTGGTGTATCCTCGAATGTTCCATCTGCAAGGCCGTGCAGCGACGGGCCCCGATAGAGTCGGGCGCGTGACGCGGTGCCTTGCGCTTTCATGCACGATCTGTACGCGCTCCGGCCCGTCGGTAAATCTACTTTTTGCTATATTTCTATAGCGAGGTTCGGCTTTGACCGATCTGCCGCCCTTTGCGGGCAGGGGGCAGATGGCCAGGAATGATCTCCAAACTGAGGCATATTAGAGCCAAAAAAGGGTGCATTCTTGTATTGCAATCTTGTGAATCATCAAACATAGTATTTACTACATCATAAAGTGGCGCTGGGCATCGTCGGCATGCCGGCTACTCAGGGCCATAGAGGGGCAAGACACGCTATGAGATTCACATTTGCGCCTGCGACCGCACGGGATATCGCGCTTCTCTCGCTGGCCGGACTTGCGCCTGTGGCGGCTCTGTCCGATCCGGCTTTGGCCGCGGCTGCTTCCGCCACGCCCGCTGCAACGGCCGGTGCCGAAACCGCTCCGGGTGAGGATGAACCGCCGGCAATTATCGTCTCCGCGCAACGGCGGCGGGAAGACGTCCAGCGTGTCCCCGTAAGTGTGAACTCGATCTCGTCGGAGCAGATCAGGAATCTGGGAATCCGGTCGACCGACGACATCGGCAGCTCCGTTCCCAACGTGACGATCTTCAGTCCAAACGGATCCGGCCAGCAGCCGGCCATTGTCATCCGCGGGATCGGGGTCAATGACTTCGACACCAACAATCCCGGCCCCAACGGGATCTACGTCGACGATGTCTTCATCAGCGCGCCGTCGGCCCAGGCTTTCGGCCTTTTCGACATAGACCAGATCCAGGTGCTGAAGGGTCCCCAGGGCACTCTGTACGGGCGCAACACCAGCGGGGGAGCGGTGGTCTTCACCTCTGCCCGCCCGACCGATACATTTCAGGCTGATGGCCACGTCGAATACGGCAACTACAACACGGTCAGCGTGAACGGTGCGATCTCCGGCCCGATCACCGACACGCTCGATTTCCGGGTAGCGGCCATTCACAACCAGTCCGACGGATTTGAAAGGAACCTGCTGACCAATTCATCGGCGGGCGGCACCAACAACGAAGCTGTGCGGTTGCAGCTTCAGTGGCATCCAACCGAAAAGCTCAAGGTCCTGCTGAGCGCGACGCTGGGCTATTCGCATGTCGTTCCGTTGGAATATATCGCGCACGGGGCTTTCCAGCCCGGTACGCAAGGCAGTCCCAGCCCGGTAACATGTTCACCGGCACAAGTATCTGCCCAGGAATGCGTCAATCTGTTCGGCTACAAGGCCCCGACAGGTTTTTACGATGGCGAGTGGTCACGCCATGACAAGGGTCACAATTTCAGCCAGATCTATCAGTTGCGAGAAGATTACGAACTTGGTCCGGTCGAGCTTACGTCAATTTCGGCATTTATCGGTAACAATCACTATTTTCCCGAAGATTCCGACGGCGGCCCACTCAATACTCTGCAGGTGGTTTATCGTGATCGATCGAACACGTTCAGCCAGGAAATCCGCCTGTCGCAGAATGCTGCGGCATTCCATTGGGTAGCCGGGCTCTATTACATTCACGAAAGTCTCTATCAGGACCAGCCGCTATCGCTGTTCTACAACGGCGATTTGTATGGCGGCTTTGGAATTCCCGCAGGATCGGGCAATTTCGACTATGTGGCCCAGATCCTGCAGGATCGTAGCCATCAGATCACCAATGCGCCCGCTCTTTATGGGCAGGGCGATTATACCTGGCGCAATTTCACCCTCACGTTGGGCGGACGCCTGACTTACGAGAAGAAGACGTTCGCCTATTTTCAATCGACCCAATATCAGGAGGGCGGCCTGGGCAACTATAGCCCGTCGACCGATGTCATTACCGCCGATGAGGCGCAAAGCGACACCAGCTTTACGTGGAAGGCGGGCCTGAGCTATGCCTTCACACCGGCGATCATGGCCTATGGCAGTGTCGCGACCGGCGTCAAGAGTGGCGATTTCAACGGAAGTTTCCTCAGCAGCGATGCGCAACAAGCGCTGTTCCAACTACAGCCGGTCAAGCCAGAGCATGTGACCAGCTACGAGATCGGCGCCAAGACCAGTCTTCTTGATCGGCGGCTGACCTTCAACCTGGCTCTTTTCTACAACAATTACCGTGACCAGCAGATTTTTGCGCAAGTTCCGCAGGAGATCAACCAAGGCAATGGCCAGCAAATCGAGGATCTGACCAATATTCTCGCGAATGCTGAAAAATCCCATACAGAAGGCGTCGAGGTCGAATTGACCGCCCGTCCGGTGACGGGGCTGACCGTGACCGCGCAACCCGCATGGCTGAACGCCAAGATTGATCGGGCCGGTCTGCCGGCGTTCACCGGCTCGACAAGCCTTGACGGAGACCAGGCGTCGAATGCACCGCATTTCTCTGCCCTGGGCCGGGTCGACTATGCGATGCGCCTGGGCGACGACAAGCGTCTGACGCTCAGTTGGACATCGACCTACCGCAGTCATGTGTTCTTTTCGCCGACGGACGATCCCTATCTGGTCCAGAACGGCTACTGGCTCCACGATCTCAACATCGGGCTGGAATTCGCCAAGGGTTGGAAGCTTGGTGCCTATGTGCGCAACGTGACCGGGACAAAGTATGTGGTCAACGCATCCGATCTGATCTCGCCCTTCGGCGTGGTCAGCGGGGTGCCGGGGGCTCCGCGGACGTTCGGCGGATCGCTCGACTACAAATTCTAGTGGTCCGATTCTGACATTTGCTACCGCTATCTGTTGGGTGGTGTGCAAATGTCAGAATCTTTTTGGACCATCAGAGCATCGTGTAGACTCCGGGCCTGTCTCGCGTTCTCAAAGCCGTGCGACATGTCCTGCATTTGAGGCAGATCCACCAGACAGAACATGACTGGGGATAGAAGGCTTATATAGATATCTATCAGCATCAATCATATAATGACCTTGCAATTAGTCTGGCTGCTTCTCTGAACAGGATGGAGTGTGGAATTTCGTTCTCTTCGATCGCCAATTCGTCGACAACAAATCCGAATTCCGCTCTGATGCGAAGGCGATACCACAACGTATTCTCTGGTAGGTCGGGCAGAGCGCGTTTGTAGAATTCGAACATCTGGTCCGTGAACATTCTCTGCGACTCGATGCGAACATGCGCCAGGTTCGGCAAGGCGCGCAGTGCCCTCATCGTCCACACCCCGCCCGGTTCGCTGGCGACGATGGATGCCGCAGTCCTGAACCATTCCTCGAGCTTGTCGACCTGAGAGTCGAGGCTTGCCCATGCCCCACCGTCGAACAGCCACACCGCATATGCGTCATATTGGCGCTTGAGCAAACGGCGAGCGAGTTCTTCGAGAATTTCGTACTTGTCATCGAAATATCGATAGAGCGCCGGCGGCGTCAGATTGGCGCGCGCACAAATTCCGTTGGTCGTGAGTTTTTCGAACCCGACTTCGCCGAGCAGCTCACCAGCGGCTGTTATAAGTTTTTCATAAGTTGCGATGGCTTTGGCGCTTTGTGGAGGCTCGCGGCGTGCCTTGGGGGAAGCAATCGCCGGCGAAGCGGATTTCCCCGACGATCGCGCGACCGTGCGTTTGCGGGCCGTGGATTTCTGTTCGGCAGGCTGGTTCATTATCGTTATCTCGTCATGTGCGGAGCGACCGCGCGCAATAGCATTTCCTAAGCGCTATAGCGCGTTCGATGCGCCACCGTCGAGCGATCAAATTATGGCGGATGGCTATCGATTCCTGCAAGCCGGGCTGCCTGACAGCCATGCAGCAATGGATGCGCGCATGACATACAACCTAGCTTTCCGTATCTCGATGGTGTGGTCTATGAGTTTACGGACTAGCAGTCGTACCCCGGAAGATGGCGGTCGAGCTGTCGACGAAGACCTGGCCAGACGAGGGCGGAAACGCTTCCGCGGCCTGCTCCCGAAACCTGCCGCCGAACTTCTTCCTGTGCGCTGTCCGGGGCGAGCAATATGCCCGAGGTTCCGGCGCTCAGGGCAGCGACTTGTTGTTGGCACGCCTTTTCCAGGTAATAGATATTGAGCCATGCTTGAGCGGCGGTTTCCCCGACTGCCAGCGTCCCGTGGTTTCGCAGGATCATCAGGTTGCGACTGCCAAGGTCGGACACGATCCGCTCGCGTTCGTCGTGGTTCAGCGCGATGCCTTCATAGTCGTGATAGGCAAGATGCGGCATGACGATGAGCGCATGTTGGGTCAGTGGCAGCAGTCCCTCGACTTGCGCGGCCACGGCGACGCCGGCGTTGGCGTGCAGGTGGATCACGAAGCGCGCGTCTGACCGCGCCATATGGATTGCCGAATGGATTGTGAACCCGGCGGGATTGACCTGATACGGCGACTCGCCGATGACCTTGCCGTCCATCCCGACTTTGACGAGCGATGAGGCTGTGATCTCCTCGAAGAACTGGCCGTATGGATTGATCAGGAAGTGATGCTCCGGGCCGGGGATGCGTGCCGAGATGTGCGTAAAGATTGCATCGTCCCACCCGTAGAGTGCGACCAGCCGGTAGAGCGCTGCGAGCTCGACGCGGATGTCCCACTCTGCCGCGTTGTCGGGGAATGCGGAGACTGGCGAGGCCGAAACCATTGTGAGGTGTCCTTTCGTTGGGGGTGCGGGATGGTCGCCTTGGCGCGGGGCGAGGTTGGCAATGCTCTAGCACACGGCCCCTGCATTAAATAGCTTATACTATGAGTGTTGTGATCCCGCCGTTTCGTCGCGCCGCGGCATGACGCTTCTGCCCAGCCGTCGCCACTGCACAATCGCTGTTGACATTATATAGTAATAACTATATTAAATGTCCAGACAGATGGAGAGGTGCGGTGCATCCCGGATTGACGAACATACCTCCCGCCTCACAGAGGCGGCGTAATGGCGGTGCCTTGGGCTCCTGCTTTTCGAAGGCGTCTCCGGCGCGCTTGGGCGGGTGCTAGGCATGGCCGCCGATCAATTTACAGGCTCCCCGCTGGCGGTCGTCAGGACGGTGAGCCATGTCGCCATAGAGGTTACCGACCTCGACAAATCCATTGCCTTCTATCAGCGCGCCCTTGGCTTGCGCATTGTCGTCGATGATCGATCCAGTCCGACCCAGGCGTCGATCAAGGGGCTGATTGGCAATTTCGGCTTCGAGATTGCGGCTGTCGCCGGGTGCTGTGGAGGGGTGGAAACGGCGCGCCCGGGCTTGTGCCTGTCGTTTGGTGTCGAGGACGCGAAAGCGTGCTTGCGCCGCTTTCAAGACGCGGGGCTGGGCGAACCTGGCGCCCTGTCGGAGATGTCGGGGGCGACCTTCTTCACGGTTCGCGACCCCGACGGCAACGCGATCGAACTGATAGAATTTCCGCACGGCGCGATCGCACTCGGTCAACTTCTCGTCGCCGGCGAGACGCGAAATCCCGGAGACGCACCATGACGGACAAGCCTGACCCGTATGACCGCCTGTTGGCGCTGGGACTGACGCTGCCGCCCCCGCCGGCGCCCGTCGCCAATTTCGTCGGGCTCGTCCAGGTCGACAAGCTTGTATTCCTGTCCGGACAGGGGCCGGTCAGCCCGATCCACGGCTATAGGCTGGGCAAAGTAGGGCGCGATTACACGGCCGAGGAAGGCTATGACCATGCCCGGATCGTGGGCCTGAATCTCCTGAGCGTGCTCCATCACGAATTGGGGTCGCTCTCCCGGGTTGTTCGCGTGGTCAAGCTGCTCGGAATGGTCAACGCGACTCCAGACTTCGCGGCCCATCCGGCGGTCATCAACGGTTGCTCCGATCTGTTCGTGGAGGTCTTCGGGCCCGACATCGGCAAGCATGCGCGGTCCGCCGTCGGGGTCGGATCGCTGCCGGGCAATATCAGCGTCGAGATCGAGGCGATCCTGGTCGTCGAGGAGAGCGCCTGATGTCGTCTTCGCAGCGAGCGGCGGTAGATGGTTTTGGCAGCGGCCTGGCGGCCGGTAGGGATCATGCGGCTTCGCTCGGTCCTTTCGACAAGGGGGTGCCGCAAGGGATCTCGCCTGTTCCCCTGGCGGATGTCGCCGCGCAGGGTTGGAACGTCCTGCGCGGCGACTTACCTTTGCCTGCGGCAGTCATCCGGGAGGATGCGCTCGACATCAATATCCAATGGATGCGCGCTTTCGTGGAGGATCAGGGCGTGGCTCTCGCACCCCACGGCAAGACGACGATGGCGCCTGCGCTCTTTGATCGGCAGCTTATGGATGGTGCCTGGGGCATTACGCTGTCGACACCGCATCAGGTCGCGACGGCGATCACGCTTGGCTACGACCGAATTTTCATAGCCAACCAGGTCATCGGCCGCTCGGCGATCCGCTATCTGTTCGATGCGATCGAAAACAACCCGAAGCTAGAGCTGTTCTGCCTGATCGACTCCATCGCGCTCATCGAGCAGATCGAGGCGATTGCTGCGCAAGCCGGGACGACCCGGCGGCTGCAGGTGCTCGTCGAAAAAGGCTTCGTGGGCGGCCGGACGGGATGCCGCACAGTCGCCGAAACGGTGGCCGTGGCGCGCAGGATCGCGCGTTCCCCCCATCTCGATCTCGTCGGCGTGGAGGGTTTCGAGGGCCTGATCCGCGGCGAAAGCCTGGCGGCGACGCTCGACAAGATCAGGCAGTTTCTGGATGAGGTCGTCGCTGTGGCGCGGTGTTGCGACGACGAAGATCTGTTTGGTGAAGGCTCGGTACTGCTCAGCGCAGGCGGGTCCGCCTTCTTCGACCTCGTGGCTGAACGGCTCAAGGCAGCCGATCTGTCGAAACCGTCCACCGTGCTGCTGCGCAGTGGCTGCTACATCACCCACGACGCGGGCATGTACGCTTACGCGTTCAAGTTCCTGCAAGAGCGCGCTCCCCATCTGTTCGATCGTGGCGCGCCAAGACCCGCGCTGGAAATCTGGGGTTACGTCCAATCGAGGCCGGAGCCGAACCTTGCGATCGTGGCGGTGGGAAAGAGGGACATCTCCTACGACCAGCCCCCGGTGCCGCGATATTGGTATCGTCCCGCGCAAGGCGATAGCGCTCCAGCGTCGCTCGGCGATGGACACAGGGTCGATCATCTCGACGATCAGCACTGTTACGTGATCGTGCCCGATGGGTCGCCCCTCGCCGTCGGCGACATGGTTGGCTTCGGCATTTCGCACCCATGTCTGACATTCGACAAATGGCGCGTCATCCACATGGTGAACGAGCACTACGACGTGACCGGATCGCTGCGCACTTACTTCTAATTATTTGATCGGAGGCGATAATGTCCAACCCACTTCTTCAAAAGCTCAAGAACGGAGACGTCTGTCTGAACGGATGGCTCACGATTCCGGATGCCTTCGTCGCCGAAGTCATGGCGCAGACAGGCTGGGATAGCCTGACGATCGACCTCCAGCACGGGCTTCACGACTATCGCTCGGCTGTGGCTGCGTTGCAGGCTCTCCACGGGCGTCCCGTCACGCCGCTCGCACGCGTGCCGTGGAACGAGCCCGGCATCATCGGCAAAGTGCTCGACGCCGGGGCATGGGGTATCGTCTGCCCGATGGTGAATACGGCAGCGGATGCGAAGGCGCTGGCCGATGCATGCCTCTACGCGCCGCAGGGCGCGCGCTCGAACGGTCCCATTCGCGCCGGCTTCTACGGGACGGCCAGTCCCTATCAGACGATCGCCAACGCAAACATTCTGGTCCTTCCGCAGATCGAGACGCCCGAGGCAGTCGAAAACCTTGAGGCGATCCTGGATACGCCGGGCATCAGCGGCGCCTATGTCGGCCCCAGTGATCTGGGCCTGTGCATGGGGCTACCGCCAATCCTCGACCGGGAGGAACCCCAGATCCTCGAAATCTATGAGCGGATCATTGCCGCCACGCGCAAGCGCGGCCTGATCGCGGGGATTCAGAACAACGCGCCTGCCTATGCCGCACGCATGGGCAGGATGGGCTTTCAAATCCTGACGATAGCCACCGACGTCAATCTGATGGGCTTTGCCGCACACCAGGCCGTCAAGGCGGGCCGTGAGCTGACCAACGAAACGGCGGGGGCATGACCAGGACATTCGCGCACGAGCACGATCATGGAACGCTATGATTTCGTGATCCGTGGTGGCGAGATCCATGACGGATTGGGCACCCCCGGCCGGATTGGCGATGTGGCGATCCGCGGCGGCGTGATCGCGGCGATCGGATCGGTCAGCGGGACCGGCGCGCACGAAATCGACGCCGCAGGCGCGATCGTCACGCCTGGCTTCATCGATGTCCACACCCATTATGACGGCCAGGTGACCTGGGAGACAACGCTTGCCCCTTCCTCCAACCACGGCGTTACCACTGTGGTGATGGGAAATTGCGGGGTTGGTTTCGCGCCTTGCCATCGCGACCAGCACGACATGCTCATCGAACTCATGGAGGGTGTGGAAGATGTGCCGGAGGTCGTCATGGCAGCCGGCCTTCCGTGGAACTGGGAGACATTTCCGGAGTATCTCGACGCCCTCGAACAACGCCACATGGACGTCGATTTCGCGGCGCAGCTTCCGCATTCTGCATTGCGAGTGTTCGTGATGGGGCCTCGCGGCGCCCGGCAGGAAGCGCCGACTGAGGCCGATCTGGCGCAGATGCGGGCGTTGACGACCGAGGCCGTGCGATCCGGTGCTATCGGCGTATCGACATCCCGGAATTTGCTGCACCGGACCAGGGCGGGCGAGCTGGCGCCAAGCGTCTTCTCGGAGGAAGCGGAACTGCTGGCGCTTGCTGGTGGGCTGCGCGATGCCGGGGACGGCGTCTTTCAGATGATCCCCAGCGTCACCGGTGACGCCCAGCATGAATTCGCGTTGATGCGTCGCATCGCGGTTGCATCGGGCCGTCCGCTCGCCTTTTCGCTGCTTCAGTCGCACAGTGGTGACGAAGATGCCTGGTCGCACACGCTTTCGCTGCTTTCAGCGGCGAATGAGGACGGGCTCGAGATGCGGGCCCAGGTCTTTCCAAGACCGGTCGGTTTTCTCTACGGCCTCGACTTGTCGTTTCACTATTTCTCGCTTCATCCCAGCTATCGCGCGCTTGCGGACCTGAGCCTGGCCGAGAAGGTCATCGCCCTGCGAGACCCCGAAGTTCGCGCCAGGCTTCTGGTCGAAGAGCCGGTCAGCGCCAATGAATTCGCGCTCGCCATCGTCAAGGGCTTCGCAAGGGCTCTTCCGATGACCGATCCGCCGAATTACGAACCCGATATGCGTTATCGGGTTTCTCAGGAGGCGAAGAAACGCGGCCAGACGCTGGCCGAGCATGCACTGGACCTGCTGCTGGCCGACGATGGCAAGGCGATCTATTTCGTGCCCGGCGCGAATTATCGCGACGGAAATCTCGATGCCGCCCGGGCAATGGCAGCCCATCCGAACACCGTCCTGGGGCTGGGCGATGGAGGAGCCCATTATGGGCTCATCTGCGACGGCAGTTTCCCGACCTCCTATCTTCAATCCTGGGTTCGTGACGCCCGGCCAGACCAGGCGGTGGCGCTGCCGGCTGCGATCCGTGCGCTTAGCCTCGAGCCGGCCTGGAGCGTCGGGCTCCGGGATCGCGGGACGTTGAGGGTGGGGGGCAGGGCAGACCTCAACGTCATCGATCTGGCGCGCTTGCGGCTTTATGCGCCAACAGTTGCCTATGATTTGCCGGGTGGTGGCCGCCGCCTGCGACAGAACGCAGACGGGTATCTGGCAACGTTCGTGAATGGCCAGATGACCTACCGCAACGGCGTGCACACCGGCGCGTTGCCGGGCCGCCTGATCCGGGGTGCGCGACCGCAAGCCTGATCCCGGCCGATGCGCGGCCACAATGTTTTTCTCGACCTGGCGAGAAGAAGGGGGCGGAACCTGGAGCATTGTAGCAAGAGCGCGCGCGCATATCCCGGGCGGTCTCGGCACACCGGTCGGGGGCCGTAAAAAGTCGGGCAACGGACAAGAAGGCGGCAAAAACGGCATCGCCGATTTCCCGGAAACCAAAGCCATAATCGGCGCCCCCGAACAGGTTCGAGATTGTGACGGTATGTCATTGAGAACCGTTGATGAAAGGTCAGTTTGCATGAAGATCATCGTGACGGGTGCAGCCGGTGCGCTTGGCCGGGCAGTCGCAGCCAGGGCAGTCGAGCTTGGTCACGCGGTCGTGGGGATCGATCGGGTCGAAGATCCGGCGGGAGCGAACTCGGGCAACTGGATCATATGCCCGAACTTGGCGGAGCCGGGCGCCTGCGACAGGGCGATAGAGCAAGCGGTTGAGCAGCTTGGCGACATCGACGCCGTCGCGCATTGTGTGGGCGCCTTTGCCTTCGCAACGCTCGACGATGCTTCGCCCGAGCAATGGTCCGAAATGCTGACAATCAACCTGATGAGCGCGGTTGTGACGATCCGATCGTGCCTGCCCCGATTGAAAAATGGCGCAGCGATCGTCGCTGTCGGGGCATTGGCGGCGCAGTATGCGGGCAAAGGAATGTCCGCTTACGCTGCGTCGAAGTCGGCCCTGGCGAAGCTGATCGAGGCGACTTGCGCGGAAAACAGAACGCGCGGGATCCGCGCCAATCTGGTTCTGCCGGCGATCATCGACACTCCGCAAAACCGGCTGGATATGCCCGATACCGACCCGGCCAACTGGACCAGTCCCGGGGCTATCGCAAATGTGGTCTGTTTCCTGCTCGATCCATTGTCGAGCGCTATCAATGGCGCCAGTATCCCGGTTTCCAACCCTGCGCGCTGAGCTCACCGCACACCACTTCGAAGCGCCCGGCTGCGCCCACGGCTGCCACGGCTTCGGAAATGGCACGGCCGATACCGCGCGAAGAGCCGGTGACAATGGCCACCATTCCTTGTCAAATCAACCAAGCCCAATGCCACCCCGCATCCAACCATCCCAAAGTCGGCCCAGGCACGGGCCGGTTTATCGGCGAGATTCAACGGTGAGCCCGGTCATTGTCCGGCCGGAAAGCCGCTCCTCGAAGCCAGCGTGCTTCAGGTATGCGCCGCACGCCGCGCCAGCAAATTCCGTTGGCCGGCGCGCTCGGCATCATCGGCGAGCTTGAGCAGCGCCTTGGGGTCGGTTCCCAGAAGCCGAATGCTCCTGGCGCGCTCGGGCGGCATGAACACCTCCAGCGTCTTCTTCGTCATGGCCTTCAAAACGACCTCTGCGACGAACTCGGCCGTGACGGACGACGACAGAAAGGCCATCGGCACCTCGTCGCTTTCGGCTTCCTTCACCAGCATCGGGGTTTCGGTCGATGTCGGATGAATGATGCTGAAGTCGATCGGTGAGGTTCGCTGCTCGATGCAGAGTGCGTGATGAAAGGCGCGCAGCGCGTGTTTCGCGGCGGCATAGCTTGCCAATCCGGCAAACGGCAGAAAGGCCGTCATGCTGCACACGGTCACGAAATGGCCGGAGCCCTGCGCGAGAAACCGCGGCAAAGTCGCCATCATGCCGCGGATCGGTCCCATTGCATTGACGTCGAAGGTCTGCTGATGGGCCTCGACGGAGACATTGCGGGCGTATCCGGTATGGACGATCGCCGCATTGTTGATCAGGACATCGAGACCTCCGAACCGCTGCCAGCAGGCATCGAGTGCACGTTCCCATTGGGTCGAAGAGGTGATGTCCAATGCGATCGACGCAGCGGATTGGCCGAGTGCCGCGGCCTGGGCCGCAGCCCCTTTTTCGTCGATGTCAGCGATCAGCACTTTGTGCCCGTGTTCCACCGCGAGAGCGGCCATCGCCGCGCCGATCCCGCTTGCGCCACCGGTAATCAGCAAAGTCTTCTTCTTCGTCTTCGCCATCTGGTACTTCCCCGTATGTCCGTTCACCGCAGGGATGAGAGCCGCTTGTCTCCCGTGCACCCAATTTTCGCGGCAGGATGCGTGCCGGTGTCTCGCCTGCGCCATTGCTATGCCTTTGCCGAGATTATATAGCAATAGCTATATTATTTTTCGGACGATTCCGGTGACGTATGATTGGCCATAGCGAGGGTGAAGCCTGCTCCGAACTCAAGGGCAGGCAACAGTGATAGTCTCTGATAATATTAATATATAGTCGAAGCTATATTTATCTCGCAGGATGGCGCGAGGTCGGGCGGCGATCCTGGCCAACGAATGAAAACCGGGCCGCCATGTTGGCGACGTCGCCGACAGACTCGGTATAGCCGCCGGAAACCCAGCGCCGCGCGATCTGCATGATCGCGCCCTCGGCACCCACCTTCATGAGTTCCTGTGTGACCTCGGGCGCAATGAGTTCTGTGAGTCTTGCCGAAAAATCCTTGCCGATTGCAAGTACAAGGGGGTCGTTATTGTGCAGTTCGAGCAGAAAGACACGCGCTTCGTCGGGATGATCAAGCAGCGCGTTGAAAAATCCGCCGAGCGCCGACACGACCGGGGATGCCGGATCAATAGCTGCCTTGACCAATTCCAGCAGACTGTCTGTGACTGATCGGAATGCCTCGGCAAAAAAGGCGTCACGATCCCCGAATATTTCGTAAAAGTGCCGTCCCGTGAGCTTTGCCTCTCGGCATATCGCGGCAACGGACGCCCGCTCGGTACCCTTGCGGGCATAGATCGCGATCCCTGCATCAATAAGGCGTTCACGCCGATCCAGCAGGCGATCCTCGAAACTGACTCCCCGATAGGAACGACGTGCGGCTTTTTCCATGCGGCTTCCTTGACACGCACTCACCCTCAGTGCAAATGTGACATCACGCAATGTCACTTTCTGGGCGCGCAATCATGACCTCGATCCAAGCCATACCCGAGCTCGACAATCGCCGTGACTGGCCCGCGGCCTGGCGCGCTTTGAAGAACCTTCTTCGAGACGGCAGCGATACCGTGCAGGTTTTTCGCATCATGCGCGCGTTGAACGCCGGCAATAGCCGGCGCAACTACATGCGCTTGATCGAAACCCGCGAGGGCGGCCGGATCGCCTATGGGCGTGTCGAACTTTCGGGCAGCTTTGGCGATCCATCCCTGCTTCGCGCGTTCGCCTCCGGGACGGTGGGGGCTGCCTATAGGGAATTCGTCGAGCAGAGCGGATATTCCGCCAAGGGTCTGGCAGACATCAGCAACCTCGAGGCCGTCGTGCCCGAACTCCAGCACCCGTACGCCTGGTTTGGGCGACGCGAGCGCGACATTCATGATATATGGCACATCCTGACCGGCTATAAGACCGACGATCTCGGCGAGGCCTGTCTGGTTGCGTTCTCTTATGCGCAGACGAAAGGGCTGGGTTGGGCTGTCATTGCAGCCGGCTCGGCACTGGATTCGCTTCAGTACCCCTATCGAAAGGCCTGGTGCAGGGCGGTCTGGGAAGGATA
>Ga0302187_10001737_pt1 | contig 18321 bp, 33 predicted proteins | sample II_Bog_E1_3_FD_202120 | JGI IMG/M metagenome (GOLD analysis project Ga0302187, IMG submission 202120) | Peat permafrost microbial communities from Stordalen Mire near Abisko, Sweden - II_Bog_E1_3 | ecosystem: Environmental > Terrestrial > Soil > Wetlands > Peat | place: Sweden: Abisko...
GTATCCGTCCAGCGGCCCCACATTGCTCGGAGCGCCAAGCCGATAGGAGTATCGTGTCCACCAATTTTATCGTGGACACGTATACACCATGGAAGCCCGTTCCGCTGTCGTTCCCTCAGGCCGGCGCCGCCGGCAAGCTTATTCAGACGATTTCAAAGCCAGTGTGGTTGCTGCTTGTGCCGCCCCGGGCATTTCCATTGCGTCGGTTGCTCTGGCCAACGAGATCAACGCGAACCTGGCCCGCCGGTGGGTTAAAGAACACGAGACAACATCCCGCTCACGGGTAACGCCTCCGGCGACTTCTTCGCCCGCTCTGGTGCCGATTTCCGTGCAGGCTCCTGAGCTCATGGTGCCGTCTGCCCCGAAGGAGCTGCGCGTTGAGATTCGCCACCATCATACCGTTGTTCAAGTGACTTGGCCTTTGGCGGAGGCTTCCGCCTGTGCACAATGGCTGCGTGAGATTCTGCGATGATTCGACCCGACCAAGTATTTTTGGTGGTGGCGCCGGTGGACATGCGCCGGGGCATCGACGGTCTATCGTTGCTCATCCAGGAGGCCTTGGGCCGCTCGCCTTGCGACGGCACTGCGTACGCCTTTCGCAACAAGCGCAGTACGCGCCTCAAGCTTGTGATCTGGGACGGCAACGGTGTCTGGCTCTGCCAGCGCCGCCTTCATCAGGGCAGCTTTGTGTGGCCGGTGTTTGGTGATCAGGTTTGCCAGCTCACCCCGCCGCAATGGCAGTGGTTGATTGCCGGCGTGGACTGGCGGCGTCTCTCTGCTGCGCCAAATGCCGAGCTCCGCGTTTAGGCCGGCGCACAATCGTAACCTGTTGTTTCGCTTTGGTTTCATGTGCGCGCAATCTGGTAAAATGCGCGCATGGATTTCGCCGCCGAACTGGACCGCTTCGACCCCGATCCCCGCTTGCGTGAGTGGGTGTTGGCACAAATTCGTGCTCGCGATACCAGCCAGCAGGCAGCACTGGCTGCGCGTGACGCCGACATCCAGGCACGTGACCTAAAGATACAGAAGCTGATCCTGGAGCTGGCTCACCACAAGCGTATCCGCTTTGGCACCAAGAGTGAGACGCTGTCACTGGATCAGCGGCATCTGTTTGAAGAGGCTTGTGATGAGGATGGCGCGGCCATCGTTGCTGAGCTCGAACAGCAACAGGCAGCCCCCAAGACCAAGTCGCGCCCGAAGCCCACAGGCCGCAAGCCCTTGCCGCCGGAACTTCCCCGCATTGAGCATCGCCACGAACCTGACAGCTGCCAGTGTGGTAAGTGTGGCACCGGTCTGGTCCTGATCGGCGAGGACATCAGCGAGCAGCTCGACGTGGAGCCGGCGCGCTTCTTTGTGCACCGCCACATCCGCCCTCAATATGCCTGCCGCGCCTGCGAGACTGTCACCGCGGCACCGGTGCCGCCCGCCATCATTGATGGCGGGCTGGCCGCTCCCGGCCTGCACGCTTGGGTCCTGATCCAGAAGTACCTGGATCACCAGCCGCTCTACCGCATTGAGCGAATCACCGAGCGACACGGCGTTCCCATTGCTCGCTCCACACTGGCCGAATGGGTGGGCCGTCTTGGCGTTGCTCTGCAGCCGCTGGTAGATCGGCTAATCATCCTGCTCAAGCAAGGTGCCGTGCTGCACGCCGACGAGACCCCGGTGCAGCAACTCGATCCCGGCAAGGGGAAGACCAAACGTGCTTACCTGTGGGCCTACCGTAGCAACGATCTTGACCCAGGACCGCGCATCGTGGTGTTCGATTACCAGACCAGCCGGGCTGGCAAGCACGCGATGGCCTTCCTGGATGGTTGGAACGGACAGCTTCTGGTTGATGATTACGGGGGTTACAAGCAACTCTTCCGGCAAGGCATCAGCGAGCTGGGCTGCTTTGCCCATGCACGCCGTCCCTTCTTCGAGTTGTACGCCAACCACCAACATCCCGTGGCAGGCGAGGCCCTGCGGCGAATCGGTGAGCTGTACGCCGTCGAGGCAAGCGTCAAGGATGCCACCGTCGAAGCACGTCATGCCTATCGCCGGCAGGAAGCCGTACCACGGTTAAAAGAGCTGCATGACTGGCTGCTGACGCAGCGCGCCAGGACCGCCACCGGTAGTGCCCTCGCCAAAGCCATCGACTACAGTCTCAAACGCTGGCAGGCCTTGATCCGCTACGCGGACTCGGGCAATCTGCCCATAGACAACAATGTGTGCGAGAACAACATCCGGCCGATTGCGTTGGGCAAAAAGAACTGGCTTTTTACAGGTTCCGCGCGAGCCGGCACACGTGCCGCTGCCATTCAGAGTCTGCTTGCCACCGCGCAATTAAATGGCATCGAACCCTATGCCTGGCTCAGGGACGCGTTGGAGAAACTGCCAGTCTGGCCCTATAGTCGAATTGATGAGCTTTTGCCAATCAAGCTCAAGTGAGCGCCTGTGAAGCATCGACATTTGGCTTCGAATATTAAAGTTCAGGGGCAATTATGGACGAAGAGAGAACTGCGCTAGTCATTGAATTAGCCAAAGAGTTTATGGAGCTGGCCCGCCAGTTTGAACCATCCTGGATCAAAGGATATTTCCGATTCTGTTCTGATGGCTCAAAATATGGCTCAAATGCGTCCTATGCATCCGACTCTAAAGTGATGCTGGTTGATCCATTCAAATACCAGCCATTTTTTTCGAGCATGAACGACAAGGGCTTAATTTTGTTGAAAGCGCTCAATAAGGAACAAGGTCTATTCCTATTGACCATCGATGCTAGCTACAACTACACGATAAATTTTGAATACGAGAATCTTGACCGGTGGAGAATAACCAAGATAAATGGCGGAACAGGAGTACCAATAGGCATCTAAAGGTTTCGAATTTACGGCATTGCAATGCGGAATGGTTGAACGCTTACTCGCCAGCGACGCAGGTTTGCACTGCTTCCACGGCGATCTTGCAGGCATGAAAAAGCCGGGCATAAGCCCGGCTTCTTAAAAACCATGCGTTACCGCAATGGTTTATTCAGCATCAACCGCTGCGGAGGTGATCGTGCGATCCACCAGCTCGACATAGGCCATGGGGGCGTTGTCGCCCGGACGGTTGCCGGCCTTGAGGATACGCAGATAGCCGCCGGCACGTTCCTTGTAACGCGGACCGAGCACGGTGAACAGCTTGCCGACGATGACCTTGGAGCGGGTACGGGCGAACGCGAGACGGCGGTTGGCCACGCTGTCCACCTTGGACAGGGTGATCAGCGGCTCGGCCACGCGACGCAGCTCTTTGGCCTTCGGCACGGTGGTACGGATCAGTTCATGTTCGAACAGGGACACCGCCATGTTCTGGAACATGGCCTTGCGGTGGCTGCTTGTGCGGCCCAGTTTGACACCACTATTACGATGACGCATGGCACTCTTCCTGCAAATTCGTTAGACGAGACAGCAGCCCGATGGGCTGCTGCCTGCGGCACGTTGGCGTGCCCCTACCACCCACTCTTACCGTGAAAAGCTCAACGACTGCGATAATTCAGGCGGTCGTCGTTACGGAGGCTGGCGGGCGGCCAGTTTTCCAGACGCATACCGAGGGACAGGCCCTTGGACGCCAGCACATCCTTGATCTCGGTGAGCGACTTCTTACCCAGGTTCGGGGTCTTCAGCAGCTCGACTTCGGTGCGCTGCACCAGATCGCCGATGTAGTAAATATTTTCCGCCTTGAGGCAATTGGCAGAACGCACGGTCAGCTCCAGATCATCCACCGGGCGCAGCAGGATGGGGTCAACTTCTTCGCGGGCTTCCACCGGCTCGGGAGTCTTGTCCTTCTGCAGGTCGACGAACACGGCAATCTGCTGTTGCAGAATGGTGGCCGCACGACGGATGGCTTCTTCCGGATCAATGGTGCCATTGGTTTCCAGGTCGATCACCAGCTTGTCGAGGTTGGTGCGCTGCTCAACGCGGGCGCTCTCCACGACATAGGCTACCTTGCGCACGGGGCTGAACGAGGCGTCGAGCTGGAGACGACCGATGGGGCGGGTCTCATCTTCAGCGTAACGGCCATCGGCCGGCTCGTAACCGCGACCACGGGCAACCTTCAGTTTCATCTTCAAGTGGCCATTGTTGCCGAGGTTGGCGATCAGGTGATCCTTGTTGACCACTTCAACATTGTGCGGCAGGCCCAGGTCGGCAGCGGTCACCGTGCAGGGGCCGCGCTTGTCCAGGGTCAGCATGGCTTCATTCTGTTCAAACAGCTTGATGGCCAGGCCTTTCAGGTTGAGCAGGATTTCGATGACGTCTTCCTGCACGCCTTCAATGGCGCTGTACTCATGCTCCACGCCTTCGATCTCGACTTCCACCACGGCGGCGCCGGGCATGGAAGAGAGAAGGATGCGGCGCAGCGCATTGCCGAGGGTGTGGCCAAAGCCACGTTCCAGCGGCTCCAGCGTCACCTTGGCGTGGTTATGGCTGACTGCCTGTACCGCGATGCTACGGGGAGTCAGGAACTCGTTGACAGCGTGTGACATTGGTGACACCTCAAGGCAAGCCTTACTTGGAATACAACTCAACGATCAGGTTTTCATTGATCTCGGCGGAGAGATCAGAACGCTCGGGCTTGGCCTTGAACGTACCTGCCATCTTGCTGCTATCCACTTCAACCCAGGCGGGGATACCGCGCTGTGCAGCCAGTTCAAGCGCGCTCTTCACGCGGAGCTGGTTCTTGGACTTTTCATGGATGGACACCACATCACCAGCGCGCACCTGCATGGAAGCGATATTTACACGCTCGCCATTGACCAGGACGGCACGGTGGCTGACCAGCTGCCGTGCTTCGGAGCGGGTGGCGCCAAAGCCCATGCGATACACCACGTTGTCGAGACGGCTTTCCAGCAGCTGCAACAGGTTTTCGCCGGTAGCGCCCTTCAGGCGTGCAGCTTCCTTGTAGTAGTTGCTGAACTGACGCTCGAGCACGCCGTACATACGACGTACTTTCATCTTTTCCCGCAGCTGTGTGCCGTAGTCAGACAGGCGACCCTTGCGGGAAGCGCCATGCTGGCCGGGGGGCACATCGGCCTTGCACTTGCTGTCAAGGGCACGGACACCGCTCTTCAGGAAGAGATCGGTGCCTTCACGACGGGAGAGTTTGCACTTGGGACCAATATAACGAGCCATTTATCTCTCCTCTTACACGCGGCGTTTCTTGGCCGGACGGCAGCCGTTGTGCGGAATCGGGGTAACATCAGTGATGCTGTTGATCTTGTAACCCACCGAATTGAGCGCACGTACCGCGGACTCGCGACCCGGACCAGGGCCTTTGACCAGCACGTCGAGGTTCTTCAGGCCGTATTCCAGCGCTGCCTTACCCGCGACTTCCGCAGCTACCTGGGCAGCAAACGGAGTGGACTTACGAGAACCGCGGAAGCCCTGCCCACCGGAGGTGGCCCAGGCCAGTGCATTACCTTGACGATCGGTAATTGTCACAATGGTGTTGTTAAAAGAAGCGTGAATATGCGCAATGCCCTCGGCAACCTGACGGGTTACCTTTTTGCGGGTGCGCGTTGTATCTTTTGCCATCTTTTAGCTTCCGAGTTCGTTTACATTCTTTGGCCATGAAGGCTTCACGGTGAAGTCCTCACGCCAGACCAGATGCAGTAGCTACCGCACCTGACCAGGGGCAAACCAATAAGCGCTATTGACTTGCGACGCCACCAACCTGAGGGCAACAAAGCCCGGCAGGATGTGGTTATTACTTCTTGACGGCCTTGCGCGGGCCCTTGCGGGTACGGGCATTGGTCTTCGTGCGCTGACCATGAACCGGCAAGCCACGACGATGGCGCAGGCCACGGTAGCAGGCCAGATCCATCAGGCGCTTGATATTCATGGACACTTCGCGACGCAGGTCACCTTCGGTCGGGAGCTTGGCGACTTCAGCACGGATGGTATCCAGCTGGGCCTCGTTCAGTTCCTTGATCTTGGTGGTCTGCGCGATACCCACAGTTTCCAGGATTTTGGCGGACGTAGTCCGGCCAATTCCGAAGATGTAGGTCAGCGAAATAACCGCATGTTTGTTATCGGGTATGTTAACGCCGGCTATACGAGCCATTGACTTACTCCACTTGCAAAAGCGTTCTAGCCTGTTGATTTACCGGGCCTCGAAAGGCGCGAGAGTCTACGCCTAACGGTTCCGGAAAGCAACCGATGCCAGGGATCAGCCCTGGCGCTGTTTGTGCCGCGGCTCTGCCGAACAGATCACACGAATGCTGCCATGACGACGCACGATCTTGCAGCTGCCACAAATCTTCTTAACGGAGGCTTGAACTTTCATGGTTCACCTAATCAATCTATCCAATCCAAACCCCGAGCCGGGGTCATGCTACCACCACCGCCTGAACAGCCCGGCCAAGGCCGGACTGAGCAAAAATCCGGACCCGCCCACGGGTCACGACCTGTGAGACATGTTCCGGACTTTTGACCCCGCCGGCGGCAAGCCGCAGACAGGGCAGGACAATCATCACCGCATCAGGCCAAGGCTTACTTGAAGTTGGCCTTTTTCATCAGCGAATCGTACTGGTGCGACATCAGGTGCGACTGCACTTGCGACATGAAGTCCATCACCACCACCACCACGATCAGCAGCGACGTGCCGCCGAGGTAGAACGGTACATGGAAGGCCGCCTGCAGCACCATGGGCAGCAAACACACCATGGTGATGTACAGGGCGCCCACCAGCGTCAAACGTGTCAGCACGGAGTCGATATAACGTGCTGTCTGCTCACCCGGACGAATTCCCGGCACATAGGCGCCGGACTTCTTCAGGTTGTCCGCCACTTCCTTGGGGTTGAACACCAGGGCCGTGTAGAAGTAACAGAAAAATATGATCAGCAGGGCAAACAGCAGCATGTACAGCGGCTGCCCTGGCGACAACACCAGCACCACATCCTGCAAACCACGCTGCAAGAAGTTGGGGTTGGGTGCATGGCCGAACCACTGCCCCAGGCTGGTCGGAAACAGGAGCAGGGAGCTGGCAAAAATCGCCGGAATCACACCCGCCATATTGATCTTCAGCGGCAGATGGCTCTGCTGGGCTGCATACATGCGCCGCCCCTGCTGCCGCTGCGCGTAGTTCACGGTAATGCGACGCTGGCCGCGCTCCATGAACACCACGGCGCCAACCACGGCACCCGCCAGAACCACCACCAGCAACAGCACCAGCACGTTCAGGTCACCGGTACGGGCCGCTTCAAGGGCACGACCGATGGCGCCGGGGATGCCGGCGACGATACCGGCAAAAATCAGCATGGAGATACCGTTGCCGACGCCGCGCTCGGTGATCTGCTCACCCAGCCACATCAGGAACACGGTACCCGCCACCAGACTCACCACCGCCGGCAGGAAGAACGCCACGCCGGAGGTCAGGGTAATGCCCTGGCTGACAAGCCCGGCACACATGCCCATGGCCTGTACGAAGCCCAGTGCCAGCGTGCCGTAGCGCGTATACTGGTTGATCTTGCGGCGGCCCGACTCGCCTTCCTTCTTCAGCGCTTCCAGCGGCGGATACACCGTCGCGGCCAGTTGCATGATGATGGAAGACGAGATGTAAGGCATGATGCCCAGCGCCAGGATCGACATACGCTGCAGGGCACCACCGGAGAACATGTTGAACATGCTCAGGATGGTGTCCTTGTTCTGCTCAAACAACTTGGCCAGCCGGTCCGGGTTGATACCCGGCACCGGAATGTGCGCACCGAGGCGGAATACCACCAGGGCCATCAGCAAAAAGAAAATACGCCGCCACAGTTCGGACAGCCCCTGCTGCATACCAGGAGACTTCATCATCTCCTTTGCCTGTTGCGTCCGCGGGGTAGTCGCCATCTGGACTTATTCCTCTACTTTGCCGCCAGCCGCTTCGATCGCCGCACGGGCGCCCTTGCTCACTTTCAGGCCAGCGCCGCTCACGGTCAGTGCACGAGCCACTTCGCCGGAGAGGATGACGCGAGCGCGGATCATGTCCTTACGGACGATGCCGGCGGCCTTCAGCGTTTCCAGGCTAACCACGTCACCATCGACATAGCCAACTTCGGACAGACGCACTTCAGCGGTAACCTGCTGCTTCAGCGAGGTGAAACCGAACTTGGGCAGACGACGATACAGGGGCATCTGGCCGCCTTCGAAGCCGGGGCGAACCTTGCCCTTGCCACGAGAGGTCTGACCCTTGACACCACCACCGCCCGTCTTGCCGAGGCCGGAGCCAATACCGCGACCCGGACGACGGGCTGCCTTCTTGGAGCCATCAGCGGGGCTGAGATCATTCAGTTCCATGGCGCTTAACCCTCAACCTTCACGAGGTAATAAACCTTGTTGATCATGCCGCGGTTGGCCGGAGTATCCAGCACCTCCACGGTGTGACCGATACGGCGCAAACCCAGGCCCTGCAGACAGAGCTTGTGGTTTTGCAGCTTGTGGGCGCTGGAGCGCACCTGAGTCACTTTGACAGTATTGGCAGTCATGGCTTACCCCAGAATTTCTTCGACGGTCTTGCCACGCTTGGCAGCGACCTGTTCGGCAGAAGTCATGCTAGCCAGGCCCTTGAACGTGGCATGCACCACGTTGTTGGCGTTGGTCGAGCCATAGCACTTGGCCAGCACGTTCTGCACACCGGCCACTTCCAGCACGGCACGCATGGCGCCACCGGCGATGACGCCAGTACCTTCCGACGCCGGCTGCATGAAAATGCGCGAGGCACCATGCTGGGCGTTGATGGCGTGCTGCAGGGTGGTGCCATTCAGCTCCACCGAAATCATGTTGCGACGGGCGGCTTCCAGCGCCTTCTGGATAGCGGCCGGCACTTCACGCGCCTTGCCACGACCAAAGCCGACGCGGCCCTTGCCATCACCCACCACGGTCAATGCGGTGAAGGCAAAAATACGGCCACCCTTCACAACCTTGGCGACGCGGTTCACTTCCACCAGCTTCTCAACGAAACCTTCGTTCTGTTCGAGCTTTGCCATTTCTTAAAACTCCAAACCGGCTTCGCGAGCCGCATCGGCCAGGGCCTTGATACGGCCGTGATAACGGAAACCGGAGCGGTCAAAGGCAACCTTGGTCACACCGGCAGCCTTGGCGCGCTCGGCAACCAGGGCACCAACCTTGGCGGCGGCTTCGGCGTTGCCGGTGGCACCGCTGCGCAGGGCTTCGTCCAGGGTGGAGGCCGAGGCCAGCACCTGGCTGCCATCCGCCGCAATCACCTGGGCATAGATATGACGCGGGGTGCGGTTGACGCACAGACGAACCGCACCGAGATCACGGATCTTCAGACGCGTGCTGCGCGCGCGGCGCAGGCGGGCTTCTTTCTTTTCGTTCATGGCATCAACCCTTATTTCTTCTTGGCTTCCTTACGCAGGACAGTCTCATCCGCGTAACGAACACCCTTGCCCTTGTACGGCTCCGGCGGACGGAAGCCACGCACATTAGCGGCCACCTGACCCAGCAACTGCTTGTTGCTGGATTTCAGGATGATTTCTGTCGGAACCGGCGTTTCAGCGGTCACACCGTCCGGCAGGGCAAAATCGATGGGATGGGAGTAACCCAGCGCCAGGTTCAGCACCTTGCCCTTGGCGGCGGCTTTGTAGCCCACGCCCACCAGCTGCAGCTTGCGCATGAAGCCGGCGGACACGCCAATGACCAGATTGTTGACCACAGCACGGGCGGTACCCGTCTGCATCCAGCCAGCCTGACTGTCTTCGCGGGGCGAAAACTGCAGACTGCCTTCTTCATTCTTTACGGCCACCAGGGCGTTGAGCGTGGTGGAGAGAGTGCCCATGGCACCCTTCACCTGAACATCCTGGCCGTTGATGGTTACTTCCACACCTTTGGGCAGGGCAACCGGAGCTTTCGCGACACGAGACATGTTCTTACACCCTTAGGACACTTGCGCGATGACTTCGCCACCGAGGCCCGCAGCACGGGCGGCACGATCAGTCATGATGCCTTTGTTGGTGGACACCAGCAGTATACCCAGACCCTGCTTTACCTTGGGCAGCGCCTTGGCCGCCTTGTAAATGCGCAGGCCGGGACGGCTGACACGCTTGATCTCTTCGATCACCGGCTTGCCTTCGTAGTACTTCAGGCCGATGGTCAGCACCGGCTTGACGTCGGCATCGACTTCAGCGGTGGCAATATAACCTTCTTCGATCAGCACCTGGGCCAGCGAGACCTTGAGCTTGGAAGAGGGCATGGACACTTCCTTCTTGTTCGCCTGCTGTGCATTACGAATGCGGGTCAGCATATCGGCGACGGTATCTTGCATGCTCATAAAAAATCCTCTTACCAGCTGGCCTTGACGACGCCCGGCACATCGCCACGCATCACGGCTTCACGCAGCTTGTTACGGCCCAGGCCGAATTTACGGAAGAAACCGTGCGGACGGCCGGTAATGCCGCAGCGATTGCGCTGGCGCACCGGGCTGGCGTCACGCGGCAGGCTCTGCAGCTTGAGCAGCGCTGCCCAACGGTCATCATCAGACGTCTTCGGACTCTGAATGGTTGCCTTCAGCTCGGCGCGCAGCTTGGCGTACTTGGCAACGGTCTTTTCGCGCTTGGCTTCGCGATTCAACATGCTTTTCTTGGCCATTTGCTACCTCACTTGAAGGGGAACTGGAAGGCGCGCAGGAGCACGCGACCTTCTTCGTCGGTACGGGCCGTCGTGGTGATGGTGATGTCCATGCCACGAATGCGATCAATCTTGTCGTAATCAACTTCCGGGAACACGATCTGCTCTTTCAGGCCCAGGGAGTAGTTACCCCGACCGTCAAAAGCCTTCGCGCTGAAGCCACGGAAGTCACGGATACGCGGGATCGTGATACCGATCAGGCGATCCAGGAACTCATACATGCGGTCGCCACGCAGCGTGACCTTGCAACCAATCGGCCAGCCTTCACGAATCTTGAAGCCGGCGATGGATTTGCGTGCGAGCGTGACAATGGGTTTCTGGCCAGAAATCAGCTGCATATCGGCCACGGCGCCATCGATAAGTTTCTTATCCTGGCTGGCGCCGCCCACTCCCATATTCAGAGTAATCTTGGTGATGCGGGGGATCTGCATCACGTTTTCGAGACCCAGCTCGGCTTGCACCTTGGCTGCGATCTCGTTCTTGTAAGCACTTCTTAGTCTGGCCATCTCAACCAACCCTTACTTTACGTCAATTACTTCGCCGCTGGACTTGTAGACACGCACCTTGGTGCCATCTTCCAGAAGCTTGTAACCGACACGGTCCGCTTTTTGAGTCGCCGGATTGAACAGGGCCACGTTGGAGATATCGAGAGCAGCTTCCTGCTCGACGATACCGCCCTGGGTGCCACGCGACGGGTTGGGCTTAACATGCTTTTTGTTCATGTTGATGCCACCCACGACAACGTGACCATCAGCAACGCCGCGCACAGTGCCGCGCTTGCCCTTGTCCTTGCCGGTAATTACGATGACTTCGTCATCACGCTTGATCTTTGCCATCACCTACACCTGTCAGAATCCGCCGGGGATTCCCCTATCTGCCCCCGGATCGGGTCCGGGGCACGCTCTGCGAGCACCCTGCCCTTACGGGCAGGAAATAAAGACAACCCGGACCGAAGTCCTGATTACAATACTTCTGGCGCCAGCGAAATGATCTTCATGAACTGCTCAGTACGCAGCTCACGCGTCACCGGCCCGAAGATACGGGTGCCGATGGGCGCTTTCTGGTTGTTCAGAAGCACGGCAGCATTGTCATCGAAGCGGATCAGCGAGCCATCGGCACGACGCACACCCTTCTTGGTGCGCACGACCACGGCATTCATCACATCGCCCTTCTTGACCTTGCCACGCGGAATTGCTTCCTTCACCGTGACCTTGATGATGTCGCCCACCGACGCGTAGCGACGATGCGAACCGCCCAGCACCTTGATGCAGAGCACGCGGCGCGCACCGCTGTTGTCGGCGACGTCGAGCATGGTTTCGGTCTGAATCATTGCTCTTCTCCAAACCCAAAAAAATGGGGCCCCTATCGTGGGGCGCGAATACTAACGTAAGAGGCCTCAGGCCACAAGCCAAACCAACCCTTAAGAGGCGGCCGGCACCACCGAAACCAGGGTCCAGGCCTTGGTCTTGGAGATCGGGCGGGTCTCGGCGATCGTTACCGTGTCCCCTTCCTTGCACACATTGTTCTCGTCATGTGCATGGAGCTTGGTGGACTTGGTAATGTACTTGCCATAGACCGGATGCTTGACCCGACGCTCGATCAGCACGGTGATGGACTTGTCCATCTTGTCGCTGACAACCTTGCCGGTCAGAGTACGCTTAACTTTGGTCTGTTCCGTCATGGTTACTTACCTTGCTTCTCGGTCAGAATGGTCTTGATGCGGGCGATGCCCTTGCGCACCACATCGATCTGGTGGTTCCTGTTCAGCTGCCCGGTGGCCTTGGCCATGCGCAGGGAGAACTGCTGCTTGTGCAGCACCTCCAGATCCTTGTTGAGCTCTTCGACGCTCTTCTGCCGCATATCGGATACTTTCATTACATCACCGTCCGGGTCACGATGGTTGTCTTCACCGGCAGTTTGGCGGCCGCCAGCGCGAACGCTTCACGGGCCAGGTCGTCGGCAACGCCTTCGATTTCATACAGCATCTTGCCAGGCTGTATTTCGGCTACCCAGTACTCCACATTGCCCTTGCCGTTACCCATACGCACTTCGAGGGGCTTTTCGGTAATGGGCTTGTCCGGGAACACACGGATAAACACCTTGCCGCCACGCTTGACGTGACGGGTAATGGCGCGACGGGCTGCTTCGATCTGGCGGGCGGTAAGACGGCCACGCTCCAGGGACTTCAGGCCAATCGTGCCAAAGGACACGCTGCTGCCGCGCAGGGCCAGACCGCGATTACGGCCCTTTTGCACTTTGCGGAACTTGGTACGCTTAGGTTGCAACATCTCTTAACCCCTCGCTTCCTGACGACGGCCCTTCTTGGCCGGCTTCGGAGCATCTTCAGCGGCGGCGGCGGCGTTGGCAGCGGCCAGTTCCTGACCACCAAGGACTTCGCCCTTGAAGATCCAGACCTTCACGCCGATGCAGCCATAAGTCGTTTCGGCACGCATGATCGAATAGTCGATATCGGCACGCAGGGTATGCAGGGGCACACGGCCTTCGCGATACCACTCGGTACGGGCGATTTCAGCACCACCGAGACGGCCCGACACTTCCACCTTGATGCCCTTGGCGCCGGCACGCATGGTGTTCTGTACAGCGCGCTTCATGGCGCGGCGGAACATCACACGACGCTCGAGCTGGGAGGCAATACCTTCCGCCACCAGGCGCGCATCGAGATCCGGCTTGCGGATTTCGTCGATGTTGATCTGCACCGGCGTTTTCATCATCTTGGCGACATCACGGCGCAGACGTTCGACGTCTTCACCCTTCTTGCCAATGACGATGCCAGGACGCGCAGTGGAAATCGTAATGCGCGCGTTTTCGCTCGGGCGTTCGATGAGAATACGGCTCACCGACGCGTTCTTCAGTTTGGCCAGCAGGTACTCGCGTACCCGCAGATCGGTCAACAGGTATTCGGCATAGTGCTTCGGGCTGGCGTACCAGTTCGAGTTATGCTTCTTGACGATGCCGAGGCGGATGCCGATCGGATGAACTTTCTGACCCATTTTTCAGCTCGCTCCTGTTATTCCGACACACGCACGGTGATGTGGCAGGTACGCTTGGTGATGCGATCGGCGCGGCCCTTGGCGCGCGGCTGGATACGCTTCAGCGATGTACCTTCATCAACGCAAATCGTGGCGACTTTGAGTTCATCCACGTCGGCGCCCTGATTGTGCTCGGCGTTGGCAATAGCCGACTCGAGCACCTTCTTGACAAAACCGGCGGCCTTTTTGTCGCTGAACGCCAGCGCATTCAGCGCCTGCTCAACGGACTTGCCGCGCACCAGATCAGCCACCAGACGAGCTTTCTGGGCCGAGATCGGCGCGCCGCGCAATTTAGCGATAGCTTCCATCACTCACCCCTTTTAGCGTTTGGCTTTCTTGTCGACGCCGTGCCCACGATAGGTACGGGTCGGCGCGAATTCGCCCAGCTTGTGACCGACCATATGCTCGGAAACAAAAACCGGCACATGTTGCTTGCCGTTATGCACGGCGAGCGTCAGACCCACAAACTCAGGCAGGATCATCGAACGACGCGACCAGGTCTTGATGGGCTTCTTGGAGCTGGCAGCTACCGCAGCTTCGACCTTGGCAAACAGATGACTGTCTACAAACGGGCCTTTTTTAAGCGAACGAGGCATAGTTAATCTCCTTCATCCCATTACTTGCGACGATCGCGAACGATCATATTGGTCGTGCGTTTGTTGCTGCGAGTCTTATAGCCCTTGGCCTTCTGACCCCACGGCGACACCGGATGCATACCCTTGTTGCGGCCTTCGCCACCACCATGCGGATGGTCGACCGGGTTCATGGCCATGCCACGCACCGTCGGACGAATACCACGCCAGCGGGTTGCACCGGCTTTACCCAGCACGCGCAGGTTGTGTTCGGTGTTGGACACTTCACCGAAGGTTGCGCGGCAATCAACATGAATCTTGCGCATTTCACCGGAACGCAGACGCACGATGGCGTAGGCGCCGTCACGACCCAGCAGCTGCACCGAGGCACCGGCGGAGCGTGCAATCTGCGCACCCTTGCCCGGCTTCAGCTCCAGACAGCAGATCGTGGTACCGATAGGCATGTTGCGCAGCGGCAGAACGTTGCCGTTCTTGATCGGGGCATCATCACCGGACTGCACGATATCACCAACGACCAGATTCTTCTGGGCGATGACATAACGGCGCTCGCCATCGGCATATTTCAGCAGGGCGATGTGCGCGGTGCGGTTCGGATCGTATTCAATGCGTTCCACGGTGGCAGGAATGCCATCCTTGTTGCGCTTGAAATCGATGACGCGATACTGCTGCTTGTGACCACCGCCAATGTGGCGGGTAGTGATGTGACCGTTGTTGTTACGGCCACCAGTACCACTCTTCGACTCCACGAGGGGCGCGTGAGGGCGGCCCTTGTGCAGGTGCGGATGCACCACTTTTTCTACAAAGCGGCGACCCGGAGAAGTCGGTTTACATTTCACGATAGGCATGACTGATCTCCCAACCCTTACTCGGCCACGCCGGTGAAGTCGATTTCGGAGCCTTCCTGCAGCTGCACGTAGGCTTTCTTGTAGTCCGAACGGCGACCCATGCCAGCGCCGAAGCGCTTGTTCTTGCCCTTGACCACCGTGGTGTTCACGCCATCAACTTTTACATTGAAGAGCTTTTCCACAGCGGACTTGATTTCCAGCTTGTTGGCATCCAGACGCACCTTGAACACATACTGATTGTTCTTGTCGGCGATCGTGGTTGCCTTTTCGGAAATGTGCGGACCAAGCAGAACTTGGTAAATGCGTTCCTGGTTCATCCCAATTCCACCTCAAGTTTCTTGGCAGCCGGCACGGACATGAGCACCTTCTCGAAGCCAATCAGGCTTACGGGATCGATGGCAGCAGCATCCACCACTTCCACATGCGGCAGGTTGCGGGCAGCGAGATACAGGTTTTCATCGACCGATTCGGTCACGATGAGAACATTCTGCATACCGAAGCCAAGCAGCTTGCTCAACAATTCTTTGGTCTTGGGGGCGGACACGGAAATCTCTTCCACCAGCACCAGACGATCCTGACGCACGAGCTCGGACAGGATGCACTGCATGGCACCGCGATACATCTTGCGGTTGACCTTCTGCTCCCAGTCCTGCGGACGCGCGGCAAACGTCTTGCCGCCACCGCGCCAGATCGGGCTGCGAATGGAGCCGGCACGGGCGCGACCAGTACCCTTCTGCTTCCAGGGCTTCTTGCCACCACCGCTTACTTCAGCACGACTCTTCTGGCCACGGGTACCCTGACGACCGCCAGCCAGATAGGCGACGACGACCTGGTGCACCAGTGCCTCATTGAATTCCTTGCCGAAGGCAACTTCGGAGAGCTCTACCGGCGCTCCGGAAAACGTCTTCAGATTCACGCTAAATCCCCCTTAGGCCTTCACGGAAGGACGCACAATGACGTCATAACCGGTGGCACCGGGCACAGCGCCCTTGACCAACAGCACGTTGCGCTCGACGTCCACGGACACGATTTCCAGACCCTGCACGGTGACGCGCTCGTCGCCCATGTGGCCGGCCATCTTCTTGCCCTTGAACACGCGACCCGGGCTCTGGTTCTGGCCCGTGGAACCATGCACACGATGGGACACGGAGTTACCGTGGGTGGCGTCCTGGGTGCGGAAATTCCAGCGCTTTACCGGACCCTGAAAGCCCTTGCCCTTGGACGTACCGACCACATCAACAGCCTGACCGACCGTAAACACATCAACACCGATGGCGCCGCCAACAACCAGACTGGCCGCTTCGTCACCCTCGACGCGAAATTCCCAAACACCACGACCAGCAGCCACATTGGCCTTGGCGAAGTGACCGGCCTGAGCCTTGGTCACACGCGAGGCGCGGCGCTCGCCGGTAGTAATCTGCACTGCCTGATAACCGTCTGTTTCAACGGTCTTGATCTGCGTAATGCGGTTGGGATCGACTTCGATCACCGTTACCGGCACGGACACACCGGCCTCGGTGAATACGCGCGTCATACCGCACTTGCGACCGACTAAACCAATAGTCATTTCCATAAACCTCTCTGGCAATGCTCGGAATTAACCCAGACTGATCTGCACGTCGACGCCGGCAGCCAGATCCAGCTTCATCAGCGCATCGACGGTCTTGTCCGTCGGCTGGACGATATCGACCAGGCGCTTGTGAGTACGGATTTCATACTGGTCACGGGCATCTTTGTTAACGTGCGGAGAAGTCAGCACGTTGAAGCGCTCGATACGGGTCGGCAGCGGGATCGGGCCACAGACCTGCGCACCAGTGCGCTTGGCGGTTTCAACGATCTCGACGGCAGACTGATCGATCAAACGATGATCAAACGCCTTCAAGCGAATGCGAATTCTCTGGCTAGCCATACCAGCACTCCAAACCTGATAAATGAAGCAAAGCCCTCCAAACCCGACACGTATGTGGGATGGGGGGATATAAAACCGGTCCGGGAACGATGCCCCAGCTGTAATCTCGTTCTGCTATCGAACAAGGGCGCGAACTATACCCCGAGGGACATGGCAGAGCAAGTGCTTTGCAGGAAAAAACGGGTAGTTATGCGGCTTTTCGTGATTTATTGCTCCCAGCCTACTGGCTCCCCACCTAGCAGAGGAGGGCTTTTCCATGCAGCCTCAGCCGAGAGTGACGAACAAACCTTCGTTGCGGGCGGCAGCTTCGGCCACAAAGGGCCGAAGCTCAGCGATAGCGCTCATGAGGAAGGCCAGATCCTCCTCCATGTCAGGGTCGGGGTGCCAGGGCTTGCCGTAGACATCGAGCATGTTCATGTGCTCGGGCTGGTAGCGCGCCTGCAACTCAGCGTCGCTAAGGCTACGCAGTTGGGTGTCGACGGCGCGGATGTCGGCGGCACTGATAATGCGGCCATAGTCCAGGTCGCGTGCCTCCAACTCGGTGCCGGCCATGAGAAAACCGGCAGGCTCAGGAGTGGGCTGTTCGCTGCCAGTGAACAGGTAGTGCACGCCGTGCCATACCTTGTCGAGCTCAAGCGTTTGTAGCTCACCAGAGGCAAATTCTGGCGCAGGAGGCAGTGGGGTGGCCGCGGTCAGCGCCGGTTGCGGGCGTCCGAAAAGACGGGCGAACAGGCCGCCACCCTTCTGCGGGGCAGAGAGACTCTCATTGCCCCAGCAGGCGGGGTCGTCGGGAAAGAGGATGCGGTTGAAATACGGCGGGTGGGCAAGCACTCGCTGCAGATTGCTGTCGCTGACGCGATGAAGGGTAATGACCATGCTCATGGCGAGCTCCTGTGACAGCGGTTGACAAAGTATTTAAGCCGAAAATGCGTCCGCCTGCATCCCCCTCCCCCGCAAACCGTCACCCACAAAAAAGCCCGGAACCAGTCCGGGCTTTTTTTGACGATCAATCACCCAAGCTCAGGCGATGATCTTGGCCACCACGCCGGCGCCGACGGTACGACCGCCTTCGCGAATGGCGAAGCGCAGGCCGTCTTCCATGGCGATCGGGGCGATCAGGGTGACGATCATCTTGATGTTGTCACCCGGCATGACCATTTCCACGCCTTCCGGCAGCTCGATGGAGCCGGTGACGTCGGTCGTGCGGAAGTAGAACTGGGGACGATAGCCCTTGAAGAACGGGGTGTGACGACCGCCTTCTTCCTTGCTCAGTACGTACAC
>Ga0302187_10001746_pt1 | contig 18269 bp, 15 predicted proteins | sample II_Bog_E1_3_FD_202120 | JGI IMG/M metagenome (GOLD analysis project Ga0302187, IMG submission 202120) | Peat permafrost microbial communities from Stordalen Mire near Abisko, Sweden - II_Bog_E1_3 | ecosystem: Environmental > Terrestrial > Soil > Wetlands > Peat | place: Sweden: Abisko...
CGCGTGGTCGATCGCCTGCTGGCGCGGCGGCCCGATATCAAGCTGCTGTTTCTGGTCGGCTCGTGCCCGTCCGAAGTGATCAAGCTGGACTTGTCGCGCGCCGCAGCGCGGCTGTCGGTCAAGCATGCCGGGACGACCCGCATCCTCAACTATTCGGGATCGGGGATCGAAACCACCTTTACCGAAGGCGAAGATGCCTGCCTGGCCGCGCTGGTGCCCGAACTGCCGACCGATACAGCCGATCAGCCGGGGCTGATGATCGTGGGCGCGCTGCCCGATGTGGTCGAAGACCAGTTCGCGCGCCTGTTTGCCGAACTGGGCCTTGCGCGGGTTCATTCATTTCCCGCGCGCCGTGCCGATGCCATGCCTCCGGTCGGGCCCGGCACGCGCTTTTTGCTGGCGCAACCGTTTCTGGGCGAAACCGCCCGCGCGCTGGAGGATCGCGGCGCCACGCGGATCGACGCGCTGTTTCCGTTTGGCGCAGAAGGCACCACGGCCTGGCTCCACGCCGCGGCGCAGGCATTCGGCATCGACGAAATGCATTTTCGCCGGGTGATCGCGCCGGGCCGCGAACGCGCCAAGCGGGCGATCGCGCACAGCCGCACGCTGCTTGCGGGCAAACGGGTGACGTTCCTGCCCGATTCGCAACTGGAAATTCCGCTGGCCCGGTTTCTGGCCAACGAACTGGGGATGGTGCCGGTCGAAGTGGGTACGCCCTATCTGCACCGGCGCCATCTTGCACAGGAATTGGCCCTGCTGCCGCGCGAAACGCTGATCAGCGAAGGCCAGGATGTCGATCTGCAACTCGATCGGGTGCGCGCGAGCCGGCCCGATCTTACCGTCTGCGGCCTCGGGCTCGCCAACCCGCTCGAAGCCGAAGGGCTGACCACCAAGTGGGCGATCGAACTGGTGTTCTCGCCGATCCATGGCTTTGACCAGGCGGGTGATCTGGCCGAGCTGTTCGCGCGTCCGCTGCGGCGGCGCGATGTGTTGAAAATCTGATGCAACTGACCGTCTGGACATACGAGGGGCCACCCCATGTCGGCGCGATGCGGATCGCCACCGCGATGCATGGCGTGCACTACGTGCTCCACGCGCCGCAGGGCGATACTTATGCCGACTTGCTGTTCACCATGATCGAACGCCGGGGCAAGCGCCCGCCGGTGACCTATACCACCTTTCAGGCGCGCGATCTGGGCAAGGATACCGCCGAACTGTTCCAGAAGGCGGCGCGCGATGCCTTTGCGCGGTTTGCCCCGGCGGCGATGCTGGTGGGCGCGTCGTGCACTGCCGAGCTGATCCAGGATGATCCGGCGGGTCTGGTCGAGGCGATGAACCTGCCGTGCCCGGTGGTCGCGCTCGAATTGCCCAGTTACCAGCGCAAGGAAAACTGGGGCGCGGCCGAAACGTTCTATCAATTGGTGCGCAAGCTGGCAGCGGGCACCACGCCCGCGCGGGGCGCACGGCCTAGCGCCAATATCCTGGGCCCCACCGCACTCGGGTTTCGCCATCGCGACGACGTGATCGAGATCACCCGCCTGCTCGACCGGCTGGGCATCGCGGTCAATGTTACGGCGCCTCTGGGGGCCAGCCCGGCCGATCTGGCACGGCTGGGCGATGCGGATTTCAACATCTGCCTCTACCCCGAAATCGCCGACACCGCCTGCCGCTGGCTTGAACGCCAGTTCGGCCAGAAAACCGTGCGAACCGTGCCGATCGGCCACGGCGCAACGTGTGATTTCGTGGCCGAAGTGGCGGCGCTGGCCGGGGTCGATGCAGGCGCCGTGCTCGATACCTCGAACCTGCCGTGGTGGAGCCGCTCGGTCGATTCGACGTATCTGACGGGCAAACGCGTGTTCATCTTTGGCGATGCCACCCACGCGATTGCCGCCGCACGCGTCGCCCGCGACGAACTGGGTTTCACAGTGGTCGGGCTGGGCTGTTACAACCGCGAATTCGCGCGCGACCTGCGCGAGGCGGCCAGACTTTACGGCGTCGAGCCGCTGATCACCGACGATTATCTTGAAGTCGAAGAGGCGATCCAGGCGTTGCAGCCCGAACTCGTGCTGGGCACGCAGATGGAGCGCCATATCGCCAAACGCCTGCGCATTCCCTGCGCGGTGATTTCCGCGCCCGTGCATGTGCAGGATTTTCCCGCGCGCTATTCGCCGCAGATGGGGTTCGAAGGCGCCAATGTGCTGTTCGACACCTGGGTCCATCCGCTGGTGATGGGGCTGGAGGAACATCTGCTGACGATGTTCCGCGACGATTTCGAATTCAGCGATCACGCCGGCGCCTCGCATCTGGGTCACGGCACCCCGGCCGAGATCGTTGCCGCACCGGTTCAGGCGGCCAGCGGTTGGTCCGCCGAGGCCGAGCGCGAACTGCTGAAAATCCCGTTCTTCGTGCGTGGGAAAGCACGGCGGAACACCGAGCGCTATGCCACCGAGCTGGGCATAGCCGCCATAACGCTCGAAACGCTCTACGATGCGAAGGCGCATTATGCCCGTTAGCTCAGCCATCCCCGTAAGGGTCGTGATCATCACGCTGGACAACCATCTGTCGGGTGCCGTTACCCGGGCACAGGAACTGTTTTTCCGCAGCAAATCGGGCGTCACGATCGGGTTTCACGCCGCCGCCGACTGGGATGAGAAACCCGAAACGCTCGAAGCCGCCCGCGCCGATATCGCGCGCGGCGATATCATCTTGATGACGATGCTGTTTCTCGAAGATCACATCCGCGCGGTGATGCCGCACCTGCAGGCGCGGCAGAACGACTGCGATGCGATGGTCGGCCTGATGTCGGCGGGCGACGTGGTCAAGCTGACGCGGATGGGCGATTATCGCATGGACAAGCCCGCCACCGGGCTGATGGCGATGATCAAGAAGCTGCGCGGTGCCAACAAGACCGGCGCCAGTTCCGGTGCGCGGCAGATGGCGATGCTGCGCCGTCTGCCCAAATTGCTGAAATTCATCCCCGGTGCTGCGCAGGATGTGCGCGCCTATTTCCTGACCATGCAATATTGGCTGGCAGCGTCGGACGACAATGTGGCCGACATGGTCCGCATGCTGGTCGATCGCTATGCCGATGGCGACCGGCGGGCCCTGCGTGGCATGATGAAGGCCGCGTTGCCGCGCGAATATCCCGAAGTCGGCGTCTATCACCCCTCGCTGGCGCAGCGCATGGCGCGTGATGTGGCCGATCTGCCGCGTCGTCGCGGGGCAAAGGGCACGGTCGGGCTGTTGATGCTGCGTTCTTATGTGCTCGCCCGCGATGCCGCGCATTATGACGGGGTGATCGCCGCGCTTGAGGCGCAGGGGCTCGATGTCATCCCCGCCTTTGCCGGTGGGCTCGACGGGCGCCCGGCGATCGAGGGGCTGTTCATGAAAGACGGCGCCGTCACGGTTGATGCGGTGGTCAACCTGACCGGGTTCAGTCTGGTTGGCGGCCCCGCCTACAACGACACCGCCGCCGCCGAAGCGATCCTGACCCGGCTCGACCGGCCCTATATCGCCGCGCACCCGGTTGAATTCCAGACCTTGCAGGCCTGGGGTGCCAACCGGCAGGGGCTGTTGCCGCTCGAATCGACCATGATGATCGCCATCCCCGAACTCGACGGCGGCACCGTGCCGATGGTGTTCGGTGGGCGCTCGGATGGTTCAGACACGGCCTGTGCCGGCTGCCCGCGCGCCTGCACATTTCCTGCCACAGGGCCGGTGCGCGCGATGCAGGCCTGCACCGAACGCGCCGACATGCTTGCCGCACGGGTGCTCAGGCTGATCGAACTGCGCCACGCCGCCAATGCGGACAAGCGCGTTGCGGTGGTGTTGTTCAATTTTCCGCCCAATGCGGGTGCGGCGGGTACCGCGCAGTTTCTGGCGGTGTTCGAATCGCTCCACGCCACGCTCGTCCGGCTGGCGCGCGAAGGCTACGCGGTCGATGTGCCCGCCTCGGTCGATGCGCTGCGCACGCGCATCCTTGGCGGCAATGCGGCGCGTTATGGCAGCGAGGCCAATGTCCACGCCCGCGTCGGTGCCGATACCATCGTGCGGCGCGAAACCTGGCTGAACGAGATCGGCAAGTTGCAATCGGATGGCACCAGCGTGCACATCCTGGGCGCGCAGTTCGGCAACGTGTTCGTCGGCATCCAGCCCGCGCTGGGCTACGAAGGCGATCCAATGCGCCTGCTGTTTGCGGGCCGGTTTGCCCCGACCCACGCGTTCGCGGCGTTCTATCGCTGGCTGAAAGAGGATTTTCGCGCCCATGCCGTGCTGCATTTCGGCACCCATGGCAGTCTGGAATTCATGCCCGGCAAACAGACCGGCCTGACCGCGCAATGCTGGCCCGACCGCCTGATCGGCGATCTGCCCAACATCTATCTCTATGCCGCCAACAATCCTTCGGAAGGCGTGCTGGCCAAACGCCGCTCGGGCGCCACGCTGATCAGCTATCTCACCCCGGCGCTGACCAATGCGGGGGTCTACAAAGGGCTGGCCGATCTCAAGGCGTCGGTCGACCGCTGGCGCCAGGCCGAACCGGACAGCGACGAGATCGCGGTGCTGGCCGGGCTGATCGCGGATCAGGCAGCGGCGCTCGATCTCGATGGTGGCGATATTGCCGCGCTGGCCGCGCGGCTCTACGAAATCGAACGCGAACTGATCCCGCAGGGACTGCATGTGGCAGGCGCCGCCGCGACCCGCGCCGAACGCATCGCGATGATCGCCGCGTCGGCACAGGCGCGTGGCGAGGCACTGTCGCCTGGCACGATCGAGGGCCTGGTCGATGGCACGGTCACGCCGGATACGCCGTTGCTGGCCGACATGGTCGCGCTGGATGCCGCGCTGTCGGCCAATGGCGAACTCGATGGCGTGGTTCGCGCGCTCAACGCGCAATTCATCGCGCCGGTCAGCGGTGGCGATCTGCTGCGCACACCCGAAATCCTGCCGACCGGGCGCAACATCCACGGTTTCGATCCGTTCCGCCTGCCCTCCGCCTATGCGGTCAAGGATGGCGCGGCGCAGGCGCAGCGGCTGATCGAGCGCAGCCTGGCCGATGCCGGCCATATGCCCGAAACCGTGGCAATGGTGTTGTGGGGCACCGACAATCTGAAAAGCGAAGGCGCTCAGATCGCGCAGGCCATGGCGCTGATGGGCGCGCGCCCGCGCTTTGACAGCTACAACCGGCTGGCCGGGGCTGAACTGATCAGCCTGGACGAACTGGGCCGGGGGCGCATCGATGTGGTGATCACGCTGTCGGGCGTGTTCCGCGATTTGCTGCCGCTGCAGACGCGCATGCTGGCTGAAGCCGCGCTGCTGGCGGCGCGCGCGGACGAGCCGATCGCTGCCAATGCCATCCGCCGCCACAGTCTGGCGCATCAGGCCGAACACGGCTGCGATCTGGAAACGGCTGCCTTGCGCGTGTTTTCCAATGCCGAAGGGGCCTATGGCGCCAATGTCAATCTGATGATCGACAATGGCGGGTGGAGCGATCCCGACGAACTGGCCGACAGTTTCGAGCGCCAGAAGGGTTATGCCTATGGGGTGAAAGGCGCGCCTGTGCGGCAGGCGGCGGTGCTCGCCTCGGCGCTGCGGACGGTCGAATGCGCCTATCAGAACCTGGAAAGTGTCGAACTGGGGATCACCGCGATCGACCAGTATGTCGATACGCTGGGCGGGATCAGCCGCGCCGTCACGCGCGCACGCGGCGGCCAGACCGCGCCGGTCTATATCGGTGACCAGACGCAAGGGGCGGGCAAAGTCCGCTCGTTGCAGGAACAGGTCGCGCTGGAAACCCGCACGCGCATCCTCAATCCGGTGTGGACCGAGGGCCTGTTGCGCCACGGCTATGAAGGCGTGCGCCAGATCGAGGGCAGCGTGACGACCACGATGGGCTGGTCGGCCACCACCGGCGAAGTCGATGCCTGGGTCTATCAGCGCATCGGCGAGACTTATGTGCTCGATCCGGCGATGCGCGAACGCATCGCCGCGCTCAATCCGCGCGCCGCGGCGCGTGTCGCCAACCGGCTGATCGAGGCGAGCGAGCGCAACTATTGGCAACCCGACGCGGCGACGCTCGCCGCACTCCATGCCGCCAGCGATGAGCTCGAGGATCGTCTCGAGGGTGTTGTTGCGGTTGCGGCCTGAAGGAACAGATCATGGCACTTTTCGATCCCCCCGTCCGCCACCGCGATACCATCGGCCTCGATGGCGAAGGCTCGGTTCAGGTCAAGCTCGATCCCGCCGACCGGATCGGCACCGCCAAAGTGTTCGCGGTCTATGGCAAGGGCGGCATCGGCAAATCGACGACATCGTCGAACTTGTCCGCCGCGTTTTCGCTGCTGGGCAAGCGGGTGTTGCAGATCGGCTGCGACCCCAAGCATGACAGCACGTTCACGCTGACCAAGAAGCTGATGCCGACGGTCATCGACGTGCTGGAAACCGTGGAATTCCATGCCGAGGAACTGCGGCCCGAAGATTACATGTTCGAAGGCTTCAACGGGGTGATGTGTGTCGAGGCGGGCGGGCCTCCGGCGGGCACCGGCTGCGGCGGCTATGTCGTGGGACAGACAGTCAAGCTGCTGAAACAGCACCATCTGCTCGAAGAAACCGATGTCGTGCTGTTCGACGTGCTGGGCGATGTGGTGTGCGGCGGGTTTGCCGCACCGCTGCAACATGCCGAAAGCGCACTGGTGGTGGCCTCCAACGATTTCGACAGCATTTTCGCGATGAACCGGATCATGGCGGCGATCCAGGCCAAATCGAAGAACTATGCCGTGCGCATGGCGGGGATGATCGCCAATCGTTCGGCCGCAACCGACGAGATCGACCGCTTCAACGCGGCCACCGGGCTGAAACGGCTGGCGCATTTTCCCGATCTCGATGCGATCCGGCGGTCGCGGCTGAAGAAATGCACGCTGTTCGAAATGGAATCGACACCTGAAGTCGATGCCGCCTGCCACGAATACAAGCGACTGGCCGCGCAACTGTGGGCGGGCTGCGAACCGCTCGATGCGAAATCGATGAAGGATCGCGACATTTTCGAATTCCTGGGGTTCGAATAAGATGACCACGGCAACCTACGACCGGTTTCGCGGGAACCTCGAAACCTATTTCGACCGCACCGCGGCCCGCGCGTGGGAACAGTTGACGTCGGACGCACCGGTCAGCGGGATCCGCGCCACCGTGCGCGCCGGGCGCACCGCGATGCGCGATACGCTGCTGTCGTGGTTGCCCGCCGACATGCGCGGGGCGCGCCTGCTCGACGCCGGGTGCGGCACCGGCGCGCTGGCGGTCGAGGCGGCGCAGCGCGGGGCCGAGGTGGTGGCGATCGATGTCGCCGGCAGCCTGGTGGCGATCGGGCGCGACCGGGCACCTGCGGGGCTGCACATCGATTGGCGGGTGGGCGACATGCTCGATCCGGCGCTGGGACATTTCGACCATGTCGTGGCGATGGATTCACTGATCCATTACAAGCCCGCCGATAGCGTCGCTGTGCTGGCGCGGCTGGCCGACATCACCCATGCATCGATCGCGATGACGTTTGCGCCGCGCACGCCGCTGCTGATGGCGATGCTGGGCATGGGGCGGCTGTTTCCGCGCGGCGACAAATCGCCCGCGATCCTGCCGGTGCGCCAGGATCATCTGTGCCGCGCCATCGGTCAGGCCATTCCGCGTGCGCGGATTGGCCGCAACCGGCGCATTTCCGCCAGTTTCTACACCAGCCACGCATTGGAGATCGTGACCCGATGAGCTATCTGGCTGCCCTGAAGGCATCGCTGGCGCCGCAAGCGGGCGCGATCAGCCGCATCGAAAGCCTCAAGACCGGCGCCTTCTGGAACCGGCTGGGTACGCGCTTTCTGCCATTTGCCGATGCCGCGACCGAAGATCTGCCGCTGGGGCGGATCTTGCGCCTGTCGCTGTTTCAGGTCTCGGTGGGCATCGCGGCGGTGCTGCTGACCGGCACGCTCAACCGGGTGATGATTGTCGAATTGGGCATGTCGGCCAGCCTGGTCGCGGTGATGGTGTCGCTGCCCTTGCTGTTTGCGCCGTTGCGCACGCTGATCGGGTTCAAATCGGATCACCATGCCTCGCTGCTGGGGTGGAAACGCGTGCCCTATATCTGGTTCGGCACGCTGTTGCAGTTTGGCGGGCTGGCGATCCTGCCGTTTGCGCTGCTGGTGATGACCGGCGGCGGTACCGGCCCGGCGTTTGTCGGGCAGATGGGTGCGGTAGTCGGCTTTCTGCTGGTGGGTGCCGGCATGCACACCACCCAGACGGCGGGTCTTGCGCTCGCCACCGATCTGGCGCCCGAACAGGCCCGCCCGCGCGTGGTGGCGCTGCTCTATGTCATGCTGCTGTTCGGCACGATGGTCGCGGCGCTGGTGATCGGGCGGCTGCTGGCCGATTTCACCGCGACCCGGCTGGTGCAGATCGTGCAGGGCGCGGCCGCGCTGACGATGGTGCTCAACGTGATCGCGCTGTGGAAACAGGAACCGCGCAACCGCGAGGCAACCCGCAACCGCGAGGCGCAGCCTTCGTTCGGCGAAGTCTGGGCCGTGTTCATCGCGCGGCCCAGGACGATGCGCCTGCTGGTCACGGTCGGGCTGGGCGCGGCGGCCTTCACCATGCAGGACGTGCTGCTCGAACCTTATGGCGGGCAAGTGCTGGGTCTGTCGGTCGGGGCCACCACCGCGCTGACCGCCCTTTGGGCGGTGGGGATGCTCACCGGCTTTGGCTATGCGGCAAAGAGCCTGGGCGAGGGGGGCGATCCGCACCGGCTGGCCGGGTTTGGCGGAGTGGCCGGGATCGGCGCGTTCCTGCTGGTGCTGTTTGCCGGGCCGCTCCATTCGGTCACGCTGCTGGAAATCGGGGCGACGTTCATCGGGCTGGGCGGCGGGCTGTTTTCGGTCGGCACGCTGACCGCGGCGATGGCGATTTCGGATACCGACACACTGGATGGCCGCACCGGTCTGGCGCTGGGCGCGTGGGGCGCGGTGCAGGCGACCAGCGCGGGGCTGGCCATCGCGGTCGGTGCCTTTGCGCGCGATCTGGTGTCGCATGCGGCGATGGCCGGGCAACTGGGCGCGACGCTGGTCGACCCGTCCACCGGCTATGTGTTTGTCTATGGTGTCGAGATCGTGCTGCTGTTTGCCACGCTGGTTGCGCTTGGCCCGTTGGTCAGGAGCGAGGCGATCCGTCCCGTGCCGGCCGGCACGCGTTTCGGCCTCAGCGAATTTCCGATTTGAAAGGGGAAATCTGATGCATCCCAATCTTGTTGGCGGGATCGATGTCGCCTTGCTGGTATTCTGGGCCTTCCTGGCGTTCTTTGTGTGCCTGATCTTCTATCTGCGCCGTGAAGATCGCCGTGAAGGCTATCCGCTGGAAGATGAGGCGAGCGGGCGGGTCGATACGGTGGGCGGCGTGCTGCACACAGCGGCGGCCAAGACCTTCAAGCTGCCATTTGGCCATGGCACGGTGTCGGCGCCGGCATGGCGCCGCGAACCGGTCGATATTGCCGCACAGCGGACCGATCGCTTTGCCGGGGCGCCTTATGCGCCGACCGGTAACCCGCTGGTTGACGGCATCGGCCCGGCCGCCTGGGCCAATCGTGCCAAGCGCCCCGATCTCGACATGGAGGGCCATCCGCGCATCGTGCCGCTGACCACGGCCACCGGGTTCAGCATCGCGCGTGCGGATTCGGATCTGTCCGGCTGGCCGGTGGTGGGTGCCGATGGCCGCGTGGCCGGGCATGTCAGCACGCTGTGGATCGACAAGGCCGACCGGCTGGTCCGCTATATTCAACTGGGCGCCGAAGGCGGGCCCCTGCTGGCGCCGATGATGATGGCCAAAGTCGATCGGCGCCATCGCCGGGTGGTGATCGACGCGCTCAACGCTGCGCAGTTTGCGGACGTGCCCCGGCTGGAGGCGACCGACCAGATCACGCTGTACGAAGAAGAACGCGTACAGGCCTATTTCGGCGGCGGCTATCTTTACGCCAATGCCGATCGGCAGGAGCCACTGCTGTGAACGAATATGAAAACGAGCCGATCCGGGGCCTGCCCGGCATGCTGCCACCGGGCGAACAGATCGTGTGGCAGGGATCGCCCCAATGGCGGGCGTTGGCACGCGGTGCGTTCCGGACGCGGCTGGTCATGGGCTATTTCGCGCTGCTTGCCGCCTGGGCGCTGGTTTCGGCCTGGTCGGCGCATGGCACCTGGCTCGGCGTCGAACTGACCGCCGGGCTGGGGCTGACCTGCGTGGCAGTGCTGCATGTGCTGGCGTTGTTGGCGGCGCGTACCACGGTCTATACGCTGACCAACCGGCGGATCGTGCTGCGCATCGGCATCGCCGTGCCCAAATGCATCAATCTGCCGCTCAAGATGATCGGCGCGGTCGATCTGGCGCTCCATGCCGATGGCACGGGCGACGTGCCGCTGGTGATTGCGGGACCGGCGAAGCTGGGCATCCTGGCGCTGTGGCCCCATGCGCGGCCGTGGAGGATTGTCACCCCGCAACCGATGCTGCGCGCGATCCCCGAGGCCGGGGCCGTGGCCGCGCAGATTGCCCGCGCCTGCCGTGCGGTCAATCCGCAGGGTCACGCCGTCTTATCCGACACGCCCGCGCCGCGTGCGCCCGCGTTTGCAGAGGCGATCGAGGCATGAGCACGCACAGCCACGCCGACATGCTGCCGCGCGGCACGCTGATCACCGCCGGGGCGCTGGTGCTGTTTGCGTTCACCGCCACCGCCACGGTGCGGCTGGCGCATATTCCCGCCGCCGCATCGCCGGTGGCGATGCGCGCGGCACATCATCTGGTGCCGGTCGAACAGCGCAATCTGCGCTTCACCGATCGCCCCGATGGCGCGGTGGTGATCGCCGACACCGACCGGGGCGAAAATGCCTCGATCATCGAACCGGGGCAAAAGACCGGGTTTATCCGGGGGGTCATGCGCGGGCTGGCGCGCGATCGGCGGATGCGCGGCATCGGCGATCAGCCACCGTTCAATCTGGCGCTCTATCGCGATGGCGAACTGTCGCTGACCGATACCGCGACGGGGCGCTCGATCGAACTGACCGCGTTCGGTTCGACCAACCGCGCCGCGTTTCTGGCGCTGTTGCCCAAAGGCGGGGTGTCATGATCGGGCTGCGCCGCATCCGTTTCGACACGCCGTGCACGATCGAGGTCGAACATAGCGACCGGCAATTGTGCGCGCATGTCGAACTGGCGGGTGGCGTGTCGATTGGGCCGGGCGACACCGTGCATGTGCATGGCGCGCCGATCAGCCTGGGCTTTGGCGAACGCCGCGTGATCGAACGCATGGCGACGGTCGAACGGGCCAGCACGCTGGGGCGCCTGTGGACCAAGTTTGCCGGCCATTTCGAGATGACCGAGCTGTGGGAAGTCAGCTTTACCGACGAGGCCATGCCATGAACGCGATGACCGACATCAAACCGGGGGCAAGCAGCGACCTGATGGCCGCTGCTTGCAAGGAGACCATCCTGTCCCCGCGGTTCTACACCACCGATTTTGCCGCGATGGACCGTATCGACGTGTCGGGGGTGCGCCGCGACTGGGATGCGCTGATCGCCGAAATGGTGGGTGATCCCAACAAGCTGCATTTCAAGCGCACGCAATCGTTCGATGGCGTGATCGAAAGCCTGCCCGACGGTCTGCGCCAGGAATTCGTCGATTTTCTGGTCAGTTCGCTCACCTCGGAATTTTCCGGCTGCATCCTCTACGCCGAAATCGCCAGGCGCGTGACCAACCCCGATATCAAGCAACTGTTCCGCCTGCTCAGCCGCGATGAAAGCCGCCACGCCGGGTTCATCAACGAAACGCTGAAGGATGCGGGCATCGGCATCGATCTGGGGTTTCTGACCAAGGCCAAGAAATACACCTATTTCCGGCCCAAGTTCATTTTCTATGCGGTCTATCTCAGCGAAAAGATCGGCTATGCCCGCTATATCACGATCTTCCGCCATCTGGCGCGGCATCCGGAATTGCGGTTCCACCCGATTTTCAACTGGTTTGAACAATGGTGCAACGACGAGTTCCGCCATGGCGAAGCCTTTGCGATCCTGTTGCGCACCGATCCCAAGTTGCTGACCGGGGTCAACCGGCTGTGGATCCGGTTCTTCCTGGTGTCGGTCTATGCCACGATGTACGTGCGCGATCACAACCGGCCTGCCTTTCACAAGGCGCTGGGGATGGACCCGACCGAATACGATCACAAAGTGTTCAACGTCTGCTCGACGATCAGCCGGCAGGTGTTCCCCGTCGTGCTCGACAGCGATTCCCCGCGTTTCCGCGCCGGGCTGGAACGCATGCGGCGCATCGCGGGGCGGATCGATGCGGCCAGGGCGCAAGGCGGGGTGATCGGGGCGGTCAGGCGCGCCGGGTTGACGCTTGCCGCCGGGGCGACCTTTGCCGGGCTCTATTTCACCCCGGTCAAACGCAATGTCGCGCCTGCCACCGTGCGGCTGGTCCCAGCCTGGTGATCGTTCCCCCGCTCCTCTTTGCGTTCCTGATGTGGTTCATCGGCACGGCTGCGATCGTCTGGCTCGACAGCCGTCCGCGCGCGACTTACGCGACCAGCCTGACTGTGTGCGGGGTGCTGGCGCTGGCGGCGATCGGGCTGGTGTGGGCGCAGGCCGGGGATGCCGGCGCGGCGGGCGCCTATACCGGGTTTGCGGCGGCGATCGTGATCTGGGGCTGGCACGAAATGAGCTTTCTGATGGGCATCGTCGCCGGGCCAAATCGCGCACCATGCCCGGAAGGGGCGACCGGCTGGCGCCGGTTTTGTGCGGCCACCGCGACAGTCATCCACCACGAACTGGCGATTGCCGCAACGGCGATCGTGCTGTTCGCGCTGACTTGGGGGCAGCCCAACCAGATTGCACCGTTGACCTTTCTGCTGCTGTTCGTGTTGCGGCTGTCGGCCAAGTTCAACCTCTATCTGGGCGTGCCCAATCTCAGCGACGAGGTGTTTCCCGATCATCTCGCCTATCTCAAAAGCTATTTTCACAAGGCGCGTTGCAATCCGCTGTTCCCGTTCTCGATCGTGCTGGGCGCGGCGATCACCGTCCTGGCGTGGCAGGCGGGGCAGGGCGCGGCGGCGGGCAGCGGGGCGTGGGCCAGCGGCACGTTGCTGGCGGGCCTGGCGGCGCTGGGCGTGGTCGAACACCTGTTTCTGGTGCTGCCGCTGCGCGACGCCAAACTGTTTCAATGGGCATCATCACCATCAGCCGGCCCTGCAAAGCCGGCCATCCTCTTTGAGCAAGCGGGGAAGATCAAATGAACTACGAGGCCTATTTCACCAGCGAACTCGCGCAGCTCAAGGACGACGGTCGCTATCGCATCTTTGCCGAACTGGAACGCAAGGCGGGCGCCTTTCCCGCCGCGCAACAGTATGTGGGCGACGATTCGCGCCCGGTGACGGTGTGGTGCTCGAACGACTATCTGGGCATGGGCCAGCATCCCGCCGTGCTGGGCGCCATGCATGAAACGCTCGATCGCTGCGGCGCGGGCGCGGGCGGCACGCGCAACATTTCGGGCACCACGCACAGCCATGTCCTGCTCGAAGCCGAACTGGCCGACCTGCATGGCAAAGAGGCGGCGCTGCTGTTCACGTCGGGCTATGTTTCGAACTGGGCGGCGCTGGGCACGCTGGGTGCGCGCATCCCCGGCTGCGTCATCCTGTCCGACGCGCTCAACCACGCCTCGATGATCGAAGGCATCCGCCACAGCCGCGCGCCGGTGCAGAAATTCGCGCACAATTCGCCCGAAGATCTCGACCGGCGGCTGTCGGCGCTCGATCCCGCGCTGCCCAAGCTGGTGGCGTTTGAAAGCGTCTATTCGATGGATGGCGATATCGCGCCGATCGCCGAAATCCTCGATGTGTGCGAACGGCACGGGGCGATGAGCTATCTCGACGAAGTCCACGGTGTCGGCCTCTATGGCCCACGCGGCGGCGGGGTGGCCGAACGCGAAGGGCTGATGGACCGCGTGACCGTGATCGAGGGCACCCTGGGCAAGGCGTTCGGGGTAATGGGCGGCTATATCGCCGCCTCGGCCGCGCTGTGCGATTTCGTGCGCAGCTTCGCCAGCGGGTTCATCTTTACCACCGCATTGCCGCCCGCGCTCGCCGCCGGGGCCACCGCCAGCATCCGTCACCTCAAGCACAGCAACGTCGAACGCGAACGCCACCGCGACCGCGTGGCCCAGGTGCGCCGCCGCCTCGATGCGCTGGGCATCCCCACGCTCGACAATCCCAGCCATATCATCCCGATCATGGTGGGCGACGCGCACAAGTGCAAACGCATCAGCGACTGGTTGCTGGAACACCACGGCATCTATCTGCAGCCGATCAACTATCCCACCGTTCCGGTCGGCACTGAACGTCTGCGGCTGACCCCGTCGCCGGTGCACACCGATGCCGATATCGACAAGCTGGTGTCCTCGCTCAGCGAAATCTGGTCGATGTGCGAATTGGCCCGGCGCGCGATGGCGGCCTGATCCCCGCGCGGGCGCGCCTGGCGCGCCCGCGCTATTTCAGCATGTGGCGTTTCATCCGGTACAGGGCAAATGTCACCAGCAGCAGCACCAGTGGCACCGCGATCGCCATGGCCACGTCGTGCGAAACGATCGTCACCACGCCCAGCACATGGCCGATCAGCGCGACGAGGTAATAGCTGATGGCCACCACCGACAGGCCTTCGACGGTCTGTTGCAGGCGCAATTGCAGATCGGTGCGGCGATCCATCGATGACAACAGATCGCGGTTCTGCCGCGCCAGCGCGATATCGATGCGCGTGCGCAATAAGTCGCTGGTCCACGCCGCGCGGCGCGACAGATCGTCAAGCCGGGCCGAAAAGCTGTCGCAGGTGCGCACCGCCGGGATCAGGCGGCGCTCGGTGAAATCGTCGAGCGACTGGTATCCGCGCACCCCGCCGATGTGCAGGCTGACCAGCCGGTCTTCGCTCAATTGGGCGTAGGCGCGCGTCGCGCTCATGCGATAGCGCGTTTCGGCCACCAGCCGCGCCAGTTCGGCCGACAGAAAGCTCAATTCGTCGAGCAGCAGATCATCTTGTGACGACCGTTCGGACACGCCATGGGTCAGTTCGGCCAGCCGCGCCTGCAACTGGCTGACAGAGGGGGTCAGTTGCTGCGCCAGCGGCAGGCCGAGCAGGGCCATGTTGCGGTAATTGCCCAGTTCCTGCAGGCGCATGAACAGTTGCCCGGGCTCGTCGTGCTGTAACCCGCGATCGTGGATCAGCAGGCGGCCATAGCCATCGGCGTTGAGTCGAAAATCCGATGCAATCCGCGCCAGCCCATCCGCCACATCGCACACCACGGTCGATTCGGCGGCAAACCAGCGCGGCAGATCGAGCGCCGTCGGTTCCCATTCCGCCCCGGCGACGAGCGCAATCTGGGTCGACCGGATGATCTCACCCGGCATCCCGGCATAGAGCCTGTCGCGCACCGGATCGAAATCGGCCGGGTTGAACGGTTCGGCGCTGATGCCGGGGCGCAGCAAGGTGTATGTCGCGAATTCGGTATGGCGTTCCCACACCAGCGTCACCCCGTCGATCGACAGCACGGCATATTTGGCCGACAGCGGCACGATCACCGTGGCCAGCCGTTTCAGCGCCTCGACATGCGCGCGCGTGTCGTCGGTGTTCGCCTCGCCCAGCACGGTGACGACCTGCATCATGCGGCAGGGCGCGGCCATGCGCGGCATGCGGCGCACATGCATTTCCGCCGACAAGGCGCCGCGCAGCGGATGATCGCGGATCGTCATACGCGGCCCGATCCGGGGTCATGCCCCGCCTCGCCCATGGCGGCGGCGGGGCGCATGGTCACTTCATGGCCGGTTTTGCAGCGGTTGCATTCATCGCCAGTGGCACCGGCGATGCGGGAGCCACCGGCGTCGCTGCGGCGGAGGCCGCGCCGGGTTTGACAAAGGCGGGGATCGGCCCCCACAGCGCCGGGGCCTGTGCCAGCATGCTGACCCCGCCCAGCGGCTTGTTCTGCCCCTGGTGGCAGGTCATGCAGTTGACTTTGTAGGGGTCGCCCAGCGGGCCCTTGCGGTCGTGGTTGTCGGGGAACACCGATTTCAGCGAGCTGATATAGGTGTTGTTGATATCGCGGACCATGCGGATGCCATACCAGGCGGTCGCACGCTGCGGCCGGCTGAGGTTCCATACGCCAAAGGCCTGCGTGTTGTGGCAGAACGTGCAGTTGACCCCCAACGCCTTGCTCATGTGCATCATCAGGCCATAGGTCTTTTCGGCGGTCTGCACCGAGGCCCCGGTGCCATCGTATTTGGGCAATGCGGTCGTGCCATAGACGCGGATATTGTTCGATCCGTACAGATAGTCGGCAAACCCGGTGGTCGGCAGATCGGAATAGGCCGCGTCCGGGCTCAGTTCGTTCTGGTCATGGCGATTGCCCAGGATCGATCCCGGATGCGGGGCCCCGGTGGGCAGGGCCCACTTGTAGGCGGGAACGCCATTGCCGCGATGGCAGGTATAGCAGGTCACGCCCACTTTCTGGACATGGGGCGACCAGGTCGAATTGATCGCCTGGGTCATCTGCAACATCCGTCGCGCGACGACTTTGGTGTATTTTTCGTCCGAGGCCATGTTCTCTGGGTTGTGGCAATAGGCGCAGCCCTGTTCGGGCGGGGCGATCCACTGGCTGATCTCGGCCATCAGATGGTTGAACCGTTCGGTGCTCAGCCCGCTCAGCACTTTGACATTCTGATAGGTCTCGCCCGCCTTGGGCCCGCCATCGGGTGGCAGCGGATAGGGCGCATCGGGGATCGCGGCGGTCTTGATCATGTGCCGCACATCGACGATCTGGTCGAGTCCCGCGCCGCGATAGCCGTTCTGCGTGGTCTGCTTGGGGCCAGGTTCGCACCCGCCCAGCATCATGATGCCGAGGCCGCCGACCGCCATCAGGGCGGTCCTGGTAAGATCGATGCGGTTCATTTCGGTGCTCCCGGCAAAGTTGCGGGATCGATCACGCCCGTGCCCGGATAACCCGGCGCGTAGTGGTGCATGACGGCCCACAGATACCAGTTGTCGACGACTGTGCCAGTCAGCAGGATGCCGATGCCGCCGGTCAGCGGGGTCAGCACGGCAAACCACCATGCCCAGCGGTGGATCGATTCCATCGTGGCGTTGAACCCCATCGTCCAGCGCCAGAACAACGCCGCGCGTTCGGAGGCGGTGCCGCGATCGGTGATCTGTTCGATTTCGCGTTCGCCGCCATAGCGGCCCACCGCCAGGATCGTCGCGCCGTGCATCGCAAACAGCAGCGTCGAGCCATAGAGGAACGCGATCGACAGGCAGTGGAACGGATTATAGAACAAGTTGCCGTACCGGATCGAAAACGCCGCCGTCCAGTCGAGGTGCGGAAAGATGCCGAACGGCACTGCTTCGGCCCAACTGCCCATCAGCATCGGGCGGATGAAACCCAGCGTCAGGATCAGGAAGATGCCCGCCGCAAAGGCCCAGGCGACATGCGTGCCCATGCCCAGCGACCGCGCCCGGCGATAAGTGCGCAGGAACCACAGCAACAGCGACGTTGTCATGCAGAACCCGGCGATCAGCCACCAGCCGCCTTTGTCGAGCGGAACGAACATCGAAAATCCGTATTCGGGGCCCGGCGGTTCCAGCGCAAGCCAGGGCAACTGGCGCACGAACTGGATCGGGTTCCAGTTCACGCTGGCCCACATGTTGAGCCCGATGATCTCGAACGACAGAAAGGCGAACATCAGCGATGCCATGCCCAGCGTGCCGAGATAGACCGGCCCAATCTGGGCATTGCCGAATTTGCCTATCCAGTAATTGTAGAAACCGGTGCCGGTGCGGGTGAAGCTGGCGTCACGCAAGGGGGGGCCGGCTTCTAACGGACCGCGCACTTGCACCTGGGTGAACATGTTTTGATAGCGTGCCATCGGGAATGCTCCTCCTCAGGACCAGATCGGCAGGTTGAGCCACCAGTTCCACCATTCGGGCCAGCCATGCGTCCACAAGGGGCCGGAAATGATGATGCAGATCGCGCTCCAGAACCCGGCCGACAGCGCCATGAACAGCCCGAGCCGGTGAATGCCCAGCGTCCCCACCGAATAGCCGATGGTGTCGCGGAAAAAGGCATCTTCGTATTCGGGCGATTTCACCGCTTCGCCCGGCGCCGGGTTGACCGACGACAGCACGAGTGCGCCGTGAAAGGCGAGCGCGCCGCCGGTGACGAAGAAAAAGCTC
>Ga0302187_10001747_pt1 | contig 18266 bp, 18 predicted proteins | sample II_Bog_E1_3_FD_202120 | JGI IMG/M metagenome (GOLD analysis project Ga0302187, IMG submission 202120) | Peat permafrost microbial communities from Stordalen Mire near Abisko, Sweden - II_Bog_E1_3 | ecosystem: Environmental > Terrestrial > Soil > Wetlands > Peat | place: Sweden: Abisko...
CCAACTCAGAGACTTCACCACGGCGCCGACGACGTACTACCGATGAGCAAGAAACAGGAATATTCATTCATCAAGTCAATCATCTACGAGTGCCCACTGAACAGAATGGCTTTGCCCGAAGGGCTACTTTGTGCTTGCGCTGCTGGTGCCAGTAAGTTAGGGAATGTCTTCACTGGATAGCGCGAGCGCGATGCCAACGCCTCGAATGATGAACGGCCTTCCAACTGACGGGCACGTAATAGGTTCGCAGCGACGCGACACTGAGTGAGATGAATCTACGACTGGAAGCCGAGGTTTTGCTGTCCACAATTGACCAGGGCTCACGGCGAATGGGCGTGCGGTGTCCACAACGGACTGTTGCTCTGCTATCCTCTCGCGGATTCTCACTCGCCCACCGTCTGTCTGGCATCAGCTTCTCTTTCCGGTCGTGTGCCCCCTCTGCATTGTCGCTTTGGACGCCATGGCAGCTTAGAAGAGATGTATACGATTGCTCAGCGTCCTTAAATGCGAAAGTGAAAAACTACAGATGCAAGAGACGCAAGCCTCCTGGAAGATGGTGAACACAATGCCCCAGAGCAAATATGACAACGCCGCGGACCTGCATATCTACGCAGCACATGCTCACACTGCCGCCGCGGCCGCGCACCACCGTGGCGATCACGAAGCTGCGGAAGAGCTTAGTACAAAGGCTCAGGACTGCTCGGCGGCAGCCTCTGAGAAGACACTTGAGATTGCGAAGCAGATCCACGTCCCTGTGAGGGCTTAGAGTATTTTCAATTTCCACCCGACGATCATGGGAGACATGTGGAATGGCCGCTACAAATACCACTCTTAATCCGCAATCAAACCGCCTCATTTATCCCGAAGCGCGGCACAGAATTTTCGGCGTCGATTCAGTTTCCTCGCTTCAGGTGGTGCCTCGCCCGCAACGCGCAGCCAGGATAGCGGTGATTGGGAACCACCTTCCCAGACAATGCGGAATTGCAACCTTCACCACAGATTTGTGTGACGCGATCGCGGCCGAATATGGAGCAGCCCAACTGTTGGTAGTAGCAGTCAACGACGGGAAATCATCCTACTCATATCCGGAGCGTGTGCGATTCGAGATCAGCGAAGGCGACATAGCCTCCTACCGCGCTGCCGCTGACTTCTTGAATACGAGGAATGTCGATCTGGTTTGCTTGCAGCATGAATACGGGATTTTCGGAGGCAAATCCGGAAACCACATCATGGAGCTGCTGAAGCACCTTAAAATGCCGGTGGTGACAACCCTCCACACCGTACTTCGTGAGCCGAATCTGGACCAGCGCGTTGTAATGCACAAGATTGCCGCACGCTCCGAGCGCCTTATCGTCATGAGCCAATACTCCTCGCGTGTCTTGCAGGAGGTATTCAGGGTCCCGGCAGAGAAGATCGACCTAATTCCCCATGGCATCCCCGATCTGCCTTTTGAGCGGCCGGATGTTTACAAAGAAGCTTTCTCCTGCCAGGGAAAGAGTGTTCTTCTGACGTTTGGTCTGCTGTCTCCGAACAAAGGGTTCGAAAGCGTAATTCAAGCCATGCCTCGCATCCTGGCCAGTCACAGCAAGACCGTCTACATGATTGCGGGTGCCACTCACCCGCAGATCCGGGCTCGGGAAGGGGATCGCTACCGGCTTGAGTTGCAGGCCCTTGCCAAGAAGCTTGGGGTGGAACAGCAAATCCTGTTCGTCAACCGGTTCGTCAGTCCTGAAGAGATGGCTTCGCTGGTGGGCTCGGCCGACATTTACATCACCTCTTACTGTCACGAAGCACAGGCTGTATCGGGAACCCTGGCCTATGCCATGGGCGCTGGAAAGGCCATCATATCCACTCCATACTGGTACGCCGCGGAAGTCCTGGATCAGGGACGCGGAATGCTGGTGCCGTTTGAGAACCCGGCCGCCATCGCAACAGCCACAATCGCACTCTTGGCCAACGACGAAGCACGCGAGGCTATGCGCGAACGCGCCTACCTGTATGCCCGGCCTATGATCTGGAAACGGGTAGCGCAGTCCTACATGGCCGCGTTCCTGCGGGCTCGCGCCCATTGTAAGGAGCCGGTTCACATGAGGTTTGCCGTCCAGGCTAGCGCAAGAGACACCGAACAGCGCGTCGTGAATGCGTGAACAATTTCAAAACGACATTTCTTGCGCAATCCTCAAATGTGATCAATTCGGAACAGACACACCCACGCGAGGCTCGGAATCTGGTGCTGCGAGCACTCCGGGGCGCTCTGGCAAGGAGCATTCGAGCCGCCGGGCTCTCATTTGTGGGTGGCGGGACACTCAAGGAATGCGCGCTCTTGCCCTCCCAGACTTGGGTTGATCTTGGAGCGACCTGGCGAAATGTGAGTTCATTCACCGACCGTCAGCAAGACGGCCAAAAGCCACTCAAGATGAATACGATAGCGACCGATCGCGCCCGCTGGCAGCATTCTGACTTTGGCCGGATTTGGAGATAGTTATGCATATCACCGTCGTTCTCGCAGTTGGCCTCGATTCATGGCGACTGACATCACAAGGTTCGGATTTGAGATCCGCTGGATATGTCCTTATATCGGCAAACTCGATCCAAGACGCGATTGAGCAGTTTAAGGTCGGGGATTTTGATCTCGTACTGCTGTGCCACTCCATCTCTGCCGAGCAAAAGGAGTGGCTCACCAGCCTCATTCGAGCTTCCGGCGCACGCACGCCCGTGGTTTACATTCCGAACTCCTCTGACGACTGCGATTCGTTAGCTTATGGGACCATCGAGTGCGATGCAAGCGCGCTCCTGACGGGCATGGAAGATATCTTGGCGATGACGCCAAGACCACTGGCAGTACCGGCAATCCTGTGCGGCGATGCGGCTGAAGGGGCAGCGCATCGCTGAGATAGCGGTGCCGAGCGGCGAATCCGTGCTCGAAGTTCAAGTTTTCATGCCACCTTCACACAGCGGCTGATTCCCTTGCCCTACTTAAGAGGATGTGCGCAGCCTAGAAAGAGGCGACCCTCATAGCTCACACCGGGAGTCCTCGATCTACGGAGAACCGATAATCGATCTTGATCACTCTCTCGCATGCGCCGGGAGGCCAGAATAATTGTCGCTCCTACTGGAGAGCGCCAAAAAGTCGGGGGTCGGACAATGAATTGCCTTTAAAACCAATACCTGTCTCAACCGTGCGTGCGGATGAAATTCACTAAACTCCCAAGTTTCATTCCATCAAAGCGGGAATCAACTCGGCATTCAAACAGTGTAATCAGAGAGATACGAGCGGACCCCCGACTTTTTGGCGCTCTCCCGCAAGATGCTGGAATACCTCAATGGCTGCGGCTTCGAATGTGTTGGGGCGTGCTGCATAGACAACCAATGCACCACGCACCCTGCCCATGATAGAAAATGGAACGGCCACGAAGGAGCGAATGCCGTACAGTTTCAGATGCTCACGCCACGATTGATCGAAGGCTGATTTCTCAGCGTCAGGCGCAATCTGCATCTCGTTGGTACGAATGCAGGTGCTCACCATGCTTTTTCCTCCCGGCTCATCCTCCGACCAACTCAAATGCAATCCGCCCAGAAACTCTGCCACGCCCTCCGCTGGCACGCCCCGCACTGCCTCGTTCGCCACTGCCGCGGCAATGCGAATCCGCTTCCCCGGACCATCTTCAGCAATGCCTACCCAAGCGCACAGATAGATGGATTCGTGCGTGATGGCCTTGCATATGGCCTGGAACAGAAGTTCTTCGGAAGAATGCGTCCCTCCAAGTGCCAAAGTCGCGACCGCGTAGGCGCCCAATGCCCAATTCTGGGCCGAAAGCTGATGCTCCCTCTGCACCTGATCTGTAATATCGCGGAACTCGCCGATGACCAGCGCTCGGCCGGCCGACCTCAGCTTCTCTGACGACCAAATCGCAACCGGCACGCAAACGCCGTCTTTACGCTGGATGTGTAAATCTAAATGAGGCGAGGGGTGATCCATTCCCGCGCGGAATTCAACCTCGACCCGCTCCCGCTCGCCCTCCGGATGCAGCATGGTTACATGCATGCCGATGAGTTCCGCGCGGGAATAGCCCATCAACGCTTCTGCCGCCGGGTTGGCATCTACTAGTATCCCCGTGGCGGAGTCAACCACCAGCTTGCCATCCTGCGCATAGGTCCAGCTCAAATCGGACAGGCTCTTCGGTTCTTTCGCTGTGGGTAAGTGTGTCATTCCTGCCGACTTTCAATTCGGACCACCGTGCCTTGTCTGGTGTCAACTACTTTTTCTGGTCGTGCTTACACCTGTCAAGGGCCTCAAGGTGCTCACTTCGCCCCGGCCCCGTGTCCAGGTCGAATGCGGCTCACGCGAGATGGAGCGAATCGAACACGAAATTCTCAGTTACACGGCATGGCGGCTGCACCTGCATTGACAGTCAGCAGCTTGGCGAACTGCTCGGCAGGCACTGGCCGACTGAAATAGTACCCTTGCCCCTCGTCACAACCTTGCGCCTTCAGAAATGCCAGATCGCTGGCCGTTTCAACGCCCTCGGCAATGATCCGCAGGTTTAGGCTGCGGCCCATGCTGATGATGGCGCGCACAATGGTCGTCTCGTCGGGCCTGGTGCTGATCTCACGGACAAACGACTGGTCGATCTTGAGGGCGTCGAGCGGGAATTTTTGCAGATAGCTCAAGCTGGAGTAGCCCGTCCCAAAGTCATCCACTGACACCCGTATCCCTCTGCGTCTAAGCGTTTGCAGAATGGATGCCGCCACCTCGGCATGCCGCATCAGTATGCTCTCGGTTACTTCCAACTCCAGGCATTCGGGATCCATGCCGGTTTCGCTCAGGGTTGCAAACAGGTCTTCCAGAAAGTTCTCGTTCCTGAACTGCGCCGCCGACACATTCACGGCCATGGTCGTTTTAGGCAATGCCGCATCCACCCATGCCCTGGCTTGCGCGCACGCTTCTTGCAGAACCCAGGCGCCGATGGGCAAAATCAGCCCGGAGTCTTCCGCGATCGGAATGAAATCCAGCGGAGGAACTTGCCCCCGCGTGGGAGACGTCCACCGGATCAGCGCTTCTGCCCCGATAATCGCTCCCGTGCTCAGGTTGACCTTTGGCTGGAAGTTCAGTGTGAACTCTTTTTGTTGCAGGGCGCGCCGCAAATCCTCCTCGATGGATTGCCGCTCCACGGCGCGCACATTCATCTCCGGCCTGAAAAACCTGCAGCTCTGTCCCGCATCTTCCTTGGCCTGGTACATCGCAGTATCCGCGTTCTTGATCAGCGTCTCCGCATCCAGGCCATCGTCTGGATAGAGGCTCACGCCAATGCTCACCGTCACATGAAGCTCGCGGTCATCGATGAAGTGAGCTTTTTCCACCGCGCGCAGCATCCTCCTGGCCGCGATGGCGATGTCTTCCGCCAGTTTTACTTCTGGCAGCAATACTACGAATTCATCGCCTCCTTGGCGGCTCACCGTGTCTGGGGCGCGTACGCAATCCGACAGGCGTCCCGCTACGGACTGAAGCAATTTGTCGCCGGCCGAGTGGCCCAGGGAATCGTTGATGTGTTTGAAGCCATCCAGATCCAGAAACAGCACCGCGACTAGGTGCTTGTGGCGCTTCGCCAAGGCGATCGCCTGATCAATGCGGTCGTTCAGGAGCAATCGGTTGGGCAAACTGGTGAGAAAGTCGTGTGCGGCCGAATGGGCCATCTGTTTCACCATCTGGGCCAAATGCTCGTCTGCGTCCTTGCGCACTGTGATATCGCGGATGGCCGCCGTCACCAGAATTCCCTCGGGACTTTCCAGGGGGCTGAGCATGATCTCGATGGGGAACTCGCTCCCGTCCTTGCGCCGTCCGTTGAGTTCAATCCCGGTGCCGATCTGCTGCGCCAGAGCCTCCGACGCAGTGCGGGTTCCGTCGGCGATAAGCCGCTCCGCAAACCCTTCTGGAATAATGTTCGTCACTTCCTGGCCCAGGAGTTCATCGCTGCGGTAGCCGAAGTGTTTCTCTGCCTGGGCATTCAGCAGGACGATCTTCCCTTTCTCGTCCACCACCACCATTCCATCCGGAGCTGCCTCCAGCAGTCCACGATACCTTGCCTCCATCTGGGCCAGATTCCTTTCCGCGTCCTTGCGCACCGTGATATCGCGAATGGCCGCCGTCACCAGAAATCCCTCGGGACTTTCCAGGGGGCTGAGCATGATCTCGATGGGGAACTCGCTCCCGTCCTTGCGCCGTCCGTTGAGTTCAATCCCGGTGCCGATCTGCTGCGCCAGAGCCTCCGCCGCAGTGCGGGTTCCGTCGGCGATCAGTCGCTCCGCAAACCCTTCTGGAATAATGTTCATCACTTTCTGGCCCAGGAGTTCATCGGCGCGGTATCCGAAGTGTTTCTCTGCCTGGGCATTCAACAGAACGATCTCCCCTTCCTCGTTTACCACCACCATTCCATCCGGAGCTGCCTCCAGCAGTCCACGATACTTTGTCTCCATCTGGACCAAATACTTCTCCTTTTCGTTATGCACGATGATGTCCATGGTGATGTCGAAGTATATGCAAATCGTTACGGATCGACCGTCCAGCACCAGTGATTTCGAGGCCGTAATCGTCACAGGCGCACACCGACCGTCTTTGTGCTGAATGTGAAAGCCGAGGGGGCACGATGGCTGCCCCCCAGCGTTCAGGAATTCAGCTTTCACCCGCTCACGCTCGGCCTCCGGGTGAAGCATGGTTAAATGCAACCCGATAAGTTCCTCGCGGGAATATCCGCTCAGCGCTTCTGCCGCCGGATTGACGTTTATAAGTTTCCCCGTGCCGGAGTCGAAGGCAAACATGCTGCCCGGCGCATAGGTCCAGCTCAATTCGTAAAGATTCGACGGCTCGATGGCATGTAACGCGTCGGCCATGGCTATCCAACTTTCTAACTCCCCAATGTCCATATGGCTCTTGCCCTGGAGTTCCATTTGCTTGCCCAGTTACAAGAGAGGCTACTCCCGAGTTCCCGGCATTCCTGTCCACAATTGAACAACGGCTTTGTCTCCCGATAGAAGGGGTCTTTGCCCCTCATTTATTCTGTCCTGGCTTTGGGACACAAAGGGTAAGTGTTGACCCACGACTGTCTTCCCTTGTTTTCATGGGCTTGCGTGGGGCAAAAATCAGGGATATTCAAAGCCCCAGATTGTCGTTGACGGCGACGGCGATCTCCTGCTCGGAGCCGAGATAGCGCTCGGTGGTTTGGATGGAGGCGTGGCCGAGCAGGAACTTGATCTGTTCGAGATCGCCGCCGTTTTTGCGACATAATTTCGCGCATGTGCGCCGAAGATCGTGGGCCCCGAAATGCTCTATGCCGATCTCTTTCGCCGCTTGCTCGACTACGCTCCACACCGCCCAGTCGCCCAGTTCATCTCCCACTACGCGCCCGCTTTTGTTGACCGGGCGGAGCAGTCGTCCGGCACTGTGCCCGGCTTCGGCCGTCCAGGCGTCGATCAGTTGCTTGACCCATACCGGAATTGCTACAGTGCGGATGCGACCGCCCTTGCCGTGCATATCGGCGATGACCCAGCGGCCCTCGCGCTGCTGAATGTCTTCGATGCGCAGCGCAGCTAGCTCGGCCCGGCGCAGTGCGCAACCGACCAACAGTGCCAGGATCGCGGCATCCCGCTTGCCTTTGAGGGTGGTGCGATCAGGCACGGTAAGCAGTTCCCTTGCCTGCTCACGGGTCAGCCAGTTGCCCAGCCGCGTTCCCTGCTCGCGCACATTCGGCACATCGGCCATCTCGGCGGCCTGCTCGCCGCTGAGGATGCCTTTGCGCTTGGCCTCTCCGATCAGCTTGCGCACCGCCGACAGCCGCACATTGACCGTCGAAGGACTCAGCTTGCAGGCCAGCATCTGGGCGCGGTACTCCAGCAGAAGATCGCGTGAGAGCGGCTTGCGCCGCTCCGCGCTGAGAGCGAAGAACTCGTCGAGGGCCTTCGCGTAGTTGCGCTGGGTGTGCTTGGATACTCCGCTGCTCAAAACCATGCGGCGCAACTCGGCCAGGCCGAGCGCTTCTGCCGGATCTGGCTCCGCTTCTATGCGGACCAACTCTGTTGTCATCTTCAACCGCCTCCGATCCTTGTTCTTCGCTAGGGTTAGCTCCTTTCCAAACGAAGCTTGTTGACCACCTCTTCGAGATCCTCGACTGTGGGCAGCTCCTCCTGAATGGGCGCAGGCAACTCGCGGGTGACATGGTAGGTCGAGACGCCGATCGGCTGATCGATGTTCTCCAGAGAAAATTCCACGATGGGGCCGCTCCGGCTCTCGCACAGGAGAACTCCGATGCTCGGCTCGTCGAGCGAAGTTCGCATCGTGCGGTTCACGGCTGACAGGTAGAAGCTAAGTTTGCCGGCGTACTCTGGCTCGAAGGTCCCCACCTTCAATTCGAAGACAAAAAAACGGTGCAGACGGACGTGGTAGAAGAGCAAATCGATATAGAAGGTTCGCTCGTCCACGGTGAGCGGCACCTGACTCCCCACGAAGGCAAAGCCGCGGCCCAGCTCAAGCAAAAGGTCGCGAAGATGAATCAGCAAGCCCCGCTCGATCTCCCGTTCGTGCGCGCCTTCGGTGATGGTGAGAAAGTCGAAGTTGTAGGGGTCTTTCAGAATCTGCCCGGCCAAGTCGGAATCCGGAGGCGGCAGGGTGCGCTGGAAGTTGGTCAGCGCCTTCCCTTCCCGGTCGTGCAGAGCGCTCTTGATCTGGAGGACCAGTACATTGCGGCTCCAGCCGTATTCGACGGCGGCGCGGAGATACCATTCTCTTTCGATGGACGTTTTCAGACGGTCGAGCAGAACCATGTGGTGGCCCCACGGCAATTGTGCAGCAAGCTGCTGCACAATTGGCTCCTCCGGCCAGGCCGCGGCAAACGCTCTCATGTATTTCAGGCTGCGCGAGCTGAAACCCTCAACGCCAGGGAACTCAGTTTGGAGGTCGTGGGCTAGCCGCTCGACAACCTTGCTGCCCCAGCCTTGCGCATCCTGACGAACGAGGATCTCCCGGCCAATCGACCAGTAGAGCTGGACCAGTTCCCTGCTCACGGCAAAAGAGGCGCGAACCTGGGCGGCGTGGATGCGGGACTTCAACTCCTGCAGGAGTTCGGGATATCCGGTGGGAGGCTGGAGAGATGTTTCCATTTTTCCGATCTTTCTTTCAAACCGATAGTGCTATGCTACCTTCGTGCACCCGGATGAACCCTTGTCGCACGGTCGCTAGGTGCTCTGGGTAATCGACTGTCGCCCTCGGGCGGCATTCACCATATCGGAGGCTCTTGTCTGCGAGACTCCGAATTGTCGCCACGCTGTGGCGACTTTGTTCCGGTGGAGATCTGCCGCGGCTTCCCTTCCCTCCGCTTTTCAAGCAAACCGGCAATTGTGCAATAGATTATTGCAAAAATCAGTATACGCCATTATCAGCAACGACAAGTAACATTATCGTATGGAATAATGCGGCGCTTCCGGTCCCCTGCAAACGAACATTACTGCGCACTTGCGCAATAATACCCCAGGCTTGAAAATCTCTCCAGACGGCTGTTTTTGTTGGAGAATGCTCTCCCGGCCGGGAAAGGAACAGGCTCATGGCGCGTCCGGTTTCGTGGCTTCCCCGACTCCCTGCCCTGGCCCGCGCTGTCGGCGAATCGGTCCGCTCGCACTACACCTGCTCCGACATCGAACGTCTCTTCGAGGTCCAGCCGCGATCTGCCCAGATGCTCATGAACCTGCTGCCCACGGTAAGGATTGGCAAGAGTCTGCTGGTTGAGCGCGAGGCTCTGGCAGCTCTGCTGGGCCGACTGGAGGCCGTCGAAGATCCAGCCCTTGAGCTGGCGGCCATCCGGGCCGAGGGCAAGCCGACGGTCGTCCGGCGTAAACTGCGCGAGCTGGTCCAGCGGGATCTTTCCGTGGGCGTCAATTCCCTTCCCCCCAACGTTCATATCGAGCGCAGTTCCCTGGCCATCCGCTTTACGACGGTCGAGGAACTGGCCGCCTCGCTCTGGAGCGTGGCTACGCTGCTGGAGGGGGATCTGGAGGGATTTGCGGAGCGCTATGAAGCAGTTTCTGAAGCAGATGCCGGCGAAACTGCGGAGAACGCGGCGGAGAAGGATGATGCTGCGTATATCCGGGAGTGGCTTGCGGATAAAGCAACTTTATAGAGAGCGGGCTAGATCCTCAGGAGAGATGTCTATACTTGCACCCCCTGGGGTGGTTTCATCCCCTGGGGGTGGAATATCTCCTACCCCCTGGATACCTTTCATGGCGTGGGTAGAATACGTTTCGTTCCCTCCCCCTGCGTACCTTACATCCCTGCTCCTGGGGATAAAACATCCACACAATAAAGGGAACTCTTTAGAAATGTGTTAGTTAATAAGGAAAAAGTATAGAACGACGACGACGTTATCTATCTTTTCAATCAAGCGGTAGAGATACGAAAGCCACCAATATCCACTAGAACCTGAAAATAGGAAAATTGGATATATATATCCAATCAATGCGGAGATTGTTGTTCGAAAAGGCACGAGTTGTGAAAAAATGTCATAGGTTTTTGCTTCTGCCGCGAATCTGTGAAATATTAAGATCTCAGGTGGGATGTGATGAAAAGACGTTTTGAACGAATATTCGAGAATATGCTGTCAACCTCGGAAGTTGCGTCCGTCCTGGGCCTGTCAACGCGCACCTTGTTCCGAATGCTTGCAACGGAGCGCATCCCTGAACCAGCACGCGATCCGAAGAGCCGCTATTACCGGTGGCGGCCTGAGGAAGTTGAGCTCATACATCAGGAAATATTGAGAAAAAGAGCATGATTCGACTTGTGATCTCCAATCAACGAGGTGGCGTTTCCAAAACGACAACCACCACCACCCTGGCCCGGGAGTTTGCGGACCGAGGTCAGCGCGTGTTGGTGATCGATACCGATCCGCAAGGATCGGTGGGCAGTGTTTTGAATCTAAGGCCGACCTACGGCCTCTATAACTTCGTGATCGAGCGACTGCGCTTCGACGACTGTATCGTGAAAGTCAGCGAAAATTTACATGTGCTCTGTTCTAACCGGGAGACCACCAAGGTTGAGACGATCTTGATGGGCAACGTGGCCCGTGAACATGCCTTTTCGCAACTCTTTTCCTTAGTGGAAAAGGATTACGACGTAGTGCTGATCGACGTTAGTCCTTCGATTACTTTGTTGCAGACCTGTGCCATGGTCTATGCCGAGCGAGTGCTCATCCCGATTGCCATGGACACATTGTCCTTCCAAGGGGCCATGGCCTCCATAGAAGCCTCCAAATCGCTTAATCAACTGCTTCGTTCCAATATTCGTACGATTGGCCTACTGCCGGTCATGGTGGACCGGCGTCTAGCGATGACTAGTGCGATTCTTGACGGGCTGGAAGGGCTTTCCCTAGGAATGAGCATTCCCTTGCTGCACTCAATCCGAACCGACCAGAGCGTCACCAAGGCAGCGCGCGCAGGGCAATTTATCGTGGACTACGATGCGAAATGCAAAGCGATTGAGGATTACAAGGAAGTAGCGTGCGAACTGGTCAATATCCTGAAGGATGAAATGAATGCCACAAGAGCCACGGCGTAGTTCGCGTAAAAAGCCGATCGAACCCTTTGATTATGCCGTGGCGGCTCAAGCACCGGCTCTCAAGGGCATGACCTCGTTTCTGGATGTTCCACCGGAGGTCGTTCGTTCGGGCAATGTGGTGAGCATGTCTCGATTGGCGGTTTTGCCTCTGAGTACAGTTCGAGGCCCAGGGGACGATAAGACCCCTGGGTACATATCATCCTCTGCGGACGATATACCTATGCGCGCGGAATCAACTGTGCGCCCGCATGTGCCCGAATTAATTCCAGATTTAGCGCAACCTTCGGTCAATGTTGTGCCGCTTGCGGCAGGAGAAAAGATAGATCTATCTGTAGTGGCGTCACACACAGTGCACGATATCACCACAGGAGACGAAAAGAACCTTGTCAACGAAAGACCCCCTAGGTATGAAACATCCCCAGGGGGTCTTTCATACCCAAATACTTCTCCATTCCAATCCACAGCGGCTTTGGTCCCGGGACGTGGCCGGTCTAAGGTACGTAAATGTGTTCTTGCCCAAGATGCGCACTCTCTCGGAGAGGAAGCTGTTTACCAAGTGCTGTGGCGTTCCGGGAAGCCGGAATCAAGCGATCCCAATGGCACGCGTACCATCCGGATTGGAGCTGCGGATATAGGCCAGCGGGTCAACATGGCCAAAAAGAATGTGCGCCAGAACATCGCACGGCTCTTTGAAAAGCTCGCCATCGAAGTGCTGGAGACCTTCGAGACGGTCAGTTCTCTTCCACGACTGTATCGTGTCTATTCATACAAACAGATTCTGGAGCGCCGTCGCGCGGCCGGATTGAATTATGTACTGCGCAATAAGGGGGTAATCTTTTGTACGGCGGACGGCGAAGAGGTTAGAACGCCCCCTGGGGATGAAACGTCACCAGGTGGTAAAACGTCTCTACGTCCGGCGCCCTCCAAACGCAGCCGTAACAAGTCGCCCGTTCCCAAATTCAGCGATCAGTTGCCAGCCCAGGCCGGCGTGGAGCAGAAGGGGGCGACAGCAGACGAGCTTCGGCAAGTAGCGGAGGCTTTGAATCGCTATTGGCCGGTCGACGAAGCTGCAGCAGTACAGCTTTTGCGGGATTGTCGCCGGGTGCGTGCCGATGTGCGCAGTGACGAGATCGTCTTTTTTGTCAGTGAGAAATTGGAACTGGCGCGCAGCAACCGGAACATCACCAATCCGACCGGGCTGATTTTGGCCACAGTGCCGCAGTCTTTTGCCGGACAAACCTTCCTGGAATTCCGGCAGAGGAGGGAAGAGCAGGCGCGGCTGGCTGCTGAGGAGCAGCGTCGTCGCCAAGAGGAGCAGGAGGGACTCCGCGAGTGGGTTCGCCAGGACCGCGAGCGCCAGGAAGCCATTCTGAATGACCCCACGCGGAGCCAGCAGGAGCGGGATCTTGCCGAGCAGAGGCTGCGTCAAATGACAGACTGGAACGCATAATCGGATCGGAGTTGCCTGATCGTGGTTGAATGATTCCCTGGGGATGAAACCAACCCTGGGGGTGTAAGGTTTCTAGGGCTGGTTTCGACCTCCAGGGGCGGCAAGTAAGACGCATTCCACCCACGCCGCCAAAACATACAAAGATATCTTTGCCCACCATTGCCCCTGGCGCCAGGGATGTTGGATCTGCCCCAATACAAATATTTACAGGAAAGCGTTCAAGTAATTACAGGTTTCTCTCGTCTATCCAAAATTCTACTGAGACCGTCTGGCCGTCGGCCCACGGATTATGAATCCGTCGTTCCGGCCGTCATCTCTGGGGCGCCGGTCTGGGGCCCGCCCGCAATTTGGCGTATTGCTCGCCGGTCAAACTCAGAAACACTCCGCCGCGGCCGGTCTCGATCGCCGTATAGAGAGCCTGGCGGCTGACGAGATCGGACAGGGCGATCACTTTATCCGGGGTAGCGAAATTGAAAACCCGGGGCAGGGAAGTGGCCAGATCGGCCTCCAGGAACTGGCATCGCCAGCCTCCGCGGAGTTGAAAACTCATGTAGACGCAATGGCGGGAGTCGGGCAAGCATGTATTATAGGCGAACAAATGGAGAATATATAAAGGCGGCTCAAGGCGACAGCAAGTCCGCGCCCTGGTTGCGCACATTGCCCACACCGGGATTGGCGGCGTGCATCTCCAGCGTGTTTTCAGGGAAAGAGGCGAGCAGATGAATGGGCGCCCTTTCCACTTGACCCCGGTCTAGCCACTCGTCGTAGTCTTGCGGGCGAAGGATCGCCGGCATCCGGTCGTGAACGGCGCGCATGGCCGGGCTGGCCGGCACCGTGATAATCGAGAAACTCTGCAGCCAGCTTCCGGCCGGATCCATCCAGGCGTCCCAGAGCCCGGCCAGCACGTACAGCGGCTGGCCGCGCAGGGTAAAGCGGAACGGCGCCTTGTCCGCCTTGCGCCATTCATAAAATCCCGACAAGGGCACGAGGCAGCGGCGCTTGTGAAGAGGCGCGCGCCAAAGATCGCTCCTTTCGAGGTTTTCGCTCCGGGCGTTGAAAGTGGCGCGGCGCGGGTCTGGCCCGGCCGAGCCGAAGCCGATCAGACCCCAGCGCATGCCCACGAGTTCCCGCGCGAAGGTCTCGCGGGCCTGGCGGATGACCGGCTGCCTGGTCCCGGGCGCGATGTTGTAACCCGGCGGCAGCGGTTCCCCGCTCGCCGCCGCGGCGTGGAAGTATTCAGCGATCGCCTGCTTGTCCTCGGTTCTGTAGTACCGGCCGCACATTCTCCGACCTCCGCCCGCTTCTCAATCGCGATTCCAGAATAAGGCCGCGGCCTGGCCAGGTTCGGAATCGAGAGCCCAGCGGACGGCTGAGGGCGGCGGAACGGAAAGGCCGCCCGATCCGCGTGACGCCGCGGAGTCCGCGCGCCCGCTTATGCCGGGACATCCCGCTCAAAAGGAAAATCCGGTCTCTCCGCGGTATTACGTTCTTGGGGCGGTATTGGCCACGCTGCCCGGAACGGTCCGGAGATGTCCAGGCAAGCCCCATCCAAAGAATCCCTCCTGTTGCGCATCCTGACCGCCATCCTGCCCTGGTTCGTTATTCTGTTCGCGGCTTTCGGGCTGGGCAGCACCGGCGGCCCTTGCCGCAGGGACGATTGATATGCCCGCCCGGCGATTCTCTCGAAGGGTGCAACCGGCCAGTCGCTTCGCGGCGCTGGGGGAGAACAGCCGGGGATTGGCGGGGGAGGGAAGCGGCGGATCTTCTTCTGAACCGGTGTTCGGGCGGGGCGTCGCGGGGAGAAGCGGCTCTATGGGGGAGGCACACGTGAATGCGCGGGTTTTAGAACGCCCGAGAATAGATGGCTATCGGGCGTGCCAGACGAGCAGCCGCCAAAATAGCCTTCCAGCGCCTTTTCAAACCGCCTGTGATCTGCAGGCCCAAAATAAGGGTTTCTCCGGGCCGCGGACCCGCCCGCCGCTCTCGAAGCCGCCCGCGCCCCGGTCCCCGCTCAGGGATTAACCAGATCGCGCAGATCCTTGGACGGCTTGAAGTACGAGATACGCTTGGCCGGCACCTCTACCCGCTCGCCGGTCTTCGGATTGCGGCCTGTACGCGCACCCCGCTGCCGGATGCGGAACGACCCGAAGCCGCGGATTTCAACCTTGTCGCCGCTTCGTATCGCCGCGATCATCGCGTCAAAGATCGTATCCACGATGGCCTCGGCCTCGCCGCTAGCCAAGTCTCCCAATCCGGACACCATTCCGGCAAGATCCGCTTTTACCATTTCTCCCGGCCTCCGAACCCAGCATAACCGGCGGCGCCCTTCAGGAGGGGAAATAATTTACCCGCCATCGCCTTTTGAATCAAACGCTTGTCAGCCGGCCACGGGTGCCGGCCTCTATGTCTCTCCCGACTGGCCTGGCGCCGGGGATTTCGCAAGAATACTCAATCGCCACAGCGCACAAAATGCCACCACCGAGGAGTTGCCGAAGTTCCCGACAAGGGAAACCACGTCCGGATCGTTCTGGACTGTGCAGAGTGAGGGGAAAAGGGGTTTCCGATTCTGTAGGGTTATTTTGGCGTATCAACCTGTAGTTCTAAGAGCTATACTTATTTCCAGATGTCCGTTCCCTCCAGCACGCTTCGGGTCTTCGCCTCCAAACCTTTCATGCGTTTTGCGCGACGATTTGGCATCAACGATGCCGAGCTGTGGCAGGCGGTGAACGAGGATTACGACGCGGACCTGGGCGGCGGAGTTTTCAAATTTCGGCTGGCGCGACAGGGAGAGGGAACCAGCGGCGGCGCCCGCGCCATCGTCGCGATGAAAGTGGGCAAGCGGGTCGTGCTGATGTTTGGCTTTGAGAAGAAGGACCTGGCCAACATCAAAAGCGGCGATCTACGGGCGTTCCGCAAAGCCGCTCGGGTCTACCTCGGCTATAGCGAAGAGGCGTTGACGGTGATCGTGCGGGAAAAGTCCCTTTTAGAAATTGCCAAACCAAACCTTGGGAGAGGGGAAAGACATGGCAAAAGCGTATAAGAGTGAAGCCCTCGCCGCGGTGCATGAGAGCATGGCGGACCTGCACAAGATCGGCATGCTCGACAGCAAGACCATGCGGGAATTCGACCAGGCGTGTCTGACTCCGGTGCTGGAAATGTCACCGGCAAGCATCCGCCGCATTCGCACCAAAGCGGCCGTGAGCCAGGCCGTCTTTGCCGCGCACCTGAATGTGACGACCGGCGTGGTCAGCAAGTGGGAGCGCGGCGAGAAGCAACCACGCGGGCCTGCGGCAAAGCTGCTCACTCTGGCAGCAAGGCATGGCCTCGCGGCCATTGCCTGAAATGTCCGGTGATTCCCACTAGCTTTGGGTAGGTTCGGGATATGTGTAATAAGTAGCCCAAGGGGTGGACCCAACAACGCTGTCACCAAGGGCAATCTGTGAGAAGCCTCTCTTGGCAATTTGGGGCCTTCACGACCTTGGATAACGACCGATTCAGCCTTCTGAGGCGTTAGCCGCAGATCTCTGTGACCTTGCCCCCGCAAAACGCATCCCTTAGTTCCGTGGTGTATCGCCGGTCGATTACATCCTTGCGAATGCCCTATCTGGTATGGCACTGGTACGCAACATGGTCGACGCCTGGGCTGCCGGGAACTGATAGCCTTCGTTGCCCAAAGAAATGCATTGTGAGAAAGACTGATAACCGTAGGCCAGCGGTAGGATCGGCGCCGAAGGTCACCCTGCACCATTAGACTCGTAGAGGATATTCTACCAACGCCCCGAGCGGCCCGATGGCCGCCCGGTTCCACTCCCAACAAATCACCGCGGACACACGCGGCGCGAACACGATGAAAGAAGGCACATATGATGATCGAGCAGGCGGCCGAAAAGCCGGCATCTGAAGCAAAACGCGCACCGGCTTTGGGCCCAGGGAAGAAGAAAGCGAAAAAGGACACCGCCCAGCCGGCGGACATCATCTATGCGCTGGCGCCAGGGGAGGCCGGCGAGAACGGCTTTCCGCGACTCACGAAGAAATTCACGAACGAGGGCGAGGCCATTTTGGAGGCGTTCAAGCTGGGCGTGCCCTACTACCGGATGGAGAAGTGCGTCGTCCAGGCGGAGCAGACCAAGGGCGGCATGCGGCTCGTCGGTGTTCCCGCCGCGTAAGAGGAAGTCGCTGCGATACCGCCTCTCGCCGGCTTTGCGGCCGGCGCCGTCTGCGCAGGCGTGACCTGAGGGGATGGGGGTGTAAAGCCCGGCGGAGGCTCCTTCAAGCCTGCCCCAGGTTGCCCCCGATGGCGGCATTGTTGGGATTGGGCCAATTAGGCAGTTTCGAGGGGCTGGGCAACAATAGCCAGGCTGGCTGGTTGCATGGTTCTTTGAGAAAGGGGAATATCATGTCCCAACCGCGCAACAAACATCGCATCTTCGTCGTGGACGACGAGCGCGCCATCGCCTCCACTCTGGCCATGATCTTGTGCAAGCAGGGTTTCGACGCCACCTCCTTCACCAAGTCTCTTGAGGCTTTGGAGGCCGCTTGCTCCGAAGCTCCGGACCTGCTCATCTCCGATGTCGTGATGCCGCTTCTATCCGGGATCGAGCTGGCGATTGAAGTGCGAAAGCATTGTCCGGATTGCAAGGTGCTGCTGTTCTCCGGCCAGGCTTCCACCGCCAATCAGCTTGAAACCGCCCGCGTCAACGGGCTCGCCTTCGAGATTCTCGCGAAACCCGTGCGCCCGACGGACCGGCTGAGGCAGATTCAGGAAGTGCTTGGAGCCGGCCCGTCGGCGCCCTCAGTCGACAGGTTCCCCGCGGAAGTTGGGTAGTTTTGACTATGACTCTTTTTGCCCAACCCCTCGAAACGGTCTAAAGAGGGGAACTATATACTTAATTCCCAGGTAATGGTCTTGGCTGAGATAGTGGCGATCTTTATACCATTGTCAGGTCAATGCGACCAATAGCCGGCATAACACATCGTTTGTGCACATTTAGTGCGGCACAAAGTTAAATATATAATTCCCATCACTGGTGTCCGGTTAGATGTCGAATAGATTCAGTTGGTTAGAGGAAGTTGTCTGGTCTGTTCCGTGGAGATTTGGCTGAAGGGCGCATGAAATCTCGGTTTTCTCGAAGATCGATACCGACAGAATCTGTAAACAAGTGTAGAGCGAGGCATCGAGTTTCAGTTCCTTCTTGACGATGGCAATCAGCACATAGGTGGCGA
>Ga0302187_10001754_pt1 | contig 18220 bp, 12 predicted proteins | sample II_Bog_E1_3_FD_202120 | JGI IMG/M metagenome (GOLD analysis project Ga0302187, IMG submission 202120) | Peat permafrost microbial communities from Stordalen Mire near Abisko, Sweden - II_Bog_E1_3 | ecosystem: Environmental > Terrestrial > Soil > Wetlands > Peat | place: Sweden: Abisko...
CTTTGGCAAGGACGGCGTGGTGGACATGCGCACGCCGGAGGTGATGCAGGGATTCACGCGCGGTCTGGGCATGACGTCGCCGCCGATTGTCTTCAAGAACCTGGTGATCACGGGCTCGGCTGTGCCGGAGTCGCCGTCACAAGGACCGGCGGGCGATGTGCGTGCGTGGGATGTGGTGACGGGCAAGTTGATGTGGACGTTTCACTCGACGCCGAGGCCGGGTGAGGTGGGGCACGATACCTGGCATGGCGATGACTGGGTGAAGCGCACGGGCGATAACGTATGGGGCTTCATGACGGTCGATGCGGCTCGGGGCATTGTGTACATGCCGTTCGGGACTCCCGCCTATGACCGCTTTGGAGCGGATCGTCCGGGCAATGGGTTGTTCGGCACGTCGCTAGTGGCGGCCGATGCGAACACTGGCAAGCTGCTGTGGTACTTCCAGGTGGTGCATCACGATGAGTGGGACTATGACCTGGAGGCGCCGCCGTTGTTGATGGACATCCGCAAGGGAGGCAAGACGGTTCCTGCGGTGGCGATTGTGTCGAAGAGCAGCTTCGTGTTCTTTCTGGATCGCGTGACGGGCAAGCCGATTTATCCGGTGGAGGAACGCAAGGTTCCTGCGAGCGATGTGCCGGGCGAGCAGATGTCTCCGACGCAGCCATTTCCGGTGGTAACGCCGCCGGTGTCGAAGACTGACTTTACGATGGCGGACATAGCGACGGTGACTCCAGAGCATGAGGCGTTCTGCCGCGCGCTGATCAAGGACAACAATCTGCAGATGGGCCCGGTGTTTACACCGTTGCCAAAGGAGAAGACGCTGATCAGCTTCCCCAGTGCGATTGGCGGCGTGAACTGGGGCGGGGCTTCGTATGATCCGAAGCTTGGGTTGATGTTTGTGAACAGCCAGAACCTCGCGCAGCTTGAGGGCCTGTATCCGGATGATGGCGGGCCGTATCCCTACCGGATGAGCGGATCGGTGACGGGGCGATTCTGGGATGAGCCCAAGCGGCTGCCGTGCCAGGAGCCGCCGTGGGGTGAGATCTATGCGATCAACGTGAACACGGGCAAGATCGCATGGACGACGACGCTGGGTGTGACGGACTCGCTGCCGGAGGGCAAGCAAAAGACAGGGCGTCCGAACATTGGCGGGACCATCGTGACGGCTGGTGGACTGATCTTCATCGGAGCGACAGATGACCAGCGCTTTCGCGCGTTTGATGCGAAGACCGGTAAAGAGCTGTGGGCTTACAAGCTTGCGGCAGCCGCGCATGCCGTGCCCGCGACGTATGAGAGCGGGGGCAAGCAGTTTGTCGTGATTGCGTCAGCTGGTGGTACGTTCCTCAATGATCCGATCACGGACGACAGCATTACGGCGTTTGCGCTGCCGAAGCCGTAGGTGCGTGCGCCAAGCCAGGTACCAGTCTCGGGACTCGAACATGATGAATCGCTACAAGCTTCTCGAACGAACGTTGTGCCTCAGCGCTGCAGCGTGTGTGCTGGCGGCGGTTGCGCATGGAGCGCCTCCGACGGCGTCAACAGTGCCTCGCGTGCTCGACCTCACGCCGATGTTGCGGGCGTTGGGTGCGAATCCTCAAGTCGCGCCTGCAGCGAGCGCGAGTAAGAAGAGTGCGATCGTGTTGCCGGAAGGCGAGGGCATGGAACTGACGAAGAAGTTGTGTTCGGGATGCCATGGCACGGATGTGTTCGCGCGTCAGAGGCATGATCGTGCGCATTGGAATCAAGTGATCGACAACATGATGTCGAAGGGAATGGATGCGAGCGATGATGATTTGGAGAAGGTAACGACGTATCTTACCGCACATTTTGGAGAGGAAGCTCCGCCAACCTCGCCAACTGCTGCGCCGCCACCGAGCAGCTTAACGGCTTCAATGAGCAACACCGCCCGATAACTTCGTCACACATCTGAGATGTACCGTGGCGACACCGTTTTGAACTCCAGACCCTGATTTTGCTGCACTATGATGGCCCGCATGTCGAACCTTGTTCACCAGTCCGGAGCTTACTCCGACGTCCCTATTGAAGATCGCGGAGAGCTTGTTCTGCCGGGCGGAAGGCTTGGAGAGATCGCTGCGAATGGCCGTCCTGTTGGAACGCCCGAGCGCATTGCGGCCTACCTGTTGACGGAGTATCTCGAGCGGCTCGATGTTGAAGTGATCTTCGGGCTCTGCGGCCACACGCTGGTGGGGCTGCTGGATGCGATCAGCAAGAGCAAGATCCGCTACGTGACGGCAAGGCATGAGCAGGTGGCGGCGCACATGGCGGAAGGCTACGCTCGCGCGACGGGCAAGCCGGGTGTGCTGATCACGCATCTGGGGCCGGGGCTTACGAATGCGATCACGGGCATCGCGAATGCGGCGCTCGATTCGATTCCGCTGGTGGTGATCGCGGGCGATGTGCCTTCGTACTACTTTGGACGGCATCCCCACCAGGAGTTCAACATGCACCTGGATGGCGGGCAGTTCGAGATGTGCCGGCCGTTCTGCAAGCGGGTGTATCGCGTGGATCGCGCGGATGATCTGCCGCGGTGCATCGAGCGGGCATTTCATCTTGCGGTGAGTGGACGTCCCGGGCCTGTGCTGGTCGATGTGCCGATGGATCATTTCTCGTCGAATCTGTTCTTCGATGCGTTCAGCAAGGAGCCGCCGTTCGTTGCGAAGCCGTGTCTTGAGCCGGCAATGGCGCAGCGCATTGTGGAGGCGCTGGCCGAAGCGAAGAATCCTGTGTTGTATGGCGGCGGTGGTGTGACGTCAGCGCTGGTGCCGGAGGCGGCTGCGTTGTTTACCGAGCTTGCCGAGCTGCTGGAGATGCCGGTCGCGCACACGCTGATGGGCAAGGGTTGCATGCCGGATGGACATCCGCTGCTGGCCGGGCAGACGGGCTTCTGGGGCACGCCGGTGGCGAACTCCTTGTGCCTGGAGGCGGACTACATTCTGGCGATTGGCACGCGGCTGGCGGAGGCGAACTCGAGCTCGTGGGATTCGCGGTACACGTTCAACATTCCTCCGACGAAGCTGATCCATATCGATATCGATGCGATGGAGATTGGGCGCAACTATCCGACGTACATCGGTGCGATCTCGGACTCGAAGCTGGCGCTGGAGCAGTTGGTGAAGGCGGCGCGTGAGCTGAAGCAGAAGCCGATGCGTGAAGCGAATGTGCGTCAGCGTATCGGCGAGAGCAACGCGCGGTTCAAGGGACACTTCACGGAGTTCTATACATCCGACGCGTTTCCCCTGCGGCCGGAGCGGATTCTTGCGGACCTGCGCGCTGTGCTTCCTGAAGACGGTTACGTAGTTACCGATGTGGGTTGGAACAAGAACGGTGTGGCGCAGCAGTTTCCGTTCAAGCAGGTCGGCGCGTTCATCACGCCGAGCGGCATGGCGACGATGGGCTTTGGCGCAGCGGCGGTGCTGGGCATCAAGCTGGCGCGGCCGGAGCGTGCGGCGGTGGCGCTGATTGGCGATGGAGGCTTCTGTGCGGCGAATCCTTCGGTGATTGCGACGGCGATGGAAGCGAAGATCGCTGCGGTGTGGCTGGTGATGGATAACTCGGCGTTCGGTGTGATCGCAGGGCTTGAACAGGCGAAGTATGACACCACGTTTGGTACGAAGTTCCTGCGTGATGGCGAGCCGTACCACGTGGACTATGCTGCGATCGCTCGGGCGCACGGAGCGAACGGGATCGACATCAAGGATGCAAGTGAGTTGAAGCCCGCGATTGAAGCAGCGTTGGCATCAGAGTTGCCGACGCTGATTCGGATTCCGATGGTGAACGTGCCCACGCCGACGCCGGGGCACTGGAACATCAACGACATCTATCGGGCGGGAGAGTAGGTTTGTCTTCAGCCATGGGTGAGCGATTGGACGAACAACAGATTGACGTGATTGTGAGTGAGGTGGGACCTCGCGACGGGCTGCAGAGCCTTCATCGCACGATGCCTACCGAGGCGAAGGTGCGGTGGATCGAAGCGCTGGCTGCGGCGGGGCTGCGCGAGATCGAGGTGGGCAGTTTTGTTTCTCCGAAGCTGCTGCCGCAGATGGCAGATGCGGCAGAGGTGGTTGCGGCGGCGACGAAGATTGCCGGGTTGAAGGTGCTTGCACTCGCACCGAATCTGAAGGGTGCGGAGCGGGCGTTGGCTTCGGGGGTGCATGTGATCTCGATGCCGGTGTCGGCGTCGCGGGCGCACAGTATGTCCAACGTGCACATGTCTCCGGAGGATGCAGTGGAGCAGGTGCGGCAGGTGCGTGCGCTGATTGACGAGCAGGGAAGCGTCACTGGCCTTGAGGTTGGGATCTCTACGGCGTTCGGTTGTTCTATCCAGGGTGATGTGGATGAGGACTACGTGATGCAGCTGGCGCGGATGCTGGCTGATGCTGGTGTGGACTCGATCGGGTTGTCGGACTCGGTGGGCTATGCGAATCCGACGCAAGTGAAGCGGATGTTCACGCGGCTGCGTGCGGAGATTGGCGAGAAGGCCGGGGCGGGGCACTTCCACAACACGCGCGGGCAGGGGCTGGCGAATGTTGTCGCTGCGCTGGAGGTGGGCGTGACGACGTTCGACGCGTCGCAGGGTGGCATTGGCGGATGTCCCTACGCGCCGGGCGCGACGGGGAACATCGTGACCGAGGACCTGGTGTTCCTGCTGGAGTCGATGGGGCTGCGTACGGGGATCGATCTGGAGAAGCTGTTTGCGGCGCGGGCGATTCTGCATGAGGCGCTGCCGGGTGAATCGATCTATGGGCATACGCCCGAGGCGGGGCTGCCGAAGAACTTTGTCTATGCGCGGGAGCGCAAGGAAGTATCGCGTGAAGCGAAGGAAGAGTCAGGAGTCACACGTGTGTAGGTTGTCGATCTCTCGAAGCTGCTGGTTGTTTGTCGTTAGCGTCTCTTTGGCGGCAACGTGTGTTGCGCAGGGTCCTGCGGGTGCGCCACAGGCTGTTGCTGCGAGTCCTTCGGGATGTCCGGCACCGGGCGAACGGATGTTCCGCGGGCCGGGAGGGCCGGGCGGCGCGGGCGGTGCTCGGCCGGTGAACATGCCGCCTCCGCCGCAACAACCTGTGGGACCGCCGAAGAAGAAGCTGCTGATCTGGGCGGATACCCGCAACGGGATTGCGCAGCATGACATCGCCCATGCGGAAGCGGTGATCGAGGAGCTGGGCTATAAGTCGGGGCTCTACGAGAGCTACATCCGCACAGACTCGAACATCATTGCGAAGCGGCCGAAGATGACGACGGGTGAGCCAGCGAGCGGTGGACCCAGCCTATGCAATGTGGATGCGATCTTCTTCCTTGGCCATCGCGAGATTGAGCTGGATGCGCAAGGGCGCGCGGACCTGTTGTGGTTCGTGCATGATGCGGGCAAGGGCTTCATTGCGGTACACACGGGGATCGGCGCGTTCATGAGCTGGCCGGAGTTTGGCGAGATGGTGGGCAGCCGGTATGACGAGCATCCGTGGAACACGACGGACGCACCGCTGATTGTTGTTGATCCGAAGTTTCCGGGGATGGAGTTCAAGACGGGCGAGGTCTTTCACGATGAGTTCTACCAGCTGAAGGACTTCAAGGCGGACCAGATCCACGTGGTGCTGGGGCTGGACACGAGCAAGCTCGACCAGACGCGGCCCGGAGTGCATGCGGGCGACAGCTATGCGCAGGCGTACGCCAAAATGTACGGCAAAGGGCGGGTGTTCTATTCGGGGATAGGGCACGCGCCGGCGACGTGGGATGATCCGCGGGTGCAGGCGATGTACCTGGGGGCGGTCAAGTGGGCGCTGGGGTTGGTGGATGCGGATGTGACGCCGAATACGGGGGCAGGGAAGTAGGCTGCTGGAGACGTTGCCCTGATGCGAGGTGAGTGCGTGCTGCGTTCGGGGCTGAAAGGGGCCTGCGATTTTCAGGGCGCGCGCTGCATGGCAGGTCCTTCGACTACGCAGGCCGCAGCGACGCTGCGGCCTGCTTCGCTCAGGATGGCGGCGTTTTGCTTCGCTTAAGACGACAGTTTTTGCGCTGCCTGCAAGGACTACGGGTGCAGGAACATGTCCTTGAAGCCGCGGAGGGCCTGGCGGGTGCGTTCTTCGTTTTCGATAAGTGAGAAGCGGACGTAGTCGTCGCCGTATTCGCCGAAGCCGATGCCGGGGCTGACTGCGACCTTGGCGCGTTCGAGGACGAGCTTGGAGAACTCGAGCGACTTCAGGTGGCTGTACTGCTCGGGGATCTTGCCCCAGGCGAACATCGTGGCCCTGGGCATGGGTACATTCCAGCCGAGCTTGTGGAGTCCGTTCACGAGGACATCGCGGCGCGAGCGGTAGGTGTCGCAGATCTGCGCGACGCAGTCCTGCGGGCCTTCGAGTGCGAGGATGGACGCGACCTGGATGGGCGTGAAGGTGCCGTAGTCGAAGTAGCTCTTGATGCGGGTGAGCGCGCCGACGAGCGTAGGATTGCCGACCATGAAACCGACGCGCCAGCCGGGCATGTTGTAGGACTTCGAGAGGGTGAAGAACTCGACAGCGATGTCCTTGGCGCCGGGGACCTGCATGACGGAGGGCGGCTTGTAGCCGTCGAAGGCGATGTCGGCGTAGGCGAGATCGTGCACGAGCCAGACGCCGTAGGTCTTGCAGAGGCCGACGAGTTTTTCGAAGAAGGCGAGATCGACGCACTGCGCGGTGGGGTTCGCGGGGAAGTTGACGATGAGGACCTTGGGGCGCGGCGTCATGCGCGGGATGACGTCTTCGATGCGGGCGAGGAAGTCGTCGGTGGAGTCGGTGATGGGGACGCTGAGTACGTCCGCACCGGCGATGACCGGGCCGTAGATGTGGATGGGGTAGCTGGGATTGGGCACCAGCACGGTGTCGCCCTTATCGACCACGGCGAGGCACAGGTGGGCGATGCCCTCCTTGGAGCCGATGGTCATGATGGCCTCGGTGGCCGGGTCGAGTTCGACGTTGTAGCGCTGCGCGTACCAGTTGCAGATGGCCTTGCGCAGGCGGGGGATGCCCTTGGAGAGCGAGTAGCGATGGGTCTGCTGCTTGCGCGCGGCCTCAATCATCTTCTCGACGATGTGGGGAGGCGTAGCGCCGTCGGGATTTCCCATCCCGAAGTCGATGATGTCTTCCCCACGCTTGCGTGCCGCCGCCTTGAGCTCTCCAGTGATGTTGAAGACATAAGGCGGAAGGCGTTTGATTCTTGGGAATTCGTCTCGCATGGTGGCTTCTATGATCGCATGTGCGGCCGATGGATGACGGTCGAACGCGATGCGCCGGGAGGTTCCGGGTTGCGCTATGCTTACTGGAAACTCTCGTAACCAGAAGGAATGGACCGATGCGGATGCGCTCGCGTGTGCTGATGTTGGCAGGGATAGCTGCGTTTGGCTGTATGGCAGGCTGTGTGGCTGGGGCGCAGACGATGGATGCCGACTTTGCGGCGCGCGTGAAGGAGTGGACCACGAAGCCGGAGTTCTCGAGCCCGCTGGTGGATCATCTGCCGCAGGGTGGCGCGGTGCCTTCGCCGAAGGATGTGTTGGGGCATCATATTGGCGCACCCAAGCAGCTGACGTACTACGCGGATGTGCTGCGCTACTACGATGCGCTGGCGGCGCACTCCAAGCGCATCAAGGTGGAGCGCATTGGCAAGACCGAAGAGGGCCGCGACACGGTTGTGATCTACATTGGGGCCGAGGAGTCTCTGAAGCACCTGGAAGAGAACCGCAAGAATCTTGCGCGTCTCGCCGACCCGCGTGGGATGAGCAATGTGGACGCCACGGCGCTGATCGCGAAGACCAAACCGATGTACACGCTGTCGGGGGGATTGCACTCCGCGGAGCTGGGGCCGCCGGAGATGCTGATGGAGCTGGCGTACCGGCTGATCACGGAAGACTCGCCGCTGATCGAGAAGATTCGCAGCGAGGTTGTGGTTGCGCTGATTCCGGTGGCGGATCCGGATGGCCGCGATCGGTCGATCGACTGGTACTACGCGCACAACGTGGATGTGACGGACTACCAGAAGATGTCGGGTGCGCCGTACTGGGGCAAGTACACGAAGCATGACGACAATCGCGACATCAACTATGCGGGCCTCGCGAACCAGCACTTCCTGAGCTGGTTTCTGGAGTGGCATCCACAGGTGATGCATGATCTGCATGAGTCGGTGCCGTTCCTTTACGTGTATAGCGGGCAGGCTCCGCAGAATCCGTTGTGGGATCCGATTGTGTATGGCGAGCTGCCGATGCTGGCGAACTGGGATATGAGCCAGCTGACGCGCTATGGCATGCCTGGCGTGTGGAACCACGGATATGTCGATGCGTGGTCGCCGGGGTACGTGGCGCAGATGGCGACGAACCATAATGCGCTGATGCGGTTCTACGAGATCTTTGGCAACGCGGGCGCGACGACGATGCAGCGCACGGTATCGCAGCCGCCGAACCCTGCGATCTCTGGAGGCGGTGGTGGAGGCGGCGATTACTCGAAGCGCGAGTGGTATCGGCCAAACCCGCCGTACAAGCAGGTGTTGTGGTCGATGCGGAACAACACGAATTACGCGGAGACGGGCGTGCTGACGTCGCTGCAGTTTGCGTCGAGCTTTCCGCAGGTGCTGTTGCAGGACTTCTACGCGAAGAGCCGCAACGCTGTGGCTGCGGGCGCGAAGGACGCGCCGTATGGCTACATCCTGCCGTCGACGCAGGAAGATCCGACGCGTGTGGCGTTCGTCATCCACATCCTGCGGATGCAGGGCATTGAGGTGGGCAAGCTGAAGGCGGCGGTGAAGCTGAGCGATGGCGAATATCCGGCAGGGTCGTTCGTCGTGAAGACGAACCAGCCATATGGCCCACTGGCGAAGACGCTGCTGGACAAGCAGGTCGATCCCGATCCGGACCTGACGACCTATGACGACTCGGCGTGGACGATGGCGCTGATGACGCGCACGGAGATCAAGCCGACGAAGGACATCTCGGTGCAGGCGGCGGCCGTTGATGTGGTGGATACGTTCACTCCGCAGGGCAAGGTGCAGGATGTGGCTGCGGCGACGGTGTACCTGGTGTCGGATCATGGGTCGCCCAACATGGTGACGCTGCGCTATGGGCTGAAGGACGTGGAGATCCAGATTGCGGAGAAGCCGTTCAAGGTGGGCAACGACAACTATGGCGCGGGGACGTTCCTGGTTCCGGCGAGTGCAGCGTCGCAGCTGAAGCCTTTGGCGACGCAGCTGGGGCTGGATGTGGTGGGAGTTGCGACGGCTCCGCAGGTGGCTGTACATGCGGCGGCGCTTCCGCGCGTGGCCATGTACAGCTCGTGGAGTGGCACGCAGGATGTGGGCTGGGTGCGGTTCACCTTCGACCAGTACAAGGTGCCGTACGACTTGATCTTTAAGGAGCGTGTGCTGAAGGGGGACCTGGCGAAGGACTATGACCTGATCCTTATTCCGAACCAGGCGCGCAGCGCGAAGCAGCTGGTGACAGACATCCCCGGCGACGGCAAGCCACAAGCATATGAGAAGACGGACAAGTTCAAGTTCCTGGGCGACTATGGAAGCTCGGCGGACATTACGGGTGGGCTTGGCGTTGCCGGCGTAGGGGAGTTTCAGCGCTTCGTCGAAGGCGGTGGTTTGCTGGTGACGCTTGGCACGTCGAGTGCTTTGCCTGCGGACTTCGGGCTGCTACCCGAGATTGACACCACGACGCCGGTGGGTAAGTTCTATGCGCCGGGGCCAGTGGTGGAAGCGAACATTCTGCGACCGGAGAACCCGATCTTCTTCGGGTACACGGACAAGACGGTGCCGGTGCGTTACGCCAATGGGCCTCTGCTGCGGATGCCGAAGGAGATGGATAGCAAGTATGTGCTGATGCGCTTTCCGGGCGGAGACAAGTCGGTGCTCAGCGGCTTGTTCAACGGAGCGGACAGCATCAAGGGCCGGGCTGCGGTGGTGGTGGCGCCGGAGGGCAAGGGGCAGGTCGTGATGTTCATGACGAACCCGGTGTGGCGCTGGCAGAATCTCGGCGAGTACCGCATGGTCTTCAACACGCTGATGAACATGAAGAACCTGACGCCGAGCGCGCCCGCGAAGGAAGATGCGAAGGAGAGCAAGGCGGCGACTGACAAGTAAACGCACCGTCTGACGGGAGGAGCTGTGCGGAGCCATATGGCTTCGTGCGGCTCTTTTCGTTTTGGGGGGACGGAGATGGGTGGAGCGCGCGAACGCTTACCCCTGTTGAAACAGGATCAAGGCCAGAGGCAGTGCCTCGTGGAACATATGCGGGAGATAGATTCGGGAGGAATCGCCAACTTTCTCTGAGGCACGTGATGCCAAGAGATAAGTGGCGGAGACGACGGGGCTCGAACCCGCGACCTCTGCCGTGACAGGGCAGCGCTCTAACCAACTGAGCTACGTCTCCAGCATTTTTTGCTGGGCGGAGGTTGTCATCCAGAAGCTGCGAGAGTTCGCAGGGAGGACAGCAACTTCCACCGCTTGCGTACTTGCGACCACCTGCTCCGGGGGAGCGCGGCGGGGCAGCACTGCTGCGGCAACAAGATCGAGTCTACCAGAACTCGGCCGGTTTGTGCACGCCTCGCTGAGGTGGCACGGAGAGATTTCCACGTGAGTAAGCATTGATAGGTGTGGGGGAAGACGTGGGGTTGTCTTGACCTGCCTAGGGGCGGGTAGGTAAAGTTCGTCGAGATGGGAAAACGTTTGCTGGCGTTGCCCGGAAGGTATGTACGAGGTCTGAAATGCGGATCGTAGCAGGAGTTGACTTTGGCACGCTGAGCACGCGCGTGACGTTGCTGGACAGCGAGCGTGGGCGGCTGGGGACTGCGTCGGCGTCCTATCCGCTGCATCGCAGCCGGGCGGAACCGGATCTTGCGACGCAGTCTCATGAGGACCAGATGCGGGCGCTGGTTGAGGCAACGCGCGCGGTGCTGGCGGAGACGGGTATTGACGGCAGCCAGGTGGAAGCGATCGCGCTGGACACGACGGGATCGAGCGTTGTGCCGGTCGATGCAAACATGCAGCCGCTGAACGAGTACTACCTGTGGTGCGACCATCGAGCGCTGCATGAGGCGCAGGAGATCACGGCGCTGGCGCAAGCTCAAGGCGTTGAGGCGATTGCCTGGTGCGGTGGAGTGTACAGCCATGAGTGGGGATGGGCGAAGCTGCTGCATTGGCTGCGTCACAATCCTGATAAGCGAGCGGCGTTTGCGAGTGCGTTTGAGCACTGCGATATGGTGGCCGCGACGCTGGCGGGAGTGACGGATCCAAAGCTGGTGAAGCGCTCGGCCTGCGCGATGGGCCACAAGTGGATGTGGAATCCGAGGTGGGATGGGTATCCGAGTCAGGCATTCCTTAGCTCAGTAGATCCGCTACTGGATGGCGTGCGCGAGAAGATGCAGAGCGAGGTGCTGACCTCGGATCATCTTGCGGGGCATCTCTCGGCCGAGTGGGCGGAGAAGCTTGGGCTGCGGGCGGGGATTCCGATTCCGGTGGGTGCGTTCGATGCGCACTGGGATGCGATTGGCGCGGGCTGTCGTGAGGGCGACGTGGTGAACGTCGTGGGCACGTCGACGTGCATCATCGCGATGGGCAAGAACGTGAACCTGGTGCCAGGTGTGTGCGGCGTGGTTCCGGGCAGCGTGCATCCGCAGTACACGGGAGTTGAGGCGGGGCTTTCGGCTGTTGGCGATATCTTCGAAGCGATTGCGAAGCGTGCGGGGTCGGATGTTGCGACGCTGTCGCAAGGGCTGGAGAGCTACAAGGCTGCGCAGACGGGCCTGCTGCGTCTTAGCTGGGACAACGGCGATCGCACGGTGCTGGTGAACAGCGAACTGAGCGGCATCACGCTGGGATGGAATCTTCTCCATACGGCGCAGGATGAGCTGCACGCGGCGATTGAAGGAACGGCGCTGCATACGCGGATCATCTTCGAACGCATGGCGGAGTACGGTGTGCCGATCGAGCGTGTGATCAATGCGGGAGGCATCCCGCAGAAGAATGATGTGCTGAACCAGATCTACGCGAATGTGTTGAACAAGCCGGTGCTGGTGCCGGCGACGACGCCGACGAGCGTGGGGTCGGGTATCTTTGCGCAGCTTGCGGCGGGGATCGTGAGCACGATTGAAGAGGCACAGTCGAAGATGTGTCCGGAGTATCGCGTGTTCACACCGCAGCCTGATGCTGTCGCTATCTATGACGAGCTGTTCGCGCTGTATCGCAGGGTGTACTTCGGTTTTGGACAACAGGGAAGCGGCGAGCCGATGTTTGGCATCCTGCGCGACCTGAGGAAGATCGCTGCACGGGCACTGCAGGCATAAACGGAATTATCAAAACAAGAGCGGGAGATAGAACACATGAGTACAGGGAAGACACTCGAGCTTTGGTTTGTGACGGGAAGCCAGCATCTGTATGGTCCGGGGCCGCTGCAGCAGGTTGCAGAGAATGCGCAGAAGATTGCTGCGAGCCTGGATAACGAGAGCGCGATTCCGGTACGCGTGGTGGCGAAGCCGGTGATGGTGAATGCGGAGAGCATTGCCAAGATCGCGAACGAAGCGAACTCCAGCGATGTGTGCGTGGGACTCATCCTGTGGATGCATACGTTCTCGCCGGCGAAGATGTGGATCGCAGGCTTGCAGGCGCTGCGCAAGCCTGTGCTGCATCTGCATACGCAGTTCAACCGCGAGCTGCCGTACGCGACGATCGATATGGACTTCATGAACCTGAACCAGGCGGCGCATGGCGATCGCGAGTTCGGCTTCATGATGGCGCGGATGCGACTGGCTCGCAAGGTGGTGGTTGGGTTCTGGGGCGATAGCGAGACGGTTGCGGAGATTGGCGCGTGGTCGCGCGCCGCGCTGGGTTGGCATGAGTCGCAGCATTTGAAGGTCGCACGCTTTGGCGACAACATGCGTAATGTCGCCGTGACCGAGGGAGACAAGGTCGAAGCGCAGCGCGTGTTTGGGTACACGGTTTCGGGCTTCGGTATTGGTGACCTGACGGATCGCATGGCACAGTTCACGGATGCTGAGGTCGCGACCTTGGTGCAGGAGTACCGCGATACGTACACGATTGAGGCGGTGCATGATCGTGCGGATTCGCTTGCGGATGCGGCGCGCATCGAACTGGGCATGCGTGCGTTCCTCACCGAAGGTGGCTTCGGAGCGTATACCGATACGTTCGAGGATCTGCATGGCATGGCGCAGCTGCCGGGCATCGCGTCGCAGCGGCTGATGGCGGATGGCTTTGGCTTCGGCGGCGAGGGTGATTGGAAGACTGCTGCGCTGGTACGCATCATGAAGGTGATGGCGCAGGGCATGGAAGGCGGAACGTCCTTCATGGAGGACTACACGTACGACTTTGCAGGTGAGCCGAAGGTGCTGGGATCGCACATGCTGGAGATCTGTCCGTCGATTGCGAAGGCCAAGCCGACAGTCGAGGTGCATCCGCTGGGCATTGGTGGCAAGGCTGATCCGGTGCGGCTGGTGTTCACCGCTCCTGCTGGGCCAGCGGTTGTTGCGACGATCGTGGATATGGGCAATCGCTTTCGCATGATTGTGAACGATGTGAAGGTGGTCGATCCGGAGCATGATTTTCCGAAGCTGCCGGTGGCGCGTGTGATGTGGATTCCGCAGCCGAGCCTTCGTGTTGCGGCAGCGGGCTGGATCTATGCGGGCGGAGCGCATCACACAGGCTTCTCGCAGGCGTTGACGATGGAGCACATGGCCGACTTTGCGGAGATCGCGGGCATTGAGCTTGTGCGGCTGGATGCGGATACGAAGCTGCATCAGTTGCGGCAGGAGCTGGTGTGGAGCGATGCGGCGTACAAGCTGCGGTAGAGCAGCCGCTTCGCGGTTAGCAAGTTAGCTGCCTTGCGGTTAGCGCTTCGCGTTAGCGGCTTCGCCGTTGGCGACGGCGAGACAGGAGATCTACGGTGCTGTTGAAGAAGCTGCGTGAGGAAGTGTTGGAGGCGAACCTTGAACTCGTGAAGCGGGGGCTGGTGCTCTATACGTTTGGCAATGCGTCGGGCGTGGACCGTGAGCACGGGCTGGTGGTGATCAAGCCTTCGGGCGTGGATTACGAGAAGCTGAAGCCGGAGCACATGGTGGTGACGGACCTCGAAGGCAAGATCGTCGAAGGGGAGTATCGGCCGTCGTCGGATCTTGATACGCACACGCTGCTGTATCGCGAGTTCCTGCAGATCGGTGCGGTGGTGCATACGCATTCGGAGTTTGCGACGAGCTTTGCGCAGGCGGGGATGCCGATCCCGGCGCTGGGCACAACGCATGCGGACTACTTCTATGGTCCAGTGCCGGTGACGAAGCCGCTTACGGATGCTGCGATTGGTGGGCGCTACGTGCATGAGACGGGTGTAGCGATTGTGGAGCGCTTCAAGGGCGGCGATGGTGTGGCGCCGGTAGATCCTCTGGCTGTGCCGGCGTGCCTTGTTGCAGGGCATGCTCCGTTTGTGTGGGGCAAGGACGCGCATGATGCAGCGCACAATGCGGTGGTGTTGGAAGCGGTTGCGCGGATGGCTTTCCGCACGCTGTTGCTGGAGGCCAATCCCCAGGTGGTGACGCAGGCGTTGCTTGATCGGCACTACTTCCGCAAGCATGGAGCGAACGCTACGTATGGGCAGACGAAGGAAGTTTGCTAAGGTTCTTTGGACGATGCGGCCGCTGCGCGTTGAGCGCGGCGGCCTTTGCATTTGGTGGTAGTTTGGTTGGAAACGAAGCGAGGTTGTGGCGGTGAAGCAGGGAACCAAACGCAAACGCACATCGCGCGAAGGACGCCTGGATATTCGCAGCGTCGCGGCGCATGCTGGCGTGTCTGTCTCTACGGTGTCACGGGTTGTGAACCGCAATCCACGTGTGGATGAGGAGCTTGCGGAGCGGGTGCGTGAGTCGATTCGCGAGCTGGGGTACATCCCGAGCCGGGTGGCGCGGTCGCTTGTATCGGGGCGAAGCAGCACGTTTGGCGTCATCATCTCGGACATCACGAACCCGTTTTTTCCGGAGCTGATCCAGGGCTTCGAGGATGCGGCTGTCGAAGTGGGATACGAGACGCTGATCGGCTCGACGAACTACGACCTGCTGAAGATGGAGGCGTGTGTGGACCGCATGTTGGAACGCAAGGTCGATGGCGTTGCGGTGATGACGTTCGGCATTGAAGGGCCGCTGCTGGACAGGCTTGCGGCGCGGGGCATCCCGATGGTGTTCATCGACAAGGCTCCGGCGACGCAGAAGTCGCTTGCGATCAGCATCGACTATGCGCAGGGCATCGCGGCTGCGGTGGATCACGTCGCGAAGCTGGGGCACGAGCGCATCGCGTTTCTCTCGGGACCGCCGGCGCTGCACTCGGCGGTGGCGCGGCGCAGGGCGTTCCAGGCTGCGATGAAGAAGGCGGGGCTGAAGGTCGAGCCGAGCTACATGGTCACGGGCGATCACATGCTCGAGCGGGGCATGGAGGCTGCAGAGAAGCTGTTGAAGCTTAGCGTACCGCCGACCGCGATCCTATGCTCGAACGATCTCTCGGCGATCGGCGCGATGCATGCGGTATCAGCGGCAGGGTTGAGCGTGCCGCGCGATGTGTCGGTGGTGGGCTTCGATGATGTGCGCTTCAGCGAGTTCCTGATACCACCGCTGACGACGGTGCGGATGTCACGCAACGATATTGCGCGGGCTGCGGTGCAACTGCTGCAACAGCTGGTGGCAGGGGGCGAACATCCGCCGCTTCCGGCGATTGGTACGAGCCTGATCGTGCGGCAGAGTACGTCGCAGGTAAAGCACTAGCGTCTGGAGTGGACACTCAGGGAATGGTGGCGCATTGAGAAAGATGCGTGATTCAGTTCTGAGCTGGGAGTCTCGAGCTGTGAGTTTTCCTTTCAGTCCCCAGATGTCAGTTGGCCAGACGCCAGTTGTTATGGGACGTAGAGCTTGTACAGCGCGCAGACGGCGATGGTGCCGAGGAGTGCCAGCATGAAGCCGCTGGTGCGGCGCTTGTGCAGGAACCACAGCAGTACGAAGCCGGTGAGTGAGACGAGGACCAGCAGGATGGCGCTGGCGTCGATGACGATGCTCCATACTTTGCCGGAGTCGCGGCCCTTGTGTAGATCGTTGATGACGGCGACGAAGCCGCTGGAGACCTCGGTGAGCTCGTACTTGCCGGTGTCGCGATCGATGTAGGTGTCGGCGGTGTAGCCGGGGGCGCGCAGGGAGATGGAGACCTGCGAGTCGTCGATGCGCACTTCGCCGACGGCGCCGTGTACGTGCTCGCGCGAACGAAGCATCTCGACGAGGCCGAGCTTGTCGACCTCGTGAGATGGAGCTTTGCCGATGAGTGCAGCGTCCGCGACGCCGTGTTTGACGACGGTGCGTTGCTGGTTGGCGAACCAGTCGGGATGGTTGAGGGTGAGTCCGGTTGTGGCGAAGAAGAGCACCACCGCGAAGCTGACCATGGAGAGGTACACGTGCAGCCAGCGACTGACGATCGCCGACTGACGCCGCAGATGGACCTTCCATGAGACAGCGGGCCGCGCGGCCGGAGCCACGCTGTTAGCGTTTCCGGTAGTCAAGCGTGACCTCTCCCAGCTCCTGTCCTCCGGCGATGGTGGCCTGCTCTGGCTTGCCGGTGAAGCTCATCTCGCGGCGCTGGACGTCATAACCGCCGTGCTCACGCGCGGCTTCGATGACTACGGTGTACTTGCCAGCCTTAAGAGCTTTGCCGGTGTTGTCTTTGCCGTCCCACTTGAGCGTGTAGTGTCCCGGACCACGCGTGGCAGAGCTTACGGTGCGCGAGATGTCGGAGCCTTCGCTCATGGTGCGGACCTGGTCGTCGCGATACCACTGCTTGAGTTCGGGGAGCCAGCGGTTCTTTTCGAACCAGAGCGCGAGCGTGCGGACAGGGAAGTGGTCGGCATCTTCGATCCACACGGCAACGTAGGGACGGCGATAGCGCGGGTTGTCGATTCGCTGCAAGTTGAGGTCGATGTTGAGCTCGTAGTTGGGGTCCATCAGGCCAGCCGCGGACCGTTGCGGAGGCGTGAAGGCTGCGGGCTGGTAGCGCGGGGTGGGTGCGCCGAATTCGTAGCGGCTCCAGCCTGGGCTGGTGACCTGGCTGCCGTCGGCGAGGACGAGCATATAGTCGACGCCGGGCGTTTGGCGGGCCAGCGCGGCGGACTGCTGCTCGGTGAGCACGCTGAAGGCGGTGGCGAGGGCGCCCGCGGTCTCTGCGTCCTTGGCGATGACGGTGGAGGAGAGGATGTGCGTGGTGGGCTGCGCGGTGCGCGGGTCGATCAGGTGCGAGTGCTCGGGCTTAGCAGCGGCGCTCGTGTTGATTCGCGTGAAGCCGCGGCGGTAGTCACCGCTGGTGGCAACGGCACGGTCGGCGACGACGACATGCGTGATAGCGCGGTCGTTCTCGGCTGCGGAGCGTGGGTCGGTGATACTGACGACCTGGGTCATGGCACCACGCACGACGACGTCGCCCCCGACGTTGAGCATGATGCCACTGGCGCCTGCTGCGAGGGCAGCATCGGCGGCCTTGGCGGTGATCCAGCTCTTGGCGAAGGAGGCGAGGGCGAGGGGTGTGCCGCTGACGCGGGTTGCTGTGTGGTGCTGGGCGTCGAGGGCCCAGTGAGGCTGCGCGATGGCCTCGCGGGTGGTGGCGATCTCCTGGGCCGTGGGCACGCGGCCTTCAGCGGTGGCGGAATTCCAGAGGCGGGTTGCGGCTTCGACGCTGGGATCAAGAGCGCCATCGGTGCGGTCGCGCCAGGTGTCGAAGGCGGCGAGCACGGTGAAGAGGTCGTTGGAGACGGGCACGGCTTTGAAGCGTGTGCGCTCCCAGCGGGAGAACTCGCTTTGTTTATCCCAGGCGCTGAGGATGGCGCGGTGGCGATCGAAGACAGCAAGCGCTGCGGCTTCGGCACGTGTGGCGGAGGCTTCATCCTTGGCGCTTACGTTGATCTGCAGGCTGGTGCCGAGGACGTTCTCGTGATGGAAGCTCCAGGTACCGGCCTGGGCACCCGAAGGGGCTCCAGATGGGACCACGGCGAAGGCGTTCTGGGCCAGCGGAGCTGCAGCCATGGGGATCATGCTGAGGGCGCTCAGCATGCGTCGCGTCTTTCCGTGCATTCTTCTCTCCTTCGTTCTCAGTGTTGCCAGTCGATGTGGTCGAATTGGTCTTCGCAGCGAGCCTAGGGCTGCTGTGGCGGAGGGCCATA
>Ga0302187_10001761_pt1 | contig 18194 bp, 14 predicted proteins | sample II_Bog_E1_3_FD_202120 | JGI IMG/M metagenome (GOLD analysis project Ga0302187, IMG submission 202120) | Peat permafrost microbial communities from Stordalen Mire near Abisko, Sweden - II_Bog_E1_3 | ecosystem: Environmental > Terrestrial > Soil > Wetlands > Peat | place: Sweden: Abisko...
CTCGATCTTCTTCAGCCGCTCGTCGGCCTCGAACCGGTTGTAGGCCGAGATGCGCTTGATGCGGATCTCCGTCAGCCGCGCGATGTCGTCGTCCACGATTTCGCGGCGCAGCTGCTTGACGAACGGCAACAGGCCCTCGCGGATCTCGGAGAGCACGCTCTCCCAGGTCTTGGACTTCTCGATCCGGCGGTAGATGCGCTCCTCGATGAAGATCCGCTCGAGGGAGTCGTTGTGCCACTGCTGCTCGAGCTCGCCCTGGCGGATCTGGAGCTCTTTCTTCAGGAGCTCGACCGTCTTGTTGACGCTTCGCTTGAGGATCTCGCGCACCCCGAGGAAGACGGGCTTGTCCCCGTCGATCACGCAGGCCGAGGGCGAGATCGCCACCTGGCAGGCCGTGAAGACGCAGAGCTGCTGGATCACCTTCTCGGGCTCCGCGCCCTGGGGCAGGTGGACCAGGATCTCGACCTTGTCGGCGGTGTTGTCGTCCACCCGCTTGATCTTGATCTTGCCCTTCGCGTTCGCGGCCAGGATCGACTCGATCACCGACTCGGTCGTCGCACCGTAGGGGAGCTCGGTGATAGCGAGCAGCACCTTGCTGCGCTGCTCGATCCGGGCGCGGATCTTCACCTTCCCGCCCCGCTCGCCGTCGTTGTACTCGGAGAAGTCCGCGATCCCGCCCGTGGGGAAGTCGGGGAAAATCCTGAAGGTCTTCCCCTGGAGGTGGTTTATCGCGGCCCGGCACAGGTCGTTGAAGTTGTGCGGGAGGATCTTGGTCGAGAGGCCGACGGCGATGCCCTCCGCCCCCTCCAGGAGCACGATCGGGAACCTGGCCGGAAGCGTGATGGGTTCCCGGGCGCGACCGTCGTAGCTCAGCTGCCAGGGGGTCGTCTTCGGGTTGAAGAGCACCTCGCGCGCAAACGGGGTCAGGCGCGCCTCGATGTAGCGCGGCGCCGCGGCCTCGTCGCCCGTCAGCGTGTTGCCGAAGTTGCCCTGGGGCTCCACGAGCCAGCCCCGCTGCCCCATGCCGACGAGCGCCGCCCCGATCGAGGCGTCGCCGTGGGGATGGAACCGCATCGTCGCCCCCACCACGTTGGCGACCTTGTGGAAGCGCCCGTCATCCATCTCCCAGAGCGTGTGGAGGACGCGCCTGAGGACGGGCTTTAGCCCGTCGTCGATGTGCGGGACCGCGCGGTCCAGGATCACGTAGCTCGCGTAATCAAGGAACCAGTTCTGGTAGTTGCGCTCGAGGGGGGCCTCGGAGCCCTTGCTCGATCCCGGGAAGAGTTTTTCCTTTGGCATGCTTGTCCGTGCGTGGGTCAGACCTCGACCACGTCCTTTTCGACGCGGAGGTTGTCGATGATGAAGTCCTGGCGCTCGGGGGTGTTCTTGCCCATGAAGAAGGAGAGCAGCTGGTCGCTGTTGTGGACGTGGTTGAGCGAGAGCGGCTCAAGCCGGATGTCGTCGCCGATGAAGCCCTTGAACTCGCCGGCCGAGATCTCGCCCAGCCCCTTGAACCGGGTGATCTCCGCAGCGGAGCCGATCTTCACCATCGCGGCCTCCTTCTCGGCCTCCGAGTAGCAGTAGATCGTCTCCTTCTTGTTTCGCACTCGGAAGAGCGGCGTTTCCAGGATGAAGAGCTTCCCGTGCGCGATCAGCTCGGGGAAGAACTGGAGGAAGAAGGAGATGAGGAGGAGCCGGATGTGCATGCCGTCCACGTCGGCGTCGGTGGCGATCACGACCTTGCCGTAGCGGAGCCCCTCCATCCCCTCCTCGATGTTGAGCGCCGACTGCAGCAGGTGGAACTCCTCGTTCTCGTAGATCACCTTCTTGGAAAGGCCGTAGGTGTTGAGCGGCTTCCCCTTTAGCGCGAACACGGCCTGCGTCTGGACGTTGCGGCAGGCGGTGAGGGAGCCCGCCGCGGAGTCGCCCTCGACGATGAAGATCACGCTGTCCTCGCTGCGCTCGTCCTTGTCGCCCAGGTGCAGGCGGCAGTCGCGCAGCTTCCGGTTGTGGAGCGACGCCTTCTTCGCCCGCTCGCGGGCCAAGTTGCGGATGCCGGCCAACTCCTTGCGCTCGTGCTCGCTCTCCTGGATCCGCTTGATGAGGGCGTCGGCCGTCTCCGGGTTCTTGTGCAGGTAGACGTCGAGCGTCTGCTGGACGAACTTGCCGATGAATTCCTTGATCGTCGCACCGCCCGGGGCGACCACGCTCGAGCCGAGTTTCGTCTTGGTCTGGGATTCGAACACGGGCTCCATCACCCTGACCGAGACCGCCGCCACGACGGACTGGCGGACGTCGGCCGCGTCCAGGTCCCTCTTGTAGAAGTTCCTGAGCGTGTCCACGAACGCCTCGCGGAAGGCCTGGAGGTGCGTTCCGCCCATGGTCGTGTGCTGGCCGTTCACGAACGAGAAGTACTCCTCGCCGTAGTGCGAGCCGTGGGTGATTGCGATCTCGATGTCCTCGCCCTCGAGGTGGATGATGGGGTACAGGGGCTCGCCGATCAGGTTCTTCTGGAGGAGGTCCTTCAGGCCGTTCTCGGACTTGAAGGGCTTGCCGTTCAGAAGGAGCGTCAGGCCCCGGTTCAGGAACGCGTAGTTCCAGAGCATGTCCTCGATGAACTCCGCCCTGAACCTCAGGTCGGCCCCGAACAGCTCCCCGTCCGGCGTGAACTCGATCAGGGTCCCGTTCTTGTCGGTTGTCTTCGTGACGCGGTGGTCCTTCCTGAGCTTGCCCTTCGCAAACTCGACCACCTTGGTCTCGCCGTCGCGGAAGGCCTGGGCGCGGTACTCGACCGAGAGGGCGTTCACGGCCTTTTGGCCCACGCCGTTTAGCCCGACTGCCTTCTTGAAGGTCTCGCTGTCGTACTTGGCCCCGGTGTTGATCACCGAGACGCACTCCAGGAGCTTCCCCAGGGGGATGCCCCGGCCGAAGTCGCGGACCCGCACCTTCCTCTCCTCGAGCTCGATCTCGATCTTCCTGCCCGAGCCCATCGTGAACTCGTCCACCGAGTTGTCTATCGTCTCCTTGAGGAGGACATATATCCCGTCCTCGGCGTGGGCGCCGTTCCCGAGCCTGCCGATGTACATGCCGGGCCTTAGCCGGATGTGCTCGGTCGACGAGAGGGTCTTGATGCTTGCTTCAGTGTAGCCGGACGCCATGGCGCAGGTGGATCAGTTTTTTGCCAGAATGTCCAATGCTGCCGCGGTCATCGCGGCGATGCCGGTCTTGATGGTCGGCTCCGTGTCCGGAGCATACTTGCTCGAGTGAAGGAAGGGCAGCGGAACCCCCGTCCGCCTGCTTTCCGCGAGGCCTTCCGGCGCTGCGGCTCCGAGCCAAAAGAAGCAGAGGGGCACCCTCTCGACGGTCTTGCCGTACTGGCTAAAATCCTCGCTCCCCATGATCGGCTCCGAGGTCTCAACATGGTCGGCCCCTAGCCAACCCGTCACGGCGGCGCGCACACGCTTTGTCAGCGCCGGATCGTTGGAGACGGCCTCCGCCGACGCGCCAACCACGGTGACAATGGGCATGAGGTCATCGGGCACCCCGGCCGCGATGGCCTCGCCCCGGCAGATGCGCCGGATCGAGGCCACCAGATGCTCGCGCACTTCGGCCGAGTAGGAGCGGAGCGTCAACTGGAGCTTCACCTCGCTAGGGATTATATTGTTCTTGGTGCCCCCGTTGATGGTGCCGACCGTTACAACGGCGCGGTCGCCCGGGCGAATCTCTCGACTCACGATCGTCTGCAGGGCCAGGACGATCTGCGAGGCCAGGACAATGGGGTCCTTGGTGTACTCGGGCGCCGCCCCGTGTCCCCCAATGCCGCGCACGACAATGTCGACCGAGTCAGAGTTCGCCGTGACAAAACCGTCGGTAAAGGCCACGGATCCGGCGGCAAAAAGCGGAGTATCGTGGAGACCGATGGCAAAATCCGGTTTCGGAAACTTCCGGTAGAGCCCGGCTGTCAGCATGTTGCGTGCCCCGACGATCAGCTCCTCGGCCGGCTGTCCCACGAGGACCAGGGTCCCGCTCCACGTGTCCTTGAGCCCCGAGAGCATCCGGGCCGTGCCGATGAAAACGGTCATGTGGACGTCGTGGCCGCAGGCATGCATGACGGGCACGTCGGTGCCGGAAAGGTTCAGGGTGCGGACCGTGCTCGCGTAGGGAAGGCCCGTCTCCTCCTTAACGGGAAGGGCGTCCATGTCGGTTCGGATGAGGAGCGTCGGGCCCGGGCCGTTCCTTAGGACCCCGACGACGCCCGTCCCGCCGCACTTCTCGGTGACCTCAAACCCGGCCGCGCGCAGCTCCGCGGCCACACGCGCCGCCGTCTTCTCCTCCTGAAGGGAGAGCTCCGGGTGCGCGTGGAGGTCCTTATAGAGAGCTTCGAGCGATGGGTATTGGGCGGAGATCGACGCTGCGACAGTGTCGGGCACGGCCGCAGCCAAGCGGGCCACGAGGATCGCAACGGCAAAAGAGGCAGGAAGAATCGAACGCAGGAGCAGGATCAACATCCACCCCACAAATACGCAAAGGCGGGCTAGTTCAAGAACATCGCTTCGTCCGTCTGGAAGAGCCCGTGTGCGAGCTTGGTCCAGGCATCGAGCGGGGCACGGCTCCTGAAGGCCCCCGCACCGGGCTCCACCTGGAGGGCGTTCTTCTTCCGAAGGTTCTGCATCGAATTCTCGGCGAGCTTTGCCTGCATTTCGGCCGCCTTTGACGCCCTCTCCGACTGGGCCGTTGAGGCCGGGGCGTCGGTCGATGTGCCGCCGGGGTTGGCCTCGATGTAGCGCAGGCAGAGCTTGGTCTCCTCGGGCGTCGGGGGCCTCTGGAAGACCGCCAGGTAGAGCGTCGCCACGCGGAGCTCGTCGCTCGTCTGCTCCTGGAACTCCGGGCTGTGGACCAACTTCCGGGCCGTCTCGATCACGAGCGGGCTGTTCATGAGGAAGAGCTGCTGCTGGGGCACCTGCGTGAGGAAGCGCTTCCCGGTTGGGACGCTCGGGTTCGGGAAGTTGAACTGCGTCAGGATCTCCGCGGGGTTGCGCCGGTCGATGAAGGCGTACACCGCGCGCCGCGTGGCGAAGCCCTCGCTGCCGATCGGCACCGACCTTCCCCCGACCGTCAGGTCGATCGTGCCCGCGATCGCCAGGATCGAGTCGTGCATCTCCTCAAAGTCGAGCTGCCTTACGTTGTAGCGCCACTGGAGCTTGTTGTCCGGGTCCTGGTCCGCGTACCTGGGGTTGCCGGTGCTCGTCTCCAGGTAGGCGCTGCTCAGCATGATGAGCCGCTGGAGCTTCTTGATCGACCAGCCCTCCTCCATGAAGCGCGAGGCAAGGTAGTCCAGGAGCTCGGGGTTGTTCGGGGGGGCGGACTGGTTGCCCAGGTCGTCGGGCGTGGTGACGAAGCCGCTGCCGAAGTGCTGCTGCCAGACGCGGTTCACGAGCACGCGCGCCGTGAGCGGGTCCGAGGGGCTCGCGATCGCTCGCGCCAGCTCCAGGCGGCCGCTTCCCGACCTGAAGGCCGTGGGGTGCTTCGGGTCCGGGGAGAGGATGCTCAGGAAGTGCCGGGTGACGAGCGGCCCCTTGTTCTGGGCCTCGCCCCTGAGGAGCACCGGGTAGTCGTGGGTCTCGCGGACGTCGAGAAGCACGTCCGCCTTGGGAGGAGCCGCCGGGCTCAGCTCCAGGTCGTTGATCTGCTTGTTGGCCAGGAAGAGCTGGCGCTGGAGCTCCTTGCGCCTGGCGGCCCGCTCCTGTTCGGGGAGCCCGGACCTCCTCAGGCCCAGGAGCTCCGCGTCGGCCTTCGCCTTGGCGTCGTCGGCCGCCTGCATCTTCGTGAGGTAGTCCGCGAGCTCGGGGGTCCTTGGCATCGGGTGCAGCCACGGGTACTCCTTGGGCTCGGCCGTGTTGGCGAAGACGTCGTAGAGGGAGTAGTAGTCCGCGGTCGGGATCGGGTCGAACTTGTGGTCGTGGCACCGCGCGCACGACACCGTTAGCCCGAGGAAGGCCTTCGACGTGACGTCGATCCGGTCATTGATGATGTCGTTCACGCTGTTCTCGAAGCGGTTGCCGAGCGTGAGGAACCCGAGGGCCGCCAGCTTTGTCATGTCGACCGGTGCGCCCGTCGACCGGTTCCGGCGCATGTCCTCGGCCACCAGGCGGTCCGCGGCGAGCTGCTCTATGATAAACTCGTTGTAGGGCTTGTCGGAATTGAAGGCGTCGATCACGTAGTCGCGGTAGGTCCAGGCGAACGGGTAGCGCGGGTCCTCGCGCTGCGGCGTGTCGCCCTTCGTGTCGGCGTAGCGCGCGACGTCGAGCCAGTACCTGCCCCAGCGCTCGCCGTAGTGCGACGAGGCGAGCAGCCGGTCGACGACCTTCTCCCAGGCCTGCGGCGAGTCGTCGACCAGGAACCGCTGCACCTCCTCCGGGGTCGGGGGCAGGCCGGTCAGGTCGAATGTGGCCCGCCGGATCAGCGTGTACTTGTCGGCCTGGGGGTTCGGCTTAAGGCCGGCCTCCTCCAGGCGGGCGAGGATGAACGCGTCGACGGGGGTCTTGCACCACGCCGCGTCGGCCACCTGGGGCACCGCCGGCCTCTTGACCGGGAGGAACGACCAGTGGTCGCGGCCCACGCCGCCGTACGCCGGGGAACTCCCCCTAGTGACCAGCGACCTTGGGTCCGGCGCACCGCGCCGGATCCACTCGGTCAGATCGGCCACCTGCTCGTCCGTCAACCGCTCGCCCTTCGGCGGCATCTGGAGGTCCGCGTCCTTGTAGCTGATCGCGTCCACGAGCAGGCTGTCCTCGGGCTTTCCGGGCGCGATCGCGGGGCCGGTGTCGCCGCCGTGGAGCATCCCCTCGCGGGTGTCGAGCATGAGGCCCCCCTTGATCTTGTCGGCGTCATGGCTGTGGCACTTGTAGCACCGGTCGACGAGGACCGGCCTCACGCGTGTCTCGAAGAACTGCAGGTCCGCGGCCGAGATCAAAGCCGGCGCCGGGGCGATCGCCGCGGGAAGCGGCGAGACGAGGGCCGCCATGGCGGCCGCCGCACACGCTGCCTTGCCCCCGCGCTTCATCAGGCGAGGATCGGCTGCACCACGTTTCCGGCAACGTCCGTGAGCCGGAAATCCCTGCCGTTGAAGCGGTAGGTCAGCTTCGTGTGGTCAAATCCGAGCGCCCTGAGGATCGTGGCGTGGAGGTCGTGGACGTGGACCTTGTCCGTCACCGCCTCCGCCCCGAACTGGTCGGTCGCCCCGTACACGGTGCCGCCCTTCACGCCGCCGCCTGCGAGCCACACCGAGAACGCGCGCGCATTGTGGTCGCGCCCGGGGTTGTCGTAGCCGTTGCGGTCGCGGGTCGGCTTGCGCCCGAACTCCCCGCCCCAGATGACGAGCGTCGAGTCCAGGAGCCCGCGCTGCTTCAGGTCCGCGAGGAGGGCCGCGATCGGCTGGTCGACCTCCTTGGCCTTCTTCGTGATCCGCTCCTGGAGGTCCTGGTGGTGGTCCCACCCGTCGTGCCAGACCTGGACAAAGCGCACGCCGCGCTCCACGAGGCGCCGGGCAAGCAGCATCTGCTTGCCCTGCGGGGTGTTGCCGTAGGACGTGCGCGTCGCCTCGCTCTCCTTGTTCAGGTCGAAGGCGTCCGTGGCTGCAGCCTGCATCTTGAAGGCGATCTCGTAGGATTCCAGGCGGGCCTCGAGCACTTGGTCGTGCTGCAGGTCCTTGGCCCTCATCTCGTCGAGCTGCTTGACGAAGTCCATCTGGCGGCGCTGCTCGCCCGAGCCGATGTAGGGGTTGCGGATGTTCTGGATCATCTGCTGCACGGTGGCCACCTGGGTGTTGACGCTCGACCCCTGGAAGACGCCCGGCAGGAACGAGGACCCGTAGTTGGCCGCCCCCCCCGAGGGGAGCCCACCGTTCCTGAGCGAGATGAACCCGGGCAGGTTCTGGTTCTCGGTGCCGAGGCCGTAGACGACCCAGGAGCCCATGCTCGGCTTCGTTATCCTCAGGGAGCCCGTATTCATGAACAAGGTCGCCACCTCGTGAGCGGGGATGTCGGTGTACATCGAGCGGACGACCGCCATGTCGTCGATGTGCTGGCCGATCCCCGGGAAAAGCTCGCTCACCTCGATGCCGGAGCGCCCCATCGGCGTGAACTTGAAGGGGGAGCCGAGCGCGACGCCGCCGTCGCCGCCGATCGAGCGGCCGTCCATGCGCAGGAGGTCGGGCTTGGGGTCCCAGGTGTCGATGTGCGAGGGGGCGCCCTGGGCGAAGATGTGGATCACCGCCTTGGCCTTGGCGGGAAGCGGCGGGTTCCTGGGCGCAAGCGGGTTTGCGCCCGCCGACATCCCGTCCTGGGCGTCCGCGCCGGCCACCAGGTACCTCGGGTCGAGCATCGTGGCCAGGCCCAGGGCGCCGAGCCCCATGCCGACCCGGTTCAGGAATTTCCGGCGGGTGAGAAAATAATCCTCAATGTTTGTGGAAACACCACAACAGGGAGGCTCGTGGGACATCGGGTTGAGAGACATAGGGTTTGGAGGACGAGTTGCAAACAAATGACGCCTGGGGAGCCCCCCCGGTTTCCCAAGGAAGGACGATTCCAGTTGATACGCCGGAAATCCGGGCTTACTTGGGGCACATCCTCGTTTAGGAGAGCCCGGGGACCCCTGGGCTGAGATGGCAGCAAGATCCGCTGCCAAATCCTTCGAACCTGATGCGTCTCACAACGCCGTAGGGAAAACAGGGCCGTTCGCAAGTGCGGAGGGATCTGTGACCCGGCCGGCGGAGTGGGCCGCGGCCAAGAACATCCCCTCCCTATGTCCCAATCGAACGAAGCTCAAGTCGCCGGGCACCGGCTCTTCCCCTCCTCCAGGCGCGTCTACATCGCCGGTTCCCGCGGGGACCTCCAGGTGCCGATGCGCGAGATCGGGCTCTCCCCCACCCGCCTGCCGAACGGCACCGAGGTGCCCAACGAGGCGGTCCGGGTCTACGACACCTCTGGGCCCTGGGGCGACCCCGGCTTCCACGGCGACTCCCAGCAGGGGCTCCCCGCGCTCCGGGCCGGCTGGATCCGCGAGCGCGGCGACGTGGAGGAGATCAAGGGCCGCGACCTGAGGCCGATCGACGACGGCTACCTCTCAGAGAAGCACCGCGAGCAGGCCGAGAGCGAGGGCCGGCGGAACCCGATCAAGTTCTTCGACAGCTCGTCGCGGAAGGTGCTCCGCGCCAAGCCCGGCCACAGGGTCTCCCAGCTCGCCTACGCCCGCCGGGGGATCGTGACGCCCGAGATGGAGTTCGTGGCGATCCGCGAAAACTCGAAGCTCCAGCGCGCGGCGGAGCTGATGGAGCTCACGGCCGCGGGCCCCCGCAACTCGCTCTGGCGGCAGCACCCGGGGATGGGCCTCGGCGCCACCATCCCGGGCGTGATCACGCCGGAGTTCGTGCGCGACGAGGTCGCCCGCGGCCGCGCGATCATTCCGGCCAACATCAACCACCCGGAGCTCGAGCCCATGGTGATCGGCCGCAACTTCCTGGTTAAGATCAACACGAACATCGGCAACTCGGCGGTCGCCTCCTCGATCGACGAGGAGGTCGAGAAAATGCGCTGGTCGGTCAAGTGGGGCGGCGACACGCTGATGGACCTCTCCACCGGCAGGAACATCCACCAGACCCGCGAGTGGATCGTCCGCAACTGCCCGGTCCCCGTGGGGACCGTGCCGATCTACCAGGCCCTCGAGAAGGCCGGCGGCCGGCCCGAGGACCTCACCTGGGACCTCTTCAGGGACACGCTCGTCGAGCAGGCCGAGCAGGGCGTCGACTACTTCACGATCCACGCGGGCGTCCGCCTGCGCTCGATCCCGTCGACGGCGCGCAGGATGACGGGGATCGTCAGCCGCGGCGGGTCCATCATGGCCAAGTGGTGCCTCTCGCACCACCAGGAGAACTTCCTCTACACCCGCTGGGACGAGATCTGCGAGATCGATCGGCGACGGCCTCCGGCCGGGGTCGATTGCCGACGCCAACGACGAGGCGCAGTTCGCGGAGCTGAAGACGCAGGGCGAGCTCACGGTCCGCGCCTGGGAGCTCGGCGTCCAGGTGATGTGCGAGGGCCCCGGCCACGTCCCGATGCACATGATCGCCGAGAACATGGAGAAGCAGCTCGACTGGTGCAAGGAGGCCCCGTTCTACACGCTCGGGCCCCTCACCACCGACATCGCGCCGGGCTACGACCACATCACGAGCGCCATCGGCGCCGCGATGATCGGGTGGCACGGGACGGCGATGCTGTGTTACGTGACGCCGAAGGAGCACCTGGGGCTCCCCGACCGCGACGACGTGCGCGCGGGCGTCATCGCCTACAAGATCGCGGCCCACGCGGCCGACCTGGCGAAGGGCCACCCCGCGTCCCAGTACCGCGACAACGCCCTTTCCAAGGCTCGCTTTGAGTTCCGCTGGGAGGACCAGTTCAACCTCTCGCTCGACCCCGAGAAGGCCCGGGAATACCACGACGCCACCCTACCCCAGGACAGCGCAAAGACCGCGCACTTCTGCTCCATGTGCGGGCCCCAGTTCTGCTCCATGAAGATCACCGACGACGTGCGCCGCTACGCCGAGGAGCAGGGGCTAACGACCGAGGCCGCCCTGGAGGCCGGTATGCGCGCCAAGTCCGGGGAATTCCTGGAGAACGGCGGCGAGATCTACGTGGCTGCGGCAAAATGAGCGCGACCCTCCAGAAGGCCGCCGTGTTCGTGAACGACCGCCCCCACCCGATCGCGGGCCCGACCTCGCTCCAGGGGCTCCTGGGCGAAATGGGCCTCGCGGAGAAGCGCGGCGTCGCCGCCGCGGTGAACGGCCAGGTGGTCCCGAGGTCCGCCTGGGCCCTGCGTGCCCTCGCACCCGACGACCGGGTGCTCCTGATCCGGGCAACCCAGGGCGGATAGCCCGGCCACTGCCAAATGCGGATCATCGTCATTTCCCCGGACAAGGCCGACCCCCGCGAGGAGGCCTCGATGGAGGGGCTCTTCGCCTCCGGCCTTGAGCGCTACCACGTCCGCAAGCCCGGCTGGTCCGCCGCGGAGCTCGAGGCGTGGCTCCTGGGCTTGCCCGTCGCATGGCGGCCCCGCCTTTTCCTCCACGAGCACCATTTCCTCGCCGCCAAGCTCGGGCTCGGCGGGCGCCACGAGAAGGACCGCGGGGGCTACGGGGAGCCGCCGGGGGAGAGCCGCTCGTGCCACGACCTTCCCTCGCTCCGGAGGTCCCTCGGGCGCCACCCCCAGGTGCTCCTTGGCCCGGTGTTTCCCTCGCTCTCTAAGGAGGGTCACCTTCCTGCGCCCGATTTTCCGTGGAAGGACCTAAAGGGCTTGCTTTCGGGTTCGGGCGAGCGCGGACGCTGCCGCGTCCTGGCGATCGGCGGCGTGACCGCCGAGCGCCTGGGGCGCTGCTTTGAGCTCGGGTTCGACGGCGCCGCGGCGCTCGGCGCGGTCTGGGGCGACCCCCATCCCGTGGGGGCCTACCTCGACCTGCGGCGCCATGCGGAAAAACTATGGGGGGCCCGCCATGCCGCTTGATCCCTCAAGGAGGGTGCCCGTCATGTGCCTCACCCAGGACGGGACGGGGCTCGCCCACTCCGAGCAGGCAAGGCGCCTGTGCCTGGCCGGGGCCCGATTCATCCAGCTGAGGATGAAGGGCGCCCACAGGGACCTCTGGCTCCGCGAGGCGGCGCTTGCCGCGGGCCTCTGCCGGGAGCACGGGGCGCTCCTTGTGGTTAACGACAGCGTCGAGGTGGCGCTCGAGTCGGGCGCAGGCGGCGTCCACCTCGGGGCCAGGGACGGCGACTGGCGGGAGGCCCGCCGCCGGCTCGGCCCGGATCTCATTGTGGGCGGCACCGTCAACAGCGCCGACGATGCCAGGATTGCCGCCGCCTCGGGCTGCCTCGACTACGTGGGCGTCGGCCCGCTCCGCTTCACTGCCACCAAGCGGCACCTCTCGCCCGTCCTCGGGTTCGAGGGGGTCGCACGCCTGGTCGAGGCGCTCGGCGACCTGCCCGCGTGGGTGATCGGGGGCGTCGTGCCGGGCGACCTCGTCGCGCTCCACGGGGCCGGGGCGGCCGGCGTCGCGGTCTCCTCCCACCTGTACCGGGACGGCCGGATCGAGGAGAACCTGCGCGCCCTTGCCGAGGCGTGGCCCTCGGCCGCACCCGCCACCTTCCCATGAACCCATACCCGCTCGTGATCGCCGGCGTCGAGTTCTCCTCCCGGATCTTCCTCGGGACGGGGAAGTTCAGCTCGGGGGGGGTCATGCGCGCAAGCCTCGAGGCCTCGGGCACGGAGCTTGTAACCGTGGCGCTCGGCCGCGTGAGGACGGGCGGCGAGCCCGACGACATCCTCGACCACCTGGACACGGGCCGATACCGCCTGCTTCCCAACACCTCGGGCACCCGCAACGCCCGCGAGGCCGTTCTCGCGGCGGAGCTCGCCCGCGAGGCCCTGGGGACGAACTGGCTCAAGCTCGAGATCCACCCCGACCCGAAGTACCTCATGCCGGACCCGATAGAGACCCTCGCCGCGACCGAGCTCCTCGTGAAGCGCGGCTTCGTGGTCCTTCCCTATGTCCATGCGGACCCGGTCCTGTGCAAGCGCCTGGAGGAGGCCGGGGCCGCGGCCGTGATGCCCCTCGGGGCACCGATCGGGAGCAACCTGGGACTCGAGTCACGGGCCTTCCTGGAGATCATCATCGCCCAGAGCCGCGTCCCCGTCGTGGTGGACGCCGGGCTGGGCGCTCCGTCGCACGCGGCGGCCGCCCTCGAGATGGGAGCCGACGCGGTGCTCGTGAACACCGCGATCGCCGCCGCGGCCGACCCGGTAGGCATGGCGCACGCGTTCCGGCTGGGGGTCGAGGCGGGCAGGCGCGCCAGGGAGGCGGGGATCGCGCCCGGGGAGACCGGCCGCGGGGCCGTCGAGGCGAGCGCCACCTCGCCCCTCACCTCGTTCCTCGGGGGGCCCTCCTCATGAACTTCACCGACACCTGGCGCAGGCATGACTTCGGGGAGGTCGCCCGGAAGGTCGCGTCAAAGACGCCCGGAGACGTGAGGCGGGCGCTCGGCCGGCCGCGCGGGTCGGTGGACCTCGAGGATTTTGCGGCGCTCCTCTCCCCCGCCGCGGCGCCCTTCCTGGAGGACATGGCCCAGGCGGCCCACCACGCCACCGTGGAGCGCTTCGGAAGGACGATGCGCCTCTACGCGCCGCTCTACCTCTCCAACGCCTGCGCCAACGTGTGCACCTACTGCGGGTTCAGCGCCCACAACAAGATCCGCAGGAAGGTGCTCTCCGACCCCGAGATCCTCGCGGACGCCCGAGTCCTGAAGGGCCACGGGTTTGAGAACGTGCTCCTGGTGACCGGAGAGACCGGGAGGGTCGGGACCGACTATCTCTGCCATTCCCTGAGGCTCCTCAGGCCCCACTTCTCGGGGCTCTGGATCGAGGTCCAGCCCCTCGACGAGGCCGACTATGCGAGGCTCGGCGCGGACGGCGCCAGCGCGGTCATGGTCTACCAGGAGACCTACGACCCCGACGCCTACAGGCGCAACCACCTGAGCGGTCCGAAGGCGGACATGGCCTACCGGCTGGAGACGCCCGACCGCCTTGGGCGCGCCGGGATAAAGAAGGTGGGCCTGGGCGCGCTCTTCGGCCTGAGCGACTGGCGCGCGGACGCGTGGTTCACCGGGCTTCACCTTCGGCACGTCGAGACCGTGCACTGGCGGACAAAGGCCTCGATCTCGTTCCCGAGGCTAAGGCCCCACGAGGGCGCGGAGATCCCGGTGACGCCCTTCGACGAGCGGTGCCTCGTCCAGGCGGCCTGCGCCTTCCGGCTCCTTAGCCCCGAGGCGGAGCTCTCGCTCTCCACCCGGGAGAGCTCCGGGTTCCGGGACAAGGCCTTCAGGCTCGGCTTCACCGCCATGAGCGCGGGCTCCCGGACGAACCCCGGCGGGTACGCCAGCGAGCCGGAGTCGCTTGAGCAGTTTGCGATCGACGACGACCGAAGCCCCGCCGAGGTCGCCGCGTTCCTCAGGTCGCAGGGCTACGAGGCCGTGTGGAAGGACTGGGACCAGGCGTACGACGGCTTCAGCCACGGGGAACCCGCCGCGCTCGTCTCCTGAATCGATGGCCCTCTCCCGCGAAGAAACCCTGCGCTACGGGCGCCACCTCTCGCTCGCCGGCTTCGGCCTGGCGGCGCAGGAGAAGCTCAAGGCCTCCTCGGTCCTGGTCATCGGGGCCGGCGGCTTGGGCTGCCCGGCGCTCCTTTACCTGGCGGCCGCGGGCGTCGGCAGGATCGCGGTCGTCGACCCGGACTCGGTCGACGCCTCCAACCTGCAGCGGCAGGTCCTCTACGTGAGCGCCGACCAGGGCGTGAACAAGGCCGAGGCGGCCGCGCGCAGGCTCAGGGCCCTGAACCCCTTGATCCAGGTCGACGCCCACCCCGTCAGGTTCGAGCGCTCGAATGCGCTCGAGCTGGTGGGCTCGTGCGACCTGGTCGTGGACGGCTCCGACAATTTCCCCACCCGCTACCTGGTCAACGACGCGTGCGCGATCGCGGGCAGGCCCTTTGTCTACGGCGCAATCCAGGGCTTCGAGGGGCAGGTGAGCGTCTTTAACCTCGGGGGCGGGCCCACCTACCGGTGCCTCTTCCCCGAGCCGCCGGAGCCGGGAACGGTGCCCAACTGCGCCCAGGCGGGGGTCCTGGGGGCCGTGACCGGGATCATCGGCACCCTCCAGGCCTGCGAGGCCGTCAAGGTGCTGACGGGCGTCGGGGAAACCCTCTCGGGAAGGCTCCTGGTCCTCGACACCCTCACCATGAGCCCCACGGTCGTGGCGCTGCGCCCAGATCCGGAGCGCCGAAGGATCACCGAGCTGCCGCCGGAGGGCTATGGCGAGACCTGCGAGCCCGATGCCGGGGCCCTGGAGATAGACAGCGCCGGGCTTCGCCGCATGCTCAAGGACGGAGGGGCCATCCAGGTCCTCGACGTCCGCGAGGGATGGGAGCGCGAGCTCTCGTCGATAAATCCCTCGCTGCACATCCCCCTCGGGGCGCTCGAGAGCGCACCCGCCCGCGGGCTTGCCCCGCTCGACCCGGCCGTCCCGACGGTGGTCTACTGCGCCCACGGGATGCGCAGCCTGCGGGCGACGCAGATCCTTAGGACGCGGCACGGGTTCAGGTCGGCGCTCAGCCTTCGGGGCGGGATCGAGGCCTGGCCAAAATGAGCTCCCCGTTCTGCGTCCTGACGATCGCGGGCTCCGACAGCGGCGGGGGGGCCGGCATCCAGGTGGACCAGCGCACGATCCGCGCGATCGGCGGGCACGCCCTGACGGCGGTCACAGCCGTCACGGCCCAGGACACGCGCCACGTCGCGGCCTGGGAGCCCGTCTCGGAGAAGCTGATCCGCGCGCAGATCGAGTCCGCCCTCCATGGTTTCCCCGTGTCCGCGATCAAGACCGGGCTACTGCCGGGTGCCGGCGCGGTCAGGGCGGTCGCCCGTTCGCTCAAGCGGGTGCCGACCGTTCCCCTGGTGGTGGACCCGGTGCTCGCCTCGTCAAGCGGCGCGCGCTTCCTCTCCCCTTCGGGAATTCGATCCCTGAAAACCCACCTGCTGCCCCTGGCCTCCCTGGTGACCCCAAACTGGCCGGAGGCGGCCACGCTCTCGGGCCTGCCCGTGAGGACCCATGCCCAGGCCGCACGGGCCGGCGTTCGGATCGCGGCCGAGTGCGGCCGCCCCGTGCTGGTCAAGGGTGGCCACGCTCCCGACGGCGCCCTCAGGGACTGCCTGGTCTTCCCGGGCGACGAGCCGATCTGGTTCGAGAGCCCGCGCATCGCCACCGCGAACACCCACGGGACGGGCTGCGTCCTGTCCGCGGCCATCGCCGCATGGCTTGGCCGCGGCGCCGCGCTCCATGAAGCCGTGCGCCTCGCCCGTTCCTTCCTGAACCGCGCGCTCACGCGGGGCCGCGGCGTGAAGTGGGTCGGCAGGGGCACGGCATACTTCGGGAGGCGGTGAGGGGTCCCGGCCGGTTGCGGTTGAACCCGGCCGGACATCGGCTAGGGTTCCGCCAAACCCCGGCCACGATGCGGAATTTCCCCCTCCTTGCGCTCGCACTCCTCTGCCCGGCGGCCCTCGCCGTCGACAAGGTGCCCGAGTACGCGATCACCGACACCTTTGCGACGAGCCCCACGATGCTCCTGAGGGCGGGCGCCAACGGCGAGGTGCGCGAGATCTGGTCCGGCATGGACGCGGTCCGGATGCGCCACGTGCCCCTCTTCCTCGAGACCTCGATCTTCGGGAGCGTGCGCCGAGGGGACGCGTGGCTCGACCTTCGGACCCTCGCATACCACCACGACGGCACGCGGCCGGGATGGATCCTCCTCAGGTCCGACGACGGCTTCGTCTCGATCGAGGTCTCCGCCCGAAAGCTGGCCGGGGCCGGGCCCATGTTCGTCCGCTACACCTTCAGGGAGCCGGTCGACTTCAGGCTCTCCGCGCGTTTCAAGTACCCCGACTTCACCCAGGAGGCCGATGCCGACGACGCGTCGGGGACCGCGCGCTTCCTGACCCTGTGGCGCGGCGAGAATGCCGTCCTGACGACGACGACCGGGCCGGGCCTGGTCCTCGCCACGGCGCCCCTCGGCAGGACCCTCTCGGTGGACAAGACCGGTCTCGAGAAGGAGGTCGACGGGGCGCGCGAGGTGCTCCTGTGCGTCGACGCGACCGAGAGGACCCCGCCCGCGGGAGGACCGCCCTCCTACGCCCTGGCCTGGGTCGCCGCCCTCGGGGGCACGAGCGACCCCAAGGCCGAGGTCGATGCAAGGCGCGTCTCGCTCGCCTCGGACAACCCGAAGCTGGACCGCCTCTTCGCGGACTCGCTCGACGCCATGAGCGCCTCGCAGTTTGCATCCGGCGACGTGATGGCCGACGTGTTCTTCTACCGGGACTCGTGGCTCAGGGACGGGACCTACACGATGATCGGCCAGGCGCTCGCCGGCGACTACGCCTCGGTCGACCGGTACTTCGCGTACTGGACCGCGCAGCGGGACTTCTCGGTCGGCGGCGAGCGGGAGGCGCAGCAGCCAGCGATCGCCATCACGGGCATCTGGTTCTACTCGCTCCTGAGGCCCGACGGCGAGCCGTTCCTCGCCGCCGCGTGGCCGTACGTCAAGTTCTACTGCGACTACTACGCGGGCCGGGTCGCAAGGGAGGGCATGCTCAACCTTGCCGAGGAGTGGATCTGCTTCATCCCGGCGCCCTCAAGCTGGCCCAACGCCGAGGTCTACAGCGGCCTGCGCGCCGCCGAGAAGATCGCCTCGCGGCTGGGCCACGACACGGAGGCCCGCCAGTGGGGCGAGGCCGCCGACAGGCTCCAGGCCAGGTTCCTTGCGCAGGCCTTCGACAAGGAGAAGGGCCGGCTCATCCCGATGGCCGGGCCCAAGGGGAAGTCGTTCGCCGACCCCGACTACCCGAAGGCCGAGAACCGCAACGGCCCGCTGCGGGAGGACAGGGTCGACGCGGGCATGCTGATCATCGGCCGCCTGGCCGCGTTCGGCAGGGACCAGGGCATCATCGGCGTGGACGACCCGCGCTTTGCCTCGACCCAGGCGGAGATCATCCGCGACCTGGAGAACCCCGACCATTCCACGTTCCGCTTCGGGCCGAGCCCCGGGAGCCCGCACGCGCCCAAGGGAGAGCTCGACACCTGGCCCATCATCGCCAGCTGGGCGGCGCAGGACGAGTGGCTCCTCGGGCGGACCGACCTCGGCTGGAGGTATCTGATCTCGGGGATCGTGAACAAACGGGGCTATGACATGGGGGCGATGAACGGCTACCTCCCCGAGTTCTGGGACCGGCAAGGGATTCCCGACAAGCAGATGATCGTCTGGTCGCACGGCGACTTCGTGACCTCCACCCTTCTCCTGCTCCTGGGGATCAACCCCGAGTCGGCCCCTGCCGACCTGCGGCTGGCGCCGAGCCTGCCTCCCGGGATGGGCCACGCCCACGTCGGCAACTTCAGGTTCAGGAACTGGGTCCTGGACCTTGACCTGGTGAGGAGGGACTCGCTGGTCGAGGTCTCCGTGTCCTCGTCCGGGAAGGCTGCCGGACCCCTCAACCTGAGGCTTCCCTTCGACACGTCGGTGCGCCTGGAGGCCGGCGGCCAGGCCCACTTCA
>Ga0302187_10001765_pt1 | contig 18154 bp, 15 predicted proteins | sample II_Bog_E1_3_FD_202120 | JGI IMG/M metagenome (GOLD analysis project Ga0302187, IMG submission 202120) | Peat permafrost microbial communities from Stordalen Mire near Abisko, Sweden - II_Bog_E1_3 | ecosystem: Environmental > Terrestrial > Soil > Wetlands > Peat | place: Sweden: Abisko...
TGCGCTGACTTTCGGCACTGCGATTCTGAAGCGGATGTTTACGCGGCGCCGGGCTGGGGATGCTGGTCATCGCGTTTTTAGGCCAGCATCTGCGCGCACCGTCAAGGTCGCACCTGATCGGTTGGCGCCAGATCGGCCCTGTTTCACGAGCGCTGAAAAAACCGCTTGCGCAAAATTGGACCCGGTGATCTAATTTAAAAAAACAGACTAAATGGAGAGGGAAATGAAAACATCCGCCCACCGCGAATCGGTGCCCGAACCGGCATTTGCACCGGCAACGCCGACTGGCCGCATCGCTGGTGAATTGTTCGGCGCTGACGCACGTGGTCGCCTGAGGCTTGTGGCCCATGTCGCTGCGCTGGCGGTTGGCGTCGCCGGTGCTCCGTTGGCCTGGGCCCAGACCGCATCCCCCGCCGTGCCCTTGTCGGCGGCGTCCGCCGCAAGCCAGTCGGCGGCGTCCGCCGCAAGCCAGTCGGCGGCGTCCGCCGCATCTCCTTCGGCGGCGTCCGCCGCATCTCCTTCGGCGGCGTCCGCCGCATCCGATGAACCGGGCAAGGGGCTGGCTGAAATCGTCGTCACTGCCGAGCGAAGGACCCAGAATCTCCAGACCGTGCCGATCGCCGCCACGGCGCTGTCGGGCGCCGCGCTGGAAAAGAAGGCGGTGCTGCGGATGGCCGATCTGCAATTTGCCTCGCCATCGCTCACGGTCAGCGACGCCGGGCTTTCCCAATCGATCAACATTCGCGGCATCGGCATCGCCAGTGGCGACCCTTCGGTTGCCAACGGTGTCGGCTATTACATCAATGGCGTGTTCCAGCCGCCGGTGCTGACGCAGGGAACGTTCTACGACATTGCCAATGTCGAAGTGCTGCGCGGGCCGCAGGGCACGCTCGTGGGTTCGAATTCCACCGGCGGCGCGGTGTTCGTAACTTCGGTCAAGCCCGAACTGGGCAAGCTGGGCGGCTATCTGCAAGGCAGCTACGGCAATTACAACGCCACCACCGATCAGGGCGCGCTCAATGTCCCGCTCACCAGCACGCTGGCCCTGCGTTTCGCGGGAAGCTACGCCCGCCACGACCCCTATCAGACCGATCTGGGGCCCTATCACAATCAGGTTGATCAGCTCGACGAACAGGAAGGTCGCATCTCGGCGCTGTGGAAGCCCGGTGACCTGCAGGTTCTGACTCACCTGGAATGGATCACGCGCAACACCGGCGGGTATGCCTATACCCCGGTTCCGGGCACGACTTATGCAACCGGATCAAACAGCAACCCCGATACGGTGGATTACAATACCCCGGTGTTCAATCACGAGAAGGGTTTCCTGGCCGACACGGAAGTGCGCTATACATTGCCCGATGGCATCGTTCTGCGCTCGCTGACCGGCTATTATAACAAACGCTTCGGCAACCAGTACGACATTACCGGCAGCGATGTGATAACAGACACCCAGAACCAGAAACTCAATTCACTGCAATACACCGAAGAATTCAATATTATTTCGCCGACCGGTGGAAACGTGAACTGGATCTTGGGCGGATACTATGCGCATAACAAGATCTCTCCCAGAATTCTGAATTACACCTCGGCGCCCACGAGTCCGACTTATATCTACGACTACAACGACAAGTTCACCACCGGGGTGTTCGGTCAGCTCAATGTCAAGCTGACCGACAAGCTTGAGCTGCAGAGCGGCCTGCGCTGGTCGCACTATACCGTCTATCAAACGGGCGAAGTCGCGATCGGCTATGGCGGGCTGTTTGGTCCCAATGGTCGCGAAGTCAGCAATCTCACCGGGTCTGAACACGATTCCAGAATGACCGGGAAAGTCGATCTCAACTATCAGATCGATCACGACAATCTGGTCTATGCCTTTGCCGCGCGCGGCTACAAGCCCGGTGGCGTCAGTTCGGCGGTGCTGACCTTCGCGCCCGAAACCGTGTGGGATTATGAAGCTGGCTGGAAATCCACCCTGCTGGATAACCACCTGCGTACGCAGGTGGGTGGTTTCTACATGAATTACAGCAATTTCCAGTTCGACTCCGTCGATCCGTCAGATGGCATCTCGGGCGTTTACAACGTTACGCATTCGACCATTTATGGCGTTGAAGGGCAGGTTCAGGCAAAAATCGACAGGTTCGATTTCGACAGTGGCTTTGCCTACGTTCATTCGCACCTGGCGCCGGTGACCATTGTCAATGAACGCTACTTGCCCGGTGGCGGGTCCTCGGCGCTGGGTCCGCAGTGCCCGGCCACACCCACCTGTTTCAACTATACGCCCTATATCGGCACGGCAGGCGGGGGGCCGAACCTCTACAGCCCGACCTGGACCTTCAATTTCGGTGCCGATTACCGTTTCAGGTTGCCGCACGACTCGGTCCTGACGCCGCGCGTAAACTATGCCTATGTCGGTTCGCAGTGGGCGAATTACTTCTATGTCACCACCACCGACTATCTGCGCGCGCATGGGGTATGGTCCGCCCTGCTGACTTATGATCTCGATCGCTGGTCGGTCGAAGGCTACGTCAACAACCTGACCAACAACCGCTATGTCACCGGGCAATGGGCCAGCAACGGAAACGATGAATTCTGGTCGGCGCCGCGCACTTATGGTGTGCGGGCGACGGTGCATTTCTGATGCTGCACAAGGGTCACGGCGGGGCAGGGGCGGTGTTTGCCGCACTTGCCCTGTCTGCAACGGCCAGCGCGAGTGCTGTGCCCTCGGCCACCTGTGGCGCACTGGCCGGGGGCGGCATCATCCCCTGGCGGGGCGATGCCGTGCGGATTGTCCAGGCGCGCTGGCTTGCGGCCGGACCGGATGGCACGATCCCGGCGCATTGCGAGATCATCGGCGTGATGCACGAACGGGTCGGGGTGGATGGTCAGCATTACGCGATCCGCATCCACTTGCGCCTGCCCGACCGCTGGAACGGGCGCTTCTTCTTTCAGGGCGGCGGGGGCAGCAACGGTGAACTCGGCGATGCACTGGGGCGCCTGGTCCCAGGTGCGCCTTCGGCCCTGAAGCAGGGCTATGCAGTGTTGTCGCAGGATTCGGGGCACGACAACGCCACCAATACGGTGCGCGACCGCGGTGGCGCGTCGGCGTTCGGTTTCGACCCCCAGGCCCGCGCCGACTATGGTGGAACGTCGTTGCCTGCGGCAACGGTGGCGGCGCTGGCGACGATCCGGCGCTATTACGGCCGCAAGCCCGCGTTCAGCTATTTCGTCGGCTGTTCAAAGGGCGGCCAGGAAGGGATGATGCTGGCACAGCGCTATCCGGCGCTGTTTGACGGCATCGTTGCGGCAGCGCCGGGCTTTGCCCTGCCGCGTGCGGCGGCGGCAAAGGCATGGGGTACGCAAGTGCTGGCCGATGTGGTGCGCCAGTCCGGCCAGAGCGTGACGCCGGTGACCCTCGCCAATGCCTTTTCGGACGGCGATCTGGCGCTGCTGCAAAAGGCGGTGCTGGGTGCCTGCGACGGGCTCGATGGACTGGCAGACGGCATCATCGCCGATACCCGAGCCTGCACATCGGCACGCGTCTTGCCCGAACTTGCGCGCGTGACCTGTTCGGCGGCCAAACAGGACACCTGTTTGGCCAGTGCCCAGGTCAAGGCGCTGGTGCGGCTTCACGACGGTCCGGCCGATGGCCGGGGCCAGGTCTTTTATGCCGGATTGCCGTGGGATGCGGGCTGGGGAACGCCGGGCTGGCGGGCATGGCTGCTGGGTGATCGGGTGCATGGCATATCGGTCGGCCTGAAGATGGGCGCGCCTTCGCTGGGCGCGATCTTCACCACGCCGCCCACCGCGATCGACACGTCGACCGGCCTCGACGCTGCGCTCGCCTTCGTGCTGAATTTCGACATCGCCCGCGCCGATGCACAGATTACCGCCGTGGCCCCGCCGTTTGTGCGATCGAGTTGGCGCGATATCGGCGCGCAGTCCACCGATCTGTCCGCTTTCAGGGCGCGCGGCGGCAGGATGATCGTGCTGCACGGCGCCTCGGACCCGGCGTTTTCGCTTGCCGACACGCTGAACTGGGTCAAGGCGGTGGATGCGCGCATGCCTGGCGGGTCGCAAGGCGTGCTGCGCACATTTGCCGTGCCGGGCATGAACCACTGTGCCGGTGGCCCCGCAACCGACGAGATTCCGGCCTTTGCGGCCCTGGTCGATTGGGTCGAACATCATCGGGCCCCGCGCCGGATCATTGCGCGCGCCGGTGCGGCCAGCCCCTGGCCCGGACGCGAGCGACCGCTGTGCGTCTGGCCAGCGGCGGCGATCTATGATGGTCATGGAAATCCGGAAAAAAGCGCCAGCTTCCATTGCCGCTTGCGCGCCGAATCATGATCGAAGGGGATGATGACATGACGAATTCCGTGCGCGTGGGCCATGGCGCCACACAGGCCGGGCGGCTGGTTGGCGTGGCGCTGGTCATGCTGACGCTGATGGTCGAAGGTTTCGATCTGCAGGCAGCCAATCTGGTCGGCCCCTCGATCGTCGCCGATTTCGGGATCAGCCGTTCACAATTGGGCCCGTTGCTGAGCGCCAGTCTGGTCGGCATCCTGCTGGGTTCCACCCAGGTGGCCCCGCTGGGCGACAGGTACGGACGCAAACCGGTGCTGATCGTGGCGAGCCTTGCCTATGGGCTGTTGTCGCTGGGTGCGGCCAGCGCCACGTCGATCACCCAGCTCGCCGTGCTGCGGTTCCTGATCGGGATCGGTCTGGGCGCGGTGATGCCCAACGGGCTGACCCTTGCCGGAGAGATGTTCGAAGAACACCGCCAGGCCAGCATGACCGGGCTGGTCGGCATCGGCATCACGATGGGCGGCGTGTTGGCCGGGGTCACTTCCGCCGAAATCCTGCCGCATTGGCATTGGCGCGGGGTCTTTGTGGTTGGCGGTGTGCTGCCTGTGGCAATCGCCCTGTTGCTGGCGCTGTGCTTGCGCGAGCCACCGCTTGCAGCCGATGATGTGCGGCACAAACGCGGCAGCGTGCGGGCCATTCTGGTGCCTTCGCTGCGCGCTTCGACGCTGACGGTCTGGGTGGTGTTCGCCAGCATGTCGCTGGCATTCCACCTGCTTTCAAGCTGGATCCCGCTGATGGTGGCGCGCGTCGGGCTATCGCCGGCATCGGCAGCCTGGACCACGACCGCCTTTCACGCAGGCGGCGTAAGCGGGGGGATCGTCGCCAGCCTGCTGTTGACACGCGGGCACTGGCAAACCGCTGCACTGTTCATGTCCGGGGCTTGCGTGACCATGCTGCTGCTGGGGGCATTTCCGGCCGGGCCATCGGTCAGTCTGGCGCTGTTTATCGTGGCGGGCTTTTTCGTGGCGGGCACGCTCAATGCCATCAACGGTGCGGCGGGCGGGCTCTATCCGATGGCGTCACGCGCCACGGGCCTTGGCTGGTCGCTTGGCATTGCGCGGGTGGGGTCGATCATGGGGCCGTTGGTTGGTTCGGTTGCGGCCACCGCCGGGATCGACCGCGACCATCGCTTTTTCTTTCTGCCGGTGCTGCCGCTGGCAATTGCCCTGGTGGCTTCGCTCGCGCTGGCAAGGGGCCGCCCCTCGCCCAAGGCATCGCAAGGGGGCCGGGCATGACCGCCGTACGTACCATAACGGTTCGCGAAGCGGCTTTCGCGGTGTTCCGCCATTTCGGTGTCGACGCGCTGTTCGGCAATCCGGGCTCGACCGAATTGCCGATGCTTCAGGCGATGCCCGACGATATCGCTTATGTGCTTGGCCTGAACGAGGCTGTGGTGATCGCCATGGCCGATGGCTATGCGCAGGCCAGCCGACGCCCCGCGCTGGTCAACCTGCATTCCGCCGCCGGGACCGGCAACGCGCTGGGCAACTTGTTCACCAGTTTTCGCAATGGCACCCCGCTGGTGATCACCGCGGGACAACAGGCGCGCGCGCTCTTGCCGTTCGATCCATTCCTGGGGGCCGAGCGGGCCAGCGAGTTTCCGCGCCCTTATGTCAAATGGGCGCTCGAACCGGCCCGGCCCGAGGATGTTCCGGCAGCCCTTGTCCGGGCTTTTCACATGGCAATGACACCGCCCACCGGTCCGGTGTTCGTGTCGGTGCCGGTGGATGACTGGGATCGGCCTTGTGTCATGCCAACGCTTCCCGCGCTGACGCTCAGGACCGCGCCGCAAGCTGACGGCATCTCCCGGCTGGCCGCCATGCTGGATGGGTCAGGGCGACCAGCGCTGGTGCTGGGCGCCGGGGTGGCGCGCTGTGGCGGGTGGGATGATGCGATCAGGCTTGCCGAACGCATCGGTGCCGATGTGTGGACTGCACCCTTGTGCGGGCGCGAGTGTTTTCCCGAAGATCACCCGCGCTTTGCCGGATTTCTGCCCGGCTTTCGCGAACGGATCGTGGACTGCCTGGCCCCATATGACGGCATTCTCGTCGCCGGGGCGCCCGTCTTTACCTGGCACGCCGAAGGCGGGGGGCCACCATGGCCAGACCATGCGCGGCTGGGCCTGCTGAGCGACGATCCGGCGCATCTGTCGGCACTGCCGGGCGGGACGGGGGTACTCGGCGATGTCGCCTATGGGTTGTTTGCGCTGGCCGAGGTGACCACCGCGCGAGCGGCATACAGTCCCCGCGCCTTGCAGGCCCGCCCGGTGCCCGAACCGGGGATGACGCCAGCCCATATCCTGGCGCGGATTGCGCGGAACCGACCGCCCGATGCGATCCTGGTCGAAGAGGCACCGACCGCGCGCCAGGCCCTGCAGGCGGTCCTGCCGGTGATCCGGCAGGCAGGCTTTTACACGACGGCAGCGGGCGGTCTTGGCTATGCCTTGCCGGCCGCAGTCGGGGTGGCACGCGCCTGTCCCAAGACCAGGATCATCGCGCTGCTCGGCGACGGATCGGCAATGTACACCATCCAGGGCCTGTGGAGCGCCGCACAGGCCGGTGCCGATATCGCCTATGTCGTGCTCAACAACCGGCGTTATGCCGCGCTCGACAATTTTGCGGACCGCTTCGGGTTGGGCGACCTGCCGGGCACCGCCATCGAAGGCATCGATTTTGCGGCCATCGCCGCGGGCCTGGGTGTGGCGTCGCGCTGCGTTGCCGATGTGGACGGGATCGATCCGGCGTTGGCCTGGGCCTTTGCAACCACCGGCCCGACGCTGATCGAGTTCCGCATCTGACCATTCCGCTGTCGCGAAAAGGCCTGTCATGAGCGCTTATCCTTCCTTGTACATGCTGATCGACGGCAATCGCGTTGGTGCCAACGGGCGGCGCACCCATGCCGTGATCAATCCGGCTGACGGTGCCACGCTCGGCGAATTGCCGCTGGCCGATCCCGCCGATCTGGACACGGCGCTGGCCGCTGCCCAGCGCGGCTTTCGCACCTGGCGCGAGGCCCCGGCCGCCACCCGCGCCGCCGTGTTGCACGGCGCCGCCCGCCTGCTTGAAGAGCGCAAGGACGCGATTGCGCGCATTGCGACGCTCGAACAGGGCAAGCCGCTCGCCGAAACCCGGATCGAGGTCGGGATGGTCGCCAATCTGTTCGCGTTCTATGCCGGCGAATGTCAAAGGCTCTATGGGCGCGCGCTGGTGCGCCCGACGGGCACCCGCTCGACTGTCGTGCATGAACCGGTGGGTGTGGTGGCCGCATTTGCACCGTGGAATTTTCCGCTCGCCAATCCCGGGCGCAAGCTGGGCGCGCCAATCGCGGCGGGCTGTGCGGTGATCATGAAACCGGCCGAGGAAACCCCTGCTTCGGCCTTGGCGGTGGTGCAGGCGCTGCTCGACGCAGGCTTGCCCACCGATGTCGCGCAGATCGTGTTCGGCGTTCCTGACGAAGTCAGCAGGCACCTCCTGGCCAGCCCGATCGTGCGCAAGCTGTCGTTCACCGGATCGACCGCAGTGGGGCGGCATCTGGCGCGCCTGGCCACCGACAACATGCAGCGCACGACCATGGAACTGGGCGGACATGGGCCGGTTCTGGTGTTCGACGATGCCGATCTCGCACGCGCGCTCGACACGGTTGTGCCGCACAAGTTTCGCAACGCCGGACAGGTCTGTGTCAGTCCGACGCGCTTCATCGTCCAGGACGGGATTTTTGCCGCATTTTGCGACGGCTTTGTCGCGCGCGCCCGGGCGCTGCGGGTCGGTGACGGGCTGGACCATACGACCCAGATGGGCCCGATGGCCAATGCGCGCCGTCCCGAAGCGATGGACCGGTTGATCGGCGACGCAGTGGCGCGGGGCGGCCGGTTGCTGACCGGCGGAAGGCGACCTGCGGAGATGGGCGCAAACGCCGGCTTTTACTATGCCCCCTCGGTGCTGGCCGACGTCCCGATCGACGCGGCGATCATGCAGGAAGAGCCCTTTGGCCCGATCGCGATCCTCAACCGCTTTGCCGATGAGGATGCCATGATCGCCGAGGCCAATCGGCTGCCCTATGGCCTTGCCGCCTATGCCTGGACCGCCGATGCCAGGCGCCAACATCGTCTGGCCCGCGCGCTTGAGGCCGGCATGGTCGGGATCAACACGACGATGATCGCGGCAGCGGACTCGCCCTTTGGCGGGGTCAAGTGGTCGGGCCACGGCTCCGAAGACGGGATCGAAGGTGTGCTCGCCTGCATGGTGACCAAGGCCGTGCACGAAGGATAAGGGATTGAACCATGACTGATGACCTCAAGACCGGCGGTGGACAGGGCTATCTGCGGATTGCCACCGAGGAAGCGTTTGCCACGCGCGAACAGATCGACATCTATCTGCGCATGATCCGTGACGGCGTGGCCGACAAGGGCATGGTCAGCCTATGGGGGTTTTACGCCACCAGTCCCTCGCAGCGCACCACCGAGATTGTCGATCGGCTGCTGGATCTTGGCGCACAACGGATTGCCCACATGGATGCCACCGGCATCGACAAGGCCGTGCTTGCGCTCACGTCGCCCGGCGCGCAGCCGCTGACCGACCTTGGCGAAGCAAAGGGCCTGATCACCCGCGCCAACGACCATCTTGCCGATGCCTGCGCCAGATATCCCGACCGTTTCATCGGCATGACCGCGCTTGCCCCGCAGGACGCCGACTGGTCCGCCAACGAGATCCGTCGCGGCGCGCGCGAACTGGGTTTCAAGGGTGTTCAGATCAACAGCCATACGCAAGGCCACTATCTCGACGAAGACCGCTTTGACCCGATCCTGCGCGCACTCGTCGAGGAAGGGCAAGTGCTGTATATCCATCCCGCCACCCCGCCCGACGCGATGATCGAACCGATGCTCGAAGCCGGGCTGGACGGGGCGATCTTCGGATTTGGCGTGGAGACCGGGATGCATCTGCTGCGTATCATCACCAGCGGGGTGTTCGATCGCTATCCCGATCTTCAGATCATGGTGGGCCATATGGGCGAGGCGCTGCCTTATTGGCTGTACCGGCTCGATTACATGCATCAGGCCGGGGTGCGATCGCAACGCTATGAACGCATGAAGCCGCTGCACAAAACCATCGCCGAATATATGCGTTCCAACGTGCTGATCACGTGTTCGGGGATGGCGTGGGAACCGGCCATCCGCTTTTGCCAGCAGGTCGTGGGTGAAGACAGGGTGCTTTATGCCATGGACTACCCCTATCAATTCGAACCCGACGAAGTTCGCGCGCTTGATGCCATGGCAATTTCCGCAGATGTGAAAAAGAAATTCTTCCAGACCAATGCCGAGCGGTGGTTTGGCCTGGATCTGTAGGTAAAAATTCTTGGAAACTGAGCGATTTTGAGTCCAGTTTGGTAAATTGATCTCCAATTTGTTTCAGATATGCCAAATATACCTCTCTCCAGCTCCGAAGCGCACAACGCATTCTACGGCCGGTGGAGTGATCGGTCGCAGGCTGCCGGGCGCGCGCCGGGCTGATTGTGGCGCGCCTGTCATATCGAATTTCAATATCAGGGATTGACCTGGCCCTCGCTTAAAATTATCGATCCCCGATATTGTACATATCGGAGATCGATAAAATGATCGCGAATCTGCGCCGTTGTATGGATCGCCTCCGGCGTGAAACATGCGTCATCGCGGTCGGCTGTGTGCCGGCTGCCGGGCAGATGGCCCCATGTTGAGCAAAGCGAGTGATCCGCTGTTGCGCTGGACGCGATTGCTGCTGGTGATCGCCTTGATCATCTTTGGTGTGTCGGGTGTTGCCGCTTTGGTCGCCCTGTTGCCGTTATGGCTGTTCGAGGCTCGTGTGCTGGTCTGGCTGTCGGCGCACTCCGATGGGCCGCTGGTGGCTCGCGACGCGCTGTTTTCGATTGGTTTCACGCTGATCGGGATCGCGGTCATCAATGGCCTGAGCGCACAGTTCCTGCGCAAGCTGATCGCGATCATCGATTCAGTGGGGCAAGGTTCTCCCTTCATCCCGCAGAATGTGGACCATTTGCGGGTCATGGGCTGGCTGGCGCTGGCCACGCAGGCGATGGGGCTGGTTGGTCTGCCGTTGGGCGCATGGCTGCGGCACGCCCTGGCCAACAAGCACATTTTCGTGCCGTTTTCGCTTGCAGGGCTGGTCACCGCGCTCTTGCTATTCATCCTGGCCCGGGTTTTCGAGCATGGCACTCGGCTGAGCGAAGACGTCGAGGGCACGGTGTGATGGTCGACGAGCCCTCTCGCATCGTGGTCAAGCTCGATGACTTGCTCCATGCCCAGCGGATGACGCTGACCGAACTGGCGGAACGCGTCGACATCACGCTTGCCAATCTGTCGATCCTCAAGACCGGCAAGGCCAAGGCCATCCGGTTCTCGACGCTGGAAGCGATTTGTCGTGAACTCAGGTGCCAGCCAGGTGACTTGCTTGGCTATGCAGGTGAAACGTCATGATGACCCGTTGCGGGCAGAGGCGCATCCTGCTTGGCATGACCTTGCTGCTGTGCGGATGCGCGGCGGGGCCCAATTACGCTCCGCCGCAGGGCACTGCATTGGCGGTGCCGGCGCAATACACGCTCCATCTCGCGCCGGGCGCTCCGGTTGATCTTGCGGTATGGTGGAGTCAGTTCAACGACCCGCTGCTGACCGACCTGATTGCACGCGCGACCGCAGCCAATCTCGACATCGCCGTGTCTGCGGCGCGCCTGCGTCAGGCGCACGAATCCTTGATCCAGGCGCACGCGGCGCAATTGCCCACGCTGACCGGATCGGCTGGCGAAACCCACACCGCAGAATATGCCAAGGCGGCAGTCGTTGGTGGTATCCCGCAACTGGCTGAAAACCAGGCGTTTGATAGCCTTTCTGCGGGTTTGGCCGCTTCGTGGCAGGCCGATGTGTTTGGTGGCAATCGGCGCTCTGCCGAAGCAGCGCGGGCCAGTATGGCTTCGTCCCTGTTCAACCTTGTTGCGGTGCGCACCTCGGTTGCGGGCGAAGTGGCGACAAATTATATCGACGCCCGGCTGGCGCAGGCGCGGCTTGCCATCGCACGCGATACCTTGCGCACCCAGGACGACAATCTCGACATTGCCACCTGGCGGTTGCAGGCGGGGTTGGCGTCTTCGCTCGACCAGGAACAGGCCCGTGCCCAGCGCGCGCAGACAGCGGCGACCATCCCGCCCTACGAAACTGCCTTTACCACCGCGGTGAATCGGATCGGGGTCCTGACCGGGCAAGCGCCGGGAGCGTTGCGCGCTGCGCTTGAGGTGCCCGGACCGATCCCTGTTGGGCCTGACGGTGTGGCGGTTGGCATTCCCGCCGATACGCTGCGCCAGCGACCTGACGTTCGCGCTGCCGAACGTGATCTTGCCACCGCGACCGCGCAGATCGGGGTGGCGCAAGCGCAACTTTACCCGGCGCTGACGCTGACCGCCAATCTCACCAGCCAGGGCAGCCATTTCACCGGGCTGACGGATCTTGTCACCAGCACACTGTTTGCCGGTCTGGCACAAACGATTTTCGATGGTGGTCGGCTGCGTTCGCAGGTTCGGGCGGCCCGGGCCAATGCCGATGCTGCCTTTGCAACCTACAAGCACACAATCCTGTCCGGGTTGGAGGATGTCGAAAACGGCGTCCAGGCGCTGGAATCTGCCAAACGCGAGCAGACCGCGCTGGCCGTTGCGCGCGATGCATCCAACAATGCCGCAATCATCGCGCGCAGCCAGTATCGCTCCGGGCTGACCGATTTTGTCACACTGACCCAAAGCGAGCAGACTTTGCTGTCGGCGCGCGACCAGCTTGCAGCCGCGCAAGCCGCGCAGGCCAGCGCATTGGTCCAGCTTTACCTCGCCCTGGGCGGCGGATGGCAGCCTGATCCAGCATTGCACAATGGAAAGCCCTTATGACCGACGCCACAATCGCGGAATTTCTGGGAGAAAGCCTGGCGCCTCCCCGGCGGCGCTGGCACAAATGGGGTTTGATCGCGCTTGGCCTGGTTGGGCTGGCAGCATTGGCTTACGCGCTGTTTGGCGGCCGTGTGGCACCGAAATATGCGACGGCTGCCGTCAAGCGGGGCGACCTGGCGGTGACCGTCTCGGCGACGGGCAACCTTGCTCCGACAAACCAGGTCAATGTCGGGTCCGAGGAATCGGGCATTGTGGTGAACGTGTTTGTTCAGAACAACGACCATGTGAAAAAGGGCCAGCCTTTGGCACAGCTTGACCCGACGCTGTTCCGTGCCGCGCTGATGCAGAATGAGGCGCAATTGCTGTCGGCACGCGCGAGTGTTGCACAGAACCAGGCGACGCTCGACCAGTCGTCTGTGACGCTGCGTCGGTATCAGGAAGTGGCTCGGCTGTCAGGGGGCAAAGTGCCTTCGCAGACCGAACTCGATACCGCACTCGGCGATCATGCCCGCGCAGTGGCCAATTTGAAAGCGGCCAAAGCGCAAGTTGCACAAGCCGAGGCAACACTGTCGACCAGCCGCACCAATCTGGCCAAAGCGACCATCTATGCCCCGGTTGATGGCGTGGTGCTGTCGCGTCAGGTCGAGCCGGGGCAGACCGTTGCGGCGGCGTTCAACGTGGCAACGTTGTTCACGATCGCCGAAGACCTCACCGCGATGAAGCTGGACGTCAAAGTCGACGAAGCCGATATTGGCGAGGTAGCGGTCGGCAACAGTGCAACATTCGCGGTCGATGCCTATCCCGGCCGGGCCTTTGCGGGTGCGGTCACGCGAATCGATCTGGGCGCCAATGCCACACCAACGGTCAACAGTGCCGGCACCACCACCAGTTCGACCAGCACGGTGGTGGCCTATACCGCGGTGCTGGCGGTCAGGAACCCGCAATTGCTGTTGCGCCCCGGAATGACCGCGACAGCCGCCATTCTGGCCAAGTTGGAACGCAACCAATTGCTGGTGCCCAATGCCGCACTGCGCTTTACCCCCGAAAGCGGCATGGAATCCGGCGGGGTCCAGATCGGCCCCAAACCTGGCAGCGGCGGATTCGGTGTGGCCGGACAGAACAAGACCGCCACGATCGGACGTGGCAGCCATCAGACCGTTTATGTGCTGGCGGCCGATGGTGCGCTGCGTCCGATCGAGGTCACCATCGGCAGCACCAATGGTGCGTTGACCGCTGTTTCCGGCCCCGGCTTGAGACCGGGTATGCAGATCGTCACAGGCCTTCTGGCGGCGACCGCGACATGATCGGGCCAGGCCAAGTACCGCTTATCAGCCTCGTGGGCGTGACCAAGCGTTTCGGCACGGGTGAAGCGGCATTTCAGGCACTCAAGGGGGTCAATCTCGATATCCTGCGCGGTGATTTCATGGCGGTGATGGGGCCGTCAGGCTCGGGCAAGTCAACCACGATGAATATCCTCGGTTGCCTCGATGTGCCGAGCAGCGGTTCGTTCGTGTTTCAGGGCCATCATATCGAAAATCTCGGGCGCGATCAGCGCGCGTTGCTGCGCCGCCGTCATCTCGGCTTTGTGTTCCAGGGCTTTAATCTGCTCGCGCGCACGAGTGCGTTGGAAAACGTCGAGCTGCCATTGCTCTATCGCGGCGAAGACAAGCGGGCACGGCACACCATGGCGATGGCCGCGCTTGACAAAGTTGGCCTGGCGCCGTGGGCCAGACATACCCCGGCCGAGCTATCGGGCGGGCAGCAGCAGCGCGTTGCCATTGCCCGCGCCATCGTGACTGAACCGGCCGTCTTGCTGGCCGACGAACCGACCGGCAATCTGGATAGCGAACGATCGATCGAAATCATGGAATTGCTGACCGATCTCAACCGCAACAGCGGCATTACCGTGCTGATGGTGACGCACGAGCCTGAAATGGCCGCGTATGCTCGCACCATTGTCCATTTTCGTGACGGGATGGTGGATCGCATCGAACGGAAAGCAGCATGACCGGCACATCTGCCTCTACCCGGTTGATCGCCACCAGTGCGTTGTTGGCGGTGCGCGCGATCCGGCGTCACGTCCTGCGTTCGTTCCTTACGGTGCTCGGCATTGTCATCGGCGTGTTCGCGGTGGTGACGATGGTCACGCTGGGCAAGGGCGCGTCCCGATCGGTGCATGACGAGGTCTCCGGGCTGGGGGCCAATGTGCTTACCGTTCTGCCGGGAACCGCTCCGGGGCGCGGCGGCGGAGGCGAGGCGCCGCCACCCTTCAAGCTTGAGGATGTCGATGCCATTCGCGACCAGATCGGCGGCGTGACTGCGGTTGCGGCGCAAGCCCAGGTTTCGGCGACGGCGGTGTTCAATGCGGCGAACTGGCAGACCACGGTCAACGGCGCCGACAACGCCTATCTCGATGCGCAGAACTGGGCTGTGACCGCAGGACGGCGCTTCACGGGTGATGAGGAAAAAGCCGGAAAATCGATCTGTCTGGTCGGCTCTACGGTCGCCAAGAACCTTTATGCCAATCAGTCGCCGCTGGGAACGACCCTGCGCCTCGGATCGATCAGTTGCACGGTGGTGGGGGCCCTGGCTACGCGTGGGCAGGGCGGTTTCGGGCAGGACAATGATGACGCCGTGATCATGCCGATCAAGGCGGTGCAGCGCCGCCTGACCGGCAATCGCGAAATCCGCGCGATCATTGTGGGTGCCGATCCCGCCTATGACAGCAAGGATATCCAGCAGTCGATTGCGGCCCTGTTGCGCGAACGGCGCAACATTCGCAGTGGCAAACTCGATGATTTCACGATTTTTGACAGCAAGCAGATTGCCGACACGCTGGCCAGCATCACCGGCACGCTGACCGCCATTGTCAGTGCCGTTGCGGCGATTTCGTTGTTGGTAGGTGGTATCGGTATCATGAACATCATGCTGGTCTCGGTCACCGAGCGCACGCGCGAGATCGGCATTCGTCTGGCGATCGGCGCGCTGGGTCACGAGGTTATGCTGCAGTTTTTGGTCGAAGCGGTCGTACTGTCGTGCGTCGGAGGCCTGATCGGGCTGGTGCTCGCGCTGGGTGCCTCGATCGGGCTGTCGCGTTTGCTTGACCTGCCGTTCGTGTTCGACCCGCTGACAAATCTGACGGCGTTTGCTTTTTCAGGTTTGATCGGTGTCATATTTGGCTATTTTCCGGCCCGCCGCGCGGCCAGTCTCAATCCGATCGAAGCCTTGCGGCATGAATAGGCTCTCATCGGCCGGATAACGTCCGTCATGCACGTTGCCCGGCGGGGTGCGTAAAGCGCCAGGGCACGGCGGGTTTAATCTGAAACGCATCATGCATCCTGGGCGCGCATTGCTGCGCGGGCCCGGCCCATCCAACTGATCGGTGTCCGTCCGCATAGTGGCCGCATTCAGACTGGACGCATGGCGACCGCCAGCGGCATAGTTTTGAGCCAGCCAAGTCAAAAGAGTTCCAGTGCATGTCCGCCACAACGATCACCATCGATCCGCGAGATTTTCGCGATGTTCTAGGCTGTTGCCCGACCAGTGTGGCTGTTATCACCGCACACCATGGCGATGATCGCGTTGGACTTGTGGTCGGCACTTTCACATCGATCTCGCTCGATCCGCCGCTGGTCGGTTTTTTTCCCGGCATAGGGTCATCAACCTGGCCACGAATTGCGTCAGGCGGACGCTTTTGTGCGAATATCCTGTCATCCGAACAGGCGCATATCTGCAAGACATTCACGTCGAAGTCGGACGACAAATTTGCCGACGTGATGCACGGGCTCAGCCCTGGGGGATTGCCGCTGATCGACGACATTGTTGCGTGGGTGGATTGCCGGATCGAGTCCGTGCAGCAAATTGGTGACCATCTGCTCGTAGTCGGCGCGGTAGAAGCGATGGGGCAGGGTACGGGGCAGGGTCAGGGTACCGCATCGCCGCTGGTGTTTCTCAAGGGCGGATATTTCGCCACCGCGGCGATTTGATGACAGGTGCTGAGAAGGGCTGGACGCTTCGCCCACAGGCGCCGTCGATCGGTACGGTGCTGGGGCCAATCGGGCAATGGGCAGACGGAGCAGCGCGCGAATTCGTGTTTGGTGCCGGGCTCAACGCGTTTCGCATGCTGGTCGTCCGCAAAGGCTCACGCGTGTTCGGCTATGTCAATCTGTGCCCGCATTATTCGCTGCCGCTGAACGTGCGCGCCGACGAGTTTCTGTCGCGCGATGGGGCACTGATCATGTGCCGCCGCCATTTGGCGATCTTCACAGTTGAGGACGGCATGTGCATCGATGGCGCCTGCATTGGCGCCGCGCTGGATTGCGTGCCGTTACAGATCGACCCGGAAGGGCAAGTGGTGATCGGATGAGCGGGGCCTATTTCATTTTCCGCGGTTACGACGTGCCGGAAACTTCGGCGGCGATCCGCACGCGCATACGGCCAGAGCACCGCGCCTATATCCGTGAGGCCCGGCACGGCGTTCGCGTGGCGGCAGGCGGCATGGTGGTAACTGATGCCGATGACCATGTGACGGGTACACTGCTGATTCTGCACGGGCCTGATCGGGCGGCGGTCATGCGCTATCTTGCTGGTGACCCGTACTGGGCGGCGGGGCTGTTTGCGCGCTATGAGCTCGATCGCTGGGCCTGGGGCCTGGGTGCGCCGGCGGAGGAAGCGCCATAGTCTGGCGCTGCCTCGCTGCCATTACCGCGTGTAAAATGGGGGGATCTGCGCATCGACGTTGACCCACACCGATTTGGGCTGGGTATATTCGCGCATCGCCTCAAACCCCATTTCGCGGCCATAACCTGATACGCCAACCCCGCCAAAGGGAGAGGCCGGATGCACGCGCTTGTAGCAATTGATCCATACCATGCCTGCGTGGATGCCGTCGGCAAAGTGATGCGCGCGTGTCAGATTTTGCGTCCATAATCCTGATCCGAGCCCGTACTCGGTCGAATTGGCGATCGCCATCGCCTCTTCATCGGTGTTGAAGGTTGTCACGGTCACAAAAGGTCCGAACACTTCTTCGCGGCTGACGCGATCGCTGGCTCTGGCGCGGACGATTGTGGGTTCGATAAAATATCCGCCTTGCAGGTCCGGTGCGCCGGGCACTTTGCCACCCGACAGGATTTCTCCGCCCTGTTCGCGCGCCATCTGCACATAGGCCAGCACGCGCTCGTGGTGCACTCGCGATGTCAAGGGACCCATCTCGGTGTCGGTGTCGAGCGGGTCACCCAGCCGGATCGAACGCGCAAGACCAATAAACCGTTCCAGAAACTGGTCGGCAATCGCCTCGTGCAGGATGAGCCGGGATCCGGCGATGCAGGCCTGCCCCTGGTTGTGGAAAATGCCAAATGCCGCGCCACCTACAGCCGCAGGAATGACAGCGTCATCAAATACGATATTCGGCCCTTTGCCGCCCAGTTCCAACTGCAACTTTTTCAGGTTGCCTGCCGATGCGCGCACGATTTCCCGGCCCACGTTGGTCGATCCGGTGAACGAGACTTTGCCGATGTCGGGATGGTCTGCAATGCGCTGGCCGGCGGTGTTGCCATAGCCGGTCACGATATTGACGACCCCGTCGGGAAATCCGACCTGTTGTATCAGTTCCGCCACGCGCAACGTGGATAGCGGGGTGATCTCCGACGGTTTCATCACCACGGTATTGCCCGCCGCCAAGGCCGGACCCAGTTTCCAACTGACGAACATCAGCGGGAAATTCCACGGTACGATCTGCCCGACGACACCGATCGGTTCGCGTTTGACGTAGTTCAGGAATCCGGCATCGACCGGAATGACCGCCCCTTCCAGCTTGTCGGCCATCCCCCCGAAATAGCGAAAGCACAGCACTGTGCGCGGTACATCAAGCCCCAGACAATCG
>Ga0302187_10001775_pt1 | contig 18110 bp, 5 predicted proteins | sample II_Bog_E1_3_FD_202120 | JGI IMG/M metagenome (GOLD analysis project Ga0302187, IMG submission 202120) | Peat permafrost microbial communities from Stordalen Mire near Abisko, Sweden - II_Bog_E1_3 | ecosystem: Environmental > Terrestrial > Soil > Wetlands > Peat | place: Sweden: Abisko, Stordalen...
GTGGTCTCATCGGATGTCTGCCGCGCACTGGTTGCAGATGACGAGAACGACCAAACCGCAACCGGAGACGCCTTTGATCTGCTCCATGAGATCGTGCGCAAGCGCCTAAGCCGCGGCAAGCTTGCAGTGGTCGATGCTACCAACGTGCAGCCTGAGTCGCGCAAGTCGTTGGTTGAACTGGCGCACGAATACCATGTTTTGCCCGTTGCCATCGTCTTCGATCTATCGGAGCGCCTCTGCCAGGATCGCAATACTCTGCGCTCGGATCGTCAGTTTGGCCCCCATGTCGTGCGCAACCAGATTCAGCAACTGCGCCGGTCACTGCGCGGGCTGGAGCGCGAGGGCTTTCGCTACGTGCACAAGCTCTCTTCGCCCGACGAGATTGAAGCCGTCACCATTGAACGCCAGCCATTATGGAACAACAAACGTGGGGAGCATGGCCCTTTCGACATTATCGGCGACGTGCATGGTTGTTTGGATGAGTTGCTGGAACTGATGGCGACGCTCGGGTATCAGGTGGAGCGCAACGAAAAGGAGTTCACAGTAACACCTCCCGATGGCCGCAAGCTGGCATTTGTCGGCGATCTGGTGGATCGTGGACCCGCAACGCCCGACGTATTGCGCTTGGTGATGACAATGGTGCGCGCCGGTCAGGCGCTCTGTGTGCCTGGTAATCATGACATCAAGTTGGTCAAGGCGCTCAGGGGCAAGAATGTGCAGATTGCGCATGGACTGGCCGCGTCGCTTGAGCAGTTGGCTGGAGAGTCCGCTGAGTTCCGTGCCGATGCTGCCAAATTCCTCGATGGGCTGGTGAGTCACTACGTTCTCGACGATGGCAAACTGGTCCTCGCTCATGCTGGCATGAAGGAGTCCATGCAAGGCCGTGGCTCGGGCAAGGTGCGGGACTTTGCGCTCTACGGCGAAACCACAGGTGAAACGGATGAGTTCGGTCTGCCGGTGCGCTATAACTGGGCTGCCGACTATCGCGGCAAGGCGCAAGTCGTTTACGGTCACACGCCTGTTCCTGAAGCAGTGTGGCTCAACAACACGGTGAATATTGATACCGGCTGCGTATACGGTGGCCGCTTGACCGCGCTCCGCTATCCGGAACGCGAGATGGTTGATGTGCCTGCAAAGGCTACCTACTACGAAGCGCGCAAACCATTTCTTCCCACGGAAGAGCTGGCTCCGCGCGCTTTGCAGCAGACAGCCGACGACGTGCTCGACATTGAAGATGTTATTGGCAAGCGCATCGTGGATACGCGCCTGATTCCGCGCATTACCATTCGCGAAGAGAATGCTATCGCCGCTCTCGAAGTGATGAGCCGTTATGCAGTCGATCCCAAGTGGCTCATCTACTTGCCGCCCACGATGTCGCCGTCTGAAACGTCGAAGCTGCCGGACTTGCTGGAGCATCCGCAAGAGGCCTTCGCCTATTACCGGCACGAGGGAGTGCCACACGTGATCTGCGAGCAGAAGCACATGGGTTCGCGTGCCGTGGTGATTGTTTGCCGCGATGAATCTGTCTCTGTGAAACGATTCGGCGTGATCGAGCCTGCGCTTGGCGTGGTCTATACGCGCACAGGGCGTCGCTTCTTTGCAGACGCTTCGCTGGAGCGCGAGTTCCTGGAACGCGTGCAGAAGGCCGCCACTCTTAGCGGACTTTGGGAAGAGTTGAAGACGGACTGGCTTTGCCTGGACTGCGAGTTGATGCCGTGGTCTGTCAAAGCGCAGGAGTTGCTGCGTGTGCAATACGCGCCGACAGGCACGGCGGGGATTCATGCACTTACAGCTGCAAAGCTGGTTCTTGATGAAGCTCGGACGCATATCGCTGGACTCGATGAACTGGCCGACCGGACCGCCGCGCGGCTGGGTTCTCTCGGGAAGTATCGCGACTCCTATCGCCGCTACTGCTGGCCGGTGGCGACCCTCAACGACTTGAAATTGGCGCCATTTCATCTACTTGCATCAGAGGGAGCGGTGCATACCGACAAGCAACACACTTGGCACATGGAGATGCTGGCCAACTTGTGCGCTGCCGATAGCGCGTTGCTGCTGGCCACACCGTTCCGTCTGGTCGATCTGAATGATCCAGCCAGCTATGAAGCAGCAACTCAATGGTGGGTGGAGATGACAGCGGCCGGCAATGAGGGCATGGTGGTCAAGCCGCTCGACTTCATCTGCAAGGGAAAGCATCGTCTGGTGCAACCCGCGGTCAAGTGCCGCGGCCCGGAGTATCTGCGCATCATCTATGGGCCGGAGTACCTGCTGCCAGAGAACCTGGAACGTCTCCGCGCCAGAGGCGTTGGCGCCAAGCGTTCCCTGGCTAGCCGGGAATTCGCCCTGGGCATCGAATCCTTGGAGCGCTTCAACCGCCGCGAGCCGTTGCGTCGCACTCATGAGTGTGTCTTTGGTGTGCTGGCCCTGGAAAGCGAACCGGTCGATCCCAGATTGTAATCCGGGAAGCCGGACACGACCGCCCCCACTCAGCCGGCTTGCTGGTCAAACTCCCGATTCCTCGCGTTGTTCCTCCGTTAGCCGTACCATTCTGTCCCTTGTCGCTCGTCCCAGTAACAACCTTTCGTCTGGCGGAGCAGAATCGGCAACAGCGGGCATCCACCAAGGTCTGACGATGAGACACGAAGGATTGCAGAAGCGCGCCAGTGGGGCTGGAGCGCGATTCCCGGCAGCGACTTCACTGCCACCCAGGACGGTTCAGGTTGGCAGCTGGAAGGTCATAGCGTGGGCCACGGCATCGGCATGTGCCAGCATGTGGCGGAGGAAATGGCAAATTCGGGAGCCGGCTTCCGCGAGATCCTCGACCATTACTAGCCGAAAACAACCTTGGTTTTGAAGCCCTGAACTGGGAACCATGATATCGCGTTCCGCCGCATCGCTGCCCACACTGTCGCGAGTGATTCGGAGTTCATAGAAACTGAATCGTCAGGCGCATCGCGCACTCGCTTGGGCGTAGAGGTGGAGAAAGTATCGGGCCCGCAACAGGCCAGCGGCGATGTTGGTGGATGGATTTGCGAGCGTAGAGGTAACAGCGGCAAGGGCTGTCAAGCCGGCTCGATGCATGTCAACTTGCGCTAGGGAAAACCATTGGCGTTGCTCGTTGATGCCACCAGATGTACCAGCCTCTGCGACAGACTCAAGGAGCTGCTCGAACTCTGTCAGAACCCGATTCAGATACCCTGAAACTGCAATCGTCTCGTCGGTCGCTGCTGGCTCCGCAAGCTCTGCGTTTTCATCGTCATTAGGTTCAGTTGCAGGACTCGGCCTTGTCGATAAAGACTGCCTGGGAGTTGCATCGAATGCGAGATTGAAAACAGGAGATTCGTTGTTCTCGGAACGCATGAATGAGACCGGTTGAACTTCCAGGCCGTCGTCTCGGATCGCAAGGTTGGCTACAACCTTCCAGCAAGACTCTGCCGGAGGCGTCAGCGCTTCAAGCGTGCGAATCGCGTCTTTGCTCCAGTCCTCGAATGGGAGGGAGAGCCTCAAGCGCTGGCCCGAGTCGTCATAGACATCCCAGGTAAGAGTCTGTGTGATGGAATCATAGGCCTTCGCATCGAAGAATGCCGGTTCGAGGAGCACCACTCTCTCAAGCGGATTTGAATCGCGAAGGCCGAGGGGTTGAAGGCGAAGAGCGTAGTCTTGTAATTCAACCCAGGAAGTAAAAAGTCTGTCTCCGAATGTAAGGCTTTGCGGCGCGGTAGGCGAGACCACCAATGCGCTGGTTTTTGCAGATCCTGAAATCCTCCCACTCGCAGTGCGACGTGCGTTGCGCAGCCTGAGGACGCTCGATGCAGCTTGCTTGGGACTTTGCGTTCCGTCCCAAGGCCCTTCGGCGAAGAATCGCTGGCGAGGGTCGAATTGCTGACCAGCGGGCCGCGCTTCGGACCACGAGAGAAACTCCTGTGTCGTGTTTGACCAGAAAAGGAGCGTCAGTCCTGCATAACCGGAGCGTGTTTTCCAGGTGTAAGCTCCGATGCCCGCGACCTCCATCTCGGGAACATCGACATATTGGAGCCGGCTGGTTCCAATCAGTGCTGAATCTGACAAATCCCCACTCCGCCGGATGGACTCAGAGAGAGCGTAGACACGAGCGAGGGACAGGAATAGTCGTGCCTCGTCCGCTTGGGCATCGCGCTTGCAGAGCGATTGCACTTCGTCGGAGAGAGCCTTGAGAGCAAGCGATATTCTGGGAAGATTTGCTCCCTGCGAGGATACTGAGAGAGTCAGAAGCCGGTCGGCGACATTGGGTGAAAGATGGCTCAAGCCAACGGTAACAGCATCCTCAATGACCGACTGAGTGGAGGCGAGTAGCTCCGCATTCGTGCGTGGCGCGCCAGTCATCTCGATGAGCGCTTGCTGCTGGTCTGGCTTCGGCATTTCAAAGCCGAGGGATTTTCGCAATGCGAGCACTGCGGCCACGGCGACCCGCTTCGCGTTGGTCTGCGGCAGAATCATTCCATCCAAACCGCCGCCAGGAACGAAGCGCGCTTCGATTGCGCTGGGCATGAGGCGAATCAGGACGGATTCGGAGTATTCGATTGTGGTAGGAAGGGAGTTCCTTTCAAAGAGTGCAATACCGGCGCGATAGTCAGCCGGGCCGGCCCAGGTCTTCAACCGTTCGAGGTGCAGGGGCGCAACTTCGTCGCGAATCGACGCGGGCGTGGTTGTAGAAGCCTGATCCTCCGGCGTGGCCTCGATGCCCTGTAGATAGAGCCCAGCAGCGAGGATGTGCTGACAAATCCCCGGAGCAGGGCACGTGCATTGAGCGCGTGCGGGGCCAGCGGAAGGGATGCTGACTTGAAATGGCGGAACAACAAGCGTCAGCGCGGATTCTGTCTCGCCAACGACCTGTACTTGAAGTCCGCCTTCGAGTTCCTTGCGTGCACGGCGCAGCAGCCCTTTGCTCGCCAATGCCTCCCAGGAGGCATCGTCGAGACCGCGAACAAGCGTGATAATCCGAGTTAGGAAATTGTCTTGGCTAGCCATTCCGCAAAGTGCTTCGGGGTGAGAGCTGCGATGTCCATGCCAGCAGCGGCAAGTCTCTCCGCCATGTGGACATCGTAACTTGGGTTGGCGTTTTCATCGAGCGCGGCGAGACCAAGTAGCTTGGCGCCTGACTCACGGAATCGCTGGGAGGATGCAATCATGCGAGAAGGTTCACCGCCTTCGCAAAAGTCACTGACGAGCACCATGATGCTGCGATGCGGGTCGTCCAACAACTGTTCGCAATAACGCATGGCCTGGCCGATGTTTGTGCCGCCGCCAAGTTGAACGCTCATTAGGATTTCGACTGGGTCCTCGACATGATCGCTCAAGTCAACGACCGCAGTGTCAAAGACGACGAGCTTCACATCGATCAATGGAAGGCCACTCAGTATCCCCGCCATGACAGCGCTGTAAATTACGGAGCCAGCCATGCTTCCGCTCTGGTCAACACAGAGGATGATGCGCCAAGGCAGGCGGCGCTGAACTCGTGAAAAGAAGAGTACGCGATCAATCAACATCTGCTTGCGACGTGTATCGAAGTTCTTGAGGTTCTTCCGGATCGTTCCTCGCCAATCCAGGTTTTGCATGATCTTCACATTGCTGTGACGAAAACGGTTTCTGCGGCCCGAGAATGCCCTGCTGACTTCGGCGGCAAGCCGCTGTTTGATCTCATCGACGACGCTGCGAATAATGCGACGGGCTTCGCCGAGGACCTCTCCCTTCAGATGGCCGCGAAAAGTGAGCAACATCTTGAGCAGGTCGAAGTTGGGCTCAAGGCGCCGCAAGATCTCGGGATCGGTAATCAACTCAGTAAGCCCATACCGATCAAGCGCATGCTTTTCAATGACCGCGACAGTCTCTTTAGGGAAGAGCTCGCGGACTTCGCTGAGCCACCGAGGAACTGTAAGCTGGCTCGGATCGAGTGAGCCCTCGCTTCGACTGCCTTCCTCCTCCTCTCTAACACCGCGGCCTTGATACTCGCGCGAGTAGAGAAAATCCAGCGCATTTTCAATGCGTAGCTGTTCGGCGCTCATGCTTGCATGAATCCGTTCTTTGGCGTACTTGCCCAGCACCAGGCGCCAGCGGGCGAGCGTGGGGTCATGACCTGGAGTCATTCTGAAGCCTCCTGAACCCAGTGGCCAAGACCGTCGATTTGGAGAGAATCGAGCACCAGCGCTGTGATACGACGATTCCTGTCGAATTCCCTCTCAGTAATCTCCAGATGGACGACCTCACCAAGGCTTTGCTCACCGTGCAACCCTGCAACAAGCGAAGCCACGCGATCGGTTTCACGAGGAGTGAGATCGGCCAGCGCGAGACGCAGACTTGGCAGCGCCTCGATGAATTCCGTCTCGTTCCAATCGCGGAGAATCGCGTCGAGGGACTGAATCAATGGGCGATTCTGCCACGCGGTTTCGCGGCAGGTTTTCATGAGTCCGCGTAGAAAGCCAACACGCCTTTGTGAATCGGAGATACCTATGAGTGAGCCTATCACTAGAGAATCAAGCTCCACTTGGCTCATTCGTCCGGCAGTATGCAACAGACCGGCCACTGCGCCGGCGATTGTGCTGTAAGGCGGATGGGATTGGTTCGGCGAAGTGAGGATGCCCGTTGCAGCATCCCAGAAAAGATCCGCATCAAGAAGACCATCTGGCGCAGCAGTGAGCAACTCACGAACGGAGGCCAGGCAATCGAGAGTTGCGGGAACCTCGTCCTCAGGACATTGAGCGAGCGCCGGCACAAGATAACATGCACGCAAGTGTGCAGCTTGAAGTAACTGCGGAACCTCAACAAGGGAGTGTGCATCAAGGGGTTCGCGAGACTGCCAGAGAAGGAGCAGTTGATTAGCTGCGCTGACAGCACCGACGAAGGATGGTTCTTCGCCGATTTTTGAAGTGATCAAGGCAAGCAGATCAGAGGTGTGACGATGGAGCCCCATGCGGCACGCGTGCAGCAGCATGGATACGGCAACTTGAGCGCTGCGGCCTTTTCCTTCTTCGTCGAGGCGCGCAATGGCTTCGCGGAGTCGATTGACGGCTGCCTCTTCTACGGTGGCGCCGTAGACGGCCGCCTCCACAAGACCGCCCTCCGTCATCGGACTCCAGGAGTACTGCCAATGTTCGTGAATTCTTTCCAGGCCTGTTCCTCGCACAAAGTCAGGGCCCGCTGCAAGAGCGGCGAATGGCACCCGCAGAAAGCTGAGCGAGTGAAGGAATCGGCTGGCGCGGCGATGTTGAGGCTTGCGATAGATCTCAAGAGTGACGCGACGTTTGAGCGAATCCTGAATATCGAGCCGTGACCGCTCAGCCTCTCTGCGAAAGCTTGCCACAATCGGCGGAACTCCGGCACCGGCAGATACGCTACCTATCTCTTTGCCCGACAGAACATGGGCTACGATGCCCATGATCACGGCTCCTTCAGCGTCCATGCCGCCTTTTACAAAGCAACTTCGAACGCCATCGAGCAAGTCCTCGCGGGTTGGGCCAGAGTGCCCACGAAACGATGCGAGCAGAGAGGCTTGCTGCAGAGCAGCAATCTCGTCGGCAACAGACAAGGCAACTTGCATGTCCCTCTCGCGCGTAAGGTTGCCAATTTCCACAAGAATCGAAATTGCGATCTCGCTATGCGGTCTCAGATTCCCAGCGCTGAGCTCTCGCCACAACTGGTTATAGTAACTGGGAGAGGGCATTCCCGCTTCATAGCCGTTCAGTGCGTCCAACTGCTCGAAGCTGTAGCGGATGAGTGCCTGTTGTACTGCGTCGGGTGATCGCTTGGCCATTGGCACGAGCTTGCCTGCATTGGCAGTGAGGAACGGAAGCGCAACAGTATGAAATCCGCCAGTAACTACGAGGATGGGGCCGTCATTTGGGTCGCGCAAGGCAATGGCCCGATTGATTCCGGCCGCCATGGCGGCCTCGCGCGCAAGTGTGCCGTCCGCTTCAAGTGACTCAAGAGCTGCATCGATGCGGGCAAAGTAACAATAGGTCACGACCTCGCGCATGAAGGTATCCGTCGAACGCGACTGAAAGTCTGCCTCAAAGAGGTGGTCCCACATTTCGTTGAAATCGCGACAGCCGCTTCGGTCTGCGAGCAACTTTAGATAGTGGCTCTGCTGCAAGCGATGTTCTCGCATGAGAGTTTCAATACGGGGCTTGATACTCTTGGACGCCGCATGGTGTTCAGCTAGCACCTGATCGGCGTAGTCAAGGTCGATAAACTCAAGTCTTGCGCCGACCTCCATTCCGCAGCGCAACGCGATCAACTCGGGAGAATACTCGCAAAAAGGGTAGTATGCGGCGAATCTTGCCGGGCCCGTGTCCAACTCGCCCTCGCGGATTTTCGAGAGCTTTCGCTCGATATCGATGAAATGCGTGTAGACAGCGATCGGGGGCTTCGTATCCCGGTCGAGAATCGTTGAAATAAGGGGGGTGAAGCTTTTAGGGCCCTCTACAAGGATTGCCGAAGGTAGGAGCTTACGGATCAGTCCAGCAAGGTGCCAGGCGCACGCCGGACTGTGATGACGCACCGGAAAGTACACGCAATTTGGAGCTTGAAGGGCATCGAGGACCTCATTCAGCCCGTGCCCATCGATGGTTGCTTCGGTTCCTAGCTTGGTGGTCATTTGCGCGCGTCCATTCACCTGTCCAGGCTCTTCCGGGCCTCCCAGTAGGACTGCCAGGCGCGACTCTTCTTCGCGCGAGCCTTTACAACGACGTCGAAGTATTGGCGGAGCTTCTTTGCGTCCTCAGGGTTGTCCTTTAGAACTGTTCCCAACAGTTGACGTGCGACGTGCGCCCCCTCCATCTCCCCATTGCCGAAGTAGTGCGCCTCGAGCCCGGCGGAAAAGCCAACCGCTACAGCTTCAGCGGTGGACATAACGGTTGAAGGGCGTTCGACGACAGTACCGTCGGCAGCGACGCCGGAGCGCAAATCCTGAAAGGTTGAGACGAGCAGCTCCATGACATCGGGCGGGCAGGAGACGGGAACATTTGCTTCTCTGAGAAGCATTTCTGCCTGTTCTGTCACTAGCTTGATTTCAAGCTTGCGGTCTGTGATGGGATTGACCGTCTCAAAGTTGAATCGGCGTTTGAGAGCGCTCGACATTTCATGCACGCCACGGTCGCGAATGTTAGCCGTTGCGAGCACGTTAAATCCCTTTTCAGCGAACAGCGCCGCGTCTCCGCCCGCGAGTTCCGGGATGTGTAGAACCTTGTCCGACAGAATGCCTATGAGACAATCCTGGATTTCAGGCTGGCAGCGGGTCACTTCTTCAAACCGCACAATCAGTCCGTGCTTCATGGCGAGGAACAGCGGCGAAGGCACAAGCGCAGCGGGTTTTGGACCCTCCGCCAACAGCATGGCATAATTCCAGCTGTACTTGATTTGATCTTCGGTCGTTCCCGCACTGCCCTGGATCGTGTGGGTGGAGACGCCGGAGATGGCCGCGGCGAGCAACTCGGATAGCATCGACTTAGCGGTTCCCGGCTCGCCCACCAGCAAAAGTCCGCGGTTGCCGAGCAGCGTTACGATACAGCGATCGATGAGTGCGTCATTTCCGTAGAACTTGCGCCGAATCACGACGTGAAGCTTTGCGCCATCAGATTCGTATTCAACCGGTTTGTCGTTTGATCCGGCAATGAAGGTTTTCACCGATTGTGGTGAGAGCTTCCAGCCTTCGGGCTTTTTGCCGGCGTCGTTGGCTTGGAGCGCGGCGAGTTCATCGTGAAAAAGGATTTCACAAGGAGGCCGCAAGGTTTGCGCCGGAGCTGCGCCCCGCAATACATCTGTAGTCATCGTTAGAACCCCGTCTGCTTTTCCCAGTCTTCTGCAAAACCCGACCCGTCAGCTGCAGCCATACGGATGTCGTTCCAACACTCGGCGAGCAGGACCACCGGCAATTCGCCAAGAGGAATCTCCTCCGGCATCCGGAAGCCTTCTCCTGATTTCTTGCGTGCAAAGTAGAGCCGTTGCAAAGCCACGGTACGATTCTCCTCTGGCAGTCCGTTCCCGGTGAACTCAATCATGGCGTCGATTCCAAGGCCGGTAAAACCCTTAAGGTATTCGAAGAACCATCCGCCATCCTGCGATGCACCGCGCGTATAGCCGAGGCGCGTGACTCGGTTGCGAAGAGAAAATGCCTTCAGAATGTGGCCGCGGAACTGGGTTATTTCTGTCTGTTGTTTCTGTTCAGCGGCCAGCGTAAACGTCTGCTTGCCAAACTGCTGAAAGAGCGGCTCGACTTTGTAGTCGGCAAAGTGCTGAATCCACGCTGCGCCATCTTCGGGTTTTAGTGTCTGCTCGTGTGCCAGTCGAACAACGGCGTCATCTTGTATCTTCACCTCATCATCCTGATGATCGGTGAGGCTTCCATCCGCCATGGGACGAAACGATGCGATTGATTTGTCGCTTTCGCAGACTGACCAAATCAGCCGCTGGCAGAAGCGCCCGACAATCGGGTGCTGGCGCAGATATGTGTCCCACTCTTCAAACCGCCATGAGCGCTGGGTACAGAGGGCTTCGTAAAGCCGGTCTTTCTGCATGGAGACAACGGACTTGAGTTCTTTGCGCGAAGCGGAAAGCGTGCCCTTGGCAGCCTTCGCCTTTTCGGCATCGTCGGATTGATTTGCATCAGGCAGCGCGGCAATCGTCTTTCCATTCTGATTGGTGAGTTCAATTGCCATTTCCGCGGAGAGTCGGGCGGTAAAAGTTCGGGAACCGTAGTCGAGTTCCATGACACCGTGTTCGTCGAGACCGCATGTGGGAATGGTGCGATCGGCGAGCTCATCGAGCGTCCAGCCTTTGCGATCTGCGAGCATTTGGCACAGGCGAATCGCTTCTTCCTGAATGCCTTTGGTGCGGAAGCGATTTGCGACGGATAGGACAACTTGAGTTGCGCTGGGGGAGTCGATCCATGCCAGCACCTGTAGCAATGCTTTGCACTGCGCGCCGCGATAGCCGAACCACTGCTTGATGTAACGATGAACGACAGGAGCTACATCGCTACCGCAGCAAGCGCCGGAAAATGCGAGGATTCCTTTGGTCGCGTTCTGCGAACCTTCCGGCTGAATTAGAAGCCGGTTGAATGCCGCCTGATAGACCTTTTGCTCATCAAAATCGGGGTAATACTGCGGGTACTGTTTTGCATTTGCGGCGGCTTGCGCGGCCTCTTGCTGCGCAAGTGTGCTCGCCTGGTCTGAAGTGTACTTCGGCTTTGTGTCCTTCGCGATCCACGCATCGAGAATGAAGCGGCCCAGCTTTTCACGATCGTCTTTGCGAAACAGTGAGCAGTACCGGCGCAGCGACGGGTTCGCCTCCGCATCCTTCAGCCTGCATCCCTGCACAAGAAACCACTCGACAATTCTGGGCGAAACGGGCTTGCGGGAATCGGCCCACCTCACCGTGGGCAACTGCGCGAACGGAAACCATTCGAGGTCTGTTGGGATTCCCTTCTTCAATCCCTTTTCAGCTTCCTGCTCCAGGAGTTTTACGTCGAGGAGCTCCTCTAGGCTTACGCCCAGCGCTTCAAGCGCTCGAATCTGCTCATCGCGTACGATCTCGCTCTTCTCCTTTCCAAGCGCGGCTTTCAACGCCGGAACGGCGAGCTCGTACTTGAGGTTTGCAAGCCATTCCGCAGCCGCGAGCCGAGCATCCAGTTGTTTGCTTCCGACGGCGGCAACAATTCTTTCTTCCTTGTTCGGGACTTTGTCGAGGCACTGTTGTGCCAGTGGCCGCTCTGTCTTGCTTGGACCCAGCGCTATTTCCCACAGCACTGGAATCAAGCGGGCAGGGAGGCGCGGAAACAGGTTGAGAATTCCAAAGGCATGCTGGCGACGATCCTTCTCGTAGTGGAAGGTCTCGTATCGATCTTGCGGAATCGGTATTAGGCCGAGTGCTTCTTCGAGAAGATGGGGACGTTCGGCAAAGTACGGCCAGACGGCGTTTGGATCCGATCGCAAGAATGGAGAACGGGCATACGAGTTCTGCGCGATCCATGACTCACCGATGAGGTTCTCATCGAGACCGATCGCCCGCATGGCGGCGGCGAGTTGACGCAAGTCGATTGGCTGCTTACGCGCCTGCTGGTAGTGCAAAAACGATTGCGACCACCCGTAGTTAATTGAATACCGTTGCCACTTCCCCGTGTCCCTGATTTTCGTTCGGCCGGATAACAGGAGGCACCAGCGCACCATGTGGATCGGTTCGAACTTCGGATGCGCAGCAAACTTCTGCAGTATCTGATAAGACGTTCCTGCCCACGCACTTGCCGGCGAGTTCCAGGCCTTATCTGGGGTAACCTGAAAATCCTGAAGCTCTCTAAAGAGTCTGTCGGCAGTTTCTTGCGTAACCGGCTCCCGGGTCTTGTTCTGCTTCTGCGCCCACTGATTGCCTGCGAACTCTGCTGCTGCCTTTCGCTCGAACTCGTCCATGCACGCGCGCAGATCCTCCAGCACCCGTTTGTCGAGTGGTGCCCTTACCGGTACGTCGGGAACCGGTTGCAGTCCGAAATCTTCCGGAACTTCCCCAGATCCGGCCTCCGAGGCAGGTTTTGGATCCGAGAGCAATTCGCGCAGTGCGTCTGCGACTCGCGATGTTTTTTCGGCCTCAAGACGCAAAGAGAGAAATGCACGGGTGTCCGCGCCACCCAGTTGCGAAAGCGCGCGCACAGAGTTATATCGCTCATCGCTGGAACCCTTGACCGCGCTTGTTTCGAGTAGAGGGCGAAACAAGTCGAAGCTGGCCTTGACGATTGGTTCCGCATTTTCGCGCACCTCTTTTGAACCGGAGACCGCGAGGGACGCAATCTCCTCCACATACGGTTCAATGGGAACATCAAGAACGCGGAGCGCCGTGAGCGTGTAAGCTCTTGCCGCGGCGTTCGTTTGATGCAAACCCTGGCGCACGATGTCAGGGAACCGGGAAACGATCGTAGAGAATCCTTCGAGAGGCCGAAAGTATCTGTAAGGAAGAGGCGTCCAGGACCGAGGCGTCCACTTGCCTTGCGCGTCCTGCACGAGCAGAGCTCCGGAAACGAGGGCCGACGGATCCCCTCCCTGCGCTGTGACCATGGCCTCTACCAAGGCGGCGGGGAATGTTTTTTCATTTTTTGGCGCTGCGTTGGCCAGAATATTCAGGAAACTCGTCATCCAGTCGCAGCGGCCGGCTAGACCGGGAACGGCGGTATATCCATAGGTATTGTTGCTTCCATAGGCCACGTCATACACGATGGCGAGGCGAACGAGCAGTTCGACATCCTGAAGGGACTTGAGAAAAGCATTGTAGCTCCGCGCGTGGTCTTCGGACCATGCGTCAGAGCGACCGAAGCGAGTATACACATAATAGTTGTTCGTCCTGTTGGTGCGAAGATCCTGCAGGGCGCGCTGGTCGTCGCCATCCACAACATATCGTGCAAGCCGGCCCGCGATGCCCGCCAGCCCGCTCTTAGTCTCTTCAATAGGTGCAAATTGCTTGGTCAGAGCGGAGATCAGTGCGGCCTGCTGTACAGCCCCAATTCCACCTTGAACCTTGTCTTTCAGCCAATCGAGCATGATCTTTCCGCCACCTCAGTCTTCGGATGAGGACTACAAGAACTGGTTTCTCATAGTGTAGCCTTCCCCATGCAACGGCCGACGCGCATGAATCTCCTATGCAAACTGCTCCTTGACTGACTATGACTCTAAGATGAATTGTCGGGCGAGTTGAGAACGGAAGACAGCTCGACCTGCTCAGTCTGTTTCGATTTGTCGATCCAGGTGCGCCTGAAGGTACTCAGTCGGCGAGAACAGATGGGCCTCTGTTCTGGTCGACCTCGTTAGCCGTAAATGTTTACTCCGGTCGGTTGTTCGGTAAATCTGACCCGACGTGAGCTGGCTCACATTGCGTCCGAGCAGGGGTTATTCCTGCTGCAGTGCTCTAAAGAACGGCTTGAAAACAATCACACGCAACTCAAACGCCCAATACCCTTTCGCATCCGTCTATCCGTCAAGAAACGATCCACACTCTGGGGATAACAGGCTCAACCGGACAGGAATTCTTCTGTGCTAGGATGGCTAACCATGATCCCGCGTGCAGCCTTACTTGTGTCGATTCTGCAATTTGCCTTGAGTTCATACGGTCAGGTCCCGGGTGGGCAAGCCCGCGAACAGACAGGAAATGTAGCAATTGAGCCGCAGGTGTTGGAGGCCGGGAGCAAAGCTACGCTTGAGAAGGAAACGATTCGGGTGGCGCTGCCGCTGAGCACAGTGCCAGGCTTAGGAGCGAAAGTTGTTGTCTGGCTCGCCTCCCCAAAGGATTTGCGAAGCGGCGAGACAGTAGCCACCTTGAGCACGAATGGCCGCGCCGTTTCGGCTACTCTTCCCTGGCCCAAGGACGCACGCGGCGTTCGCGAGGAAGACATTGGCTGGTACCGCATTGGGTATCGCGTTGAGGTGAACGGGTCGGAGCGCTCGCACGGAGTGCTTTCGGTTGGCGCGATCACTGCCAACCTGATGGAATTGCGGTTGGCCTACCCCAAGATGATCGCGCAAGCCCACCCGTTGAGTGCGCGGGTCATTGCCGTCAACCCTGTAACCGGGAAGGCCCTGCACGGTGTGAACCTCAAGGCGACGCTCTCTGACGACGAAGACAAATCGAAGAAAAAGGCCTTCACGCGTGCGGCAGCGACCGGACGCAATGGAGAAGCGATCCTGACCTTTCTGCCCCTGGGCGAGCCGGGCGACTCGCTAGACCTGACGGTCGAGGGGACGCTCACCGGAGAGGGCGGAGCGCTGGTGCGAGACTCGGTGAATGGAGACCTGGAAGTGATGGACCTGGGAAGCACGCATGTGGAGATGGACAAGCCACTGCACAAACCGGGAGAGACCGTCCATCTTCGCGCACTGGCCTTCAGAAACGGTGGCCGCACCGCAGCGGATGAACCCGTCACATTGACCGTCACAGACCCCGACAACAAGATAATTTCCAAAGCCGCGCTGAAGACAAACCGCTTCGGGATCGTGGCCTACGACTGGAAGACTACCGAACAGACTCCGACAGGCGACTACGAGGTGAAGTTCGATCTGGATAATGTGACGGGCGCAGGTGGCGATTCGACGCAGGATGTGCGCATCCAGCGCTACGAACTGCCGGAGTTCAGCGTAACGGCCACGCCCGACCGCGCCTTCTATCTTGCCGGCGAAGAACCGAAGATAGTGATCCACACTGGATACCTCTTCGGCAAGCCTGTGGCCTCTGGCAGCGTGCGGCTGGTGCGCGCCGACGATGCGGAGTGGAATCCGAAAACTGGGCGATACGACGAGCCGAAGGACAATGAGGACAAGGCACAGCTCGACGTAAATGGCGATGCCACGCTCAAGCTGAAGGTGACGGATGAGTTCGATCAGCTCAAGAGCGACACATGGGAGCGCTTCCGGGACGTGAAGTACCGGGCGATGGTGACTGACGCAACAACCGGCCGGACCGAACCGCGCAACTTCGCGATACGGCTGACCAAAGAACCTGTCCACATCTACCTCAATGCCATCGGGACTGATGAACGCGAAGGAGAGTACCTGATCTCAACCGCTTACGCCGACGGAACGCCTACGCCCTGCCGGGTAACACTGGATTGGATGGACTCGCAGTCGCGTGCAACCAGAGCGATGACGGTGAAAACGAACCGCTATGGGCTCGCCAAGGTGACACTGCACTTTCCACAAAAGGGACCCGCCGAGGACGATCACCGGCCCAATATCCGCGTTACGGCTCGCGATGCCGAGGGCAGAATCTCCCACTTCGACGACCAGCTATGGACGGGTCCTGGCGAAGGAATCTGGCTCTCACTGGATCACACGCTGATGAAATCGGGAGAGCCGATTGAAGGTTCAGTCCATGCGCAGTCCGGAACCAATCTGGATATCGACATCCTTTCAGAAAGGGCAGTAGTCGGGCACTGGCAGGTCCGAATAAGCGGGAATGAGCAGCCATTCTCCATCCCGGCGAATCCAGCCTTCCACGGACTCATAACGCTGCGCGCGTACAACCTGCGCGGCACTCGAGGAGAACAGCGCTGGTATGGAGGCGCAGGCGGTGACACGCGTTCAGTTCTCTATCCGGAAGATCGCTCGCTGAGCGCCAGCGTTAAGGGCCTGGCGGCTTCCTACGCACCAGGCGCGAAGGTCAGCGCCGAGCTGTCGCTTCGCAGCGCCGACAAAGGAGCCACTGCGGGCGTCTTTGGTTTGTCGGTCTTCGATACAGCCGTAGAACAACGCGCGGATACGGAGGCGGAAGCGAACGATCGCTGGTTTGGACGCGGATGGTGGTGGCTGGAAGGCGCGAGCGTCGGAGATGTTACGCGAGAGAGTCTCAACAAAACCGACACATCGAAGCCGATCGATGCCGATTTCGACTTGGCTGCGGAAGCGGTGCTCTTGAATTCTGTTTCGGAGCCGTTGGTGATTGAATCGAACGACGACAGCACCGTGCGCAGCGATTATCAGAAGCAGATGGAAGCCGCAGTGAAACCGCTCGGCGAAGCGATTCTGGCAGCGGGGCCTTTGAGCCTTCCGGCAACATTCGACCAGGTCAAGCAGTTCGCCGCGCAGTTCGGCTTGGACGCGAACTTGAATGCTGGTTTTCTTGTTGACCCCTGGAATGTGCCGTACAAGGTGGAGACAGGCGAAGTCTGGCACACGGATATTGTGTCGCTTCGAAGTGCGGGGCCGGACAAACAATTTGGGACTGCGGACGACTTCACGCTCACACTGGTGGAGCGGAATGTATTTGCTGTACCGGGAGCACGCCTTAATACGTTGCTCAAGAATGCTGCAGAGGTCGGAAAGCCGCTGCCCGGGACGACAGCAGCTTTGAAGGCGCTTGCCAAAGAGGGTGGCCTCGATCTCGACTCCGCGGCACAGCACACCCTTGACCACAAGGGCAAGCCATATTCCTATGCAATCGATGTTGTGCGACGGTCGTATTTCATACAGGTTCAGCGGGAGAATGCCGAAACCGTCTGGCAGAGCAACGGGATCGACTATTTTGGGGCGACTGAGGCAAAGCTGAACGCTGCGCTTGAACAGTGGGCAGCAGCGGGGCACCCGTTCCCAGAGACGGAAGCCGACGCGCAACAGGCCTTCACCGCGGCCGGAATCGACTTTGAAAGTCTCCGCGATCCTCTTGGGCGGCACTTCGCGCTCAAGTCGAAGCGCGAATTCTCCTATGCCCGCATAGACCGGGTCAAGGCTGGAAATTCGGGCAATTCAATTCAGGGCGGAACAGACAAAGTTACACTGGTCGCGCAAGAGATCCAGGTTCTTCGCACCGATGAGAAGGGCGTCTCCTATGGCGATGTGGACGAGGTAGCGCGGTTCGCGCACACTGTCTCTCAACAGAGCGGGAGCGATTTGAAGCCTGTCGCAGTGGATTCAGGACTCTTTCAGGGAAATACAGGCGCTCTCGGCGGAACAGTGATGGACATGACCAGCGCGGTGATTCCGAACGCCACTGTCCAGGTTGCCGCCGTCACCGGCGACGCGACCGAAAGCACAACAACCAAGAACGACGGATCGTATGTCGTGGCGAATCTCGCACCCGGCTTTTACAAAGTGCGGGTTGACTCCAAGGGGTTTCAAAGCTTCTCGCTCACGGACGTTCACGTTTCGTCCTCGGCACTGACCCGAGTCGATGTCATGCTGCGAATTGGAGCGGCAACTGAGACAGTGGAGGTGAGCGCTGATGCAATCTCATCACTAAGCACTCAAAGTGCCTCCATAGCCTCGATTGCTCCTGGACTTGTCGGCCCAGGAAAGAAGTCTACCGTCACCAGCTCCAACGGCAGCGCCACCATCACCGAGCAAACTATGACACCGCGCCTGCGCCATGTCTTTGCGGAGACAGCCTACTGGGCGCCCTCTTTGGAGACGAACAATGCAGGGCACACTGCGTTCAACTTCACACTGCCCGACAGCCTGACGACCTGGAAGCTGCATGCCGTCGGCTCAACTCTCGATGGCCGCCTAACGGAAGTCGATCGGGCCTTCAAGACCTTTCAGCCCTTCTTCGTTGACCTCGATGCCCCACAGGTGTTGACCGTCGGCGACGAGATCACGCTGCCAGTGAACTTGCGC
>Ga0302187_10001778_pt1 | contig 18106 bp, 16 predicted proteins | sample II_Bog_E1_3_FD_202120 | JGI IMG/M metagenome (GOLD analysis project Ga0302187, IMG submission 202120) | Peat permafrost microbial communities from Stordalen Mire near Abisko, Sweden - II_Bog_E1_3 | ecosystem: Environmental > Terrestrial > Soil > Wetlands > Peat | place: Sweden: Abisko...
GCCTGGGCTGCGATGTGGGAGTCCGCCGCGTGCTCAGCCTTCCTCGACGCGTACCGCTCGGTTTTGTCCGATTCTGCACTTCTCCCCTCGCAGCCTCATCAGGATGAACTTCTTCGTGCGCTACTGCTCGAAAAGGCGTCTTATGAGCTGTTGTACGAACTCAACAATCGGCCCGCGTGGCTGGCGCTCCCGTTACGCGGCCTGCTCGCTCTGAGCTCGCGTTGAAGGGTAACTGATGGCGACCTCTCCTATGATCGAAACGATCGACACATCGGCGACTCCTGCCGCCACTGCGGCTACCTCTGCGGAGAAGCCGGAGCTGCTCATCTGGCTCGCGGGGCAGCCGGGCGACTCATCAGCGCTGACAATCAGCGCGCTCGATGCTGCGTTCGCTGGCAAGTCGATCGTCGTGATCTCACCCGATCCCGCTCCGGTCCCCTTGCCTCCGCGCATGCGTTGGGCGACGCCGCGCTCTATCGCTTCGCAATCCGCTTGGGTGCTGACCGCAAGCGATTTTGCCGAGGCTGCGCAAGCCGCTCGCGAGTATGACGCTCCGTATGCCCTTCTGCTGGGGTCTCAGAATCACTGGGCAACTCCCGCCGCGCTGCGCGCCCTCGCTGACACTACAGGCGATCGGCCTGCCGACCTCGTCACACCTCGTCCCACCCCTTCCGAGGAACACGGCCTGGTCAACGCGGCCCTACTGTATCCGCTGACACGCGCTCTGTTCGCAGCGGAGGTCCACTATCCCTTGCCCACCGATGCGCTCGTCTCGCTGCGTCTGCTCGGGCGCCTCGAGAATGCAGCGCACCGCGCGGCCAGCTCCGCCAACGACGCCATGCTCTGGCCCGTAAGCGAGGCTGCTGTGGCAAGTTGTCACGTGCGCGAGGTCACGCTCGAAGGCTATACCCTGCCCAGCCCACCCGCAGGAGCCTTCAACGAGCTCTTCACCGCGGTCGCAGCGTCTCTCTTTGCCGATATCGAGGCGAAGGCGAGCTACTGGCAGAGGGCGCGCATCTTCACTCCCGCCACCACGACCTCATGGTCCGCGCCCACCAGCGCCACCGAAGTCTCCGCCGAGGTACAAGAGCTCGTCGAAAACTTCCGCCTCGCCTACACCAACCTGCACGATCTCTGGTCGCTCGTGCTTCCGCCTCAAACGCTGCTGGCGCTCAAGAGGCTGTCTCTCGCTTCTGCAGAGACTTTCTCGCTTGCGCCCCAGGTGTGGGCCCGCATCGTGTATGACTTCGCGCTGGCCTATCGCCTGCGCACCCTGAACCGGGGCCATCTGCTGGGGGCGCTCACGCCGCTCTACATGGCCTGGGTGGCCTCCCATACCCGCGCGGCCGAGGTCGATCCGGCCTCCGGGCTGAACATGATGACCGAGACCGCACAAGCCTTCGAGCTCGAGCGCGGCTATATCGTCGCCCGGTGGCGATGGCCTGACCGCTTCAACCCCTGATCCGCCAAAGTCGCAAACTTCCGCGTCCAGCCACGCCCGCAACGCACTGAGAGGGACCCATGGGACAGCAAATCGGCTCCGCTTTACGCCAATCGATCCACCGCGTCGTGCTCGTACTGGCCAACTTCCTGCCGGGCATCGCCGCCTTCCTGCTGGCGGTTGTCTTCTTCACGCTCATCGGCTGGGGACTCAGCGTGTTGCTCCGCCGCATCTTCGTTTCCCTGCGCTTCGACGAGCGGCTCGCCTCACGCCAGCCCAACGGCACCACCCCTTCAGTCGCCGACTGGTCGCCCTCGCATTCGCCCACGCTTCTCGCCTCGCGCTTTGTCTTCTGGGGATGCGTGCTCATCGGTGTCGCTGTGGGACTCTCAGCCTTCGACGCGTCCTACTCCGCCAATTCCACGATCTCCATCTTCCTGCTGCCCTATGTCACGCACATCACGGGGGCGGTGCTGCTGGTCCTGGCGGGCTCCATCCTGGCGCGATTCCTTGCTCGCTCCGTGCTGATCGGTGCCGTGAACGCGCAGATGCAATACGCCCGCTTCCTGTCGCTGGGGGTCAAGTGGCTCGTCCTGGTACTGGCTGGCGCCATGGCGCTCGATCACCTCCAGGTCGGCGGCCACATCGTCGAGTTGGCCTTCGGCATCCTCTTCGGAGGCATCGTCCTCACGCTCGCGCTAGCCATCGGGCTCGGCTCGCGCGACCTGGTCACACGCTCCATCGAGCGCAACATCGACCGCCCCTTCGCCCCAAAACCCACTGAATCGCAACCACCTTCAGAACCCGAGACTTCGCGCTCGAAGCTTCGTCATTTCTGAGTCCCAACGCTTGTAGGCACCGCCGTCGTACCGTGCTACATTGATGCGCACGACGGTACGTGGCCCGAACGAGGTCGAACATGGAACCATGGCTGCAGAACCTCTGCCTGGTCAACAAGGCGAGAACTGAACCCGGAGAGCCGCTCGCTATAATCCCCTCTGAGGATTCATGCAGCAGCAAGCCATCTACGACCAGCTCAGCGCCATCCTTCGCGACCTCTTCGACGACGAAACCCTCGTCGCCACGCCAACACTAACGGCCGCAGACGTCCCCGACTGGGACTCGTTCAACCACATCAACCTGATTGTGGCAGTCGAGTCCAAATTCGGCGTGAAGTTCCACACCGCCGAACTCGAGTCCATCCACAACGTCGGCCATCTCGCCGAATTGATCCAGAACAAGTTGGCCGCGCAGGGACGGTAGGGCAGGTCCACCCGTTTCGTGGCTGTACCGCTAACGCGAAGCGCCAACGGCGAAGCCGCTAACCCGCAGGGCTAACGCGAAGCGCTGCTTCACTGCCACACATGCGGCAACGCTCCCGCGGGCTTCCCTGCCTTGATCTCCGAATATTCAATCTGGACGTCCTGTGTCATGTCGTCGCGCAACCAGTTGGCATCCTCGGCCGGCAGCTTCAATACCTTCGTCGCCTGCTCAACACTCAGGCCGCGACGCACGTCGTCCTCGCAAGCCGCGCGAAGATCCCGCAGGAACCGCGCCTGGCCTTCCATCATCTCCATTCCACCGGGCTGACCATGGCCCGGGAGCACGATCTTCGGCCCCAGCGCCTCAGCCTTCGCGATCACGCGCGGCCAGTTCGAGAGATCTGCGTCCCAGAGCTTGTTGCGCGGACCATTGACCACCGCGTCTCCCGTGCATAGGATGCGCTCCTTCGGCAGCCACACATAGCCATCGCCGCGCGTGTGACCCCAACCGAGAAAGAGGAAGTCCACCTTCCGCGTGCCATCCTTCAGCACCAGGCTTCTGCCCCGAAAGGTGCGCCTCGGCCGCTCCACGTCGTCATACGGCAGCGAGCGCATGTCATCCCGCTTCGGCTTGGCTGCCATCCATCGCTCCGGCTCGTAGCGATCCATCTCCTCGCGCACCCCACGAGTGGCAAGCGTGGTGACGCCAGCATTTGTCCACAAAGCATTGCCATAGGCATGATCGCCATGATGATGCGTCATGAACGCAAACCGGATTGGCTTCCGCGAGATTGTCGGAATCTCCTTCAGCAACTCCTCCACGCGCCCCGGGTAGCTGCCATCGACCACGACAAGATAGCGTTGCATCTCGATGACGACAGTGTTCGCGTAGCCCTTGTGCGGGTCACCTTCCAGAAACCACACCCCCGGCGCCACCTGTTTTGGAGGAGCAAACTCCGCATGGACGAACCTGAGACACGGCCCCGCAAACGACGCGAGACACAACACGATCAGCAGCAAGGGCTTCCTCATCACCAACCTCCATCGCTCACTGTTTCCCTGCCATACCACCGGTTCCATCGACAGAACCATCCTCGCCGTAGCGCCGGGGTCCCGTTTCGTACTATTCTCATCGGATACTCGAATCCACGCAGTGAGCCAACTTGATGCCTGACACCCCCAGCCTTATCGGCGCCTCTCCCCTCCGCAAGGAGGGCCGCGCGAAGGTGCTGGGCGCTGCCCGCTACATCGACGATATCGAGCTTCCCGGCATGTGGCACGGCGCAACAGTGCGCAGCTCGATCGCTCGCGGCCGCATCCGCTCCATCACCTTCACCGACGCTGTCGACTGGAGCGAGTACGCGATCGTTCGCGCCCACGACATTCCGGGCGAAAACATCATCGTCCACCTCATCAAGGATCATCCCTGCCTCGCTGACGGCCTCATCAACCATGTCGAAGAGCCGATCCTCCTCATCGCGCATCCCAGCAAAGCCGCGCTGCTCAAAGCCAAGGCAGCCATCAAGATCGAGTACGATCCTCTTCCCGGTATCTTCACCATCGAGGAGAGCGAGGCCGCAGTCGAGGCCGGAGACGCCGATCGCTTCATCTGGGAACCCAACGAGGCTGCCGGCTCTGCAACCTTCGGCTCGCCCAACTGCTTTCGCCAGTACCAGCTCTACTCCGGCGAGGCGAAGGAGACCGAAGAAGGTCTCGCGCGCGCTTTTGAAGAGGCTGCCTTCATCGTCGAAGGCGAGTACTCGACCGGGGCGCAGGAACAGCTCTACATCGAGAACAACGGCGTCATCGCCGAGTGCTTCCGCGACGACCAGGGCAACATCGCCAGCGTCTGCGTGCAGGGCTCGATGCAATGCCCCTTCTACCTCGTGCACGCACTCACCCTTGTCTTCAATCTCCCTGAAGACAAGTGCCGCGTCATCCAGGTCGAGACCGGCGGCGCCTTCGGCGGTAAGGAAGACTTCCCCTCCGTCATCGGTTCGCACGCCGCCCTGCTCGCGATGAAGTGCGGCCATCCTGTAAAGATCATCTACGACCGCGCCGAGGATATGGCGGGCACCACCAAGCGCCATCCCTCGCGCACACGCCATCGCACCGCACTCTCGAAGGACGGCATCCTGCTCGGCGCGGAGATCGAAGTCGCGCTGGACGGCGGCGCGTACACCACACTCTCGCCCACCGTCCTCTCGCGCGCTACGCTGCATGCGCCCGGCCCGTATCGTTGGCCCTTCCTCCGCGTTCGCTCCAAGGCCATGGCGACCAACATCCCGCCACACGGCGCGTTTCGAGGCTTCGGCGCGCCACAGGCGCTCTTCGGCATCGAGCGCCACATGGACCGCGTCGCGAAAGCCGTCGGCCTCACGCCGGAGGAGCTTCGCCGCCGCAACTTCCTTCGCACCGGCGACGTGACCGTCACCGGCCAGAAGCTCCACGAAGCCTTCGACATGGACGCCATGCTCACCCGCGTGCTGAAGGAACATGGCTATCGTGAAAAGCTCGCGCGCTTCGCTGAAGAAAATAAGACCTCGCCCATCAAGCGCGGTGTAGGCTTCGCCGCATTCCTCCACGGCGCGGGATTTACAGGCTCAGGCGAACGCCGCCTCAACTCCGAGGTTGTTCTGGATTTTGATATCCAAAGTGCGCATGTGCTTGTGATGGTCTCTTCAACAGAGTTTGGTCAGGGCACGAATACCATCCTCAGCCAGGTTGCAGCCCACACGCTGGGCATTCCGTACGAGTGGGTCGACACCGCAAAGGTAGATACCAGCCTCGTGCCCAACTCCGGCCCGACGGTCGCCAGCCGCACCGCCATGATCGTCGGCAAGCTCGTCGAGCGCGCCTCCAACAAGATGCTGCAAAAGCTTCGCGACACGGCCGGGCTTCCAACTCCGCATACCGCCGAAGACTTCAAGCGCGCCGTAATCTATTACGGTGAAAAGGTCATGAAAGGCCCCGGCGACAACGAGTTCTCCGTGCGCTACGAACCACAGGCCCCCGTCTTCTGGGACGATGTGCTCTATCGTGGCGAGGCCTATCCCGGCTTCGCATGGGCTATCTACGTCGCTGAAGTCGCCGTCGACATGAACACCTACATGGCCACCTGCGTACGATTCGACGCCCTGCAGGAGGTCGGTCGCGTGCTGCATCCCGTACTCGCCAAAGGCCAGATCGAAGGCGGCGTCGCGCAGGGCATCGGCTACGCGCTGTATGAAAAGTGCGTCTACGATCAGGGCCATCTGCGCAACAACCAGATGACCAACTACATCATGCCCACCAGCGCCGACCTGCCTGAGATCCACGTACACTTCGAAGAAGTTCCCAGCGTGCACGGCCCCGGTGGCGCGAAGGGCATCGGTGAACTGCCCATGGACGGCCCCGGTCCCGCAATCCTCAACGCCATCGAGAACGCCACGGGCGTTAGCTTCCACTCGATCCCGTTGCTGCCCGAAGACATCTTCGAGCGCTTCACCTCGCTCGGCCACCCCCACGGCGGCAGTGAAGACTTCAACACCTCCGTCGACCGCGACACCGAGGTCGAAGCTCCTGAGGTCACCGCCTAAATGAGCACCATGCAACTCACCATCAACGGCAAGCGACATGCACTCGACGTCCCGCCCATGAAGCGGCTGCTCGACGTGTTGCGCGAAGATGCTCACCTCACCGGCACCAAGGAAGGCTGCGGCGAAGGCGAGTGTGGCGCCTGCGCCGTGCTGCTCAATGGCGAGCTCGTCAATAGCTGCCTCGTGCCCGCACTACAGGCCAATGGTGCAACCCTCTGCACCATCGAAGGCGTCGCCCACGAGCAACACCTGCACCCCATCCAGCAATGCTTCCTCGAAAACGGCGGCGCACAGTGCGGCATCTGCACCCCGGGCATGGTCCTCGCCACGCATCATCTGCTCGACAAGTACCCGAACCCGACGATGGAACAGATTAAGGAAGGCCTCGCCGGAAATCTCTGCCGCTGCACGGGCTACATGAGGATCTTCGAATCGGTGCAAGAAGCCGCACAAGCGCTCTCCCTGAACCCTGACCCCTAATCCCTGGCCCCTGTCCCTTATGCGCTCCGACGTTACCCAGTACGAACTCACTGCACCAGCCACGCTCGCTGCTGTTCTCGCGCAGCTTGCGGCCGAGCCTGGCAAACACACGCCCATCGCCGGCGGCACCGAACTGATGGTCGCGCTAGGCGTTGGCCGCCTCGGCGCAAAGTCGCTGCTTTCCATCAACCATCTCCGCGAGCTGCGCTTCATCCGCGTCGACGACGATGCCATCCACATCGGCGCAGGCACGACCTTCTCCGACATCCGCCGCAACGCCGACATCGCACGCGATCTTCCTCTGCTGGTGCAGTCCGCTTCGTGGACGGGCTCCGTTGCGAACCAGAACCGCGGCACGCTCGGCGGCAACATCTGCAACGCTTCCCCCGCAGCCGACACGCCTCCCGCGCTGCTCGCCTATGGCGCGACCGTCACGCTCATCAGCGCCACAGGCATGCGCACGATGCCTTATACGGAGTTTCATCTCGGCTACAAGCGCACAGCGCTACGTCCCGACGAGCTGCTCCACACCATCACCGTGCCCCGCGTCTTTGCCGGATGGAAGCAACACATCCGCAAGGTAGGCACACGCAACGCACAGGCTATCTCCAAGACCGCACTGGCCTGCGTCGCCAAGCTCCACGGCGAAACGATCACCGAGCTTCGCATCGGTGCAGCGTCCCTCGCCGACAGGCCCATCCGCTGCTACGCCACAGAGGCCGCGCTGACCGGAGCTTCGCTCGCGGCATCCGATCTCGAGTCCACCGTGCGAGCAGGCCGCGCAGCACTCGCGCAAGAAGCAAAACCCATCGACGACATTCGCTCGACGGGACGCTATCGCTCCATCGTGGCCGCAAACCTGCTCGAAGAGTTCCTGCGCTCGCTGGCTGGCTAGCCGCAGGCAGAACCACGCGAAGCCACAAAGGCCTTCGCCCGCTCGAGATCAGCCTCGGTGTCCACGTCCAGCGCAAGATCCTCACAAGGAAAGCTGCGGACACCACGCAACAGCTCGCGCGCTCCCTTGTCACCTTCGAGCTTCAGCAACGCGTCGAAGCTCGCTCGCGGAAAGTATGCCGGCACGCCAACCCGTCCCGCATAAAGCGATCCAGTGGTCTGCTCCGTGACATGGCACAGCGCGCGCAGATGGTCCGCCGTCAGTGCTACTTGGTCGCAAGTCATCAGCACCAGTCCATCGAGATCATGAGGCATAGCAGCCCGCACACCCACATGAATCGATGTCGCCAGGCCGTCGAAGCTTCGGCGATTGAAGAGCGGAATCGCACCCAGCGACTGCAGCCGTGGAATCAGCTCCCCATCAAGAATCACGGCGATCACGGGTGCAAGACCAGCCTCACTCGCAACACGGACCGTGCGTTCCACCAACGTCTCGCCGCCAAGCATCTCAAGCTGCTTCGGACGTCCCAACCGTGTGGAAAGCCCCGCCGCCAACACCACGCCACCAATCCGAGGCCGACTCATAACGCGCACTGCGTATGCGCGTACCGAGTCGGCGGCCCATTGGCGATCTGCTCTTCCACCAGCTCCGCGGTCATGCGCCGCGACTTGCCCAGCTTGCCCTGCACACATGCCTGAACCTCAGCGATCACGGCCAGCGCAACGGCCTCCGCACCATCACCACCCAGGTCAAGCCCTACCGGCGCGAAGAGTCCGGCACAAGCTCGCTCCAGCGCCCAACCCAACGCAGACGCAGCCTCCTTGACCAGCAGCGCACTGCGATGCCGCGCCCCCAACAGGCCAAGATACCGTGGCTGCATCAGCAGTGCATGCCCAAGCCATTCGCGATCCTGCTCATAGCTGTGCGTCATGATGACGACCGCATCCTCAGCCTCAATCGCAATGCCTTCGAGTGCCGTCGCAACCTTCTCCGCGTGCGGAAAGCGCTCGCGTCGCGCCCACTGCGCCCTGCCGTCGATGACCACCGTGCGCCAGCCCAGCATCTCGGCCATCCCCATCAGAGGCTTCGCGTCGTCTCCTGCACCAAACACGATCAGCCGCTGCGGCGGCAGCAATGTCTCATCAAAGAGCGGCCTGGCTGCATCGACGATGCGGTCCTCGCTGCGAAAGAGTGTCACTCCATCCGCATCGAGAACACATCGCGAAAACGCCGCGCCACGCTCCGGAAGCTGTGTAATCACGCGTCGCCTCTCGCCCTGCAACGTGGCAGCAAGCGCCTGCATGCAAGCCTCAAACTCCGGGGTGCCCGCAGGTTCCAGCAGCACCTCCACTGTCCCGCCGCAGCCAAGACCATAAGGAATGTCAGCCGTATCGTCGAAGAGCGTGGAGTAACGCTCGATGCGTGCGCCCTCGCGCACCATCCACTGCGCCTTGCGAATGACCTCGGCCTCCAGGCAGCCGCCAGAGATCGCTCCCGCATAATCGCCGTTCGCCGCGATGAGCAGCCGTGCCCCGGCGCGTCGATAGCTTGAGCCTTCGACATGCACCAGCGTGGCCAGCGCCACCGCGCCGCCGCGCTTCCATAACTCGACGATGTCACGACGTTCGCGCACCCAGGCCCCTTAAGCGCAGACAGGCAAGCGCTCCGCACCTGCACTCAAATCTACGCCTTCTCGCTGAAGGTATGGATGCCGCACTCCAGCTTCGCGCCGCCCCAGCGGCCACTGCGAGGATCAGCGCCAGCCTCAGGGATCTTCGTGCAGGGCTCGCAACCGATAGAGGTGTACCCACGGTCGTACAACACCAGCCGAGGGATGTTGTGCGCAGTCGCATAGGCGTCAACCTGCGCCCAGGTCCAGTCCGCCAGCACGCTCACCTTCTTCATCATCTTGCCGGTGGGCAGCTTGTGGTCTTCGACCTTCTTCAGGTTCGCGCGCGTGGGTGACTGCTCCCGACGCAGCCCCGTGAACCACCACGAGAATGGCTCCAGCGAGCGCATCAGCGGCTCGACCTTGCGGATCGCACAGCACTGTCCCGGGTCGATGATATGCAGCAAACCAAACTGAGCTTCATGCTCGCCAAGCGTCGTCTGCGGCAGAGCATTGACGAGGTTCAGGTTCCACTCGCTCACGATGCGATCGCGATACTCGATGAGATCCACAAAGTGATAGCCCGTCTCAAGGAAGATCACCGGCACATCCGGAAGGCGCTGCTTCAGCAGATGCAGCACCACCATGTCTTCGGTCTGAAAGCTCGACGTGAAGCAAACATCCTTGCCTCGCGAGGCCTCAACCACTGCATCAACGAGGGCCTCCGCTGTGAGTGTTTCCGCCTGCTCCGTAAGTTGGGTGATCGTCTCAATCATCTCGTTCTCCTATGGCCCAACAGCTCTACTCGGCCGCTTCGATCCAGTTCGTTGCGGTGTTCTCCTCGGTGAAGAACGCTTCGCCCGCTACGTTGCGCAGGGCCACAAGCGTCACCTCATCCAAGTCCCTGCGTGCGGAGATGCCGATGACTCCCGCGAGCTCCAGCGCACGTGCCACCGACGGTAGCGATGCGGTTGCGATCTTCGCATCGTCAACGATGACAGCATTGCGGCCGATGGCCACCAGCGATTCACGCAACGTCACCGCGCGTGCGGCCGCATCCTCCCCGTTCAGCAATACGAAGGCAAAGCGCCGCAGCTTCACTCCAGGCTCAGACGAAGATGTCTCCTCGGCGGCAGCCACAATCATCGCAGCGCCCACCGTCGCGTTCGTGACAGGATCGATGAGGATGAACGACCCCATCGCGCGGCTCTCCGCATAGGGGTCGAAGAACAGCGGAAGGCTCGTCTCGAGCTCCACCTCGGCAATGTCATTCAGCTGTAGCCTCGTCGCCGCGAGGCGCTCACCCGTGTTCACATCGATACGATGCCGGATAGCACGCACGCTCGCGCGAACGGTGCGCGTCGTGTGCTTCAGCAGATAGTTCGTGCCAATCTCCAGCGGTTGCTCGAGCATCCAGACCAGCATCGCGCGCAGATGATTCGTGACCAGCGGCGCAGTCTCCGCCTCGGCCACCAGCATCTCTCCGCGTGAAAGATCGATCTCATCTTCGAGCTCAACCGTCACGGACCTCGGCGACGCAGCGCGCTTCAGCTCTCCGTCATAGGTCACGATGGCTTTCACCGTCGTCACACGGCCCGAAGGCAGAGCTCGAACACGCAGCCCGGTGCGGAGCTCACCCCGCTCAATGCGTCCTGCGAAGCCACGAAAGTTGGCATTGGGCCGCACCACCAGCTGCACCGGAAAACGCAACGGCTGCTGCGACTCATCGCGCACCTGCAACGGCACCGTCTCGAGATATTCAAGCAACGTCGGCCCCGTGTACCAGGGCATATTCTTCGAGCGATCCACGACGTTATCGCCCGCCAGCGCGCTCACCGGCACAAGCTCCACGCTCTCCAGCTGCAACTCTGCCGCAAGCTTCGTGAACTCCGCAGCGATCCGGTCGAAGACCTCCGCCGAGTAACCGACGAGGTCCATCTTGTTCACCGCAGCGACCACGTGCGGTATGCGCAGCAGCGATGCAATGTTCGTATGGCGCCGCGACTGCGGCAGCAATCCGCCAGCCTTCACGAAGGCCGCGGCATCGATCAACACAATCGCCACATCAGCGGTCGACGCCCCCGTCGCCATGTTGCGCGTGTACTGCTCGTGGCCGGGCGTGTCCGCGATGATGAACTTGCGCTTCGACGTCGAGAAGTACCGATACGCCACATCGATCGTGATGCCCTGCTCGCGCTCGGCGCGCAGGCCATCGGTCAGCAGCGAGAGATCCACCTGCCCGTTGCCCGCGCGGTTGACGCGGCTCGCACGCACCGCCGCAAGCTGGTCCTCGTACACCGAGCGCGTGTCATGCAGCAGCCGACCGATCAGCGTGGACTTGCCGTCATCGACCGAGCCCGCAGTAGTAAATCGCAACAGCTCCTGGTCGAGGTGGGCGTCGAGGAAGGCGCTGAAGGCGGCTTCGCGTGGATCGGTAGTCAGTGTCGGCATGGCAGATGATCCTTCAGGATGGCTCGGTAATTCAGGCATGATGCACGCCTCTTGCGGTACGAAACATTGCGCCCAGGATGACAAGGTTCAGCAGGCCCACCTAGAAGTAGCCTTCGCGCTTCTTCATCTCCATCGAACCCTCTTCATCGTGGTCGATGGCTCTGTTCTCGCGCTCGCTACGACGGAAGGTAATGAGCTCGGAGATGATCGCCGGCAGCGTATCGGCATCGCTCTCGATGGCTCCCGTGCAGGGAGCGCAGCCCAGCGAGCGCATGCGTACCTTGCGCTTCTCCACCTTCTCGTGCGGCAGCAGACGCGTCGTCTCATCGACCAGCGTCAGCGTATTGCCACGCACCACCACATCGCGCTCCTGCGCGAAATACAGCGGCACAATCGGAATCTGTTCGGCATAGAGATACAACCAGATGTCGAGCTCGGTCCAGTTGCTCAACGGGAAGACGCGGATACTCTCGCCCTTGCGCAGGCGCGAGTTATAAAGCTGCCACAGCTCGGGACGCTGGTTCTTGGGATCCCATTGGCCTGCACTATCGCGGAAGCTATAGACCCGCTCCTTGGCACGCGACTTCTCCTCGTCGCGACGAGCACCGCCAAAGGCCGCGTCGAAGCCGCCCTCTTCCAACCCATCGAGCAGGCTGCGTGTCTTCAGCGCGCCGCAGCAGTTCTGCGTACCCAGCTTCCAGGGGCTCGCTCCGTCTGCGATGGCCTGCTCATTGCGGTGCACGATCAGCTCCGCCCCGATCTCCTTCGTGTACCGGTCGCGAAACGCGATCATCTCCGGGAACTTGTAGCTCGTATCCACGTGCAGGAGCGGAAACGGAATCTTGCCCGGAAAGAACGCCTTCTGTGCCAGGCGCAGCATCACGCTGGAGTCCTTGCCGATCGAGTACAGCATGACCGGCCGCGCGAACTCCGCGACAGCCTCGCGGAGGATGTAGATGCTCTCCGCCTCGAGCGCCTGCAGGTGGTTCATACGCTCGCTACGGAGCTGTTCGACGTCGATGGGGGCATCAGTGAGGGTAGACAGAACGGGCCTCCGGTGAGGGCTTCGGCCAGAAAGATCGGGTCCGGCAGCTGAAGATCAGATTATGAAGTGCGGGAAAAGACGCTGAGCTGGCGAAATCTGACACTCAGGCGGCTCCGGAAGGGCGAACTAAAGCTCGCAACAACAGCCGGAAAGACAAAAAGCCCCCGAGGCACAACAGCGCACGCCGAGTGTCGAAAGCTCGTTCATTCTCTCGATTGTACGTTTCCCGTCGCGACGGGGCAAACCCCCGTCCCGAAGCAGCATCCCACAGGTACCTTCCGAGGAGCCGCAACTCCACATTCCACGCCCAATACAGCTCCATCCGCGCTAACTTGGAATCGAGACTCTACCTAGCGTCCACTGGGGGACCTACGCCCGATGCTGCATCGCACAATCCTTACCACTCTTGCCTTTGGCCTTGCTTTGGCCCCCGCGGCCCTGCATGGGCAGGCGAACAAGTCGGCGTCTGAATACCCCGACACGCACTTCGAGATCTACGGCGGCTATGGCTATCTGCGCCCGTTCTCCAGCGCTGTGAACCAGATCTCCTACACCCCGACCTCGAACCTCAACGCCACCGCCAGCGTTACCGGCTACTTCAATCACTGGCTCGGCGTGCAGGTCCAGGGCGTGTACTTCTCGGGCTCGCTGGAGCACTACTCCTTCATGCCCAAGTGCTACGGTTGGCAGTGCGATAACCACTTCGCCTCCGCTGAGGCCGGGCCCGTGGTGCGCTGGCAGCTTGGCCCCGTGGTGCCGTTCGTCCATCTCCTCGCAGGTGGCGTCCGCGCTGGCGGTCCCGCAGCCCAGCCCATCACGTGGGGCACCGGCGTCACAGGTGGCGGCGGGGTCGACCTCGTACTTCCCTTCTGGAACAAGCATCTCGCGGTCCGGGCCATCCAGGCCGACATGGACTACTCCCACACCCACTTTCCCCATCCTGCGGTCTACAACCAGACGCTCGGCGGCGTCGGCGACCTGAAGGCCATGCACCTCTCCGGTGGTCTGGTCTACCGCTTTGGCGCACCTGAGGTTACGCAGTCCGTCATGCTCGGCTGCACGGCCGATCCCGTCAGCATTCACCCTGGCGACCCCGTCACCGTCACCGGCAGCACCCTCTACCTGAACCCCAAGCGCAAGGCCGACTACACCTGGACGGCCAACGGCGGACAGATCACCTCCAAGGGTGAGACCGCCACCATTGACACCACGGGCGTCGCGCCCGGACAGTACACCGTCAGCGGTCACGTTAGCCAGGGCCCCAAGGCCAGCCAGCAGGCCTCCTGCGTCGCTCCGTTTACCGTCAAGGCCTTTGAGCCGCCAACCGTCACCTGCTCGGCCAACCCAAGCACCGTCACCGCCGGCACCAGCGTCCAGATCAGCACCGTCGGCACCAGCCCCCAGAACCGCCCGCTGACCTACTCCTACACCACCACCGCCGGGCAGATCACCAGCAACGGCACCACCGCCACGCTGTCCACCGCAGGCCTCGGCGCAACCGTCATCACCATCGGCTGCAGCGCCGTTGACGATCTCGGCCAGTCCGCCTCGGCGACTACCAGCGCTACCGTCAATGCCCTGCCGGTACCGGTGATTCCGCAGACCCAGAACCTCTGCAGCATCGCCTTCAGCCGCGACAAGCGCCGCCCCGTCCGCGTGGACAACGAAGCCAAGGGGTGCCTCGACGACGTGGCGCTCTCCATGCAGCAACACACCGACGCCAAGCTGGTGATGATCGGCAACACCTCCGCTGAGGAACACGGCGAAGCCGCTGCCGAGCGCGCCTTGAACGCCCGCCAGTACCTGGTGCACGAGAAGGGCATCGATCCCGCCCGCATCGAGCTCCGCGTCGGCGATACCTCCGGCCGCAGCGTCAATGATGTTCTGGTACCCGCCGGCGCCACCTTCAACGACGCCAACACCCAGGTCTTCGACGAAGCAACCATCAAGCGGCACGGCCAGGCCTATGGCACCGCCTCCACACCCACCGTCCACAAACGCAAGCCTGCGGCCACGACGCCATCCACAAAGGCTGGCATCCCACCCCAGCAGTAACGCCACGCTTCAACAACAATCCAGCAAGAGAACAGGGCGCGATCACGATGATCGCGCCCTGTTCTCTTATCTGATTCGTACCGCCATCGACAACCAGTCAGCCCCCGGCCCCGCCGCGCCAACCGAAGTTCTGGTAGACTGAACCAGTCGGTCAGCAGGGCACGGCATGAGCTTTTCCCCGCCGGTGCGTCTGCACTTGTTCACCGATGTTCAAACACCAGGGATCGGGGCGTAGCGCAGCCTGGTAGCGCACCTGCTTCGGGAGCAGGGGGTCGTTGGTTCGAATCCAATCGCCCCGACCATTTTTCATTTTGAGCACTTTTGAAGATAAGATCGAAGGGCTTTGTGTATTCGGCTCTTAGACTTACGGCATCGATTTTGCAGTTCGAAAGTACCATTCTCAGCAATTTGGCCTGTTCGGCTACAGACTGGCTTTTGTAGAGGAAATGGGCCTTATTCGCGAGTTCTAAACACCGCGTGGCGCTCAAGCGCCGTTCCGTCACAGTCGAGTCTTGCATTGCTTTGAGCTGCAACAGCAGCTCGGTTTCCTGCTCGCGCCATTCGGCCATCTTGCGCAGCCAGAAGTCCTCGGGGATGGTTCCGTTCAGCTTGTCCTCGTACGAACGATCCATGAGCCCGCGCACCGTTGCGAGGCGTTGTTCGATTCGTATCCGTTTCATATTCGCTTCGGCCAAGATTCGATGCTCTTCAGCCTCAAGAGCCCCGCTGATCTGAGCAAGAACGTCGTCAGGTATTCGAATCGATTCGAATACCTCTCCCAGGCGATTGGAGATTTGATCCTCGGTGAACCTTGGCAGGGCGCACTTGCCGCGATACCCGGTACAGCGGTAGTACGTATATTTGCCTTTCTTGACGTCGGCTGTGATCTGGCAGCCATCGTGTGCGCACCTCATCAGACCTCGAAACGCAACGTCATGCTTCGAATAGCGTGGACGATTGTGTGTAGCAAGAGCTTGTTGTGCCCGCGTAAAGAGATCGTTTGAAATAAACGTATCGTGCTTGCCTGGAAACGTTCGACCGCCCCACTGAAAGAACCCAACGTAAAAACGATTCTTGAGGATGAGGTGAACGTTTCCTTTCGACATCGTCTTGCCGAATTCGTTCTTGATCGCGAGTTGAACCGACTGGAGCGATTGACCGCCCTTTGCATACAGCTCAAACATTCGGAGCGCTATAGGAGCGTCCTCCATGTCCGGGACAACGTTTCGCTAAACCTTGTTGTTGCGATAGCCGAAGGGTGCGTGACCGGGAAAGACGCCCTGCTCGCACTTCTCGCGCATCCCCTTCTTTACTCCTCGCGCAGGTTGTCGATGTAGCTCTTCGCCATCACAAGATGAATGCCGTGAATCAGCTTGTCTTGTGACTTTGAATCCCTGCTGAGCACCGTTCCGTCTTTGACGAGGTGGACCTCAACGTCAAGCTTCTCGATGGTGACCGCATCGCTGAAATCGCGGTAGAGGCGGTCGGTCTTTTCGACCAGGACGACCCGGCATGGCTGGTTCCGCTTCAGCCAAGCCCCCATCTCGGAGAAGGCCTCGCGGCCCGTCGTCTTGGCTGTCTCAACGTCCTGGAACGTTGCAGCAATCGTGTAGCCCCCACGTGCGGCATAGTCGCGCAAGGTCCGCGACTGTGCCTCCAGTGAGAAACCTTCTTGCTGCTGTTCACGGCTCGATACGCGGGTATACAGAACGGCTTGCGGCATGGTGTTTGCCTCCAGCGATGGTGTCTGAGAATATCAAAGCGCGACTACGCGCCCCATCTGCGCATCCAGTGACGCGCGGAAACGATCTCGAATCGAATCAGAATCGATTCCGGGCGACTCCGTCCCGAGGAAACGGGCGTACTTCTTCAGCGCCCATGCGGTATTGCCGTTGCTGTGCTCGCGGAGGAAGTTTTTCACCCCAGACATCCCATCGCGCTTGGCAATGACCTGGAGATAGCAGCCCGTGCAGAACGTTTCAAAGGTATCGCCTGGGTCGCGCTCCGATGGCATCGGCTGATTGAGCACTCGTAATGGTGCGAAGGGATCAAAGGCGAAACGTTCATCGCATACGTTTCCAAACGTTCGAAGAGCATCGGGTATCCGACCGCCAAGCTGTCGCTCCACACGCGTCAGTTGCCACTCGGGATACGTAAAGCCCATAACGTTTTCGAACGTTCGAGGTTCGGTGTCTTTCGGCAATTTACGGACCGCGTTCTGAAACTGGTGAAGGTATTCGGCACGCTTGTCATAGATACGGAAGAGATTCGGACGCTTGCCAAAGTACAGCGTTTGGATTCCCCTGTTCCCCATCTCGCAGTATTGGCGGTCGCCTGTAATCGCAGAACGAAATCGTTTCCGGCTGACCTGCACCGCTTCGCGAAACCAATTCAGCGGAACACCTGGAATGTCCACGGCGAAATCGATTCGTTGGATCTCAAGCTCAAAAGGATCAACCTCGAACACCCGCACAACCTCTCGCATGATGTCCGTCCGCGTCATCATGCCAACGTCAATCAGTTCCAGCTTGTGATTGCCGACCTTGTCCATCCGGCAATAGAGGTTCAGACGGAGGTTGTGGCCGTACTCGCGGAGGTCACCCGCATACTCATACAACTTGGCCGCGCGGATCGGCCTGCGCTCCATCTCCTGCAAGGTCCGATACAAGCGCTGGAAGCTCGGGGTGAACGGTGCATTTCGCGGGACGCGGAGATCGAGCTTATCGATCATTCCCGGCACCCGGCGCGTATGGGGTACTACTTGTGCAGGCTATTAGACGGAGCCTGCACGGAGAGACGATCACCGTCATCGCCCCTCCCTCAACCTACCTGGAACGTCGGAATTGACGTCGGCTGAGAGTCCACAAGCCCCCATCAACTGCGTTAGCGCGTCTCTGAGAGGCTGCTGGAGTTCCGAGGCACCTGACCCACACCTCAGGTCCATCCGGCCCTGTAAACACGACATACAGAACGGCACCGAAACCGCGCATCGCTGGAGGCGAGGCGCACGCCCAACAGTGGACAGGATTGCGCAGATGGAGACCTCTGCCTGGAGTCCGCACACACTACAGAGCTTCGGAGCAGTCACCGACGCTCCTTTCCCACCGATCGAGCAGGCGGAAGAACTCGCAGAGTTGGCGGATGGAGGCGTCGTCAAGCAGTCGTGCCGGTGCAAGCGTCGGGGGGGGGGGGGGGCCCCCCCCCCCCCCCCCCCCCCCCGCGCCCGCCCCCCCCCCCCCCCCCGCCGCCCGGGGGGGGGGGGGAGGGGGGGCCCCGCCCCCCCCCCCCCC
>Ga0302187_10001796_pt1 | contig 18018 bp, 20 predicted proteins | sample II_Bog_E1_3_FD_202120 | JGI IMG/M metagenome (GOLD analysis project Ga0302187, IMG submission 202120) | Peat permafrost microbial communities from Stordalen Mire near Abisko, Sweden - II_Bog_E1_3 | ecosystem: Environmental > Terrestrial > Soil > Wetlands > Peat | place: Sweden: Abisko...
CGCAACGATGACTTCAACTCCGCGTTCGCGCAAGCCGTTCACTAATTCCTGTGGAGCGCGGCTGTCGGTGACAATCGTGTCCACCATGTCGAGCCCGCACAGCGGCGAAACGGATTGCCGGCCGAATTTTGTGTGGTCGAGGCACAGGATGATTTTCTGCGCGGCCTTCAACATCGCGCGCTGGATATCAATCAGCAGTGTGTGCGAGTTCGTGACGCCTTCGAGCGTGATGCCGCCCGCGCTCATGATCGCCACGTCGGCGCGCATTTTGGAAAACGCCTCGACCGTCATCGGTCCGACCAGCACACCGAGCCGCGGATAAATCACGCCGCCCGCCAGAATCACTTCCACCTTGTTAGCCGATGCAAACAGGTTCGCCACCGGCAGCGAGTTCGTCACGATCTGAGGCGCTTTTTCCTCGAGATGCCGCGCGACGTGATAGACCGTCGTGCCGGCGTCGAGAATCACGCTTTGGTTCGAGCCGATCAAATTCGCACACGCTTTGCCGATCAATTCTTTTTCCGAAAGCTGGTGCGAGTCGCGCGCAGAAAACGCAAATTCATCCGTCTTCGGCGTCACAATGCGTGCCCCGCCATGCGTCCGGCGCAATTCGCCCGCCGCTTCCAAGACCGACAAATCACGGCGCACGGTCGAAACTGACGCTTCGACGTGCTGGGAGAGTTCTTCCAGCGACGCGAATTCCACGCGCTGAAGATAGGCTTCAATGCGATGTTTGCGCTCTTCTGCGGTCATGTTTGCACGACTTTGGAAGATATTGGAATTATTTGCAAGTTAAATGTTGACTAAAATCTAAAAACTGGCAAAGTCATTCAAATCTTATGGCTGTAGCTGCACCAGCACCACACCGAGCCGTCGTCGAACATATGGTTCGTCAGGCGGTTTACGCCAAGCTTGGCAAACCTTTGCCGCGTATCGCCAGTGGACAAAGTCCGCTCGTCGTCAATGTCAGTGCCCGCCACTGCCATCTCACTCCGGAGGCGGTCGAAACTCTTTTCGGCAAGGGCGCGAAGCTCTCCGTTCACAAGTGGCTTTACATGGATGGCCAATTCGCGGCGAAGGAAACCGTCACGCTCATTGGACCGCGCAGCCGCGTGATTTCCAATCTGCGGATTCTCGGCCCGTGCCGGAATCTGAATCAAATCGAACTCGCCTACACCGACGCCGTCGCGCTCGGTTTTGAAATTCCGCTGCGCAGTTCCGGCGACATCAAGGACACGCCCGGTTGCATGTTGATGGGGCCGGCGGGATTTTTTGAAATGCCGCAAGGCGTCATCCGCGCCAAGCGCCATGTTCACATGCACCCGAACGACGCGGAATTTTACGGTGTCAAAGCCGGCGACCATATGAAGTTGAAAATCGGCGGCCCGTGCGCGATCACGCTGGATCAACTGCTCGTGCGTGTGGATCCGAGTTTCAAACTAGAAGTGCATATTGACACTGACGAAGGCAATGCGTGCAACCTCGAACCACACACGCCGGTGGAGCTTTTGAAATGAATGCGAACAAAAACGTTTTTACCGCGAACCACGCGAAATACGCGAAAGAAATTTTTTGTTCGCATGTTTTGCGCATTTCGCGGTTTGAATATCCGTGTTTATCTGGGTTAATCCGTGGTTAAAAATTTCTCGCAACTCTCAACCATCAACCAAAATAAATTATGAACGAAGCAATAGGAATGATTGAAACCAAGGGCTACGTCGGCAGCGTGGAAGCCAGCGACGCCATGGTCAAAGCGGCCAACGTCACGTTGGTTAAAACGATCGCCATCGGCGGCGGCCTCATCACCGTCATCGCTCAGGGCGACATCGGCAGCGTCAAAGCCGCCGTGGACGCCGGCGCCAAAGCCGCCGCCAAGGTCGGCGAACTTGTCGGCTCGCACATCATTGCGCGCCCGCACGAAGAACTGCTCGCCGCGTTCCTCGGCAACGGCGTCGCCAAGAAATAATTCAACCAACCAAAATTTTAACTCTTAACGATTATGTCAAAACAAGCTGTTGGAATGATTGAATGCAAAGGCTTCTGCGCCGCCGTGGAATCCGCCGATGCCGCGCTCAAGTCCGCGAACGTCCACATCACCGGCTGGGAAAAAGTCGGCAGTGGCTATGTCACCGTATTTTTCAGGGGCGATGTCGCCGCCGTGAAAGCCGCGACCGATGCCGGCGCTGCGGCTGCCGCGCAAGTTGGCGCCGTCGTCAGCGTTCAAGTCATCCCGCGTCCGCATGATGGATTGAGCGGCCTCGGCAAGTGGCTCGAATAATCCTTTATTTGCGCGGTGAAAATTCTCGTCGCCAATATTGGTAGCACGTCGCTCAAGTGGCGGTTGTTTGATTTCTCAAACAACGCCGAGCGCCTTTTGCACAAAGGCGGCTTTGAGCGCGTCACCGATTATTCGAAGGCGATTGAGGACTGCCTTGCCGAATTGAAAAAGGCCAACGCCATCGCCAGCGAAAGCGAATTGAGCGCCGTCGGTTTCAAAACCGTCATCGCCAAAAACGTCACCGGCTGTGTGCGCCTCGACGAGCGCGTGCTTCAGGCGATGACCGACTACAACGGCCTCGCGCCCGCGCACAATCCGCCTTACATCACCGGCATCAAACTGTTCGCCGAGCGTATGCCCAGCGTGCCGCTCATCGCGCTATTTGAAACGGCGTTTCACCAGTTTGCGCCCGAAGCCTCGCAGCGTTATGCTGTGCCGCAAACGTGGCTGGACATCGGCGTGCGCCGTTGGGGATTCCACGGCGCGAGCCACAAGTTCATCGCCGAACGCTCGGCGGAATTGCTGTGCCGCGCTGACGTCGCCGAACGGGCTCGCCAGCTTTACGTCAACCATGGCACTGCAAAAATTTCCGGCGCACCGCTGCGCGTGATTTCCTGCCATCTCGGCGGCAGTTCCAGCGTGACGGGAATTCTGAACGGCGCGTCCATCGGCACGAGCATGGGCATGAGCCCGCAATCCGGTTTGCCGCAGAATAATCGCGTCGGCGATCTTGATGCGGAGGCATTGCCCTACGCAGTGAAAACGCTCGGCCTCAGCGTCGAAGCAGCGCAGAAGCAGTTGAGCAAACAGGGTGGCTTGCTTGGCGTCAGTGGCGTTTCCAACGATGTGCGCGACATCACCGATGCCGCCAGCAAAGGTAATACGAATGCCAAGCTCGCGCTGGATGTTTTTGTCGCGAGCGCGCGGCATTGGATCGGCAGTTATTTTTTGCAGTTAAACGGCGCAGACGCGATTGTGTTCACCGCTGGCACCGGCGAAAACCAAGCCAGCATTCGCGCCGCCATTTGCGCGAATCTGGGGAATCTCGGCATCAAGATCGACGCGGAGAAAAACAATTCCTGCCGCGCGACGGAAACCATCATCAGCGCCGCGGATTCCGCCGTGAAGATTTTTGTGATTCCTACGAACGAGGAACTCGTCGTGGCGCGCGAGGCCAAACGATTTTTGGAAACGCAGAAAAATTAAATTTACCGACAACTCTCAACCATCAAACAAATAAAATTATGCCACAAGCCATTGGAATGATCGAAACCCGCGGACTCGTCGCCCTCGTTGAAGGCACGGACGCGATGCTCAAAGCCGCCAACGTCGAACTCGCCGGCCCGATGATGCAGGTCGGCAACGCCCTCTGCACCGCGTGTGTCGTCGGCGATGTCGCCGCCGTCAAAGCCGCCACCGATGCCGGCGCGCAGGCCATCAAAGCCATCAAAGGCGAATTGGTCAGCGTCCATGTCATCGCCCGTCCGCACGCGGATGTGGAAGCGGTGTTGCCGAAGAAGAAGTAATCGTAGCGGCGTCTCGGCAGAGCGCCGCCAACTTGCTTTGAGAAAAAATGCGGCGCTCTGCCGAGTCGCCGCTAACAAAGTAAAACTATGTTCCTCGCCAAAGTCGAAGGCCAGGTGGTCGCCACCAAGAAAGATCCGAATATGTCGGGCCGCAAACTCTTGTTGCTCCGCCCGCAACTTGTGGACGAAAAAGATCCGACGAAATTTCGTCCGGGCGCGAACACGATCGTGGCCGTGGACGCCCTCGGCGCCGGCGAAGGTGAAATGGTTTTGTTCTGCCAGGGCAGCAGCGCCCGTCTCGCTCCCGGTATGAAGGAAGCGCCGATTGACGCCGTCGTCATCGGCCTTGTGGACAGCGTGGATGTTTTTGGCAAAGAAATCTTTAGCGCAAAGAACCGTTGATTGAATTATGAGCGCCGTGAATGAAACTTTGATCCGTGATGTTGTGGCTGAAGTGCTGGGCAAGCTCGGCGGCACCACCACGACCACCAAACCATCCCCGGCTCCGCCCGCGCCCGCGCCCGCGCCGAAGTCGGAATCTTGCGGCTGCGGGACCAAGAAGGCCACCTCTACTCCCGCGTTGCGCGGCAAGTATGGCGTGTTTGCCACGGCGGACGAAGCTTGTGGCGCCGCCCAGGAAGCGTTTTTACAGCTCAAGCAGGGAGGCATTGCTGCCCGCCGCAAGATTGAAGAAATCGTCAAGGCGATGGCGGAGAAGAACGCCGAGCAATGGGGCCGGATTGAATTTGAAGAAACGAAGATTGGCCGACTCGATCACAAGATTGCCAAGCTGGGCTTGATCAAACTGGTGCCCGGTGTGGACTGGCTGCGGCCTGACGCGCGCAGCGGCGATCACGGCATCACCCTCGAAGAATATACGCCATTCGGCGTCGTCGGCGCGATTACGCCCAGCACGCATTCCATTCCCACGTTGAGCGGCAACATCGTCAATATCTGTTCAGCGGGAAATTCCGTCGTGTTCAATGCGCACCCGAGTGCCGCGCGTTGCGCGGCGGTGGCGGTGCGCGCCTACAACGAGGCGATTTATCGCGAGACGGGAATTGAGAACGTCGTCTGCATCATCGAAAAGCCGACGCTCGACTCTTTCAACGCGCTTTGCAAAAACGAATTCACCCGCCTGCTGCTCGTCACCGGCGGACCGATGGTCGTGAAAGCCGCGATGCAAACCGGCAAACGCGCCATCTGCGCCGGCCCCGGCAATCCGCCCGTGTTTGTTGATGATACCTGCTGCCCCACGCGTGCGGCGAAGGCGATCATCTCCGGCGCGGCGTTTGATAATAATCTTTTGTGCATCGGCGAGAAGCAGGTTTTCGTTCTCGAACAGGTCGCGGACAAGCTGATGCAGAAGCTGTCCGAGAATGGCGCGGTGAAATTGAACCCGTCGCAGTTGGAAAAGCTCACCAAGGCCGCGTTCACCATCACGCCGGGCCAGGGTGGCGGTTGCGCGCAGGCTCACACCAACAAAGATTACATCGGCAAAGATCCGTCCTTTCTGGCGCAGGCCGCCGGGATCAATCTACCGTCCGGCACGCAGTTGCTCTTCGGTGAAACCGATGCGCTGCATCCATTCGTGCAGGAAGAGCAGATGATGCCGATGATTCCCATTGTGCGTGTGAAAAGCGTCGAGGAAGGCATCGAGCGTTCGCTGCAATCCGAACACAATTATAAACACACCGCTATCATCCACTCGCATGACGTGGAGAACATCACCGCCATGGCGCGCGCTCTGGACACGACGTTGTTTGTCAAGAACGGCCCGTCGCCTGCCGGCCTCGGCTTGGGCGGCGAAGGTTATCTGAGTTTTTCGATTGCCACGCCGACCGGCGAAGGCATCACGAATCCCCGCACGTTCACGCGCGTCCGTCGCTGCGTGATGGTAGATAATTTGCGGATTTATTAAGCCATGTTACTTGCTCGCGTCGAAGGCAACCTTGTTGCGACCCGGAAGCATCCGAGTTTCGATGCGTGGCGCTTGGTGATCTGTCAGCCGATTGGCAAGAGCGGCGAAGCCGAAGGCGCACCGGTCATCGCGATTGATTCGCATGGCGCGGGGATGCATCAGCAGGTGGTGATTTCGTCGGACGGCAAAGCGGCGCGCAAAGCGGTGGGCGTGGACAAAAGTCCCGTGCGCTGGCTCGTCACCGGCATCGTGGATGAGCATGAACCGGGAGTAAGAATTTGAAACTGGGAACCGTCATCGGTCGCGTCACGTTGAGCAAATCGGCGGACTTGCTGAAGGGTGGACGTTTTCTGGTGGTCAGCCCGTTCAACCGCGAGCAATTTGCCAAAGGCATTGACGCCAAGCCGAGCATGGGCACCGACCCAAGCCTCGTCGTGTATGACGACATCGGCGGCGGCGTGGGCGATGTGATTGGTTACGAAGAAGGCGCGGAAGCGGCGCAGCCGTTCGCGGTGTCACCGCCGATTGACGCCATCAATTGCGCGCTGGTGGATGAAATGTTTTACAACCCGTGGAAGGGTTAAATGGAAAATAGAAGATGGAAAATAGAAGTTGGGTAAACGAGAAAAGCCCCTAACTCCCAACTGCCATCTGCCAACTGCTAAATTAAAAAATTTATGAGCCAAGTTATCAGTGTCCGTGACATTCAGGAAATGATCCGCAGCGGTCAGGGCGTCAATATCCCCGCCGACGCCATCGTCACGCCTTCGGCGCGCGAGCTGTTGCAGGATATCGAAACCAACGGTGCCCGCGCCATCGCCACCGGAGCCGCGACTGCCCCCGCGAGCGCCGACAAACTCTCGCCGCCAACCAAGAAGCTCAATTCCAAGTCCTCGAAAGCAGAGCTCGATGCGTTCTTCGCTTCGCCCTATGCGCACAGCTTGAAGGAACAGATCTGCGAGATGGGTCATCGCCTGTGGAAACGCGCCTACGTGGATGGCAACGGCGGCAACATGGCCATCCGCGTCGGTGAAGACATCGCCATTTGCACGCCAACGCTCGTCAGCAAAGGTTCGCTCAAGCCGTCGGATATGTGCCTCGTGGATTTTGAGGGCAATCAACTTTGCGGCACCAAGAAGCGCACGAGCGAAATCCTCATGCATCTTCAGATGATGAAGAAGCAGCCCAAGGCCGTCGCCACCTGCCATTGTCATCCGCCTTACGCCACCGCGTTCGCGGTCGTCGGGCAGGCGCCGCCTACCTGTATGTTGCCGGAGTATGAAGTGTTCTGCTCCGTCGGCGTCGCGCCGTATCGCACGCCCGGTTCAGCGGAGATGGGCAAGCTCGTGGCCGATATGACTGACGATTACAATACCATCCTGATGGCCAATCACGGCGTGGTGACCTGGAGCCACAACAACATTGAGGAAGCCTACTGGCGCATGGAAATCATCGAAGCCTACTGCCGCACGATTGTCGTCGCCGGCCAACTGGGCAAGCCGATCAACACCTTCACCGGCCCGCAGATGAAAGAGATCATGAACATCAAGCAAAGCCTTGGGTTCGTGGACCCGCGCATCGGCATGAAGGAATGTGAACTCTGTGACAGTGGCGAATGGCGTCCGGGCGCGACCAGCCAGACGAACACCTCCAGCGAACCCACCGTGGGTCTGGACCCCGAAGCCGAGGCGGCGGTGAAAGCCATCACGGACCAGATTCTCGCGCAGATGAAGTAGGTTGAATTCCCAAGGCCATCCAAAATCCGCTGCGGAAATCTTGAGCGGATTTTGCGGAGCTACCGGATGAATTTCTTCAGTACTTTTCCCAGCCGCGCAATGCCTTTGCGGATGTCTGCCGCGCTGGCGCTGCCGAAGCTGAGGCGCATTTCGTGATCCGGCTTGGCTCGCGCTGGATCGTCAGCGTAGCACAGTTCGCCGGGGACGTAGAGCACGTCGCTCGTTAGTGCGGTTTGAAATATTTTTGACTTCACCCCGGTGGCCACGCCGGCTGGCATCCGTGCCCAGAAATAAAGTCCGCCGCCCGCCTCCCAGATTTCCACGGTGGCCGGGAAATGTTCTCCCAGCGCCTGTCGCATCACGTGCGCCTTGCGGGCGTAATTTGTCCGCACCTTGGCGACGTGCCGGTCGTAAAAGCCGGTGGCCAGCGCGCGCGCGAGGAGATGTTGCAGCAGGCTGGCCGTGCCGAAATCATGGTTGCCCTTGATGCGCAAGACGGCGGTGTAAAGCGGCTCCGGCAAAATGCCAAAGCCCACGCGGACGCCGGTCGCAAACGGTTTGCTGTAAGTGCCGGCGTAAATCACGCGACCGCGCGCGCCGGGCAACGTCAGGGCGGTGGGCGGCGCGGCCGGGTGGCGCGGCCGCTGCGCCCGGCCGGCGAATTGCAGTTCGCGATACGCCGCATCTTCGATGAAATAAAGCGGATGGCCGGCGGCGCGCTCGAATTTTTTCAGGAGCTTCAGCGCGGCGCACTTTTTCGCCAGGTTGGTGGTTGCGCCGGTCGGATTTTGAAAATAGGTTACGAGGTAAAGCGCCTTCACGCGGCGGATCTCGCCGGATTTTTTCAACTGCGCCAGCACTTGTGCGAGGTGAGCCAGGTCCAGGCCGTCACGTTCCAATTTCACGCCGCGAGCTTCGACGCCCCGGCTTTGGAGAATGCCCAAGAAAACAAAATATGTCGGGTCTTCTACAAGGACAATGTCGCCTTCGTCGCACAGCGCTTCGAGCGTCAGATACAGTAACTGCTGCGAGCCGCTGGTGATGATGATGCGCTCGGGCGAATGGTTTTTATCCTCCCCGTCGTCATCCATCATCCTCGCCTTGGTTTTGCGGGATGAGGATGGTGATGAGGAGGATTGAAAATCTAACTTTTGCAGATGCGTGGCGGTGAGCTGGCGCAATTTGGGTTCACCGGCGGTGGTGCCGTATTGCAAGGCGGGCCAAGCAGTTTTCGGCGCGCGCAAAATTTCGATTAGCAGTCGGCGCGAAATCTCCTTGGGCAGCGTGGCGTTGTCGGTGAATCCGGCGGCGAGGGAAATAAGTTTAGGCCGCGCCAGCGCGGTTTTCATTAGCCACGAAATCGGCGGCGGCGCGGTGCGCCGGGCAAGGCTGGAAAGGGCGGATTTCATTTCAATTGCGGGCGCCAAACACGGCGTCGAGAATGACCTCCTTGGTTTTCCAGATGAGCGCCATGGTCATAGCCAGCGGTAGCAGGATGAAAAAAATGAACAGCAGATTGCTGAACCGGTTGGTCCAGACGAGCAGCTTGCCCACTGGTAGCGATGGGTGCGGCGTCTGCGTGAGCCAGAGCATGGCGATGGAGAAAAATAGTAGGACGACGAGCAGCCAGCGGTTAAGCGCGGTGAATTGGCGTGTTTCGTGGCGTAGGGTTTCGTCCGGCAGCATCGCGGCGAGACGCTTGAGCACGAGGTTGAGGTTGAACAGGAACAACACGGCGGAAAGTTCCAGTACCAGGACGGCGGCGCTGAAAAAAGTTTCCTCCGGCAGCCGGTTATGCCAGTAGATGAACGGGCAGAGGCCGAGGTTGACGAGCGCCAGGAGCAGCGCGCGGTCGAGCGCATGCCGCCACGGCCGCTCCTGTTTTTGAAAATCGCTCATTTGCCAGAGGCCGTGGAGCAGCAGGGCGTTGATGGCGAGCGCGGGCAGAATGCCAAGTGGTTTCAGCCAGTCGGCGCGGGCGGTCTCGACGGAAATCAACAGCGTGGCAGGCAGGCCCCAGAACAGCGCGGACAGTCCGCGCGCCAGTTTGCCGAGCGAGCGGAGCAGCTGTGGATTGGGCGGCGTCATCCGCGAAATAATGACGGAAGAAGGGCGGTGGGAAAAACAAATTCAACGCCCCCGCAAAAATCGGGGAAGGTTGCGTTTGGCTGGAGCCGGTTCTGGCGATAACCCTGCCATTCCTTTGCTGATAAATTCCCCACCGCTATGCCCAACCCCGCCGTCAATATTCCGTGCTTCAACGAGGAGGCCGGGTTGTCCCGGCTTAAACGGCTTGGCCCGCTTGCGGCGGCGCGGCCGTCGCGAACACGCCCTAACCAAAAATGGTGATTGCTTGCACCACCTGAATTTTTAGATAGTTTCCAGCAGCCAAATCCCTTTTAATTCCGGTCCGCATGAGCAATAACATAGAAAAATCCTTTGCCCTGGCGCAGGAGCGTTACGCCGGTCTCGGCGTGGACGTGGCCCACGCGCTGAAAACCCTGTCGCAAATCCCCATCTCGCTGCACTGCTGGCAGGGCGACGACGTGGGCGGTTTTGAAAATTTCGGTGGCACTCTCGGCGGCGGCCTTGTCGCCACCGGCAATTATCCTGGCAAGGCGCGCACGCCGGATGAACTCCGTGCTGATTTGGAGAAAGCCTATTCGCTTATCCCGGGCAAGCATCGGCTGAATTTGCACGCGTTCTACGGTGAGTTCGGCGGCAAGAAAGTGGATCGCGACGAAATTACGCCGGAGCATTTCAAGAACTGGATTTCTTGGGCGAAGAAAAACAGCCTCGGCCTCGACTTCAATCCAACCTGCTTCTCGCATCCAAAAGCCGCCGACGGTTTTACCCTGTCGAATGCGGATAAAGGCATCCGCAAGTTCTGGATCGAGCATTGCCTCCGCTCGCGCGAAATTGGCGCGGCGATGGGCAAGGCGCTCGGCAAAACCTGCGTGACGAACGTGTGGATTCCCGACGGCATGAAAGACACGCCCGCCGACCGCGTCGGCCCGCGTGCCCGGCTTGCCGAATCGCTCGACGCGATTTTCAAGCATCCGATTTCGCCAAAGTTGAACCTCGACGCCGTCGAACCAAAACTGTTCGGCATCGGCAGCGAAAGTTACGTTGTCGGCTCGCACGAATTTTATCTTGGCTACACCGTCAGCCGTAAAAAAGTGCTGACGCTCGATGCCGGCCATTATCATCCGACGGAGAGCATTTCGGACAAGATTTCCAGCGTGCTGCAATTCATGCCGGAAATTTTGCTGCACGTCAGCCGCGGCGTCCGCTGGGACAGCGACCATGTGGTGATTCTCAATGACGACCTGCTGGCCATCGCCCGTGAAATCGCGGTGAACGGCTTTGAAAAGCGCGTCCACATCGGGCTGGATTATTTTGATGCGAGCATCAACCGCGTCGCCGCGTGGACCATCGGTACGCGCAATATGCTGCGCGCGCTGCTTATCGCGCTGCTGGAAACACCGCTCATCCGCACGGCTGAGGCGGCGGGCGATTTCACCACTCGCCTCGCGTTGCAGGAAGAAGCCCGGACGCTGCCCTTCGGCGCGGTCTGGGATTATTACTGTGAAAGTCAAGGCGTGTCCGTCGGCGAACACTGGCTGTCAGATGTAAAGATTTACGAAAAAGAAGTTTTGAGCCAACGGAAATAAAACCAAACCAAAAAATAAATAATGCAACCGAATCCTCTTCTTGGCGTCGTCTTTCACTGGCTGGGCGGCCTCGCTTCTGGCAGTTTTTATGTGCCTTACAAAGGCGTGCGCAAATGGTCGTGGGAAACCTTCTGGCTGGCTGGCGGCATGTTCAGCTGGTTGATTTGCCCGTGGATTGGCGCGCTCGCTTTGTCCAAGGATCTTTTCGCAGTGCTGCACGAAACGCCGTCGCACACGTTTTGGATGACATATCTGATGGGTGTTTTGTGGGGCCTCGGCGGTTTGACGTTCGGCCTGACGATGCGTTATCTCGGTGGGCATGGCGGTCGCGTTGGGTTATTGTGCGGCGTTCGGCACACTTGTTCCGCCGATTGTGAAAGGGGAATTTGCTGACAAGCTGCTCAATCATTCCGGCACCAGCGCCGGCGGCCCGATTGTTTTGGTAGGCGTGGTCGTCTGTTTGATTGGCATCGCCCTCGGCGGCATCGCCGGCGTGCGCAAGGAACGGGACATGGGCAACGATGGCAAATCGTCCGCCATCTCCGAATTTAGCCTGTGGAAAGGCCTGGCCATAGCGACATTTTCCGGCGTGATGAGCTCGTGCTTCTCCTATGGTTTTCAATTCGGCGATCCCATCACCAAAATTTCCGCCAGCCACGGCACCGGGCCGTTTTGGGTGGGCCTGCCGGTCATCGTGGTGATTTTGTTGGGCGGTTTGACCACGAACTTCATTTGGTGCGTGATGTTGAACATCAAGAATCGCACCGGCTATCAATATCTCGCCTCGCACGTTCGCGCGGAACACGCGCATCACGGCGGCACCGGCAGCGGCGAACATGGTCCGGCGACCACCGCCGCCGGCGCGTCCGCCGACCTGAAAATCCCCGTGCTCGGCAACTGGTTTTTCTGCGCGCTGGCCGGCACGTTCTGGTATTTCCAGTTTTTCTTCTACCAGATGGGCGAAAGCCAGATGGGCAACTACAAGTTTTCCAGTTGGACGCTGCATATGGCGAGCATCATTATTTTCAGCACGCTGTGGGGCATTTTCTTCAAAGAGTGGCGCGGTGCCAAGAGCCTGACCAAATCGCTTGTGGTCATCATGCTCCTGTTCCTGGTCGGTTCGACCTGCATCATTGGCTGGGGCAACAAGATTTCTGAGGATGCCGCGAATGCGGCGGCGGCGCAAGCTGCCCAAGCCGGGCAGAAATAAATCGTGCAGCGACATGCCTTCAAAATGCAGTTGAAGCCGGGCTTCGTGGCGGAATACCAAAAACGCCACGCTGAAATCTGGCTGGAGCTGGCGGCGGAATTGAAAGCGGCGGGCGTTTCCGATTACTCGATTTTTCTCGATGAGGAAACGCTCACGCTCTTCGCCGTGCAAAAATTGTCTGACAATAATTCGTCCGCGAATTTGCCGCATTCACCGGTCGTCCGCAAATGGTGGGATTCCATGGCGCCGCTGATGGAAGCGCATCCGGACAATTCACCCGTCACGCAACCGCTCAAGGAAGTTTTTCACCTCGACTGATTTTCAAATCTGAAAATCCACCGCCGTGCTCTTGTCCGATTTGCTGAGGACGCGCATGTCCAATCCGTCGTAGATCACTAGCGAATTCGGCTGCACGCTGTCCATGATGAACACGTTGCCGCCGATGGTGCTGCCTGCGCCGATGATCGTTTCGCCGCCCAAAATTGTCGCCCCGGGATAAATCGTCACGCGATCCTCGATGGTCGGATGCCGTTTTTTCCCGCGCAACTGCTGGCCAGCGGCCGTGGACTTCGCGCCGAGCGTCACGCCGTGATACAACTTTACATGGTTGCCGATGACCGCCGTCTCCCCGACGACCGTGCCGGTGCAATGATCCACGAAAAAATGCGAGCCGATCTTCGCGCCCGGGTGCAAATCCATGCCGGTGCGCGCGTGAGCCCATTCAGCCATGATGCGCGGGATCAGCGCGACGTCTTTGAGATACAGTTCGTGCGCCAGCCGCTGCACCGAGATCGCCTCGATGAACGGGTACGAAACAATAATCTCCTCCTTGCTCGCCGCCGCCGGATCCCCGTCGAATGCCGCTTCCACGTCCGTCTGCAAAACTCCGCGGATGCGTGGCAGGCTGCCGAGAAATTCCACCGTCAGCTGGTGCGCCGCCTTGGTGATGTCCTTTTTCGCGAGGCCGGCGGGCGGATGATATTTGAGGGCTTTGCGGATTTCGTCCTCCAGTTTTCCCAGGACGGCATCCAGCAGCGCCGCCGTCTCCGCTTTAACCTCCGACGAGTGGATCAATTTGTCATCGAAGAAGCCGGGGAATAGCAGCCGCAATAAATCCTGCGTAATGGCCGTGATGGCGCGCTTGGATGGCAGGTTTTTTCCGTCCAGATGGTTGATGCCGCCCGCGTTGGCGTAGGACGCGACGAGCTGGTTCGTAAGTTGCGTGACGGTTTCCACTGGGCGGAAATTACCACGAAGCCGCGCCGACACCAAGATTTTGTGCCGGCGCATTCCAGCGGGCTAATCCATTAATTCGACTGGCCAAAAACATTGCCGAGCGGTTGCGGTTTGCGCGCAATGTCCAGGAGTGGCCCGAAGTATGTGTGGCCGCTATCATCCCAAAATGGCGACGAGCCGCCAAACTCGGAGGCAAAATCGTCGGTACTATCCAGCGGCCAATACCAGAGGCTGCCATCGGCGGCGAGGCTGACGATGCCACCTTGCGCATCCGTGATAGCGATCCAGTCGGAATGCGTGCCGAGGCGGGTTGGTTTTGCGGCCAGCAGGGCGCGCTCGTCACGTTCGGTCTCCCAGCCGCGCCGGTCGTCGTGGTAAAAAGTCCAGAGCCACAGCGTGCCGTCGTCCTTCAGCGTGACAATTTTTTGACCGCGCCCGGCCACCGCCAGCCAGTTCGTGTCTTGCCCGATCTGCAAATCCACCGTCGCCCATTCAATGTATGATGACTTTCGGTTAAACTTTTCATCCGCCCAGATGCGGAAAGTTCCATCGTCACAGACGCTCAATTGAAATCCCAAGCCCGACCTGACGCTCGTCGTGCTGCGCCATTGGTTGTGTGCGGACAGCGGCAGGCACTCCAGGGAAAATCCCAGGCTATCGTCAACCTCGCGGCCAGTTTTTTCCTCGTGATTGCCGTTCCACTGAATCCACACGCTGCCATCGGTCTTGCGCAGGCAAAATTGATTGTTGGCCAAAAACACTTCCGCCCAATTGGTTTCCGTCCCCAAAGGTTCCGGCGTGAACAACCGCAAACCCGGCCAGTCTTTGTTGTTTTCAAACTTCCGGTTCTTGCTGCCCCAATACCACGCCGTCCCATCTTTTTTGACCAGCAGCAAGCCCGGCCAATCCATAATCATGCTGCCCCAGTTAGTCTCGCTGCCAAAGCGCACCAGCTTGCCCGCTGCAATTATCTTCCACCCGCCATTCTTTATTTGAATCACGCGCCGGGGTGTTTCGGAAACCCACAGCGAGCCGTCGGCCTTGATGCCAATCTGTTCCTGCCAACCATCGCGAATCACAGTCAACCAGTTTGAGCCGTCGAGAAAACGGCCGCCGTCCACACTCGTCAGCCGGATGTCGCCCAGAAATTGCGCCAGCCCATTCGCCGTGCTGTTGTAAAATGAAGTTTCATCCTGCCAGATTCTTCCGTCCGGCAGGCGCACGGAGGAATAAGCACCCCATTCGTTTATCAAAGCTGGTGGATTCGCCCGCGTGAACCGCGCCGCGCCGTGCGCCGGCTCGAACGGCGTCAGCTTTTCCCAAACGCGATGATAAACCGCCGCCGTTGTGCCGCCGACGAATGCCAGCGCCGCCGCGAAGACAAGCGCATTTCGCAGCCCCGCCGGCCAGCCGAGGTTGGGGCGCTGGAAATTTCGGAACGCCATCGCCCCCAGCGTGGCGGCCAGCACCGGCACGCCGATGAAATAAATCAGGCTGCCGCGCCAGGGCAAATGAATACCAAAGCTGCCCGGCTCGACGAGCATCAGATTAAGAAAAAATATTAGCACCAAGCCCAGCACCGCCGGCGCGAGCGCCTGCAGCGTGTTGCGCGCCAGCGTGGAGGCGTAAAAGGAAATTGCGCCGAACGCGGCGGCGATGCCCGCCAGCGTCAGCAGCGGCAGAAAGGCATTGATTTCGTAAAGGCAGCGATAATATAACATTTCCCGTGTGGACAAGTTTTGGAAAGCGCCCGCCTTTAATACCGCGCCCTGTCTCAAGCCGTCGATAAAATGAGAATGGGCGTTCGGCAAAATTCGCGTTCCTTCTAGCAGCAGCGGTATGACCGCGCCCAGCAACACGGACAGGAAAAGCGCGACAGACAATTTAATGGCGAATTGCGTCCGCCTTTTCACTGGTAGGCAAAACTGGCCGGCCAAAGTTCCGAGCTTGCGCTCCTCGGCCACGGCGGCCGCGCCCACGAGCGGCGGCATCACCAGCCACAAGCCCCAGAAAATTTCCAGGACAAATTCCGTATCGGAGTTTTTCCGAAAATCACCAAATCTTCGCGCGGCGAGAACTCCGAGATGAAGCAAGACCAGCACGCCCGCCAACACAAATTGTGACTGGTGCAATTGCATTTCCTTCCAGAACAAAGCCGCGCGTGGACGCCAGCGACAGCAGGGCGAGCGTCCCCGCGAGTCGGTCTCCAACGTGGCCTGCGGCTCGCGTGGACGTTCGCCCCACCACTTCAGCCCGCGCATTTCCGGCCAGACGATGTTGCCACCCGTCCACGCCACGTCCTGCGCCCGGAGAAACAGCCAGCGTGCGAAGAAAATTCCCGCGAGGCTGTAAAGGCCAAGAACACTCACGATTAGGCCCTCCGTAAATTCACCGGACTGATCGGCCGACAGCCCCATGATCAGCACCAGAATGACGCCGGGCACAAGCAGCGTGAACCAGAATGCCGCCGCCACTTGCCGCAGCAGCAGCACCGTCCACAGCCCGCCGGAAAAAATCACCAGACCGGTGACGGTGACGGTGGCCTGCAAATCCAACCAGTCGTTGATGCCGTGATTTTGACCTGAATGAATCATGCTGATGAGAAATGAAGCCACCCACAGAAAGCCGACGGAAAGCAAGGCGAACGCCAGCAGCGCAAATTTTGTCTCCCAGAGTTTCATCCGGGAAACCGGCTGCGCCAGCATATTGGAAAAAGTTCCCGAACCGACTTCCACCCCAAAGGAGCTCAGGGCCAGCATCACCGCTGCTGCCGGGCAAATAACGCAGCTCGAAATGTAAGCGATGCTGTTGAGAAAATTGTCGGGGTTGTTTGGGAAGAAAAGTCCCGCCAGAGCCAGCACGCAGGCGAACCCGAAGTATGGCAGCAGCAGGCGGATTTCTTTTTTGACGAGCGAGTTCATGCTTTCAACTGTTTCAAAATGTCCGTTGCCACGAAGATTTCCTCCAGCGACAAGGCTTCGCAGCGTAATTCCTCCGGGACATGCGCTTTCAGTTCCGCCAGCAGTTGCTCGCTGTTGCCGTTGGCGAGGATTTCCATTCCACGACCGCTTTGCTTCACACTCAACGCGCCGGACAAATCTAATTTTGGAATTTCAGAAAACTGCGCGCGGATTTTTCGGAAACGGTCACGCGCGGCGTCGGCTTCCATCGTTAACAATTCGCGACCGTGCTCGATGATGGTGAATTCGTCAATCAAACCCTCGAACTCGGAAATCAGATGCGTCGAAACAAAAACCGTGCGCCGGCCGGGATCGCCGGATTGATAAGCGCCGATGACAGTCTCGATGAATTCGCGTCGGACAATCGGATCAAGGCCGCTGGTCGGCTCGTCCAGCACGAGCAGTTCCGGCTCCGGGCAAATCGCGCCGATGAGCGCGAGTTGCGTGCGCTGGCCTTTCGAGAGATGGCTGGCCTTCTGCTTCGGATCGAGTTGGAAACGCTTGATCAAATCAGCTTCGATATCGCCGTTCCAATGCTTGCGAAACGAAGCGAGATATTCCAGCGTCTCGCTCACAGTCATCCACGGGTAAAACGCGACCTGGTCCGGCACATATGCGAGCCGCGATTTCACGGCCACTTCATCCGTTCGCGGGTCCAAACCGAATACGCGCACAGTGCCGGAATCGGGACGGAGCAAATTCAGCAGGCATCTGATCGTGGTGGTCTTGCCTGCGCCGTTACGACCGAAAAAGCCGTAGCATTTACCGGCGCTCACGTTGAGCGACAGGCCGTTCACAGCGTCCAGCTTGCCGTAGCGCCGCGAGAGGTTTTGGATTTCGATGATGGGAGCGTCAGTATTCATGCGGGTTTAGTCGTTGTTGGATTTCTCCTTCACCTTGCGCTCGAAGCTGTCGAGCCGTTCCTTGACGAGCGCGAGAAACGCCTCGCGATCCACCTGCAGGTGATGCGCGGCCACCACCGCCTCGTCAATTTCCTTGGTCAGAATCTTTGCGCGGGCGGACTTGGTGAATGGCGAATTGCTCTCCTTGAGAAAACAACCCTTGCCGGGAATGGTCTCGATCACGCCCTGACTTTCCAGCTCCGTGTAAGCCTTGGCGATGGTGTTGCGGTTCACCCGCAATTCCTCGGCCAGCGGCCGGATGGACGGCAGCGGTTCGCCCGGGTGCAGCCGCCCGGCGGCGGCGGCGTAACGGATCTGGTCCACCAGTTGCAGATACACCGGCTTGCCGGCCTTGAAATCGATTTGAAATATCATGGTGTTCCGTTAGTGTCATAGCACTGTATGACAGTTGCGGCAAAGCGTCAAGCCTTTTTAATCGTGAATGATTGAAAATAAAAACTTTGAATCGGAATGCCGCGCCTTACCATCCTGGCCGCAATAACCCCAGGCAAAGCTCCGATGGTTTTCTTTCTGGCTGAACCCGTTGCCATGCGCTCAGGTGAACAAGCCATGGC
>Ga0302187_10001797_pt1 | contig 18012 bp, 7 predicted proteins | sample II_Bog_E1_3_FD_202120 | JGI IMG/M metagenome (GOLD analysis project Ga0302187, IMG submission 202120) | Peat permafrost microbial communities from Stordalen Mire near Abisko, Sweden - II_Bog_E1_3 | ecosystem: Environmental > Terrestrial > Soil > Wetlands > Peat | place: Sweden: Abisko, Stordalen...
GCCCCTCATCCATCTCCGACACTCCATGCTGGCCAGCTCTCATGTGAAGCCGTGCGGCTTGCCTTGCCTGAACGATGCATTGTGAGAGAGCTGCGCCCCCAGGCAAGCAGCGCAGAGAGACGCTTCAACAGGAAGAGGGAGTGGTGGCAATGAAGTTTGCGGGTAGTGAGCCGGTGTGCCAACGCGGAAGAGTGGACGGAAGACTCGGACGCGTCCGGAGCTTAGGCAGATGGCTCGTGGCCTGCTCGTCACTTCTCAGCTGCCTCCTGTCACCTGCACCCGCCTTCGCGCAGGCCCACCGTCCCACGGTGCTCACCGGCGACTTCTACGACTCAGCTGCCGACCTCGGCAGGTTCCGCGCCCAGACCACCGAGCCTGCTCTTGAAAACGTCTACCTGAAGATTCATCGCGACGCTTTTGACGCGACGCAACTCTGGCTGGTGCGTTTTCCGTCGACGAGCACTCCACGTTCTACGGAATCGTTGGTCGCCGCAGGTCGCGCCAGCGGTGTCAAGGAGAACTCCTTTACGTCTCTGGTCCTCGAAGCGGTCCTCGACCCGACCCCGAGCAGTAAACGCATCCTCCGCGAGGTGATGCTCTTCGATATCGGGACGCACCAGAGGTTGAACTACTGGAACCCGCTTGGAATTCACGAGGCCAACCAGGTCCAGGAGTTTCTGGAGGTTTATGGTGTTGCGAACCAGATCGGAGGAGTCTTCACTCCCGCCGACCACGCCGCGATCCGCGAAGAGATGCATCGGGCTGGCCACTTCCTGGAGGGATGGCTGCTGGATAACCCCTGGAGCCGGATGTATCCGGACAAGCGCGACATGGCGTGGTGCCTCAACTTCCACATCATGGCCGCTTCCACGCTCAGCTGGATTGCGATGCTGTACCCGGACTTCCCCGAGTCGTCGCATTGGCTTCGGCAGGCGCAGTCCGGCATCATCGACTACCTTATGAATGGCTACGCCGAGGACGGCGCGTATGGTGAGGGCTCAGACCACTACTGGCAGCTCGCGACGCGAGGCATGATCAACTTCCTGATCGTGAGCCATAACCTCGGCGTATCGGATTACCTGCAGATCCCGGCGATTGCAGACCGCCTGCGGGCCACGCTGCACTGGCGCATCAACCTGACGGCGCCTGACGGCAACCAGTTCGCCATCGGCGACAGCGACCGTACCAACGATGCAGGAACCTACCTGATGGAGGCCGGAACGCTGCTTGACGACCCCCAGGCGATCTGGGCCGGCCGCATGATGATGACCCGCGCGAATCACTGGAGCTTCCAGGAGCGTTCTCCGCTGTTCTTCCTGCACCTGGACATGAAGCCCGTGGGCGTCGCAGCGACCAATACTGACGCGCTTTTTCCGCTATCGGGATTTGCGACGTTCCGCTCCAGCTGGGACTTCAACGCCAACGCGATGTTCTTCAAGTTCGGGCAGACCTACTTCGGTCGCCGCGAAGCGGATCGTCAGCCCGTAATCTCCGGCCACGCGCATGAGGACGCTTTGGAGTTCGAGCTGCACTACCAAGGCCAGCCTGTGCTCGCCGACATCGGACGCCACGGCCACTATGAGCAGTGGAACACGTATGGAGGCTTTATGAAGGCCACCATCGCGCACAGCACCATTGGCCTCGGCAACGTCTGGGGTTACGATCGCCTCGACGGGCAGTACACGAAACACCAGGCCGAGCACGGCAGCGACTTTACCTATGAGCAGACGCAGCAGAACATCGATCCCGCCGACACGAAGCTGATGGCGTACGCAGATCTCGGGGCCGTCGGGTTCTCCTCCGCGAAGGTCCGTACCTTCGCAGACGTGCAGCACCAGCGCAGCATTATGTGGTTCTCCGGCGACTCACTCACCATCGTTGCCGACCATGTCGAAAGCAGCTCACCGCAACCGTATGAGTGGTACCTCACGCCGCTCGGTCACCCTCTCGGGGAACAGAGCAAGCTGGTCTTTGGCGACGAGGTTGCAAAGCTGGAGGTGCTGCCCATCGCACCCGCAGGGGAGCGCGTCACCACCATTGCCCCGGGCCAGCAGAACCTCCCGCCGTATTACATCGATCTCGCTCCCGGCACGTCGTCAGGCTCGGCGAACTTCCGCTGGTCGACGTTTTCGCTGCTGATCCTGCAGCAGAAGGCCAGCAGCACAGACTTTCTGAACGTGCTGCTGCCCTTCAGCGGGACCACCAACCCCTGGCACATCGAGAGCCTCTCCGCGAGTACGCGGCGTCTGCAACTCGGCACGAAGGAGGTGCTGGTGGCAGGCCGCGATGCTCGTGGCCCACTCGCCGTCATCGGAGAGAGCGGTGTGCTCTCAAGCGAAGGAACAGAGAGCACAAGCTACGCGCTCATCGAAGGCACCGAGCTCCGCGCCGGGAAGGATGTTCTGCTCTCCTCTGCGCTGAGCACGCCCGTATGGAAGGGTCTCTACTCCACAACTATCAACGCTCTGGTCAGCCTTACCGATCATCGCGCCAGCTTCGATCTTCGTCCCTGGCCCGGCGACCAGCACCTACTGCTGAACCCTCCACGCGCGGTTCCGGGGCAGGAGCCCCCGGCCACGCTGCTTCTGGCCGTATCGTTTCGAGTGGCGCAGGCACCCACACGCATGCTCGTCTATCACGGCTATGCGGGCAAGCCGAAGTTCGATGATCCTGCCGCAGCCGAATGGGACAGCTGGCCCAATGACTGGCATCGCAACGTCGGGCGCCGCGAGCCGCTCGCTTTCAACTATGATCCCGCAACGCACCTCGTCACCGTGAAGCTTGAGCCGGGGCCGAACCAAGTCGTGTGGGAGTAGACCGTATTGATCGGAATCATACAGAGACAACCGTGGCAAGCTGGAAGATCTTTCAGCGTAGGTTGCAGCGCTGCTGCGTGTGCGTTCGGCATTGCTACTCTACTGCTGCCCGCTGTGCGCGCGCAGCAGACCATGAAGCCACAGCCTGCACAGAACGAGCTCTTGCTCGTGCGCGATCGCTTCGTGCGCTCTGTGCTTCCTGTGCACGCGGAGGATACCGCCGCTCTCATCGCGGATGTCACACCCTTTCGTGCAACGTTGGGTGCCGATGGGAACTGGCCTGACATCGATTACGCCAACACCTCGCGCTCCACCTGGACGACCTGCGACCATCTGCAGCGCGTTCTGCGCATGGCCAAGCTTGCGCGTTATGAACGCAACTCGGGCCGCGTGGATGCAGCGCTGGAGCAGCAGGCAAAGCTCGCACTCGACTGGTGGACGGCGCACGACTATCAGAACTCCAACTGGTGGTGGAACGAGATCGGCGTGCCGGAGCTGATGGGCGAGATCGGCAACTTGCTGCTGCCGATCCTCTCCGCAGAGGAGCTCCGCGCGCTCGATATCACGATGCGAAGAAGCGACTGGCGCGGCAATCACTGGACCGGAGCGAACCTCACGTGGGGGCTCATCAACCAGATCGCCCGCGGGCTTCTCCAGAGCGACCGCGCCATGGTGGCCGAAGCGTATCGCCAGATGGGCGAAGGCATCCGCGTCGTCAGCGCGGCCGAGGAAGGCATTCAGCAGGATGAATCCTTCCATCAGCATGGACGACAACTCTACAACGGCGGATATGGCCTCGACTTTGCCAACGATGTCGGCCGCTTCCTCTCGTTTGCCTGGGGCACACGCTTCGAGGTACCAGCTGACCGCCTTGCCATCTACAGTGCCTTCTTGCTCGATGGCGAACAGTGGATGATCCGCGGCGACGTCTTCGACTACAGCACTGTGGGCCGCGAGATTACGCGGCCTGGCAAAGTTGCCGCGCCGCACGGCGCTCCCGGCAGCCCCATCTCTCCAGCCGCACCGGAGTACAGCCTTGGCCGCGTGACCCAAATGCTTTCCGCAGAGTCTCTGCCGCGCCAGCGGGAGTTTCAGATCTTCGCGGTGCGGCTCGCCGGCAAACCCGGCATTCCCGAGCTAAGCGGCAATCGCTCGTTCTGGCTCTCTGACTATATGGTCCATCGCCGTTCGGGCTATATGACTTCGGTGAAGATGCTCTCCAGTCGTATGAAGAACGCCGAGGTGGTCAACTCCGAAGGCAAGCAATCCGTGCACCTCTCGGACGGCGTGAACCTGCTTTACCTCACCGGCGACGAGTACAGGGACATCTTTCCGGTGTGGGACTGGACGCGCCTTCCTGGAACCACGGCGATCCAGGGTACGCTGGTAACCGGAGAACGCGATCCCGTCGGTACGATAGGCCAGACAAGCTTCGACGGAAGCGTCTCTGATGGCACCTATGGCCTCGCCGCGATGGACCTGAAGCGTGGTGCGCTGAGCGCACAGAAGGCATGGTTCTTCTTCGATGATGCCTATGTCGCGCTCGGCGCCGGCATCACGTTAACCGAAGATATGCAGCATGCGGTAGCCACCGATGTGAACCAGACGCTGCTTGATGGGGATGTGCTCAGCAGCACAGCCTCCGGCCCATTGGCGCAGGGACGGCATCACATCGACGCTGCTCCAGGAACCTGGATCTACCACGATCACGTGGGCTACCTCTTCCCGGAACGAACGCAGCTCACACTCGAAGCTGGTCCGCGCACTGGAAGCTGGTCCACCATCGGCACTGGTCCCGCGCAGCCTGTCACACGCTCCATCTTCGATCTCTGGATACAACACGGCACAGCGCCGCGCGACGCTGGCTATGAGTACATCGTGCTTCCCAACATCAGTCGTGGACAGCTTGCGGCGCGCAGCCGCGCTCCGCGCCTGCGGATACTCGCGAATGCCGCAGAGCTGCAGTCTGTGTATGATCCGCAGCCGGGCCTCGTGGAGGCCGTGTTCAGAAAAGCGGGTACGCTGAGGACGCCCCTCGGTGTCCTCAGCGTCGATCAGGCCTGCCTGCTGCTGGCGGCGCGGTCCGCGCACGGCTGGAAGATCACAGCTTCGAATCCGGAGAATCAAGCGCTCACGCTCACGGTGCAGATAGATGCCAACAGCCTCACGCTCTCCTTGCCCGGCGGCGAGGCTGCCGGTTCCAGCCTCACATCCCAGCTCAACGCCTCTGCGGCAAAGACCCAACCCAACAAAGGAGGCGATCGATGAACGAGCAGCGTACGAACGTCCGGTGCAAGACACGAGCAGCCAGCGTGGCCGCGCTGGCAATGACTCTCGCCGGTGCGGCGTGCGCGCAGCAGCCATACAAGGTCGAGGTCGAGTATCAGGAACCGGTTCGCAACGCTCACTATCCTGAGCTGCTGTACTGGTTCGTGACGCCGGAGACGCTGCAAAATAGGCAGTACGCCCGAGACATTCAGCACATCGCGCACGACACGACCTTCGACTTCCCGTTTCTTACTGCACGCAACGGCGTGGACTTCACGACCCCCGATGCACACGATGGAGTGAAGCAGCTCGTCGCGCTGGCGCACCAGAATGGCCTCCGGATCGGCGCGACACTGCACATCCAGGACACGGCTTCGGATCACGCCATTTCTGTGGACGATCAGCAGACCGTAATCAGCGACGGTGAAGGCACGATCGACACCAATGGCCACACTCTCGTGACGACGAGCATCAAGCTGCGCTCCGCCGCGCCGAAACATACCGAACTCCTGCGCGCATATGCCTTTGGCAAGACGGGCGATGGAATGTACGACCCCGCAACACTGACCAACGTGACGGCGCAGGCGAGGATCGTGCCATCAGCGCCAGGAACGCTCACTGTTACCTTCGATCTGGGCGCCGCGTCGGCCGGCAAGACAGTGTTCCTTATGGCCGAGACCTGGTTCAACACGCTGGACATGTTCAGCGAGGCCTATGTGCGCACGTTGCATAGCGCCATCGATCAATATCGCGACGTTGGCCTCGATGGCACATCGCTCGACGAGTTCGGCTACATCCGCGTGCCGATGACCCCCACCGAGCCCTATCGCGGGCAGTTCGCCGGGAAGGCCTTCCGCGAGCAGTTCGAGAAGACGACAGGCCTTTCTCTAACGCAGACACTCTTCGATGGCCGTTATGCTCCCGAGGGTCATCCTGAGGTGCGCATCCGCGCCATCGACACCTATTGGGACTTCTTGCGCAAAGGCCCGCTCGCGATCGAACAGGAGTTCTTTCGCTACTCGCGCACGGTGTTCGGCGAGAAGAACTTTGCCGGCATACACAACACCTTCCACAATCACCTGACCAACGACGAGGCGTGGGCCACCGGCATCAACTGGTGGACGATCCCGCGCCAGTATGGCATGAGCGATGAAGACCTCTCGCTGCCGATGCGCATGGGTCTCCTCGTCGCACACCCTGGCAACATCATGTACGACCAGTTCTATGGCTTCGATATTCCGCGCTTTGCCTCCAAGGCGTTGAATGATGCGCGTTTCGACGCCCGCCTGCATTACCACGGTTACAACGACACCGGTCGCTGGGGCGCAGACCTGTCGAAGGACGCATTCCTCACCTCCCAAATGCCGGTCGAGCGGAAGATCCGGCTTCTGAACCAGTTCGATCCGGCGGCTCCGAAGCTGCCACTCCTGATCGTCTTTGGCATGCCCGCGCTGCTCAACTGGTATCCCGAGGATCACGCTCGCAATGCCTTCGATATCAATGGCTCGCTGGGCATTGAAGAGAAGGCGCAGGCTGTGTGGGACGCGGGCTATCGCTGCGCCGTGATCCCCAGTGACCTCATCGACAATGGGGCCGTAACGCTCAACGCCGATCATCTGCCTGTGCTCAACGGTCACACCTTCCGTGCGATCGTGTATCTCGATCCGCAGTACGCGAAACAGTCCACGCTGAACTTTCTGGATCGCTATACCCTCCATGGCGGACAGCTGATGATGGAAGGTAAGGCGACGCGCGACTTCGAGGGTGTGCCGGTGGACGCACTCTTTCATCGCATCGAAGCCCGCGCGCGGGTGAATCACTTCAGCGTTGCAGAGCTATCAAAGCTCGGGGTCGTGCCCTCGCCGCTCGCAGCCACGGGAGGAGAGCTCGAGGATGGAAGCATCATCCTCACCGATCTTGCATCGCTCGAGAGCGGGAAACCGAAGGCCTTCTCCGTGGATGTCAGTGGCCATCACTTCCGCGGCGAGTATATGGGTGTTTTCGCGCTGAAGGCTGACGCCAAAGGGACTGTGGAGAAGCTGGCCTGCGGCGGTTGCAGCAGGCTCCAGCGCGACGGCCGCAACATCCTCACCCTGCAGCACGCCACCGATCTCGTGCTGCTGCGGCGTGCGGATGGAAGCTATCACGCCGTGCTTGAAGCCAAGGACGGGAGCGATCGCATCACGCTGACGAAGTAGGTGCGCAAGAAAGCGCCGGAGCAAGCCAGACATGCTGGCTGACTCCGGCGCATCGGAGGTGCTCCCCTCGTATTACTTCGGCGAAGCGATACGAACCAGCAGCATGCCATGCGGCTCCAGCGCGAGTGGTTCGTTCTCCGTCAACTCAACCTCTTTTCCAGTCCAAAGGTCGCGGCCTTTCTGGGTACCGTGCAGGCCCAGTTTCGACAGGTTGAGGTGGAATGGATGATCCAGGGAGCGCTCTGCACCGGCGTTGAGCACAGCAACTGCCAGCGCACCGCCCGCAAGATGGCGCACCCAGACGTCCGTCTCGCCCTCGCTGTACATACGAACTCCCTGCTTGCCGAGCGTGTCCTGATCGAGCGCGATCACGTCGCGGTTGGTGAGGACGGACTTCACCTCGGGCGTCATGTTGGGCAGATCGTTCCCGGCCAGTAACGGCGCCGCAAGCATGGCCCACATGCCGAAGTGCGAGCGGTTCTCCGCCAGCGTGAGCTTGCCGTTGCCCACCTCCAGCATGTCCGGATCGTTCCAGTGGCCGGCGCTGGCGTACTGCTCAAGTCCCGCCTGCGAGTTGACGATGGCGTAGATGCTGGACCAGTTGGGCTGCACGTCACCGGTGGTACGCCACAGGTTGCCGCCGACCGAAGGAGCCCACTCCCACACCGCGTCCCAGCCGTACTCGCACAGCGAATACACAATGGGCCGGCCGGTTGCCTTCAGGGCCTTGTTCATCTTGTCGTAGGCGGCGATCATGATGCGCATTTGCGCCGCACGGTCGTTCGGCGCCTGCTGGAGCATGATGGGACGCAGACCGCAGAGGTCGTACTTCAGAAAGTCGATGCCCCATTCGGCAAACGTCTTCGCGTCCTGCTCCTCATGCCCATAGGAACCCGCGAAGTGCGCGCAGGTTTGCGGTCCGGGCGAGGAGTAGATGCCGATCTTGAGTCCCTTCGAATGCACGTAGTCGGCAAGCGCCTTCATGTCCGGGAACTTGGCGTTCGAGTGGATCACACCGCTCGAGTCCCGTTCTCCTTCCCACGTGTCGTCGATGTTCACGTAGATGTAGCCCGCGTCTCGCATGCCGGTGGCTACCATCTGGTCGGCGGCGGCGCGCACTCCCTTGTCATCCACGTTGTGGCCGAAGTAGTTCCAGCTGTTCCAGCCCATCGGGGGAGTCGCGGCCAGCACGCTGGTGGAACTCTTCTGCGCGAGCGCAGCACGACCGCAGAGGAGGAAGACGGCAACAGCCAGGAGAAGAGATTTGCGCACAGTGGGGCCTTTCAGGTTGAGAAATCACGGGAGGTGCCGCACACGACCGCAAGGGCCGGGCAGCTTGAGTAGTCTGGCGTTGCCGTGTCGCCACTGGCAAGTCAATTTACCGTGGGCTTACAGTTAGCTCTTGTCCTAGTAGGTGCGGTAGGCGACGATCTCTGCCCGTAGCGGTGTGCCGCTCACACGCTTTGTCCGCAAGAGCACCTCGAAGTAAGGGCACTTGCCTGTAGGCATGTTCTTGAAGAGGGAACTGAGCGACTCCTCAGATGTAATAAAGTCTCCTGCCACGTTTGTGGCCTGGGAGTCTGTACCCTCCACGATCAGCGCCTTCCCGTTGTGATCGGGCGTGGGGAGGTAGGCGACAACGCCATAGCCCGATGTTGCGTGCTCCTGCTTGGCGATCGCATAGGTGGGTTGCTCCGTTCCGCGGGGATGCGCATTCTGAACGAAGGTATGGCCCGCGGCGGCGTCATAGACGATCCGAAAGTTTCGCTGGTCTGCGAACAGTTCTACCCAGGGATTGGACTTCTGGCTGCCCACGAGGATCACATTGTTCCGCGTCAGGGAAGCGGCAGAGTAGTCTCCGGCATACCCCAGCAGCACACGCATGGAGCCGTAGTCCAGCGACTCGAGGCGCTGCGCCACGCGAAAATCTCCAAGGCTGCCGCTGTTGCCTGAAGCGAACGAGCCGAGAAACCGTTCGTCGCTTCCTCCAGGAGAGTTCGCAAGAGCCTGCATGTAGGTCCGGTTCAGGTATTCCGTCAAGGAATAGTTGTGCCGGAGAAGCTCCTGAGCAAAGGAGAAGGAGGTATCGCCGAGGACGATGTCCGTCTGACGCGCGCCATTGAAAAACTGCGGCCAGAAGAGGCTGAGTGCGGGTTCGCCCAGCCATGCGTGCGTCGACTTCAACAAGCGCTGGTTCTCGCGCCACAGCGTGACGCCTGCGATCAGGAGGGCCAGACACAGCAATGTAAGGCTCCCCAGCGCGATCGTCAGCCCGCGCGAGCGGACGTGCGGCGATGCCTCTACCGGGGCAGCGATGGGAGCTGTGGCCGCCGTAGGCTCAGGCTGCACAACCGGCTCGGGTTCCTTGATGCGCTGACGAAAGACCGGCGTATAACTGCCGCGCGGGATATCGAAGATCAGTGTCTCGTGTTCGCCCTCCGCGGCAAAGTAGGCGTCGACGCGCTTGCGAAGCTCCGTCGCGGAGACCCGCACGATGTTGTCCTGGCTCGTGTCGTAGGAGTCCTTACGACCGAACACCATGCGCCCGATTTCCTGCTCATGGATGTCGCTGCTGTTTTCCTTGATCGACCTTCTTCCGACGTAAAAAAGGAACTCCTTCAGTCGGAAGGCCCGCTTGAGATTCGGGCTTTCGGCAACCCGCTCAATCACCTGCCAGCATTCGTCTGTGGTCGGAGTTGGCAGCGGCCCGTTTTGCTGTCCCGTCATGTTCGTCTGTTCCCGCACGCGAATACGCGCACCCTGGGGTCGAGTCGCCCCGGCGATATCGCGCGGAGCAATCCCAGAAAGTCCTTTTCTCGTCGTTAGCGGATCTGCGGGCAGCACAAAACCATCAAGCCTCACAGAACCATGGGGTGCATGAATTCTCAGTGGTCGCAATTACATCCCCCGGAAAAGGGGCTGTCAAGTACGCAGCGGAACGCGCTCAGAGAGCGGAGTGCCGATGGTGCGTCATGCATGGCACGTGGCCCCAAATGCCTCGCCAACACGTTTCCTATCAATTGGTTAGGGATCGCTTACTGTATTCCTAACGGTTAATTGACTTGCCCATGGTGTAGGCGGAGGACAGACTGACTGAGCCTTTCCTGAAGCTTTCCATTTCCGGTGTGGACTTCCCGCGATACGGGTGGCCGCTTTGCTGCCGAAGAGCCAGGGACAGGCATGGCCCCAATCCTGGGGGGCATCCGGGGACCGCAGTACGAAGGGAATCACCACGATGAAGTGCTCTTTCATAGGGACGGCCGTCCTGGGAACGATGATGGCCTCCGGCTCCTGCTCCACTGCGCTCGCGCAGGTTGCTCCTCCGGCAGAAACTCCGTTACCGCCACAGGCCGCGAAGGTGATCGACCGGCTCGGCACGCTAGACCGGTTGGCAAGTGGAGCCTGGAAGATGCATCGCGCGGATCTCCCGCATGGCGAAAGCCCAGGTCTTGACGACTCCGGTTGGGATACTGCCAAGCCAGGAACGGAGTACCCCGCCGAAGGGATCTGGTTCCGGCGCTGGATCGAAGTTCCGAAGACCCTCACCGGCTACGACCTCAGCGGGACTCGCATCTGGTTCTCGCTGCAGGCTCGCCCTGCGGACAGGGGCTCGTTGAACGAGATCGTTTACTTCAACGGCCGTCGCGTCGCGCTGGGGGAGAGCCTCGAACAGCTTGTGCTGCTCGAGTCTGCCAGGCCCGGGGATCGTGTGCTCGTCGCTGTAAAGGTCATTCCGACCGCGGACAAGATCCGCTTCGACGGCTCGACGGAGCGCATCGACTTCGCGCCTGGACGCCCCGATCCCCAGGAGATGCACGACGACTTCGCCATCCTGGAACGTCTGGTGCCGAGCCTGTCTGCTCATGTGTCTGACGATCAGGCAACGCTGGTGAAGGCGATCGAGCAAGTTGACCTCGCCGCTCTCGATGCCGGCGACCAGTCCCGCTTCGATGCTTCCCTGAAGTCCTCGCACGCGACGGTCTCCAGCCTGCTTCCGATGCTGCAGAAGGCGCAGGTGACGCTCGTCGGCAATGCGCATATCGATGCGGCCTGGCTATGGCCCCGGAGCGAGACCATCGACGTGGTCAAGCGCACCTTCTCCACCTCCCTGCAACTCATGCAGGAGTACCCCGGCTACCACTACACGCAGTCTGCCGCCGACTACAACGAGTGGATGGCCGACAAGTACCCGGAGATGACGAGCGAGATCGCCCGCCGCATTAAGGAAGGCAGGTGGGAGGTCGTCGGCGGAATGTGGATCGAACCTGATCTCAACATTCCCGATGGCGAGTCGACCGCACGCTCCATCCTGCTCGGCAAGCGCTGGTTCCAGCAGCACTATGGAGTGGATGTGCATGTCGGCTGGAATCCTGACTCCTTCGGCTACAACTGGCAGCTTCCACAGATTTACAAGCGGTCTGGCATCGACTACTTCGTCACGCAGAAGATGTCCTGGAATGACACCAACAAGTTGCCGTTCAAGCTCTTCTGGTGGGAGTCGCCGGATGGCTCCAAGGTGCTTACCTATTTCCCTCACGGCTATGCGAACCGCATCGCCAATCCCACGCGCCTCGCCCGCGACCTGGCACAGGCTCGCATAGAGGCTCCGGGCATGACGAACATGATGGACCTGTACGGCGTGGGTGACCATGGCGGAGGACCCACGCGCGACATGCTCGATGAGTTGACGCGTTGGATGAAGCCCGGCAAGCTGACGCCAAAGCTCGAGTTCGGGACCGCGGCCGGCTACTTCGAGGCGATCGCGCCTCAGGTGGCGCCGCAATCGAACACCTGGAACTACCGCAGTCTCGCGGCGGGCTATCAATATCCTGCCGAGCCTCCCGCCGGCCAGATCTCGATCCCCACGTGGAAGGATGAGCTCTACCTCGAATATCACCGCGGCGTGTATACCACGCAGGCCGCGATGAAGCGCAACCTGCGCGAGGCTCCCGTGTGGACGCTGAACGCGGAGAAGTACGCCTCGCTCGCATGGCTCGACGGCGATGCGTATCCCACCAGCGAGCTGAACGATGCGTGGAAGAAGATCACCTTCAACGGCTTCCATGACCTCGCCGCCGGTTCGGGAATTGCGGTCATCTATCGCGATGCACAGAAAGACTTCGACCAGGTGCGCTGGTCGACCAATGAAATCTCCGCGAAGGCGCTGCACACGCTCGCCGCCCGCGTGAACACCGCAGCCGCTCAGGGCGTTCCGGTGATCGTGTTCAATCCGCTGGCATGGAAGCGCAGCGGAAGCATCACGGTCAACGTGCAGATGCCGCAGGCCACCGACTCCGTCTCGATGCTGGACGCCCGCGGGAACGTGCTCGTCTCGCAGGTGCTCTCGCGCGAGGAGAAAAGCCACACGTTCCACCTGCTGGTGAAGGCGCATGATCTTCCCGCGCTCGGCTATAGCGTGCTCTATGCGGTCCCGGGCAAGCGAGCGGTTACGTCGGATCTGAAAGCCGAAGGCTCCACGCTTGAAAACGACGCACTCCGTGTCGTCGTCGATCTGAAGACCGGCTGCATCACGAGCCTGTACGACAAGCGCGCGAAGGCTGAGTCCATCGCCGCTGGCATGTGCGGCAACCAGCTACAGGCCTTCAGGGACACGCCGACCAGGTATGACGCCTGGAACATCGATCCCGGCACGCTCGATCAGCCGCCGACTCTGATCTCCGCTGTGGACTCCGTGAAGCTCGTGGAGGCCGGACCGCTGCGCGCGGCCATCCGCGTGACCCGCCACTGGCAGAGTTCGACCTTCGTGCAGGAGATCCGCCTCGACGAAGGCAGCGATGAGGCTGTCGTCTCCAACGACATCGACTGGCACGAGACGCACGTGCTGCTCAAGGCAGCCTTCCCGCTCGCGGCAACGGCTCCCTTCGCCACGTACGAGATTCCCTATGGCTCCATCGAGCGGCCCACCACGCGCAACAACAGCTGGGAGAAGGCGCAGTTCGAAGTGCCCGCGCAATATTGGGCCGACCTCGGGGATGGCCATCACGGCGTCAGCCTCATCAACGACTCCAAGTTCGGCTATGACGCCGCAGGCAATACGCTGCGCCTCACGCTGCTGCGCTCCCCAGCCTCTCCCGATCCCGACGCCGACCGTGGCCCACAGCACTTCACCTTCGCGCTTTATCCGCATGCGGGCGACTGGAAGCAGGCCCTCACCGTTCGCCACGGCTACGAGTTCAACGATGCCCCCACCGCTCTGCAGGCTGAATCGCACATCGGCGAGATGCCTGTTGAGCACTCCTTCGCCGAGGCCTCCGCGCCGAACGTAGTGCTGACTGCGATGAAGAAGGCGGAGGACAGCCACGCCATCATCCTCCATCTCTACGAGTGGGCAGGGAAAGAGACGCAACTCTCGCTTCGGATTCCAGCAGGGGCCACCACCGCGAGCGAGACCAACCTTCTTGAGCAGGTGCAGGGCGCCAGGGTGTCGCTCGATGGCGACAAGCTCAATGTTGTCATCCATCCCTACGAGATCCTCACGCTGTGCGTCGACTATCCGGAGAGAGCCAAGTGAACCAGGGCCACGCAACAATGAGGGAGTTCTGACAGATGGATCGCCGCCGTTTCTGCTTTACCATGCTGTCCATCCCCGGGGCTCTGTCTTCGCCTTCGCTGCTCGCGCTCGCTCCGGAGACAGAGGAAGCGTACGCACGCGGCCATGCCGTGTGGGACCATACGCGGCGCATCCGCTTCGTGCTCTCCGACCGGCTGGAGCACCCGTTTTACTTCTGGCCGCGCACCCTGCTGCACTGCCCGATCACATTTGCTGAGCCCGCGCAGCTGGATCGTCTACATCTGGTCAACGCCGAGACGGGCGAGCCCGTTCCCGTGCAGTTCTCCGAGGTCGTCGCCGAGGGTGGCCAGGTGCATTCCGCCACGCTGCATTTCTTCTCCGACCTTCCCCGCGGAGGCCATCGCGAGTTCGTGCTGTCGGAGTCCGCTGCTCCCGTGGAGATCAAGCCGCTCGTCAGCGCGCACGCCGATGGGCAGACCATCGTGCTCGACAACGGAGCGCTGCAGGTGCGCATCCCCTCGTCACAGGTGCTCGCCGGCGAAGCTCCCGGGCCCGTGCTGCAGTTGGCACGCGGCGGCAAGTGGTTCGGCTCTTCGCAGCTGCGCTTCGCAAACGACATGGTTACAACGCTCAAGACAGAGCCCCTGGCGAACGGCCCATTGTTCGCCGCCTACAAGCTCACGTATGAGACCGCAGGCGGCTCTCGGTACATCGCCACCGTGCAGCTCAACGCCGGCATGGAGTTCGTGCGCCTACACGAAGATATGGAGGGTGTCAGGCTGGGCGTGCACGGCAAGATCACCAGCATTTGGAGCGACCTCGGCCTTACGCATCGCCAGTCCGCGAACCATCCTTACCCCACGCCGCCAAAGCCACTCGACTACGATGCCTATGCCTGGGAGCCGATCGATCAGCCGTATCCCCCACGGCCTGGGGTGATCGAGAGTGGCGAGCTTCCGTTCGTGGTTGGCCTCTATCAGCCATGGGCGCCGTATCACACCAGCACCTTCGCCAACTTCTGGAACCAGCAGACCAATGATGCGCTCGCGGTCTTCATCGATCGCGTCGGGGATTGGCAGGACCACGAGTACGCCAACGAGATCGCGTCGCCCGCACTACAGATCGGTTTCCACGCGAAGGATGGCGAGTTCCACTCGACATCGCCGCTGGTGCGCGGCAGCCGCTCCACCTGCTTCGCGCTCTACGATCATGCGCGCGACAAGGAAGCGATGCACCGCATCGAGCAGCAGGCCGCGGGTGTGAAGGCCGATGGTCTTACGTATAAGGCAACCTTCACGTTCGTCTCGCATGCGCTGTTCCTGCAGAGCCGTTATGGCACGCTGGACCTCGATCTCGTCAAGGACTGGGTGCTGGAATATCCACGCGAGGCAAGGCGCGCCGCTGTTGTCTTCCAGACGGGCGAGCTCAAGAGCGCGGCCGAGCTTGAGCGCCGCATTCTTACCTCGAACTTTACCTGCGCTTTGCCCTGTGCCGGCACGCGCCAGAATGCTGACTTCAGCCCGGTGCCCTGCCGCCAGGTACAGAGGTCGTGGATTGACGGCTATAACCGGCTCGAGGCTTCGCTGAGCGAGCGCCAGCGCCGCCGTCTTACAGCAACGCTGCTGTTGATGAGTTACATCACCGGAGGCGAAGAGTTCATGCCGCTGGTGACGATGCTCAGCGGACATCCCAACTTCCTCGCCGATGTAAAGTCCGTGCCTGCAGGCGTGGCGTTTCTCTTCCCGCAGCACGCCATGGCTCCCGCATGGGCTGATCTGTGGGAGAAGGCGATGGTCCTCACCACGCGTTACAACACGCGGCCCGATGTGCACACATGGGATGCCGTGGGTGGCAGGTGGACCGAAAATCTCGGCACGTATGTCTGGGCGTTCCTTCGGCCAACGCTGCGCACGGCTTTCCTCGCGGAGCAGTTCGACGGACGGCAGCGCTTCCTCTCCCCACAGATCGTGGAGCTCGCCGAATGGCTGACCAACGCGATCTCCGCACCCTTTGCCGGCGAGAGCAAGGAGGCCTGGGCGCTGCTCGAGCTTGATGGCGGACATGAGTGGGGAACTGTTGCGCCGGGCCATGCTCCTGTGCGCGTGCATCTGCCGCTTGGCGCGCACTCGGATGAACGCATCCCTCCGCGCTCGTTGTGGTATCTCGGTAGCCTGCTCCGCAACTATGCTCCGCTGGCGGCCGAGCATGCCCTGTGGGCCGCGCGCCCTGCAAGCCAGGATACAGAGACTGCTCCCGGCCCCAACGCCTGGGACGCGATGTACACCGCGCCCGAGAACCTCGGAACCAATCCGCATCTTGCCAGCTGCAAGTCCACCGGCTATGGCATCGTGTTGCGCTCCGCCGTCGGCTCAGCGGAGGAGGTTTCCGTACACCTGCAGCAGATCGACGAGGGGCCGAACTACCGTTGGGGCCGCTCGGCGGAAGGAGGCTGCGGTGCTGTCTACTTCTATGCGGCGGGCAAGGCCTTCAGCTTCACCGGCTCGGAAGATGTGGGCGATCGCAACGATCAGGACACCGACTTCTGCTCCAACTTCGGCGTTTATAAGGATGGCTTTTTCCGCACCATCGGCATGAACGTGCTTTCGCGTCCGCACTACGACCTTGGCCCGGGGCAGTTTGCGGAGATCGTCCCACGCCAGGCACCGGAGCCCTACGCAACCCCCGAGTACGTGAGCCGCAGCGTTCTGCTCGCCGGGCACGACTACTTCGTGCTCACCGATCGGGTGCAGCATCCGTTGGTCGATCACCGCTTCTCATGGTTCGTGCGGCGTGGCGCGGCGTTCCCTGAGATGCACTTCGTCCGCTCAGGCGATCCGAAGTCGCGTCAGACGAAGCGCTCCACTGTCGAGACCGAAGAGACCATCGGCATGTGGGTCGATGGCGAAGGCGACTCGATGGTGGTCATCACTCACCGCAAAGATATCGTGGCGAAACCAACAGGGTATGGCTGCATGGTGCAGGCCCCTGGTGTGAACGACATGGTCTTTCAGAGCGCAGACGGCGCGCGCTATTCCGATTCCAGTGTGCGCTTCGAGGGCACGGCCGGGCTGGTGCGTCATTCTTCTGATGGCGTTGAGTTCTCGCTCTTTCACGGCACGATGGTGGGTGTCGGAGATGTGACCTTCCGCACCGAAGACACGGACCTCGGCATCGGCGGCGTGATGGCTCCCGGCTCCGCGCTGCGCGGACGTTTCATTGCGACGAAGAACACAGGAGTCGCCATCACGTTCGCCTCAGCTACACCGCAGACGCGCATGTATCTCGACGGCGAGGCCTGCCCTGGCCGCTTCGAGTCGGGTGAGCTCACCGTGAAACTTCCGCAGGGTCATCATGCGTGGGAGATTACGAGCCGCCTGCCGGTACCCGTTGCACCGCGAATCGTTCGCACGGAGAACTTCTCTGGCGGCGCGCGCGTGTTCCTTGATCCGGTGGCCTCGGCTTCACGCTACACCCTCGAGGTGAGCCGCGACAACGGAGCCACGTGGAGCGTCTCGGCCACGCAGGACAAGCCCGTGCTGGAGCTTCACGGCTTGCCCAACGGAAGCAAGGTTCACGTGCGTGCTGTCGCAGCCAACGAGGAGCAGCGAAGCGCCCCCGGCACGGAGTATCCGGTCTATGTCTCCGACAAGCCGCTGCCCGCACCCGATGGTCTGGAGGTCACGCTCGCCGAAGGCGCCGCGACGCTGACCTGGGGCGAGGTGCTCGGCGTGGCGGAGTACCGGCTCTATGCGAAGGCTGCGAATGAGCGCCAGTTCCGCCTCATCTACCGTGGTCTCGACCGCACCTGGATAGATCGCCGCCCCGAGATTCATGCAGCGAAGGCAGCGCCGTCAACGACCCCGCAGGCCGCCAGCCCCGTGATCGAGTATTGCGTGACCGCGGCCAACGCCAACGGCGAAGGGCCACGCAGTCATCTCGCGAACGCGGATCCCGGCTCCTGGCGGAACTGGGACCCACGCCCCGGCGAACGGTTTCGCCGCGTATACAGCTTTGCGCCGGATACGCAGTCGGCTGCCGGCGAGTTGCCCCGCTATTACCCGGAGTAGACCTAAACACGACAGCCCACCGGGACCGCGAAATCGGGGCCGCCGAATCGAGCAAGGACAAAATGAGGAACGCAAGAAGCACACTGGCACGCCGCGAGATGTTGGGTTGGACCGCGGCAGTGGCTGCGGGC
>Ga0302187_10001800_pt1 | contig 18008 bp, 9 predicted proteins | sample II_Bog_E1_3_FD_202120 | JGI IMG/M metagenome (GOLD analysis project Ga0302187, IMG submission 202120) | Peat permafrost microbial communities from Stordalen Mire near Abisko, Sweden - II_Bog_E1_3 | ecosystem: Environmental > Terrestrial > Soil > Wetlands > Peat | place: Sweden: Abisko, Stordalen...
CCGACCAGAGAAGCTTCCCATTGGGATAGTAGAAGCGCTCGCGTCCATTGAGCAGGATGCGGCCATCGGGAACCTTAGCAGTCGACCACGTTGCAGAGGTTTCGCCGCTCTTTTCCTTGAGGGCTGTTGTGCTTTGAGCGACATCTCCAAGCGGAACATTTGAAGTATCACCGTACGCCGATTTATCCAGTATCCATGCTTCGTTAAGCTCAATCTCGTAGTCGGGCTTGTTCTTGGAGGTTACAACGTGTATTACACCGTCCGGGCCTTGCGTTGCGGTGGTGTAGCCAACGGTGAGAACTTCCTTCGGCAGCGGCTTCATTGTCCATGTAGCGCCGTCGTCGTCACTCAAGGCGACGTATGCTCCGTCTTTGTGAATGTGCTTCTGATGCGTGGGATTCAGGTCGGCCACGAAGAAGAGACGGCCGCTGGCGAGCCGGATCACGCTGGGGCGCTCGCCACTGAGTAACTCATCAAACGGTGTCTTCGATTTCTTCCACGTTTTGCCGTTGTCGGTCGAGGTCGCAAGTGGCATCTTGCCGCCTATCTCGGAGTTCTTACCGCCGAACCCGAGCAAGTCACCGTTCTTTGCAAAGACAATCGTGGTATGTCTGCCCCCAGTGCGGCCACCGGTGTCGTACCAGGTCTTGCCTTCGTCGCTGGTCGCCCAGACAGCACTCACAGACCCATTGCCATCGGCGTCGCGACCGGTGGAGTCGGTTGGGAGGTAGATGGTTCCATCGGGCCCACGCACGACACTATTGATCGGCTGCGAAACGTAACGGCCAATGGGCTTTGGGAAGTAAGGAAAGACCACCGGCGACCATCTGACGCCATTGTCCATCGAAGTGGAATAGCAGAAAGGCGGCGCTCCTATCAGTCGCGGGAAACCCCAGAACATCCAGACCTTCCCCTTGATCTTCGGATCATTCCAGATGACCGGCGCGGCGTTGGCGGCATCGGCAAAGTCGGGGTACGGCTCGGGCATATCCCAGTCTTCTGAGCCCACGCGTCGCCGCATAATCAGTACCGTCTGATCAGGATCATCTTCGCGGTCCGGCGTGTTGTAGTACGCGGCCAGCAAGTCGCCGTTGGGCAGTATCTGTATCGCGGAGTTGTGATAGTTGATGCCAAGGCCTGGGGCCAGTCCAAGCTTCCAACCAACGCCCGGCATGCTCTTGCCCTGCAGGTTCGGAAAGAGTTCATGCGTGTGATACCAGGGCTTAGCCGGATCCGGTCCGGAGATCACAGCGGACGTTTGCTTTACGGCCGTCTCAAAGAAAAAACTCGCAGCGGGGCTAAGCTTCCCGTCTGGTGGATCCGCCTGCACAATGCGAAACCCTATGTTTCCAGTGGACGAGCTGTATGCCGGGGCCATGCTGGCTCGGTTTGCAGGCCGCGCAAAATAAGGTGACGTCGCGGGAACGTCAAGGTCCGGCGTCGTCTTCGTCGCGCTCTTGCGGAAGTCGAGCCCGCCGCCTCGCACGACTTTTGTATAGCCGCTCACTGCGCCCGTAGGATCAACCTGCTCGCCGGGCTGGTAGGGGCCGTACCAGTCCAAAACCCACTCAGGGCGTCCAACACCCATATTCTCGACCCCGAAAGCATTCGGAGCATCTACCTGGGACATCTTCGCAGAAGTGCCGAAGGTTTGTTGACCGCCAGCACGAGCGACATACTCCCACTCAGCTTCGGTGGGCAGGCGCCAGGGCTTGCCGGTCTTCTTTGAAAGCCACGCGCAGTAAGCCATAGCCTGGGTCCAGCTGATCCCGGCCGCATAGGCTGGGGTTGCGGATGGAGCGATGTACGAAGGATCGAACTTGCGGAACTCTTCAGCACTGACCTCGGTGAGTCCGATGGCAAAGCCCTTCGAAAGGCGAACAGGATGCGCGGGGACTTCATCGAAATCTCCATGATCGGGGCGAGCAGACATGACGCCAAAGCCCTGCGTCACCTCCGCGGGCAGAGGCGTCGCATCGGCGCCCATAGTGAAGCTGCCTGCGGGTATGTGAACCGTCGCCGGCACCCCATCTTTAGCCAATGGAGGCGGATGCTGGCCTGCAGCAGCCTCTGGCGCTCCGTCCTTTTGGGCAAGACTCGCGACCAATGATAGAGACAATAATGCTGCGCATAGACTGACATTCCGCAGATATCTTGCTGAATTCATTCCATCTCCCAGTTCAATTGAGCTCGGCTTCCAGTGGACCGAGATCCTTGCGTGAAGCAATGCGCTTACCGTCGACCATCAAGGTCAGGCCGCGGCCCTTGTTGTAATGCTTCCCTGTTGCGTCCCAAAGGACTGTAAGAAAGTGACCGTGATACGGCAGACCGTCGATCGCAAAGTAAGCCCACTCTTCTTGGGGAAGCAGTGGATGCAGCACAACGCGATTGTCATCACGAGGACGCAAACCGATAAGGCCCGTGATCAACGGGTCAGCGAAGCCGGAGTGGTTGTAGTAATTGCCGCGACCCACTTGTTTGTTCTTGGCAATCAGCATACCCTTGGCAATCCAATCGTCGGTGTCGGCGTCCAGATCTTCGTCAATCCAATCGATAACGAGTCCGCTTTTGAGCGTCTGGTGTTGCGAAAGCACATACCGCGAGAAAAGCTTGTAGTAGTCGGCCGGCGCCATCGTCAAGGGACCGGAATGATTCTCATGGGCTGCAAGTGCAAGCAATGTTTGGGTCATCGCAAAGGGCCACTCGGGGCCGTTCCATGTGCATTGGTCGGAGCTTGCGAAACGGAAGCGAGGGTTGCGTCGCTCGGCAGTTGTAGCTCCAAACTTTCCATCGAAACCTTGCGGATCAAAGAGCTGTTTCCACGCAACCCTATGGCTGGACTCAGGAATATCGAACTCCCAAGGGATGAAGCCGATCTGCTCGCGCACGCCGGAGAGCTTCATTGCTGTGCCGTTGTCCATGAACTTCTTTTGCTTCCGAATGCCAGAGTCTACCGCCGGCGACATCACCTCGTAGAACATATCCTTAGGGTTCCAGAGCTTTGTTTCGATGAGCTCACGGAGCGTCTTGGCTTTCGACGTGAACTCATTCTTCTGCACGGGGTCGGAGGTGATGGCAGCAATAGCTTCGGCATCGGCCACCATGTAGCTGTTCAGTGTGGGTCTGTAGCCATCGCCGCTGATCGATTTTTCCATCGCATCTCGCGTGTCGATCGACCAGAAAAGCCCATTGGCATCCTGCTGCGTGGCCTCCCACGCGTGGTAGTTCGCGACGAGAGCAGGAAGCAATGTGACGCCCAGGTTTTTGTCACCGTTCGCCATCGTCAGGTCGCGAACGGCAGTTGCCATGTCGTCGCTGTACTTATGGCTGTCCACGCCCGGCGAAAACCAGTAACGTGCATCATCTTCCGCGATTTTCGGATCACGCAACCATCGGGCCTCGCCTATATGAAACGGCGCAGCGTCAGGCAGAGCGCCGTAACTGCCGTCTTCCTGGCCAGGCTTTGGGAAATCGAGTTTCGGGAGCCACTCCGTGATGACGTAACCGTGAGGGGTTGAGACAAGGTGCTTCCTCCACGCATACCAGCGGAAGTAATACATCTCTTCGAACTGTTTGTTGGAAGAGTCAAACCAGGGAATCTCGTGCTGCATCCACGTCCACGAGTCCTCACCGTTGACCCCAAGGTACTCAACGCCGGTGGCCTCGCGTTCCTGATTGCGGAACAGATCGATATAGTGTTGATAATCAGTAGGCCTCAAAACAGCCACTGGAATCGCGCTCGAGGCTCGCACTACCGGTTGGGCGTCAATAGCATAGGCCGTCGCGAGGGCTGCAATCGCGATTCCAGCGATCCTGAGAAGTGGGCACGAGTTTGTACGGAGCGGCATCATCAACGCCTGTCACTATATCTTTTCCCGTTCGCCACGATCAACCATAATTGAAAATAAACAGCCAGAATTGAAATCGCACTACTTCCGTTGAGCATCTGCCAAGGCGCGGGTCACCCATGTCGAATAGACGAACTCCGCTTTCCGGCGCTGCCACTCCACCGGCGAAAAAATGTCCAGCTGATCCTGGGTCAAGAGCGGGACGTCAGACCGGATGACAGACAAACCCCCGTCCCGGTCGGGTCTGCCGCTGCTTTTGCCCAACGCATAGCCGACGGCTTCCGCCCAGGCATGCATCGTCTCCGTGGAAAGCGCGTTCACGGTATCAGTGGGAGTTTGCGGCCAGTTGGCGAAATGCAAATTGTGGTCAAGCCAGTCAGCGGGAGCAGGCGTCATCCAGTTCGGTCGGTGGCTGGCGCCGGGATCGAACGCCGCCTCAAAAACGCCAGCCTCACTGCCGTTCAGGGCGATCACTCGTTTCCGCAACTCATCAAAGAAGTCCTGCTCATGATGAGGGATGTCCACGACAGCGTCGTTCGTCCCGTTGAGAATGAAGGTCACACCGCGTCGGGCATTCAGGGTGTACAGCACCGTGGGCCGATCTCCAATAAAGTTCAATGCCTTATACGGGCCGGACTGACACATGACAGCCTGGCTCGAGTCCCAATACCCGCCCGAGCCATCGATGTCGCCGCCACCCGTAAGATAGAGTGCGTGAATGCGAGGATCGGCGGCGCCCGCGAGAACCGATGTGAAGGAGCCCATCGAAAATCCCAGAACGGCGATCCGCTTAGGATCCACATCCTTGCGTTCTGAAAGATAGGAGACGGCCTGCATGATATCGGTGATCATGCGTCCTCCCATGCGCGCCGGCATTGTAAGCACATCGATCACGCGGTCATGCTCGCCGTCGCCGGCTTTTCGATCATCGCTCGATTCCCCACTGCCGATAGGGTCGTAACTAACCACAACCGCACCAGCGCGGGCGTACACGATGCCGGTGTAGTAAGCATACCAACTGGACTTGTCGCCGCCGTGGCCGTTGACCAGCACCATGCCGGGCATCTTGCCTTTTGGTTCGACGGTCGGTCGATAGACGATAGCCGGAACGCGCAGACCGTACTCCGTCATATAAGAAACTCGCTCAGCGACGACCCCGGGGGACGGTGTAAAGCTGTCATACGTTTCAGGCGAAGTCTTAGGCAACGGATCGGGAATGAAGAGCGCGGCGCGAATCTGCCTGCGCCATTCTCTTACCTGCTTATCACTAGCGACTTGAGCATGGAGAGAAGTGACGAGTAGAAAACATCCGACGAACACCCTGCGAGACATCATTTGTTCTTCTCTTTTCCGAAATGAAGATCGAGAAACGCGAGATATTGATCCCAATCGAAGGCTGTGACGTCATGCTTCCCGGTTCGTACGTGATACGCCACTTGATACTGCAGTAAGGGATGATCAACGTCAGGCATGGCAGTGTCCGCCGGCAGGCCCGGGCGACCCAAAAGCGTATAGACGCGACTTGCACTCACGGCGGAAAGAAACTCTCCGAGCGGATCGGAATATTGATCTCCGATAGCGCTCGCCACATAAAGCGGACGCGGAGCGATAAGCGACAGCAGCAGGTTGCCATCCGCTGGAATGTCGCGGTCGTGGTCCACCCATTGCGCATAGTTCGGACAGAACCAGTAAGGAAATGAGTGTTCAAGATGAACAACGGGTTCACCGATCTCGCGGCGCGAAAGCGACTGCCCGCCTTTACCGGACTCCGTGGACAAGACCGCGGCAAAACGCTGATCCTGTGCTGCAGCCCAGTCCGCGACCTTACCGAGACGGCTATGCCCCGTGACAGCTATGTGCTTCGCGTCAACATCCTTGTCCGTCTCCAGGTAATCGAGTGCGCGGCTCAAGCCCCACGCCCATGCACCAATCGCCCCCCATTCAGCTGGCGCACGCGCGTTCTGCCCGGGCGCCCCGAAGAGTTCGCGAATGCTGTACTGTGCTGCATCCTTGAAGTCCGGTTCAATATCGCCGTAATAAATCGTAGCCAGACCATAGCCGTGCGCGATTACTTTCTCTACCTGCCATTGTTGAGTCTGGGTACCGCGAGAGTTGTCAGCAGGCAGATCATGCACAAGCTCCTGCGAGCCCTTCGGCTTAGTCCAAACCGGAGTTGGCTGAATGGCGAGATCATCGAGAGCCGTCTGATTTCCGTTGAAGTTCAGGCCCAGGATCACAGGTGTACGCTGAGCTGCGTGAGCGGGAAGATAAAGCAGAATCCGCATCTTCATTCCCTGTTCTTCAGCGGGTGTAAAGAACACGTCGATCTGCTTGCGAACAGCGCGCCCCTGCAGTGCGTGGCGATCCTGCTCGATGACCTTATAGCGCAACTGGATATGAGCGTTGGCAGGAGTGCGGCCGTAAACATTCTCTTCAAAGAGCCCGAGTATCTCAGGACGGCGCTTCTGCCACCACTGCTGAGGTGTTCGAACGATGGACCCATCGATATCCTTCAGCGGGTCGAGCGTCAAGTAAGCGGGCACCTTGGACTCATCGACATTCGTGCCAGGTGGGAGCTGCGCGATCGTCACAGCAGGACACCTAAGCATCAACACAAGGAGTACGGAAGAGATGCGAAAACATTTCACGGATGTACGGCCTCCGATTGCGTGAAGATGTATTGGCCCGGGTGGCTAAGTGTGAGGATTGCGCGCGCTCCGTCTGCATCAGATGCGACCGCTGCAGGCTTACCATTCTGCAATATGCCTCCACGCGCGGGCGCGAACGGAAGGCTAACAGTCGCAGTCGTCGCCACTGGCAGCGTGATGGTTACTTTCTCCGGCGTGGCAAAAACGTGAATCAGGCCATGCGGCGTTGGTTCGGCTCCGCGTGCCCAGCTCAACCCGGCGAGATCAGGACGAATCGTTACCGTGCGAAACCCGGCACCCGTCGGCTCAATGCCGAGTATCTGTTGCATGAGCCACGCAGTGGGGCCGCTCGCCCATCCATGTGACAGACTTACGTAGTAGCCTTTCTTGCCATCTGCTTCGAGCGATGCATGAAAATTCTGCTTCGGCCAAAGTGGATCATAGGCCTCCCAAAAACTCGTTGCGCCTTCGGCGATCATCCCTCCCCAATATCTGCGCATCCAGTCGAGCGCTTCTGAGCGATGGTCGAGCTTTGCCATCGCGGAAAGGACATAGAAGCCGTAATAGGGCGTCACGATGGCCGCCGGCTGGTCGCCGGCTACACCATCAAGAACATGTGACCATATAGCAGACTGCTCAGCAGACGTAGCGGCACCGGAGACAACGGCCATAGCGTTCGTCTGCCAGCGCTGGCCGAACGTGTTCGTAGACGTATCCAGAAGCTTCGACTCCGCTGAGATCTGGATCAGTTTCGATCTCTCGCGATACCGTGCCGCATTGGTGGCGTCATTGAGCTGGTCTAGAAGAAAAGCAGCCTGCTGATAGGCAAGATAGAACTCGAACTGTGTGGCTGCGCGTGCTTCCGGCGTGTCAGCGCTGAAGCCGGGTGACCAATCGACAAAGATCTTATGCTTCTCGGGATTTGTGAACAGGCCCGCACTATCGATCTCCCGATCCATTACGCCAAGCAACTCCAACAATCGCGGATGAAGCGTGCGCAGGTAATCGATATCGCCTATGTGTCGATAAAAGTCCGCCTGCCCTGTGATCCACAGTGCGGAGTAGCCGGCGATGGTGTTGACATCGCGTGTGACCGGCGAGGGGCCAATCACTTGCTCCATGGTCCTTTCCATCAAGCTCTTGTCCGCGAAGACGCTGGAAATAACCCGTCCCGTTACATCGAGGTCTCCCATCCATTGCCCACGGTCGCGTTTGGGCGCATCCCAAATGCCTTCCTGCATACAGAGATGCGCGGTATACGCCCCGGTCTCCCATATCCGATTGAGCATTGGATCGGACGACTCAAAAGAGCCGAGATAGCGCACTGGAAACACAATTCCCTCGACGTCGATACGTGACCACTGCGAAGCGCCGGGAGGAAAAGTGAGATGGACGTAGCGGAAAGCACTCTTAGGACCAAACACCTCCCCATGTGGAGGCACCGTAATGTCGCGGCGTCCAAGGTACGGGTGACCTTCTGCTTCTTCGACGGACTCCCCATAGCTACTCTCAACCGTGATTGTTTCACCTGACCCTGAGGTAAGATGCAGCCGTCCACTTACCTCGCGACCGAAATCGAGCGTCATCGAGGTGGCACTCGCACCAGGCGATATTTTGAGGGCGCCGGAGTTGACAAGCGATCGAGAATCGGTTGTGCCGAGAGGATTCTCAACATCGAGCACAGCTGCGACCGGGAGACGGTACGTCCGCATTGCGGAACCCATGCCCGAATACCCCGGCCATGCATAGAGTCCAGCGTCGGCATTCCACTGGAGGAAATCGCTCTTGCTTCCTAGCACTCCGAGGCTTTGAACATGAGGCCACGCAGTATCGTTGAAACCTCGTTCCTGCCAGTCCTTCGGTGCCTGGAGAATACTCCTCCACGAGGGATCTGAAATCAGGATCGCAGATCCGTCGACCGCAAGACTCCGTGGGACAATCTTGACCGCCAATACTTCACCATACGTGACCTGATTGATTGTTGGACTGGCCCCTGTATGCAAGGAACTGTGGCCCCTCACCTCTTCTATCGCGACTGTATTTACACCACGCCTGAGCGGACCCGCAGCATCCGCAGTGATAACGGTTAGCCCCTTTACACGCGTACCGTCGTCGTCGAAACGAAGAACCTCTGTGCCATTGAGAAATACCGTCCCCGCCCGCGGACCGGCGATGTAAAGCGTCGCATGGCGCGGAACAGAGTCGAGAGAGAAATGAGCGCGGAAGTAGTGCGGAACGATCTTGTCGTCCTGGCCACGAACAGTGGGTTGATAAGCGGGATTGAGCGCAGCGGCGTCATCTTTTGTCCATACGAACTGTTCGCGCAAATGGGTGGGATTCGGCACCCGCAGCGTGGCGGGATCTCGTGCAGGATCGAGCTTGCCGGGCGCAATCGCCCCTTGCGCATGGCAAGCCGGGACGGCGACACTGAGCGACAGAAGGAGGCGCACAGCAAACGATCGCGCTATCGCATCCGGCAACTTCAGCTCCTTGAACTCGGCGCGATTGACTTCACGCTCCGACACGGACAGTATAGGCACTCCACTGAAACTTAGCGAGCCCGTTCGAAAGTTGGCATAGCTACGTTGTAGACGGGATAATGCAAGCATCATGAAGAGCCGAAGAGTAAACGAGCCAGCCGAAATTACGAACTTCGTTCGCACAGGCCGCACTGCGTCTCGACTTGTATTGCTTATCGCCCTGCTTGGGACCAGCACATTCGCGCAGCAGGCTATTCAACTTCCCGCACCTCCCCTCACAACGCAAGCCTCAGTGCAGAAGTTCGCGTTCACTTCGGATGGACCCATCGGTCCTGGCTGGACTCGACCCGATGAGATCGCCAGAGTATATTTTCACGAAGAATTGCCCGCACTTTTTCGCAGAACCATCGCGCTGTCCAATGAAGTGCCGAGCTCGGGAAAGCTGTCATGGATCTTCACCGGACCCCATGCCGGTTTTACCGTTGAGCTCACGTCCTCAAAGATCCGCATTATTCAGCGATTCTATGACTCTTCCGCGCTGTCCTCAGGCCAGGGCAATTACCCAGAGAAGATCATGCGGGATGATCAGCAGCCTATCATCGGAACGGCGCGAACCATCACCGTTGTATTGGACTCGCACCTCGCCGTGCAGGTACTTCTCAATGGAGTCGTTGTTCTAACGCAGCCATGTAACTTCGATGTCAATCGTCACCAGCTCATGTTCTCTGCCCCGCGCATACAACATTTAACGCTGGCAGGTTCTCTTCTTTCGACCTCGGTGAAAGACGCCACCATCCACGTTAATTCGACCAGCAAACATCAGACAATGATCGGCTTTGGCGGAAGTCCGAGCATTCCAGCTTATGAAGCTTTGAGCAGCGAGGGAAAGAAGCAGTACTGGGAAATTTTGCGCAAATACAATCTCTTGCTCGATCGCGAATATCCGATGGGTTCGGAGTTGCAGCCTGATCTTTCGAACCTCGAAAACCTTCGCGATGCAACACCGCATTACTATGGCGACAATTTTCCGAATGGGGAGGTTTCAAGCTTCGATTACAGCCGGCACGCAATCGAGCTTGGAGGCGAAGTTATTTACGAAATGTGGGCGCTGCCAAAATGGGCGACGATCCCATATATAGGCAAGCAGGTTATCGATGCGTGGAATAAGCCGGTGAAGATTGCCGCAAACCCGGAAGAATATGCGCGCATCGTCGTACGTTATTGCGAATTGGCCAAGGAAAAAACAGGACAACCACCAGCCATAGTGGGAATTGAAAATGAAGTCGAACAGCCGCCTGAAGTATTCGATTCCATGGTGACCACGCTTCGGCACGAGTTAGACAAGGCTGGATTTCAGTCCGTAAAGATCCACATGGCAGACGCCAGCTATCTCTATCTAGGAGTGTCCCGCGCACACTCTTTGCAAAAGGACGATGCGGTTTGGCATGCGATCGACTATACCGCAGCGCATGAGTACGACTACCAGGAGTTCCTTGCAAATCCTGACATGTATGACGCACGAATGAAAGCCATGAACGCGGCAAAGGAGTCCAAGCCCTTTCTTGCCACCGAAATCTGTCTCAATGATCCGCAATATCAGGAGCTTTCTTATCGCATCGCGCTCAACGTCGGGCAGCTCTATCAGAAGAACCTCACAGAACTAGACGCCGAAGCGCTTATGTATTGCTGGCTTCTGCTTGATGTCGAGCAGCCCAGCTTTGGCGGCTCACGATCTCTACTAGTACCGGATAAAACTCGTGGATATATACCGGTAGCATCCAGCTTCCAACTAAGAGTGTTCGGCGCTTTCAGCCGTCATGTACTCAAAGGAATGTTTCGAGTCTCTGCGTCAAGCAGTGACTCCGATCTTCTGACAACCGCATTTGAAGATGCCCACCACTCCACGCTCATCGTTCTCAATCGATCCACTGAACCGCAACGCCTGTCCGTTGATTGGAAGGGTAAATATTGGACCCAGATGGAGCGTACCAGCCAGACGCTGGAGAACGCTATTTCTGCGCCAGGCGATCTTGTTGTTCAACCAGGAGAGATAATCACTCTTTCCGATTTTCCCGCAAGCTAATTTAGAGGTGACCATTGAAGATCGCAACAACATGGATACTTGCCATGCTTTTCTGCTTTCCGCTACTTCGCGCACAGGAGAGACCGCAAGGTCAATTCATCTTTGAACCCGGATCAACATCCTTTCCGGAAAGCCACGCATCCACCATCGTCGCCCTAAAGAACGGCGAACTGATGGCAGCCTGGTTTGGCGGCACAAAAGAACGCGCACCAGATGTAGCAATCTGGGGATCGCGCTTCACGCACGGAGTCTGGACTGCCCCGGTAGAGTTGGAACGAGAAAAAGATGTTCCTTCATGGAACCCTGTCCTGTTTCACACCGGCGACGGCCGGTTGTGGCTCTATTACAAAGTCGGCCCATCGCCTGGTGAGTGGTCCGCGGGTCGGATGTACAGCGACGATGAAGGCAAGACATGGTCCAAGGACGAACGGCTGCCCGCCGGACTGCTTGGACCTATCCGCGCGAAGCCGCTGATCTTGAAGGACGGCACGATCGTCAGCGGCACGTCGTTCGAGGCCCACGAGACCTGGGCGGCATGGATCGAACGAAGCACCGACAACGGCGCAACATGGAAAAAGATTGGGCCAATCGATATCTCGCGCGAGTTCGACAAGACAGCTGCTCCAGCGGCTGATCCTCCGAAAGACGCACCGGGCTGGGCCGCCGACAAGGGCCCACGAAAATTTGAGGGCATCATTCAACCCTCGGTCATCTCACTTGGCGGCAAACATCTGCGGCTTTATGCAAGGTCGCGAACACTCGCTTCGAAGATTGCCGTCGCCGACTCAATGGACAATGGCCTGACGTGGACGCAAGCACGTTTTCTAGATCTGCCAAACAATAACTCGGGCATTGACGCGGTAGCTCTCAAAGACGGTCGCGTAATCATGATCTTCAACAACACGACCGTAGGCCGAACACCGCTAAACCTCGCAGTGAGCACCGACGGAGAGCACTTCCGCGTATTTGCAACCCTGGAGGACACCGTCGGACAGTACTCCTACCCGGCCATCATTCAGGCTCCCGATGGAAGCCTGGAGATGACGTATACGTGGCAGCGCAAAACGATCAAGTACGTCCATCTAACGCTTTCTGAGGTCCCGAAACAATAGAACAGCTAAGGCGTCGGGCATTGGGTCTGGATGCGAAAGACAAATGCGATCCCCGCCGACGGCGCATCCGCGGGCAACGATAGATGCAAGCCGTCAGGATGTTGCGAAAAGCCGATGTGTGCCTCCGATCCGAGCAGGCCCACCGAACATACTGCCCGGCCCAGGTAAGGATTGCCGGCAAAGAGGGTATGGATCACAATCAACTGCGACTTAGGCCAGCCCAGCGCCGTGGCATAGAGCGCCTTGCCGTCACGGGATGTCGTGAACCGGATGTCCTCTGGCGTATAAGCCTGGATGTCAGAGTTCTTCTCCGTCGAGTTCTTCGGTGCCTTGGTCGGCCCCTCGCCAAAGACAGTAAATGGACGTGATTGATAAACAGCTTCACCATTCACGCTAAGCCACTTCCCCATTTCCAGCAGCACAGTTCTTGCCTGTTCAGGAATCGTGCCGTCTGCCTTCGGCCCAATGTTCAATAAGAGATTGCCGTTCTTCGAGACCGTATCCATCAGTTGGTGGATCAAGGACGTTGCCGTGCGGTACTCGTCGTTCTCAACATACCCCCAGGAATGAATGGAGATCGAAGTATCTGTCTGCCATGGAAGCAGACGCAGCGTGTCGAGCTTGCCACGCTCGATGTCCAGCGTTGCCACATTCGCAGGCATGGACTCCTCTTTATAGGTCAAGACTGGTTGCTGCTTTTGTTCGGCTGCCCTGTCGTAGTAATAAGCCGCAAACTCCTGCAGTGCGGGCTTATAGGCAGGCTGGCCAATCCACCAGTCGAAATAGAAAAAGTCGGGATGATACTTGTCGACCAGCTCACTCGACCGGGCAAGCCAGTTGTCGATCCACGCCTTATCCGGCGGAAGCCAGCGTTCGAGGTGCGACGGATCAGGCTCTTTCTCATCGTTCGTCGTTCCATCCGGGCCCGGCAAGTTCATGTACTGCGCAGGACCATAAAGCTCAGCGGCCAGCGGATTCTTTCCATCGACCGCATCCTGAACGTCGGAAGGAAAGGATCGCCCACGCCCGTACCACCACCAGTGTTCCCCGACATGCGAAGAAACACCGAAGCGCAGGCCACGCGCCCGCGTCGCAACGGCTAGCTCCCCTACAACGTCGCGGTGCGGCCCCATATTGAGGGCATTCCACGGGGTCATGTCGGAGGCATACATCGCAAACCCGTCACAATGTTCACCAACGGGAACCACATAGCGCGCGCCTGCCTTCACGAACAAGTCGACCCAGGCATCAGGATCGAACTTTTCGGCCTTGAACATTGGAATAAAATCCTTATAGCCGAAAGTGGTCTCAGGACCGTAGGTCGCAACCTGATGCTCGAAAGCCTTGTTGCCCGGGATATACATGTTCCGCGAGTACCACTCGTTTCCGAATGCCGGAACGGAGTAAACGCCCCAGTGGAGGAAGATGCCGAACTTGGCATCGCGGAACCAGTCCGGCGTTCGGTACTGGGCAAGAGACTGCCAGGACGCGTGAAACGGAGCTTTGCGGTTAGACAAAGCTGTTTCCGTCTTGACCAAATCAACTTGCCGAGCAATATGAGAGCCGATGGCGCGCGGCGCTTGAGCGGTCGAGGTCAGTGGTATTGCGAGGAACAAGAGGCACACAGATGGCAGAAGACGTTTCACGGCGACACAATAGCAGAGGACGCGGTACTTTGATAGGTGCATGATCATCGACGCGAAGACCTTCCGAATATTGCTGCTAGTTATCGTTTCATGGATTCTTGCACCACCGCAGCTGTGGTGCGCCGGCGCTCCTGCGCAATCGGAGCCTGGTGCCGTGAAAACGGAAGCGCAATCCATAACATCAGCCTGGAAAGCCAAATGGATCAGCGCGCCATGGAGCACGGAGCGAGACGGAGCGGAACTCGACGGCAGCCGTCCGATGCCCATCTTTCGACGCTCATTCACATTGCGTCGGAGGCCCGTTAGCGCCATACTGCGCATTTCAGGTCTCGGCCAGTATGAAGTTCATCTGAACTCCAGCGCATCGATCGACGCGCCGCACGCTTTACATCAAGCTTGGACTGACTACAGAAAGACGGTGACCTTCGATACATATGATCTAACAGACAAAGTGCTCGTAGGAAAAAACGTGATCGGCGTCCTTCTCGGTAATGGCATGTACAACGTGCAACACACCAAAAGCCGTTACACCAAGTTTGAGGACAGCTTTGGTGTCCCAAAGATGATCGCAGAACTTCGCCTGCGATACTCCGACGGCTCTTCCGCAAGCATTGGAAGCGACACGGGTTGGAAAGTAAGTAAGGGACCAATCACCTTCAGCTCAACCTATGGGGGCGAAGACTATGACTCGCGACTGGTGCCCGCGGGGTGGGACGTTCCAGATTACGACGACAGCTCATGGATCCCCTCTTTGGAAGTAACTGGCCCCGGCGGCGAGTTGATACCTTCCATCGCACCAGCCCTGCATGTTTTTAACCTCACATTACCTTCGAAGCAACAGGAAGTCGTAACAAATAAGATAGTATTCGACCTCGGGATTAACTTTGGAGGCTGGCCCGAGGTAAAGGTAAAAGGCCCTGCGGGCTCGGTGTTGAAACTTACTCCGGGTGAGTTATTGAAACCAGACGGAACTGTTTCGCAAGCAAGCTCAGCTGGCCCACAGTGGTGGAGCTACACACTTCGTGGAGATATCGGCGAAGAAGAATGGCAACCGAAGTTCAGCTACTACGGATTTCGATACATCCAGGCCGAGTGGATTGGCGACCAAAGCGCCGGAGCGAAAATTCTTTCGCTCACGGGCAAAGAGCTCCGATCCGATTCGCCCGTCTCGGGCACATTCCAGAGCTCGAACCAAATGTTGAACGACATCCATGCCCTCATCGTGCAGGCCATGCGCAACAACGAAGTGAGTATTTTCACGGATTGTCCGCACCGTGAGAAGCTCGGTTGGCTTGAGGAAACGCATTTGGTCGCACCCGGTCTCATGTTCAACAACGACTTGCGTGGACTGTACGCGGCAACAGCAAGAAACATCGCTGACGCGCAGGATCAAGCCGGCATGGTGCCGACGATTGCACCGCAATATACCAGGTTCGGCCCTAAGTACGCGATCTACGACGACTCGCCGGAGTGGGGCTCCGCGACGATTCTCGCCGCATGGTCTGCCTACCGCTTTTATGGCGACACAAGCCAACTGCAGCAACACTACTCAAACATGCAGGCCTACATCAAGTTCCTTGAGAGCAAATCGCAGAATGGCATTGTGGCATACGGCCTGGGCGATTGGTACGACATCGGTCCCGGAAGTCCCGGATTTAGCAAGCTGACGACAATCGGCGTGACAGCGACACTGATGTTGTATGAGGATGCCATCGTGATGGAGAGGATCGCAAGCTTGCTACACCGTTCAAACGACGCCACGGTCTATCGAGATTTGGCAGAGCGCGAGGAGCAAGCCTTCAACCGAACCTTCTGGGATGTAACCGATGGCTACTACGACAAGGGCAGCCAAACGGCCAACGCCATGCCCCTCGCGCTGGGAATCGTTCCCCAGGACCGAAGACAACGGGTGCTCGACTATGTCATCGCGGATATCCATGCCCACAACGATCACATCACCACCGGCGAAGTTGGCTATCCCTATCTGCTTCGTGCGTTGATGCAAGCTGGCCGCGATGACGTTCTCTTAGCAATGATGCTGCGCAAGGATCCGCCTAGCTACGGTTCGCAACTCGCCGTCGGTGCCACCTCCCTAACGGAAGCCTGGGATGCCAACCCCAAAAGCAGCCAGGATCACTTCATGTTGGGAGGAGCGGAGGAGTGGTTCTATCGCGGACTTGGCGGCATCGACTTCGATCTCTCGCGACCGAAACCCAGCCAGCGCATTACGATTCGCCCGCGAGTGATCGATGGTGTGAATTGGGTGCGGTGCGGATACAACTCAACTCTCGGGCGAATCGAGAGCAACTGGAAGCGTGACGGAGCGATAACAAAACTCGATATCACTGTGCCAGCGACCGCTCTAGTGGTGGTTCCGCTTGAAATCGAATCAGCTGTGGTGACGGTTGGAGGAATGCCTACCGCTAAGGCGGGCGGAATGGTCCTTATCTCACAAGACGCAAAGACAGCCACCTATCAGGTTCAGCGTGGTGCCTATCACTTCACTGTAACCTCCGCTGCGAAGTAGCCGAATCACCATGGCTTCGATCGAGCGACCGCAATGCCCCTTGTCTCGTTTGGATACTTGCCGGAGACAGCGCAGTAAAAGTGATAGAGCATGCCATCGTGATAGATCACTGACGGCTTATGTGCGAACGTCTCGTCGATGCTTCCTGGTACGCCGGTGTCTATGAGAATTTCAGGCACCTTGGTAAAGTGAAGCGGATCGTCCCCAAGCGCCAGCATCTCGCAGGCACGACCGGGACGCTGATAGCCAAAACCAAAGTAGAACATCGCAAACTGATGACCGTTCTTCACAACGTAGGGGTTGGACGCGAAGCGGCTGTCGCGTGCGTCCTTTATCTGCGGCATCTGATGTGAAAGAGGATTGGAGTCCGGCCATGTCGCGGTTCCGCGTGGCCCATTGGATAGTAAAGGGTTAAGTGGAGCGCGCGTCCATTGCTTCAAGTCTTTGCTGGTTGCCACGCCAGTCTGCTCGTGCCACCCACCCCCCGCAGACTTTGGCAATGCATCCGTCTTGGCGTTGTAATAGAGGTAATAGGTTCCGCGATAGAGCAGAAGATCGGGTCGATACAGTCCGCCGTGCTCCCACGGCGCTCCCTCCTGCGGCGTAAGGATCGGATCGGTGAGTTCCCAGTGAAGCAGGTCCGGACTAGTAGCCAGCCCAATCACTGCGGCGCCTTCTTCATATCCCGCGCTTGGATAAGCATTCCATGCAGCGATATACCGTCCGTTGACTTTCAGTGCCTCACCTGTGCCGTGCAGGTTTTTGTCCCGTAGGATCGAACTGATTGCGAGATTGTATTTTGTATAGGTCGATTGCGGATCGCGTGAGCCAACCAGCGCCTCCCGAGTCCAACGCACCAGATCCGGGGAGACAGCGAGACCTGTCTGATACCCAGTTCCGTCGTAGCCGATATAGAGCATGTAAAACTGACGATCGGCGCGAAACACAATGGGATCGTCAACGGTAAGGCCATCAAAGTCCTGCTTGTTGCCAGTGGCTCGCAGAACAAGTGTCGGGTATTTATATGGCGTTCGGTACGGCCTTACTGAATCCTCAGCGCGAAGCGACGCTGGAGAGCCGACCGCAATTGTGGCTGCGGCAGCAGCGCCTTCGAGAAATCGACGACGGTTCATCATCTTGATAGCTCCGGAGTTAGAACTGCGACACCCTGAGAAGGAAGTTCTACTTGATCGATCGCTGGATGATCGTTCATTAGAACGTTATGCATTCGCCCGGGAAGTTGGACCCGAACCGAGTCCGACCGATGGCTAATGAGCACGTAAACCGTCCCGGAAGCCCCGCTTCGCCGACAGAGCTCGACCCCTTCAGGGAGCACCTTCCAAATGGGTTCGACCCCCGCGACTCGAGCTTCGGAAGTGAGCACGTGCGACATGGTTGCGTCGTTCGGCAAGGTCCCGAGATAGGAAATCGTCCCCTTCCCTAAAGACCGGCTGATCATTGCTGGCCGATCATCCACCCATCCGCCGTCGGTCTTGCCATAACGAAGGTCTGTGCGAGTATCTGCAGCCGTCGGCATCAAATCCTCTGCCCAAACGTTTGCAGTCTGTTTCTCTCCGATCGCCACATCGCCATCGAGCGCGTAATACTGATCGACGTGCCCGCCAAGGGAACTCGCTAACGGCCCGGGCTGCCTCTCCGGATTG
>Ga0302187_10001804_pt1 | contig 17986 bp, 15 predicted proteins | sample II_Bog_E1_3_FD_202120 | JGI IMG/M metagenome (GOLD analysis project Ga0302187, IMG submission 202120) | Peat permafrost microbial communities from Stordalen Mire near Abisko, Sweden - II_Bog_E1_3 | ecosystem: Environmental > Terrestrial > Soil > Wetlands > Peat | place: Sweden: Abisko...
CGGCCTGAGCCAAATCCAGGCACATCCGCGCGTCGCGCTTATTCCGATTTCGAATGGGCGGCGCCGCGCTCGTACGTCAACGCGTCGAGGATCTTGGCCCCGGCCATGAACACCGCGACCATCGCCGCGACGAACAGCATGCGCCCGCTGAACCCGGGCCAGGTGTCGAGATAATGCTTGCCGCGTTCGGCCCCGCCCAGCGCCAGCGCATAGATGATCGCGAATGCCTCGATCCGGTTCTTGATGATGAACAGGCGGGCAATCTTGCGCATCGGGTTGGGCATCCGGTTAATGTTTCGCATCCAGCATAGCAGCATAGCCATCCGCAAGCATCGTGCCAGTGGCGGATTTGCCAGATTGGTTCCCCGTCGTTCCCGAAAAAAGACAGTTAACTGTAAGCGGAACCGACGTCCCCGGAAACCGCCTGCCAAAATCCTCCCCGGCACGGGGAGGATCGAAAACGGGCCGGTTTGGTCGTCGCGGTCGTCTATGCCAGTTCGCCCAGCCCCGCCGCATCGAGCAACGCGCCGCGTGCCGCGCGCACGGTGCGGGCCAGCGTGGCGGTGCCGATATCGGTGGGGTCGATCTGTTCGGGCCAATGCGCTGCGATCACCGCCGACAGGGTGTCGATGCGCGCAGGATCGAGCAGAAAGCGCGGGTCGATCGTGGCGGGATCGGCCACCACGCGCAGGCGCAGGCAGGCGGGGCCGCCGCCATTGGCCATCGACTGGCGCACGTCGACCGGCAGCACGCGGCGGATCGGGCCGTTCGAGGCCAGCATGGTATCGAGCCAGCCGCGCACGCTGGGGGTTTCCCAGGCTTCCAGGGGGATCACCAGGCCCATCTCGCCGCCGGGCAGCGTCAGCAACTGGCCGTTGAACAGATAGGATTTTATCGCATCGGCCAGGCTGACCGCGCTGGTCGGCACGACCACGATCTCTGCCTCGGGCAAGGCGGCGCGGATCGCGGTCTATGTCCCTTCGGGGTCGGCAAAGGCGGCCTCGTGGGTGAACAGCACGCGTTCATTGGCGACCGCCACGACATCGTTGTGGAACGCCCCGGCTGCAATCGCTTCGCCCGATTGTTCGATGAACAGCGTGCGCGCGGGGTCAAGCCCGTGCAGGCGGGCGACCGCGCGGCTGGCCTGTTCGTGCTGGCGCGCGGGGAAGCGTCCGCCGGGGCGGCCATAGACAAACAGTTCGATCCCCGGTGCCGCGTGATGCGCGGCCATGCGCATGTGGTTGGCCGCGCCTTCATCGCCAAAGCAGGCGGGCACCGCGTCGTGCACCGCGAAATGGGCCGTTGCGGCAAAGGCCAGGCGCAACTGGCGCACGGTGTCGGGCCATTCGTGCGACCGGTGCGGCATTGTCACCAGATTGGCGGCTGTCAGGTGGCACCGGCCATCGGCGGTGTCGGGCGCGGGCGAGACCGTGGCGGCATTGGCGGTCCACATCGCGCTGGCCGACCAGGCCGCCGCGCGCAGCCGCACTTGCGCGGGATCGCCGGCATCGAGCACCCCCAGCGCGGCGGTGAACCCGTCATTCGGGCGCGGCAGCGGCGCGAAAAAGCCCTGTACCAGCCCCAGCGCCAGATTGTGGCGCATCTTGTCGAGCCCCTGCAACGCCGCCGCACGCGGGTATGAAGGATCGCCGCCGTGGCTGGCCGAGGCCAGATTGCCAAGACTAAGCCCGGCATAGTTGTGACTGGGGCCAACCAGGCCATCGAAATTGATTTCCACCAGGGTCATTGCGTCCGATCCTATCGCGCCACGTGCCAGACCGCGTCGCCTTCGCCCACATTCAGCGCCTGCGCCGCCAGTGGATCGAGCACTACGCCGACCTCGCCATCGAGAGCGATTTCGCCATAAGTGCAGCGGAAATCGGCCAGCCGCCCGGTCGCGATCAGGGCGCGGCGGTGCCCGGCCTCGCCTTCGGGCGCGCGCACCTGGGTGACAGTGGCGGCGCTGGCCGTGGCGATCGAGCGCACTTTGTCGGTGCGCGCCGTCATTGTCGGCCCGCCGTCGAAAATGTCGACATAGCCTTCGGCGTGAAAGCCTTCCTCTTCCAGCATGCGCATCGCCGCGCGGCCGGTCGGGTGGGGCAGGCCGATCACCTGCCGCGCGGATTCGGGCAGCATCGAGACATAGACCGGGTGTTTGGGCATCAGATCGGCGATGAACTGGTGGCCGTTGATCGCGTTGAAATAGTCCGCTTCCTGAAAGCTCATGCCGAAAAACCGCCCGGCCACGCCGTCCCAGAATGGCGAGCCTGCGCGTTCATCGATGATCCCGCGCAATTCGGCCAGAATGCGGTCGGCAAAGCGCTGGCGGTGCATGGCGATGAACAGATAGCGGCTGCGCGCCAGCAACATGCCCAGCCCGCCCGCGCGTTCGCCGGGGTGGAGGAACAGCCCGCCGACTTCGCTCGATCCTTCCAGGTCGGTGACCAGATTGAGCAATTCGGCGCGAAAGGTCCGCCCCAGTTCCTTGGAATGCTGGGTCAGCGTGGCGATGCGATAGGAATAGAACGGGATCTGCTGGCCGACGCAGGTAAAGATCTGCGCGGTGCCGCGCACTTCGCCGGTGGCGGTGTCTTCCAGCACCAGCACGAACAGTTCGTCCTTCACCTGGCGCGGATCGCCTGCGTCGGTGTTGCCGAACGCGGCGGCGGCGCGGTCGAGTTTCGCCGTCAGCGCCTTGCGATCGGGGGGCAGGTTGGTGAACCCGCCGCCAGTCAGCTTGGCCATGTCGTACAGATGCTGAAGATCGGCCGGTTGCGCCGCGCGGATGCGAAAGGTCATGGTTGTTCCCCGGAAAGACGGTGCAGCACCACGGCTGCCAGGCGCGCCCGTTCGGCAAGCGAGGGCACGATGCAAAATTCGTCGGATGAGTGGATTGCGCCGCCGCGCACGCCCATCGTGTCGACCACGGGCACGCCGCAGGCGGCAATGTTGTTGCCATCGCACACCCCGCCGCTGGCTTGCCAGCCGATCGTCTGCCCAAGCGCTGCGCCGCATTCGCGCACGAGGTGAAACAGCCGCTCGGCGGCTTCGCTCAGCGGCTTGGGCGGGCGCGAGATGCCACCGTGGACATGCGTGTGCACGCCATGGTCGGCCTCGATCCGGGCCAGTGCGGCGGGCAGCGCGGCGGCAAAGCGCGCGGCCGCGCCGGTTTCGCGCGGGCGGATGTTGAAGCGCACGATGGCCAGATCGGGCACGACATTGTTGGCCGATCCGCCGTCGATCTTTGCCGGGTTCACGCTGATGTCGCTGCCCGCCAGTTCGGTCAGCGCCAGCACCAGATGTGCCGCCGCGACAATCGCGTTGCGCCCGTCCTGCGGGTTGCGCCCGGCGTGCGCGGACTTTCCGTGGATCACCACGCTGTAATTGCCGCTGCCGGGCCGTGCCCCCGCCAATGTGCCGTCGGGCAGCGCGGCGGGCTCGAACGTCAACGCCGCGGCCTTGCCATTGGCCAGCCGCGCGATCAGCGGTGCCGACGACAGGCTGCCGGTTTCTTCATCGGCGTTGATCAGCACGTCATAGCCCACGCCGGCCGCCGCCGGACTGGCCTCAAACGCGGTCAGCGCCGCCAGAATAATCGCGATGCCGCCCTTCATGTCGGCCACGCCCGGCCCGTTCAGCGTTTCGGCATCGAGCCAGCGCGTCGTCTGGAACGGATGATCGGGTGGGAACACGGTGTCCATGTGTCCGGTCAGCAGAAATCGCCGGTTGGCCTGGGGCCGCACGCGCAGCACGAGATGGCGCCCATGCGCGATCGCCAAGCTGCGCCCGTCGCCAGTCACGGCCTCGACCGGGGCGGCCTCTTCCAGCGTGACCGTGCCGGGCAGGGCGCCGAACGCGCGCGCCAGCAGATCGGCCTGCTGCGCCAGCCCGTCGAGATTGCGCGTGCCGGTGTTGATCGCGCTCCACGCCAGGACCTGATCCAGCATCGGCGCCGGATCGATCCGCGCAACCAGATCGCGCTCGATAGGGGAAAGCTCGCTCATGCCGGGCCGCTTAGCGCATGGGACGCGCAAGGTGAACCCTTGGCGGCCATCCGGTTCGGCGGTGCATCGGCGCACAATCGCACGACAGGCTTGACGGATTGTTATTCGATATGATAATTATGAGTCATAACAGAATTGGGAGCGATGCGGTGCGGACAAAGGTTTGCAGCCGGATTCCGGGGCACTTGCTTGCCATGAACGGCCGCCTGGCGGCCAACGGGGGCAGCGATGCGTGACAGGGCAGAGGCATCGGACGGCGGCGGCGTGATCGATACGCCACACGTGGCGACGTGCGACCTGGCGCGGCAGATCGGGTTTCGTCTGCGCTTTACCCAGGCCGCCTTGTGGAAGGATCTGTTGCTGACATTCCGGCCGTTTCGTCTGCGCCCGCCGCATTATGCCGCGCTGGTGATGATCAACGATGCGCCGGGGCTCAGCCAGCAGGACCTGAGCGCGCAACTGGGTCTGAAAGGGCCAAACCTGGTCAGCCTGATCAACGACTTGTCAAAACGGGGCCTGGTCGAACGTCACCAGCGTGAAAACGACCGGCGCGTCAACGGCCTGTTCCTGACCGGGCCGGGCGCGCGCGTGCTCGTACAGATGACCGAGGCCCATGCCCGGCATCAGGCGCGCATCGCCGCCGTCCTGTCACCCGAAGACCGTGCCCGGCTCGTCACCATGCTGGAAAGTCTGGAGCGGATCGGAGGCGATCAGGCCTGAACAGCGGCCACACGGTACCACAACACAACACGATCATAATGGGAGAGGGACTTATGAAAAAGCATTGGCTTGCTGCGGGGATTTCGCTCGCAGTGGTGACTTTGGCACAGCCTGCGCTGGCCGAGGATCAACCGGCAGCGTCGTCGTCGACGACGCCCACCCCGGCGGAAATCGTGGTGACCGCGCAGCGCCGCAGCGAAAGCGCGCAGAAAGTGGCGATCGCGATCACCGCGATCAGCGGCGACGATCTGAACGACAAGGAAGTGACGACCGAGCGCGATCTGCAGAATGTTGCGCCGGGCCTGACCATCACCAAGGCGGGGTTGACCGAATCGGTCAACATTCGCGGCATCGGGCTGGCGAGCGGATCGCCGCAAGTCGCCAACGGGGTTGCCACGTATGTCGACGGGCTGTTCCAGCCGCCGATCACACAAAGCCTTGAATTGTATGATGTCAAAAGCATCGAAGTGCTGCGCGGCCCGCAAGGCACGCTGGTTGGGTCGAATTCGACCGGCGGCGCGGTGTTCATCAACTCCAAACGCCCGGTGCTGGGCAAACTGACCGGGGACATCGATCTCGAAGCGGGCAGCTACAACAATTTCAAGGGCGAAGGCGCGATCAACGTGCCGATCGGTGATCATTTCGCGCTGCGCTTTGCCACCGATCAGCATAGCCGCGACAGCTATTACAAAGACCTTGGCGTCTATGACAACCGTCCCGACCGGCTCGATACGCATCAGGAACGGCTGTCGGCGCTGTACGAAAATGGTGGCCTGACGGTCTATTGGAAAGGCGAACTGGCCCAGAACCAGAACGGCGGCTATGCCTATCAGCCGATTGCCCACACACCGTTTTCGGCGGGCGCGACGGGCATTCCCTATGTGCTCGATTACGATTCGCCCACGACCGGGTTCGAGCGCGCGTCCAACACCGCGCTCGAAATCAAGTACCAGACGCCGGGCGGCCTGATCATCCGGTCGGAAACCGGCTATCAGAACAAGCGTATCAACAACACCTATGACCTCGATGGTACGTCGATCCTGAGCTATTACGGCGGTCCGGGCGAACCCCAGTACCAGGACCAGTGGGTGCGCGAGCGCGAATACAGCCAGGAAATCAACATCATTTCGCCCACCACAGGCGCGTTCAACTATATCCTGGGTGGCTATGCCCAGCGCAACAAGATCGACGTGCTGCTGCACATCACCGGCACGGCGCCGTTCGAGATCATCCCCAATCCGATCACCGACAAGCTTGTCTACGGCGTGTTTGCGCAAGGCAATCTGAAGCTGAATGACAAGCTCGAACTCGAAACGGGCGTGCGCTATTCGCACTTCCACGTCGATGGCACGGGCAATGTCTACGGGGTCGGGGTCGGCACGTTCGGTCCGCCGCCGAACCCGATCACGATCGTTCTGGCGCCGCAAAACGGCACTGAGTCCGACGGTCTGGCCACCGGCAAAGTGGCGCTCAACTACAAGCCCGACGCCAACAACATGATCTATGTCTTCGTTGCGCGCGGCTACAAACCGGGCGGGATCAATCCTCCGGGCCAGACGTTCCTGCACGAAGAAGTGTGGGATTATGAAGCCGGCTGGAAGTCCAGCTTCATGGCCAATCATATCCGCACCCAGTTGGGCGCCTTCTACAACTCGTACCGGAACTTCCAGATCGACAGCACGCTGTCGAGCGGGCAGGCCGGGGTGTACAACGTGCCCGGCAAATCGAGCATCAAGGGTTTCGAAGCCTCGGCACAGGCGCGCCTCAGCGGCTTTTCCTTCGACTTTGGCGGGTCATACGTGGCCTCGCACCTGCCATCGTTCCCGGCGGTCAACCCCTATGCCTTGGGTGTGGGCGCCAATCTGCCGCAATGCACGGGTGGCGCCACGTTCCCGTCGTGTTTCGATTATCTGGGCAACACGGTCACCAATCCGGGCGGCGGGCCCAACCTGCTGTCGCCGAAATGGACCTGGAACACCAGCCTGGCCTATGCCTTCGACCTTGGCGACGAGACAAAGCTGGAGCCGCGGATAAATTACAACTACGTCGGGTCGCAGGAAGCCAACCTGACTTATCTGCCACAGGCGCTGATCAATGCGCACCGGTTGCTGTCGGCCAGTGTGGCGTTGACGTGGCATGACTACAAGCTTGAAGTCTATGGCACCAATCTCACCAAGGAATATTACGAGACGGGTGTGTCCGGTGCCAACGAGTTCTTCGGCGCGCCGCGCGAATTCGGCGTGCGTTTCCAGGCGAGGTTCTGACATGATCAAGGGTCGCATCCATCAAACAACGCATGCCGCCACTGCCCTGTTTGCGGGTGCGGCCTTGTTCATCGCGCCACAGATGGCGCGGGCGCAGGCAGGCGCCGCGCCATCGCGCGAAGCGGCGTGCGCGGGGCTTGCCACTGCGGCGGTCAAGGGCGCCCCAGTGCAGGGGCTGACCATTACCGCCGCCACATGGCAGGCGGCGGGAACCCAGGTGGCCACGCGCGAAGGGCCAGTGGCGGCGCCTGCGCATTGTCTGGTCGAAGGCTATTTCGGCGAACGGCCAGGCCTGGTTGGCGGCACATATCGGATCGGGTTCCGCCTGCGGCTGCCCCAGGCATGGAACGGGCGCTATCTGTTCACCGGCGGTGGCGGGTCGGATGGTGTGGTGGGTGATGCCCTGGGCTTTGTCGGCGGCGGCGCCACCCCTGGCCTGCTGCGCGGCTATGCCGTGATCGCGCAGGACGCGGGCCACGACAACACGCGCAACAACCAGCCCGACCATGGCGGCGATCTGGTGTTCGGTCACGACCCGCAGGCGCGCCGCGACTATGGCTTTGCCAGCCTGAAACCGTCCTATGATGTCGGGCGCCATGTGATCCGCGCGTTCTATGGCCGCGACAGCAAGACCAACTTGTTCTGGGGCTGTTCGAAGGGCGGGCAGGAAGGCATGGCCTTTGCCCAGCGCTACCCCGATGCGTTCGATGGCATTTTTGCCATGGCGCCGGGCTTCGCGCTGCCGCGCGCGGCGCTGGCCGAGGCCTGGGACACGCAGCAGTTTGCGGGCATTTTGCGCGGGCGCGGTGAAAACCCGACCGTGGCGGGGCTCAAGACCGCGCTGACGCCGGTGCAATCGGCGCTGGTGTCACAGGCGACGCTGGCCGCGTGCGACTCGCTGGATGGCGCGGCGGACGGCATGATCAACGCGATCGGCCAGTGCACCGCCGCGCGCGTGCTGCCCGAATTGCGCAAACACCTGTGCGCACCGGGGGCAACCGGCGCGTGTCTCGCGCCCGACCAGCTCGCCGCGATCGAGCGGCTGATGGCGGGGCCGCGCAATTCTGCGGGCAAGCCGCTCTATGCCGCCTGGCCGTGGGATGCCGGTGTCGGCCTGCCGGGTTGGCGGCTGTGGACGGTGGGGCTCGACAACGGCCCGCCCTCGCTCAATGTCGTGCTCGGCGCGGGGTCGCTGGCGGCGGTGTTCACCACCCCGCCGACGGTGCTCGGGGCCGATCCGGAAAAGCTGCTGGCCTGGCAACTGGCGTTCGATTTCGATCGCGATGCGCCGCGCATCTATGCCGTGGCGCCGCCGTTCAGCGAATCCGCGTGGTTCGATGTGGGCATGCACGCAACCGACCTGTCGGCGTTTCGCGCGCATGGGGGCAAGCTGATCGTGCCCCACGGTATGAGCGATCCGGTGTTTTCGGCCAACGACACGATCGCCTGGTGGAACGCGGTCAACCGCAAGGCCGGCGGCCATGCCGCCGACTTTGTGCGCGTCTTTCCGGTGCCCGGCATGAACCATTGTGCAGGCGGGCCTGCGACTGACCAGTTCGATGGCCTGGCCGCGCTGGAATCCTGGGTGATCGATCACCATGCACCCGAGGCCATCCCCGCAAAGGCCGGGCCCGCCACGCCCTGGCCGGGCCGCGAACGCCCGTTGTGTGCCTATCCCGGGCAGGCGCGGCCTGCCGGGGCGGGGTTTGCCTGCCGCGTGGTCAAACCATCGCGCTGACAGCACACGCATCCGGTTGGAATCCGGTGCGTTCCATCCTATCCCATGGCCCGGCGCAGCGTTGCGATCGCGGCCATGGGTGGCCGTCCTGGGGGGTTTGATGGATATCGTGCTGACGACATTGGCGATGATTGCGCTGTTTTTCGGCCTGATTGCGGCGCTGGGCAGTTTCTACACGGTCAAGACGGCCGAAGCGGCGATCATCACCCGATTCGGCCAGTTTCGGCGCAGTGCCGCGCCGGGGCTGGGCTGGAAAGTGCCGTTCATCGATCGGCTGGAAGGGCGCATCAGCTTGCGCGTCAACCAGATCGCGCTGACCATGGAAACCAAGACGCACGACAACGTGTTCGTCACCATCCCGATTTCGGTGCAGACACGGGTGCGGCCCGAAAAGATCTATGAAGCCTATTACAGCCTGTCGGACCCGGTGGCGCAAATCCAGTCCTATGTCGAACAGGTCGTGCTGGGCCATGTGCCGGGCATGACGCTCGACGAAGTGTTTGCCAGCCAGTCGAGCATTGCCGCGGCGGTCAAGCAGGAACTCGATGTCGACATGGCCGCGTTCGGTTTTGAAATCGTCAACGTGCTGGTCACCGACATCGTCCCCGATCCCAAAGTGAAGGCGGCGATGAACGACATCAACGCCGCGCAGCGCGAACAAGTCGCCGCCAACGCGCGGGGTGAGGCGGAAAAGATCCTGGTGGTCAAAAAGGCCGAGGCCGAAGCCGAAAGCAAGGCCCTGCAGGGCCAGGGCATTGCCAACCAGCGCCGCGCGATCATTGAAGGGCTGTCGGGGTCGATCGAAGGGTTTCAAAAGGCGCTGGGCGAGGCCACCGCGCAGGACGTGATGCAACTGGTGCTGGTGACGCAGTATTTCGACACGCTGAAATCAATCGGCGAAAGCGACAAGACCAACACCCTGTTCCTGTCGCACACGCCAGGATCGGTACAGTCGATTTCCGAACAGATCATGCAATCCATGATCGGCGCCGACGCCGCCAAACGCTGAACGGCCGTTGCGCCGCGTTTACCACGAGTAAGGGGGTGGCGATTATGACCCGACTCGGGCGCCGCTGCGCGCGCCATGCCTGACACCACCAAGGGATCGCCCGGAACATCATGAAATCTGTCGAACGGATCGGGGTCGTCGGGCTGGGCTATGTCGGGTTGCCGCTGGCGGTTGCCTTTGCGCGCCAGTACGCCGTGGTCGGCTATGATATCGGCGCGCACCGTGTGGCAAGCTTGCGCGCGGGCCACGATTTCACCGGCGAAGTCAGCGATGCCGATCTGGCCGCATCCGCGCTGGAAATTGCCGATGATCCGGCGGCGCTGGCCGATTGCCCGGTGATCATCGTTACCGTGCCGACCCCGGTCGATGACGGGCACCGGCCCGATTTCGGCGCATTGGAGTCGGCCTGCATCACGGTTGGCGGGGTGATCCGGCCCGGTACGATCGTGGTGTTCGAATCGACCGTCTATCCTGGCGCCACCGAAGAAATCTGCGCCCCGGTGATCGAACGCGTGTCGGGCCTGGTCAGCGGGGTCGATTTCACGCTCGGTTACAGCCCCGAACGGATCAATCCGGGCGACAAGGAGCATCCGTTCGAAAAGATCGTCAAAGTCGTCGCCGGGCAAGACGCTGCAACGCTCGACACGCTGGCCGCGCTCTATGGCTCGGTGGTGACGGCGGGTGTCCATCGCGCCTCGTCGATCAAGGTCGCCGAAGCAGCCAAAGTGATCGAAAACACCCAGCGCGACATCAACATCGCGCTGATGAACGAGATTTCCAAGATCTGCGATCTGGTCGGCATTTCCACCCGCGAAGTGCTGGCGGCGGCGGGCACCAAGTGGAATTTCCTGCGGTTCTATCCGGGGCTGGTCGGCGGGCACTGCATCGGGGTCGATCCCTATTATCTGACCGCCAAGGCCGAACAGCTTGGCTATCACCCGCAAGTGATCCTGGCCGGGCGGCGGATCAACGATGGCATGGGCAGCTATATCGCGCAGCGCACCGTCAAGCTGCTGGCCGGGGGCGGCCGGGCGCTGCGTGATGCGCGGGTCGGTATTCTGGGCCTGACGTTCAAGGAAAACGTTCCCGATATCCGCAATTCCAAGGTCCATGACATCGTGCGCGAATTGCGCGAATTCGGGATTGCGCCGCTGGTGCACGACCCGCTGGCCGACACGCACGCGGCGGCGCACGAATTCGACATTGTGCTCAGTCCACTCGATGCGTTCCGCGATCTCGATGCGGTGATCTATGCGGTCGGCCATCGCGCCTATGCCGATCTGGGCGGGGCGGCGATTGCGGCAATGGCAGTGCCCGGCGGCGTGATCATCGATGTCAAATCGTCGCTCGTGCCGGCGTCCTTGCCGCCAGGGTTGCGGTACTGGAGCCTCTGAGCGGGAATGCCACCATGGCGGCGGCGGCGCGGGCCCGCTCGCCCGTCCACACCAGCCCGGTGGCGCAGGCGGTGCGATCGAGCCGGCGATAGAAATTGCCGTTGATCTGCGTGGTTGCGATCAGCTCGCCGCGAAACCGTTCATACAGGTCGCGGTCGGGCGCGGCGCTGTCCGCCTCGGACCAGAACCGGTCGAGCGAACCCTGAAACGCCAGGCCGGGCATGTCGTAGATCGCCTCGCCCAGCACTTTGGTCGGGCGGCCACAGCCGATCGCGGCAAGCCCGGAGGTGCTGTTGATCACCACTACCGCGCGGCAATGCGGCAGGACCGTCGGCATGTGCTGATCATGGCAATAGACCACGCGCGCGGCGCATCCGGCGGCCCGTGCGGCGCGCGCGATGGTACGGGCATAGTCGCAATAGCCCCGGTCCAGCGGGTGATGCTTGAACACCAGCAGCGCATCGGCGGGCGCGGCGCGGCCGAACGAGGCGATGGTGTCGGCAATGAACCCGGCCACGCCCCCCACATTGGCGTGAAAATGCACCTGCGCATCGTTGTGGACCTGCAACGGAACCAGAAAGAACCGCCCCGACCAGGCCCCGGTCATCCGCGCCTGAACCCCGCGCTCGGCCAGCGCATACCAGGCCTTGCGCAGCGGCGATCGCAGCCAGGGCAGCGCCTGCAGAAACCCGATCGGGCGGTGATGGCGGTAATCGCGAAACCAGGGCCGCGCCAGACTGGCGGCCAGGAAATAGACAAACCCCCACCACACCATCGGCCAGAACGACCGTGGCATCGGCCGCACCGTAGCCTGGCGCAAGGGGCAGGCGCGATAATGCGCGGGGCCCTGCCGCGACGGGCTGTTGGCATTCACCCCGTGGCGTTCGAGCGTGATGAAATCGGGCCGCAGATAGCCCTCTTCGAACACGCCGACTTCGACACCCAGACGGGTTGCCACGCGGTGTGCGGCGCGATGGACTGGACGGCAATCGCCGAACAGGAACACCATGTCGATCGATCGCGCCACGATCAGGCGCGCCAGCCAGTCGGGCCAGGCCTGCATCGTGCCGCGATAGAGCGTGGTCGGGCAGACGCTGCGCGGCGGCTGGAACAACCAGTCGCCGCCGTTGAACGCGATGGCTTCAACATGGGCGCCTGCGCGTTTCAGATCTTTCGCAAAGCGCGCGAAGAACGGTCCGACGGGGCCCTGCAGCAGCAGCACGCGAGATCCCGCAAATGCCTCGACCCCGCCCTCGATCACCCATGGCCCCCTGCTAGCGAAGTTCCGCCGGGAATTCGTTACGGGGGACGGGTAACAAACGGGCGTTTGCGCCCAAAGCGGCGACCAACCCGGTTCGGTGTCAATCGCGCCCCAACCGGCCTTTGTCGGCATAGGCAGCGCGCACCAGCACGCGCACCTTGCGTAGCTGGCGCCGCCAAAATCCGCGCATCAGCCGGTCTGGCGCGGCACTGGCGCGCAATCGGTCGCGTTCGGAGGCAATTGCCGCGATGGCGGCTTCGGCCGTGGTGAAATCGCCCGCCAGCGGGTCCCAATAGCGCGGGTAGAGCAACAACGCGGCAGCGGTCAGCGCGTCGAGCGTCAGCCGCCGTCCGCGCCGGGCCCAGGCCGGATGGTCGTGCGCGCGATCGTCGGTCAGCCCCCACCCGGCATAGAACGGCACACCCCAGGTTACCACCGGCACCCCGCGCAGCAGGGCGTCGAACCCGGCCAGCGAGGTGATCGTGTGCACTTCGTCGCTGCGCGCCAGGCAGGCGATGATCGAGGCGCGCGTTTCGACATGATCGGCCATGCGCAAGGCCGCCGCCTCGGCCAGCCGCCCGCGCCGGTTGCCGCTCATCACGTCAGGGTGCGGCTTGTAGACGACAAAGGCATCGGGGCGGGCCGCGCGCACCGCGCGCAGCAAGGCCTGGTTGGTGCGCACGGCACCTCCGCCGCACGCGATCGAGGCATCGCTTTCGACCTGGCCGGGCACCAGCACGACCGGGCGCGTGCCGCTGTCCCACTGCGCCGGGGCATCGCTTTCGACGTTGTACTTGGTCAGCCCGCGCGCAACGATCTGCGCGCGCAGCGCCGCCGCGCGGGCGGTTAGCACGGCATCGAATTGTGCCGTCGCCAACAGATGTTCCAGACCCGATGCGCGGGTCGCGTCGAAATAGATCCCGCATGCGTCGAACACCAGCGATTGCGGCACGATCAGGTCGGAGCCCAGCCCGACCGAGCGGATGAACCCGTCCTCGATCCGCACCAGCCGCGCCGCTGTGTCGGCAATCAGATGCTCCAGCCCGGCCGGCGAGGTCGCGCCCCACACCGCGATGCGGTCGCGCGGGCCGGGGCGCAGCCTGCGCGCCGCGGCGACATCGCGCACAAACCGCACCGCGTCCGCCTCGGCACGCAACAGCGGGCCCAGATTCCAGGCGCGCCAGCGGCGAAATCCGATCGCGATCAGACGCCCGGTTGCGGCCACAAGCCCTCCTGCCGCAACCAGGTTTCGACGCTTGTGAAATGATCGGGCCAACGCGGCGCGCGAAAATCCGCCATGGCGGCGCGCTGGCGCGTCCGTTCGGGACCATCGCTGCAAAAGTCTTGCACAGCCGCCAGCCAGGCCGGCCTGTCGTGCGGATCGAGCAGCAGCGGGATTGACCTGCCGATCTCGTCAAACACCGGCAGATCGCTGGCGATCACCGGGGTGCCCGCCTGCAGCGCCTCGATCACCGGCAGGCCGAACCCTTCGGCGAGCGAGGGCATCAGCAGCGCGCGCGCCCCGGCGATCAAACCGGCCAGCGTGGCATCGTCGGCGCGGCCCAGTTCGCGCACATGCGCGCGGATCACCGGATCATGATCGAGCAGCGCCAGGGCCGATCCGGCCTCCCAGCCGCGCTGGCCCACCACCACCAGCAGCGGCGTGGCCGCGCCCATGATCCGTGCCAGGTCCCGCCACAGGGTCAGCAGCAGCAGGTGGTTCTTGCGCGCCTCGATCGTCCCCACAGTGACGAACCAGGGCCGATCTAGCGGTGGCGGGGTGACTCGATCGGGCCGATCGGGACTGCCCAGCCAGGCCGCGTGCAGGCGCGGCACCGGCAGACGCTCGGCGGCGGCGAACCGGGCCAGTTCGTTACGTGTTGCGGCCGAATTGGCGATGATCGCGCTGGCCGCCAGCAAGGCATGGCGCATGCGCCGATGGTGGCGTGCGGCCTCGCCCGGACGGCACAAATCGGGGTGGGTGATCGGGATCAGGTCGTGCACCAGAAACACCGCACGCAGGCGATGGGCCGCCACCCATTGCACCAGCGCTGGATGGTTGAGCCCGGTGTGCCCGACATTGCAATAGAGCCGCCCGGCCAGATCCTCGCCACCCGATACGCTGGCCACAATGCCCGGCACCATCGCGCAAAACCGCGCGCGAAAGCCGGGTCCTTGCTGGGCAAGCAAGCCAAACAGCCGCGCCGAACGGGCCGCAGACAGCACCCGCACGCGCCCGCGCCATTGCAGCACCGCGCGGGCGTTGTCGGCATGGCGGTCGAGCCAGGCAAGACACACCCGGTCGATCCCGGTGGGCAATCGCCCGGCCCACCGGCGCCAGACCAGGCGGCTGACATCGAGCAGCAGCTGCGGGGCGATGGTCATGCCGATCGGGCCTCCGACGCGTTCGCCGCCTCGGGCGCAATCGTTCGAAAACGGAGCATGGCATGCTACCATTATACGGGGTTTGGCTTAGCAACCTGTCCGGGTTCAAGCGGTCAGGCGCAGCGGCGTCGGGCAGGCTTTATTGGCGACCTAAGGGCATTTGCCATGAGCGTAAACCGAAACATGGCAGCGGCGACGGGGTGACCGCGGGGGGCGAATGGAGTTGCTGGCGATGAGAGCCGAAACAGACCAGATCATCAGCCTGCCCGGTGCGGTTCAGGCTGCGCCGGTCGGGGTGGCGCTGGTGGCGCCCCACCGGTTCGACATGGCCCAACAGCCCGCGCTGACTCGCGCGCAGCAGATTGCCGCAACGCTCGACGGCGCGGTCGTGCACGAAGGGTTCCGCGCCAGCGTGGCCCTGGCCGATGCCGCGCGCGACCGGGGTGACTGGGCCATGGCAGAGCTGGAATATGGCCAGGCGCTGCGCCGCTTTCCGCTGCACTGGGGTTATTGCATCCAGTTTGCGCACACGGTCAAGGAACAGGAGATGTTCGACCAGGCCGAGATCTGGTACCGCAGCGCGGTGGCGCTGGGCGCGCCTGCGGACATGGTCGATCAGCATCTGGCGTTCGTGGCACGGTTGAACGGAGCGGACTTTGAACGCGAGGGATTGCCCCGGCTCGACGTGGCGCCGATGCTGGCGCCACCGACAATTCACGACATTGGCGTGCTGGGCAAATTGCTGCGCCTGCCGGGCCTGACGGGGTGCGAGGTCGTGCTGCAACTGTTGCGTACCGCCCCGAACAATCGCGCGGTGCTGCTGCGCATGCTCGATATGCCGGGCGTCCTGCATGCCAACCGGGCGTTTTTTGCCGTGCTGGGGGCCTGACATGAGCGCGATCTGTCCTGCCGTCTCGGTCGTCGTGAACACCTACAACCGGGGGGCATGGCTCGATGACGCGCTGCGCGGGCTGGCCGGGCTCGACTATCCCGAATTCGAGGTGATCGTGGTCAATGGCCCTTCGACCGACGACAGCGCGGCGGTGATCGCGCGCTGGGGGGATGCGATCAAGGCGCTGCGCTGCGATCAGGCCAATCTGGCGGTATCGCGCAATATCGGCATTGCCGCCGCGGCGGGGGAGATCATTGCGTTTATCGATGATGATGCCGTGCCGCATCCGCAATGGTTGCGGCGGCTGGCGGCGGTCTATGCCGACCCGGCGGTTGGGGCGGTCGGGGGCTATACCGTCGACAACACCGGCACCGGCTGGCAAGTGCGCAAAGTGCTGTGTGATCGCTATGGCAATGCGCACGAAGTGACCGACTATTTTGACGAACGACCACTGAACCGACCGGGCACGCCGTTTTTTCCCAGCCTGCTCGGCACCAATTCGTCGTTTCGCGCCAAGGCATTGCGCGCGATCGGCGGGTTCGACCACACGTTTGCCTATCTGCTCGATGAAACCGACGTGTGCCTGCGGCTGGTCGATGCGGGCTGGCATGTGCGCTATGAACCCCATGCCATGGTCTGGCACCAGTTTGCCCCCAGCCATATCCGGTCGGGCGGGCGGGTCGCGCGCACGCTCTATCCTTCGGCAGTGTCCAAGGGCTATTTCATCACGCGCCACGGCGGCACGCACGACCTGGTGCAGGCGGGGCAGGCGCTCGATACCTATCGCGAGACGGTGCTGGCCGGTAACGCGCAGTGCGAAGCCAACCGGGCGATCGATGCCGACCACCGCCATTCGCTCGATCAGGATCTGATGCTGGGCCTGCGCGAAGGGCAGCGCCGGGCCATGGCCAGTGGCGACAAGCCGGGCGGCGATCTCGATCTGGTGGCACTTGGCGAACCGCCCGCGTTCGCGCGATTTGCCGCCAATCCCGGTCGCCGGATCGCGCTGGTTTCGCAAGGCTGGCCACCCGCCAACGACAACGGCATCGCCCGCTGGACCCATCTCGTGGCCCAAGGATTGCGCGCGCGCGGGCACAATGTCCACGTGCTGACATTGGCTGCCTCCGGGGCTGAGGAAACCGTCACGTTCAATGACGGCCTGTGGGTCCACCGCCTGCAGGTCGATCCCGATGCTGCAAGTGTGGGCGCCGTGGCCGAACGCTATGGCCTGCCCCACGGCAAGGCGGCCTGGGCCGAGCGGGTGTGGCGCGAGGCGCACTTCCTCAAATCGTTCGGGCTCGATCTGGTGTCGTTTCCGATATGGGATCTGGAAGGGCTGCCGCTGGTCGACGATCCCGATTTCGTGACCGTGGTCAGCCTGCACACGACTTATGCGATGGCATTGCCGTTCAAGCCCGAATGGCAGGAACGTCCCCTGCTGGCGGCGCGCCATGTCGCGCCGATCATCGCGGCGGAAACCGCGCTGCTGCAGCGCGCACCGCATCTGCTGGCCAACAGCCGCGCGATCATCGCCGCGATTGCCGAATGTCACGGGGTCGATCCGGGTGATCGTGCGGTGGTGGTGGCGCATGGCACGCCCGATCCGCTGATCACGCGCGCCGAAGCGGCGGCGGCACGGGCACAGGCGCGGCGCGACCATGCGCCGCTGCGGGTGCTGTTTGCCGGGCGCTTCGAACCGCGCAAGGGCTTTGACATCGCCGTGCAAGTGGCGCGCGCGGTGATCGACATGCCCAATGTCGAAATGACGCTGATCGGCGGCGCTCTCGATGCGGCTTCGCGTGAGGCGATCGCGCAGGCGGGGGCAGAGGCGATCTTGTGGCACCCGCGCATCGCGTTCGGCGGGGTGCTGGATCGCGCCGCGCTCGATGATGCCTATGTCGCCGCCGATGTGGTGCTGATGCCCAGCCGGTTCGAATCGTTCGGGCTGGTCGCGATCGAGGCGATGGCTGCGGGGCGGCCGGTGCTGGCGCTCGACAGCGGCGGACTGGGCGAGATCGCGCGCGAGGCGCATGGCGCGCGCGCCTTTGCCGACACGCCCGATGTGGCGACACGCATCGCCGCCGAACTGGTGTGGCTGTCGACCGACCGCGAAGAATTGGACCGGCGCGCCGATCTGGCCCGCGCCGCCTGGGCCGCGCATTACAGCGCAGAGGCCATGGCCGAAGGCATCGAGGCCTTTTACGAACAGGTTCTGGCCACGCGGGAGACTGTGCAATGACCATCGAACCTGCCGCCTTGGGATCGGCAATCGCGCTGGTGCTGGGGCGCGATCCCGACACCGCGCTGCTGGGCGAACTC
>Ga0302187_10001818_pt1 | contig 17917 bp, 12 predicted proteins | sample II_Bog_E1_3_FD_202120 | JGI IMG/M metagenome (GOLD analysis project Ga0302187, IMG submission 202120) | Peat permafrost microbial communities from Stordalen Mire near Abisko, Sweden - II_Bog_E1_3 | ecosystem: Environmental > Terrestrial > Soil > Wetlands > Peat | place: Sweden: Abisko...
TTGACTTATGTATCATTTCTGCTCGGCGGCGTTGTCGCTGGTTTCTCCGGCTACACCTATGCGAAGCTGGCTGCGCGTTACCCAGATGCTGGCGGCATCACGGCTTATTTTCATCACGCTTTTGGTACTGGAAGTCTCTCGGGCACCTTGTCCCTGACCTATCTGATCACGGTTGCAGTTACCATTGCGATGGTCGCGAAGGCGTTTGGCGCCTATGCCACACCACTTGTCTTTGGCAACACGAATTCACTGATGGTCAATGTCTTCGCATCGGCCGTCACCATCCTTCTCGTCCTGCTGAATATCGCCGACTCGAAGCTCGTCGGCAAAGCAGAGGTTGTCCTGGTGGGGATCAAGCTAGCCATCCTTGCTTTACTCATGTTGGCAGGCACATACGGCATGATGGGCCATTCGCTGGTCAAGCATGCTGCGCCACCTTTCATATCTCTTATCGGCAGCGTCGGCCTGACGTTCTTTGCCTATGCTGGTTTCGGAATGATGACCAATGCTGCGGGCAGAGTATCCAGTCCCAAGCAAACCATTCCGCGAGCAATCTACCTCGCGATCGGCGTCGTCATTCTGCTGTACGCTGCGTTGGCGGTGATCGTACTGGGAAGCGTAACGAGCAACGATCTCAGAGCGCATGCCGATACGGCGGTCGCGCTGGCCGCCAAGCCGGTACTCGGACAGGCCGGATATGTCATCGTATCCGTGGCGGCGCTTCTGGCCACTGCTTCGGGCATCAATGCATGGGTTTTCACCGCAATGCAGATTTCTAGCGCCATGGCACAAGTTGGCAACCTGCCGCATATGTTCGCCCGATTGGTTTGGTACAAGGGCACACTGGGCCTGCTTCTCAGCGTCGCTGCAATCCTGCTTGCGATCAATGTTCTGGACCTTACCGCGCTCGCCCGCATAGCCAGTGCCACATTCCTGTTCTCCTATTTCGCCGTACAGGTAGCACATTGGCGTTTGATCGACGATACGAAAGGTTCTCGATTCATTGTTGGTGCTGGTTCGCTGTTCATCGCCGGAGTGATGATATGCTTCCTCTGGTCCACCTTCCTGGCGCAGCCCTGGTCGCTGGGCTTGATCGTCGCTTTTGTCGTCATTAGCTGGATCATCGAATACTTTCTCGGTCGATCAAAGCCGGGTGACTCATCGAGCCGAAAGCCCCTTGAATCAAAACCCCGATGAGACATGCGTAATGTTTCAAAGCGACAGAAATGGTGCAAATTAATCAGCAGCCACGCGCTATCGCCACCGACCCTGTGTCCGACAAATCCTCCACGCAGAACCTAGTGGCCGTGCTTACCTCGCACGATAGCAGTATCAAAGGCGTCTTGGATGAAGCCGCTCCGCGGCAGGGGTGAGCAGCGCAGGGCAAACGCATGATTGATTTGTAGAATCAAGCAATGGGCGTTTCCCCAGGGAAACCAAGCAAGGCTGCCAAACGATATTCCTGTGAAAGGGCGGCTTTGAGCCTGCGGTGCCGGATGCTCCGTTTCGTGTTCGGGTCCTGCCGGAGCATGTTGAGCGTGATGTGGCGCAGGATGGCGCCGGTCTCGGGGCCGTTCCCCATGCGGGTTCGAAGGCCGTCCTCCCTGAAGGCCACATCCAGAACCCAGTGCAGTTCATTCTCGATGCCCCAGTGGGACCGGACACTGTTGGCGATGGTTTCCACCTTGTCCATCAGCAGGGTGCTGATGTAGAAGCGTTTTTCCTGGACGGTCTTTCCTGCACGCTGGGTCTCGGATTGAACCCGGACCAGGGTTTCAAGCTTGGGCCACAGGAACAGGATCTCAGGTGGGAGGTGCTTCGTGGCATCAAGGGTGGTCGTGCGGCGACATTCATGTCTTCCGTGGCCCTCTTCCATGGCTTCAGTAGTGAAGTGGGGAATGGTGGCTGGGTCTGGGTCGGCATCGAACTTGGCGAAGGCGGCCAGGACGGCCTCGTGCAGGCTTTCCTGGTTGCCTTTGACGGCCAGGACGTAGTCCGCCTTCCGTGCCACGATTCCCCGGGCAATATCCTTCTGGCACCCCATGGCGTCGATGGTGACGATGCAGCCCTTCAGTTCCAGAACCTTGAGAAGTTCGGGGATAGCCGTGATCTCGTTACTCTTCACGTCAACGGACCGCTGGCCGAGAACCAGATGGTTGGCGGTAGACCAGGCGCTGACCACATGAAGGGGTGGCTTCCCCTCGGCCATCGAACTTCGAAGCGTCTTTCCATCTATGGCGACCACATCTCCGGGGAGCTTGTTCCGGACGCCCTTCACCCAGCCGAGGAAGGCCTCCGTAAAAGCACTCGGGTCCAGCAGTCGGAACACCCGATTGAAGGTGTCGTGCGAAGGGATCCCATGGGGTAGCTCAAGAAAGGTACGCAACCATGCCTCCTGATCCTTGGCAAATTCCTCGATACCTTCCCAGTCGTCTACGCCGCTGAGCGTGCCAAGGATGGCGATGATGATGATGTCGAGCAGCACGTGCCGCTGGCCCCTGATCTTGCGGGGATCCGGCACAGCCGCGAGGTGGTCGGCAAGACTCTTGGCTTTGGATCCCATGGCATGTAGCCTCCACAGGATGTTTTGCCACAAACTCCATGAAAGTACAATACTTCATAACTGATTTTTTGTGGCATACTGGATTTCAACAAAAAACACAGATAACAGCCTTTTAAATCATGATTTGTACATGCGTTTGCCCTGGTGAGCAGCGTACGTCCAGCCCGGTCGCCCAATAAGGCTTGCGGGCTCTTATGATTGTAGGTTCCTTGGTCATGGCGGTGTTACAGCACCGTCGCCCATGACCAAGGAGGACTGCATGCCGGCAGCCAGTGTAAGTCTATGCCGTTTTGACGGCGATCTCCGGCTGGCCAACCGCGCCACTGGAACCATCCAGCAATACGTAGCTTCCATTCGACGGTTCGAGGAATTCGCCGGGATGGAACTGAGCGAGGTCAGCCAGGGGATGATCCGGCGCTGGGTGGACCGGCTTCAGTTGCAGCCGATCAGCCACTCCCGGCTCGGCCGCCACTACGCCGCCCTGAAGTGCCTGTATGGCCGGACCTTGGGCCAGCCGGAGAAGGTTGCTTGGATCACCATCACCAAGGACAAGGCGTCGATGCCAATCATCCTGAGCCAGGCCGAGATCCCTCGGCTGCTGGATGGCCTCACCAACGCCAAATACCGCATGTTCTTCACCCTGATCTACGCCACCGGGATGCGGATCCGGGAGAGCAGTCGACTGCAGACCCAGGATATCGACGCGATGCAGCAGGTCATCCACGTCCGCAATGGGAAGGGCGGCAAGGACCGGCTGGTGCCCATGAGCGGCAAGCTCTACGGACTGCTCCGGGCCTACTACAAGCATGAGCGTCCGCCCGCACCCTGGCTGTTCACCAGCCGGGCCGGTAACCCCGTCAGCCTGGAGACCGCCCGCCGAGCCCTGCTGTGCGCAGCCCACTGGATGACTTGCCGGATTGATCCGGTGGGCCATCCCCGGCCCAAGTTCGACATTGCGGACATCGTCCGGGAACACCGTCCCACACTAGAAGCCCAGGTCCACCTGAACCCCCAGCAGCGGCGGATGCTCACGAATATCGGCCCGTGCCGCACCGCCGCCCTCGGCGGCCATGTGGAGGTCTGCGAGCACGGCGACTTCAAGCGGATCTGCTACAACTCCTGCCGGGACCGGCCCTGCCCCAAGTGTCAGGCCCTGGCCCAGGAGCATTGGATCGCAGCTCGAAGCGAACGCCTTCTGAACCTGGGCTACTTGCACGGCGTGTTCACCCTGTCGTCCGAGTTGCGCCCCCTGGCCATGCGCCACCCCGCCGAGGTCTACGGCGCATTGTTTCGGGCCGTGACCGACACCCTCCTGCAGTTGGGTCGCACCCGGCTGAAGGCCACCCTCGGCCTGACCCTGATCCTCCGTACCTGGACTCGGGAACTGATGTTCCATGTCCACTTGCATGTGCTGGTCACGGCCGGGGGATTGGCTATGGATGGCAGCGGGTTTGTCCGCACCCGGGACGACTACCTCTTTCCGCTCGAGGTCATGGGCAGCGTGTACCGGGCCAAGATGCTGCATGAACTCGGGCTTCGGCAGGCCAGGCATCTTCCCGGAACTGACCGCCGGAGCCTACGGGGCGCTCATGGCCCCCCTGCCGCTCCGGGCTTGTTCAAGACCGTAAATCGGGTTGCGCGCCATCGCGCCGACCAACCCGGGCGTTCGTGTTCCGCGAACCCGATTTCCTAACTATTTCGTGGCTCCCCAGCCCCCCGCGCCGAGGCAAAATCCCATGCCGTCAGCGATGAGTTGAACCGCCCCCGTGCAGGGAACCCGGTCGGTGTTAATGATCAAGTGATAGAGCAAGTCGTCGTCGATGCCCACATGAAAATGGGACTTCACGTAGCGGCCACGAGCGCGATCCTCCTTCCTGATCCATTCCGCCGCTTCCTCCGGGGAGAGGTTGCGCAGGTGCTGGGTCCGCTCGATCCGCTTCGGAAGCGATGCGATCAGGCGTACGTGGAACACATTGGGCACCAGGCTGGTGATGAAATTGGCGCCTCGGCCGACCAGAATCACATGCCCAGCGACCGCCAGGTGAAGCACGGTGCTGGCGATCTGCGGCACCGTTTCCCAGGATGGCGGGATTACCCCAACCATTTCGGTCATGGCGTCCTGGATATAGTTGCGCCGGTCCTCCGGGATGAATCTCGCCAGAGCCTGCGGAAGGTTATGGTCCAGGAGCACCTTCTCAACCAGGTTGCGGTCGAACATCGTCCAGCCAGCCGGAGCGTCCGGTTCCCTGGACTGCAACAGCCCAGCCAGCCGGATCGCGATCTCATGGGCGCCGGATCCGGACTGATGGGAAATCGTGATCGCCGGCCCGGGGGCATGGGGAATGAGGGCTGCGGCGTGAAATTCCAGAAAATCCAGCTGGGCATGCACATAGGCATCGCATTGTTCCAGCGGAAGGTTGTCTGCATTGGCACCAGTTGCCCTCTCGATATTCATAGTCGCTTCCTTCGACAAGATTTGGCAGAACTGGCTGCTTTTGATCGAGGATTCGGTACGCACCCAGTTTGATGAGATCATTGAGGATTAACCAGGTCAGCGCAAACCCGGGGTCCGGCGAACGATGAAATAATTATTGAATGAATGTCTGACTGTAGAGATCATCTCCGGAGCCACGCTCACTTTAAATGCAGGGTCTCCAGGTACTTCATGAACGCGGGCTTTGCCTTGCTCACCGGATCCGCGCCACCAACCAATTTGAGAAACCAGGTATCGCCATCACTGGTGGCAAGGATACCCGCCACCATGCGGACTTGATCTTTCCCGGTGAAGTCGTATACCGCCACCGTACCGGCCACGGATGTCACGGTCTCTCTGGCTGTTCCCAAAGCCCCCAGATCCAAGGGCGGAAGTTTGATCTGACCGCGCCAACGGTTCACATTGGCCAGTTCGGTCCCGGCCGCACCCGGAAGCATCACCACCGAAAGTACGGCATTCCCTGGACCCGGAGGCGTGAGAGTGGCGAAACGCATGCCGCTCCCTGCTGTCCTGGTCCATCCCCTTGGCAGGGTCCATTTGAGCGCGTTCTTCGCCATGGGGCCGGGGGGCTCCGGAAGGTGTCCGTCAGGCATCGCGCCCTGGGGCATGCCTGTCGGACCGCCCAAGGGGGCACCCATGGGCATGCCCCCGGGAACCCCTCCCGCAGGGAGTGGGGCTGGAGCAATGGGAACCGCGCTGGTTCGGTTGCCCTGATCCCGGCTGCAGCAAAGTGTGAACAGCATTCCGGCTGGAACGATGACGGCTGGAAGGAACCGTGGAATGGTGGACCAGCGCATATGGAGAGTTCCCTGTTTGTGCTTGATCATTTCTAAAACTCCTTTATCGACTTGAAAAGCAGGCAAGACCTTTCACTTGGTATCGGCTCCCGCGTGGTGCGGCGACTCCTCCTCAACCGGAAGTTGGCCAAGGGACCAGTACATCGGACGTCCATAATAACTATAGAGATTTGTCTCATATTCACGATCGATGTTTTCGGCCGGAATCCACTGGGGACTCTCTCTGATCGATTGCCGAGACATGTCCATATAGACAGTCCTTTCCACCCAGCTGATTTCATCGGCCCAGAATGGAGAAACCAGCACCCTCCTGCCGAACCACCAGTTGCTGGTGTCGACCACCAGATACCGCACGGTCCATGTTTCATCGTCGATGACGAGATCTTCGACGTGTCCAATCGCAGCGTCCCTCCCTTGAATATGGTACCCATGGATTTCCGCTGCACTACGCAAATGAATATCGTCGAAGGCTGGAGCGGAATACTTTTCCATTTTTCCCTCAAACCCTGCAGCCGCGAGCAGGCTTGGATAGGCGGCCATGCCCCAGATTCCTGAGTTACCCCAATAATAGGGATAGCCATAATGGCTGTGTATTTGCTGCTCCTGCTGCCGGGAGACGGGTTTGTCCGTATCAATATCAGGGCTGTTCTTGATCTTTTCCTTCGTCAAGGCCAAAGGAAACCGTTTCGCTGACCAATCCGGCTCACCGAAGAAAATGGGCGAGATTAGCACCCGGCGGTTATCGAAGAATCCACCAGTCTCCACGATAAGGTAGCGGACAGTCCAATCCTTGTCGTCAAAAAGGAAATTTGCCACTGTGCCGATATCGCCATTGGTGGCATTTACTTCATATCCTTGAATATCTTTGAGCCTTCGCAACATGGTCTCTTTCCTATCCGCCTCGCGGCTTTATTGGCATACGCCTAGCAGAGTCCGATGCCTCATTCGCGCCATCCCTGCCTCACTGAGCCAGCCGATCCCTGCCCGCTCTCACGATGCAAATACGGAGCCAATTCTCCAGGCGTGGGGGCTCTCCCCTTGTCCTGGGTAAGTCCGGTATCAGTCGAAATGAAACACTTTGCAATCAAAAGAACCAGGAAATCGTCCACCGGATCGGAGTCTGCAAGAAATCGGTCCACAATTACCTCAAGCGCATGGGTTGGGGGTCGGCTCGCGCGGATCCCAACCTGGATTCTGATCCAGCCAGGACTCGCTAGCTTTCCGGGGCTAGGCCCATGTTCTGAGGCGAGCGCCACAGGCTGGACAGGATGAGCTGCCGCATGTGTAAGAACTCCTTGGGCAGGCGATCATACAGCTTCTCGAACAGCTCCTCCTGGAGCAGGAGTTCGTGGCGCCATTCATCCCGCTGGATGTCCATGGCGGCGGCGAAGCCCTCGGAGCCGAAATCCTTCAGACCGGTCAGATCCAGGTCCTCTTCCCGGGGCACCCAGCCCAGCGGGGTCTCGGCGGCGTAAGCCTTGCCGTGGACCCGGTCCACGATCCACTTCAGTACGCGCATGTTCTCGCTGTAGCCGGGCCAGAGGAACTTGCCGTCCGGGCCCTTGCGGAACCAGTTGACGCAGAAGATGCGGGGCGGGTTCTTGATCTCGCGGCCCACCTGCAGCCAGTGGTTGAAGTAGTCGCCCATGTGGTAGCCGCAGAAGGGCAGCATGGCGAAGGGGTCCCGGCGCACTTCGCCGATGGTGCCGGCGGCGGCGGCGGTCATCTCGCTGCCGATGGTGGCGGCGGTGTAGACGCCGAAGTTCCAGTTCACCGACTGCATGACCAGGGGCACGGTGGTGGCGCGGCGGCCGCCGAAGATCAGGGCGCTGATGGGCACGCCCGCGGGGTTCTCCCAGTTCTCGTCGATGACCGGGCACTGGCTGGCCGGGGCGGTGAAGCGGCTGTTGGGGTGCGCCGCCTTGCGGCCGCAGTCGGGGGTCCAGGCCTTGCCCTGCCAGTCGGTCAGGTGGGCCGGAACCTCGTCGGTCATGCCTTCCCACCACACATCGCCTTCGGGCGTGAGGGCCACGTTGGTGAAGATGGTGTTCTTGGTCATGGACAGCATGGCGTTCAGGTTGGACTTCATGCCGGTGCCCGGGGCCACGCCGAAGAACCCGGCTTCGGGGTTGATGGCGTAGAGCTTGCCGTCCTTGCCCGGCTTGATCCAGGCGATGTCATCGCCCACTGTGGTGACCTTGTAGCCCTTGAACTCTTCGGGAGCCTGGAGCATGGCGAAGTTGGTCTTGCCGCAGGCGCTGGGGAAGGCGGCGGCCACGTAGGTCTTTTGGCCGTCCGGAGCCTCCAGGCCCAGGATCAGCATGTGCTCGGCCAGCCAGCCCTCGTCGCGGGCCATGCAGCTGGCGATGCGCAGGGCGAAGCACTTCTTGCCGAGCAGTGCGTTGCCGCCGTAGCCGGAGCCGTAGGACCAGATGGCGCGCTCCTCGGGGAAGTGCACGATGTACTTCTCCTGGCCGTTGCAGGGCCAGGCCACGTCCTTCTCGCCGGCCGCCAGGGGCTTGCCGACCGAGTGCAGGCAGGGCACGAACTCGCCGGTGCCCAGCACCTCCCAGACCTTGCGGCCCATGCGGGTCATGATCTTCATGTTCACGGCCACGTAGGGCGAATCGCTCAGCTCGATGCCGATGTGGGCGATGGGTGAGCCCAGGGGGCCCATGCTGAAGGGGATCACATAGAGGGTGCGGCCCTTCATGCTGCCCTGGAACAGGCCCGTGAGCTTGGTCTTCATCTCGATGGGGTCCATCCAGTTGTTGTTCGGACCGGCATCGCCCTTGCGCTTGCTACAGATGAAGGTGCGATCCTCCACCCGGGCCACGTCGCTGGGGTCGGACAGGGCCAGGTAGCTGTTGGGCCGCAGCTCCGGGTTCAGTCGGCGGAAGGTGCCCGCGTCCACCATCGCCTGGCAGAGCCGGTCATACTCCTCCTCCGAGCCGTCGCACCAGTAGACCCGGTCCGGCTGGCATAACGCGACAACCTCCTGGATCCAGGCCACCGCCTTGGGATTATTGATGTATGCAGGAACGTTCAACGGGACGCTCATTAGAAAGATCTCCCTTTGGGCTGCTAGAGGCAAGGCACCCACAGTTCAGGCTTCGGACACGCTAACACCAGTCCAGATCCAATTGAATCGAGACATGAATCAGGGTCCGCGCAGCAAGAGGGGGACGGCCCTCCCGACAGCAAATTGGGTCTTACAAGAGACGGCACCGGCCCGCCATCGTCCATCATATAACTCCTGAGATGTGGATGGATATCAAAAATTTCACACCCGTTTTAAAAAGTTATTCCGGGCTTTCGCCCTTGCTATTTTCCAGGATGGCCCCATGAAGGACCGGCCGCGCAGCCCTGTGCTCGGCCGGCCGGCGGGGGGTGGGGGGGCCGGATGACACGGAAGGGAGCCCGGCCGCTACACTGGAAGGCGTCCCCATCCGGCCCTCCGGAGCCCGCCGGAGTCCCCATAGCCACCGCACCGCAACGCACAGGAAGCCCATGTCCACGCCCATGCTCACCCAGGTTGCCGCCCTCAAGCGCGAAGCCGGGGAGGCGATCCTGTTCACCCGCATGGGCGATTTCTTCGAGCTGCACGGCGAAGACGCGGTCAGGGCCGCGCCGGTGCTGGAGATCGCCCTCACCGTCCGCGGCCGGGGCACCGAATTCGAAACGCCCATGTGCGGCGTGCCCCATTTCGCCCTGGAAAGCTACCTGCCCAAGCTCCTGGCCGCCGGCTTTTCCGCCGCCATCGCCGAGCCCACCGCCAAGCCCGAGGACGTGAAGGGGCTGCTGCCCCGGGCCATCACCCGGATCATCACCCCCGGCACCTGGCTGGACGACGACGCCCGCTGGCTGGCTTCCCTGCACCGCCTGGGCGAGCACTGGGGCATCGCCCTGCTGCAGCTGGCCTCGGGGCAGCTGCGGGTGATCCCCGGCGAGGGCCAGGAGCTGCTCGCCGCCACCCTGGAACGGCTGGCCCCCCAGGAGCTGATCCTGGCCGAAGGCAGCCCGGATCCGTTCGGCCTGGATGCCGCCCGCACGCCTCTGCCCGCCTGGCGGTTCGAAGCGGAGCGGGCCCGGGGGCAGATCCTGGCCTTCTTCGGCTGGACCCACCTGGAAGGCGTCGGGCTGGACCCCTACCCGGCCGCCATCGGCGCCCTGGGTGCCCTGCTGGACCAGGTGGAGACCACCCAGAGAGGCAAGCCGGCCCACATCCAGGGGGTGGCCCTGGAGCTGGGCGCGGCCGGACCGCTGCTGGACGCCACCTCCGCCCGGCACCTGGAGGTCCTGGCCAACACCCTGGACGGGACCCGGACCGGCAGCCTGCTGGCCCTGCTGGACCAGGGTCGCACCCGGCAGGGCACCCGCCTGCTCAAATCCTGGCTGGACCAGCCGCTCCGGGACCGGACCACCCTGGAGCAGCGCTGGCGCCAGGTGGCCTGGCTCACCGAGGACGGCCACCGGAGCCCGCTGCAGAAGCAGCTCACCGGCGTGCCGGACCTGGACCGGATCCTGGGCCGGGTGGCCCTGGGCCTGGCCCAGCCGCCGGAACTGGGCCAGCTGCGGGACGGCCTGGCGCGCATCCAGGAACTGCCCGGCCTGCTCCAGCAGGGCGGCTGGTTCCGGGAGGCCCAGGAGCTGGATCTGTGGCCCGCGGCCACGCCCCTGTGCCCGGAGCTGCTTGCCGAGCTGCAGCGCCGGCTGGAGGCCACCCTGCCCCTGGACCTGGAGCGCGGCTCGGTGATCCGCGACGGGGTGGACCCGGAACTGGATGCCGTGCGCCGCCTGGCCCGGGACGCCAAGCAGGTGATGCTGGAACTGGAGGAGGAGGAGCGTGCCGCCAGCGCCATCGCCTCCCTGAAGATCAAGTACAACCGGGTCTTCGGCTACTACTTCGAGATCACCAAGGCCAACCTGGCCGCCGCCCCGGCCCATTTCATCCGCAAGCAGACCCTGGCCAACGCCGAGCGCTTCACCACGGAAAAGCTCATGGCCTTCGAGCAGCGCCTGCTGAGCGCCGAATCGGACCTGCTGCGCCTGGAGGAGGCCCAGTTCCGGGCCCTCCTGGCCCGGGTGCTGGAGGACCGGGCCGAACTCATGCGCCTGTCCCAGGCGGTGGCCAAGCTGGACGTGCTGTGCGCCCTGGCCGAGCGGGCCCGGCTGTCCGGATGGACCCGGCCCGAGCTGAGCGACGACCGGGAGCTGGTGCTGGCCGGGGCCCGCCACCCCATGCTGGAGGCCCGCATGGGCCGGGAATGCATCCCCAACGATCTGGCCCTGCCCGCCGCCCGGGCCATGGCGGTGGTGACCGGGCCGAACATGGGCGGCAAGTCCACCTTCCTGCGCACCGCGGCGCTGCTGGTGGTGCTGGCCCAGGTGGGCTCGTTCGTGCCGGCCGAGCTCATGCGGTTCGGCCTGGTGGACCGCATCTTCACCCGGATCGGCGCCTCGGACTTCCTGGCCAAGGGCCAGTCCACCTTCATGGTGGAGATGACCGAAACCGCCCGGATCCTCAACCAGGTCACCCCGGCCAGCCTGGTGATTCTGGACGAGATCGGCCGGGGCACCAGCACCCGCGACGGCCTGTCCCTGGCCGAGGCCATCGCCCTGCACCTGCGCGACCTCAAGGGGGGCGAGCCGCGCACCCTGTTCGCCACCCACTACTTCGAGCTGACCCGGCTGGCCGAGGACCCGCGCATCCAGAACCTGCACGTGGAAGTGCAGGAATGGGAGGAGCAGCTGCTGTTCCTCCACCGCATCAACGAAGGCCCCGCCGACCGCAGCTACGGCATCCAGGTGGCCCGCCTGGCCGGCCTGCCCCGCACGGTCATCGCCGCCGCCCAGCGGATCCTGGCCGAGACCCCCGAGGCGCCCCTGGCCCAGGCCCGCAAGGGCCGCCGGGCACCGGAGCCCCAGCAGCCGCTGCTGCCCATGTTCGAGCCCGACCCGGACCCCCTGCGCGGGGAACTGGACCGCCTGGAGCTGAACCGCATGACCCCGCTGGAGGTCATGAACTGGGTGGCCGAACGGCAGGGACAATCCCAGGAGCGCCCATGACCGGCATCGGCCACTTCAACGATCTCAACGTCCTGGCCGTGTCGGCCAAGGGGGCCCGCCTGGACGGGGGGCCTCTGGGCGAACTGCGACTGCCCGCCGCGGAGCTTCCAGTCGGCTGCGCGCCCGGATCCACCCTGCGGGTGTTCCTGTACCTGGACGCCGAGCAGCGGCCCGCCGCCACCACCGCCACGCCCGCCGCCCAGGTGGGCGAGGTGGGCTTCCTGAAGGTGGTCTCCACCAACGACGCCGGCGCCTTCCTGGCCTGGGGCCTGCCCAAGGACCTGCTGCTGCCCTGGAACGAGGTCAAGCGGGAGCAGAAGCGGCTGGTGGCGGCCGGGCGCAAGCTCCTGGTGGCCGTGTTCCTGGCCGAGGACGGACGGATCGCCGCCTCCTCGCGCCTGGACGAGTTCCTGGTGGACGCGGCCGAAGGCCTGCGGGAAGGCGATCCGGTGGACATCCTGGTGGCCGAAAGCACCGACCTGGGCCTGCGGGTGGTGGTGAACCACCGCTTCTGGGGTCTGGTGCACCAGAACGAGGTGTTCGGCACCCTGGCGCGCGGGCACCGGCAGACCGGCTACGTGAAGGCCCTGCGCCCGGACGGCAAGCTCAACATCGCCCTGAGCGCCCCGGGCTACGCCAAGGTGGACGCGGTGGCCCAGGGCATTCTGCAGGTGCTGGCCCGCAAGGGCGGCTTCCTGGCGGTGAGCGACCAGACCCCGCCCGAGCAGATCCACCAGCTGTTCGGAATCAGCAAGCGGGTGTTCAAGCAAACTATCGGTGCCCTGTACCGGGACCGGAAGATCCAGATCGAGCCGAGCGGCATCCGCCTGGTGCCGCCCGCCTGAAGCCGCAAGGTCCCGGTCTTGACATGGATTCTCGGGGCCCTGACCTGTCGTCGGAACGATGGGAGGCCCTCAGTGCGGCCTACGCCGAATCCGCCCAAGCCTTCGACCGCAACCACCGCGACCAAGAGCCCCGGCAGATGCCCACCGCGGCCCCGGACGCCGCGATCGCCCCGGCCCGCCAGGCCGTGAACCTGGCCGCCAGCGGCCCCATGGTCTCCGCCATCCTGCCCCAGAGCGGCCAGGTGGGCGACATGGTCCGAATCCAGGGCTCCGGTCTGGGCACCCCGCAGGGCCGGGTGAAGACGCCGGTGCCCTTCACCGTCGCCCCCGACTAGCCCTTCAGGTAGGTCTCGGCGCCCTTCATGACCGCCGTGGGTCCGTGGGCCGCCTTCCAGTGCCGGGCCGGGGCCCGCGGACCCCATTCCCGGGCCAGCTCCGTGGCCTCGGGGTTGCCGGGGGCCAGGGCCAGCACCTCCGCCAGATCGGCCCGGGCCGGGCCGGCCTGGCCCTGGCGCCGGCGCAGCAGGGCCCGCTTCATGAAGCCCCAGGGGTTGCCCGGTTCCTGGCGGATCACCTCGGCGTACTCCGCGTCCGCTTCCAGGGGCCGTCCGGACGCCTCGGCCGCCTCGCCGCACAGCAGGTTGGTGACCGCGCAGAAGCCCAGCCAGCGTTTCTGTTCGGCGAACTCGGCGGGGCTGTAGACGGCCCGGGCGCGGGTGCGCTGGCCCACCTCCTCCAGGTGGCGCAGGGCCCGTTCCGTGTGGCTGTCCACCCGGGCGAAGATCTCCGCGTCCCCGCTGCCCCGGAAGAAATCGGGGCTGATCCGCCCTTCGGCCCGATAGCGGTCGTACAGCCGGGTGCCGGGGTAAAGGGCCAGGGGCGACACCTGCACATCGTGGGGCCGGGTGTCGCGGATCAGGCTCGCGGTGGCCTCCACATCCTCCCATTCCTCCCCGGGGATGCCGGTGATGAGGTAGATGCCCAGGTTCATGCCCACCTTGCGCACCATGGCCAGGGCCCGGCGGGCGTGGGCCATGCTGGTGCCCTTGTCCAGCAGCTGCAGCACCCGCTCGCTGCCATGCTCCACCCCGAACTGCATGAATTCGCAGCCGGCGCGCTTCATGGCCACCAGCCGGTCCTCGTCCACCAGGTTCACCCGGCTCTGGCAGTTCCACAGGGGATGCTGGCCGGACTGGCGGATCAGGTCCATGAGGGTCAGGATCCGAGTGCGGTTGGCGGTGAAGGTGTCGTCCCGGAAGCTGAAGTAGGTGAGCCCGTGCCGGGCGCGCAGCAGCTCCATCTCGCGCAGCACCGCCGCCGGGCTGCGGAAGCGCACGCTGCTGCCCCAGAATTCGGGGGTGTTGCAGAAATTGCAGGTGGCCGGGCAGCCGCGGCTGGTGCTCAGGTAGGCCAGCTGGCCGGGGTCGTCCAGGAAGTCCGCGGCGAAGTGCTCCACCGGCGCGCCCATGCAGTCCAGGTCCTCCAGGGGCGGCACCGAGGCGGTTTCGCCCTCGCGCAGGATCAGGCCCGGGGCCTGCCGCCAGGCGTCCGGCCCACCCGAATCCAGCCGCTCCAGCAGCCCCAGCAGGGGCAGCTCTCCCTCGCCCTTGACGATGGCGTCCAGGGCCGGACAGTCCTCGAACACCTCCCCGGCCAGGTGGGTGGGGTGCGGGCCGCCGGCCAGGAGCAGCGCACCCGGGCAGGCCTCCCGGGCCAGCTGCAGCAGATCGCTGCTGCGCTTGCGGTTGAAGGTGAACATGGACACCCCGATCACCGCCGGGTCGGCCCGCTTCAGGTAGTCCAGCACCTCCCGGCGGCCCTTCCCGCTCAGGTTGGCCAGCCGGCAGGGGAACCCCCGGGAGCCCAGCATGGCCTGCAGGTAGCCCAGGCCGATCGGCAGGAAGGTCATCCATTCATCCCCGTATCCGCTCCTGGGGGCACTGTAGAGCAGAAGCGTTCGGGGGCGTGGCATGATTCAGTCCATTCTGGTCAGGCATCCATCCTAAACTAGTCGGGCCTCACGGCACGACATGATTGCACCGGAGACCCCGTGGCCACCCTCCTCAAACGACCGGAAGCGATCCAGGAAATCCTGGCGGTGGCCTGTGCCCGCAACGAGCTCCTCATCCTGGTGACCCCGTTCCTGCGCTTCGAATCGCACTTCGTGGCCCTGGGTCCGGGCGAGCTGCAGGTGGCCGCGACCATGGACTGGGACGACGCCGCCTTCGGCCTGCGTTCCCCGGAGCTCAAGATCCGCTTCCCCATGGCCCTGGGCTTCATGGAGGCGCCGGTGAAGCTGCTGGGGCTGGGACTCCATGCCGGCCGCCGCACGCTCCGCCTGGAACTGCCCCGGCAGATCCAGGAGAACGACCACCGGGCCGCTTACCGGGTGGAGCGGGTGGGCCGGGTGCAGGTCACCTACGGCACCGACCGGGGCGACCTGCTCCAGGGGGCACTGGTGGACCTGAGCAGCAGCGGCGCCCGCATCCATACCCAGCAGGACCTGGAGGGCGGCTCCCTGCAGGTGGGGGCCCGGCTCGCCCTCAGCATCCCCCTGGACAACGGCATCCACATCGAGGCCAAGGGCGAGATCCGCCACGTGGCCGCCCGGAACCTGGGCCTGGAGTTCGTGCCCGAGCTGCCCGAACCGGTGCAGGTGCCCCTCACCCGCTGGATCTTCGAGCGCCGGGAGGAGGACCGGGAGCGTCTGGCCCTGCGCATCGAGCAGAGGGATCGCCACCTGATGGCCGACGTGGCCGTGCCGTCCGGCCCCGGCGCGCCGGGGATCCTGCTGGTCAGCGGCGACGCCGCGCTGGAGGAGGCCCTCCGGCCGGTGTTCCAGCCCCTTGTGCCCGATCGTTCCTTCGTCCGCATTCCCCTGTCGCTCCAGGCCCTGAAGGACGCCCTGCGCGCCGATCCGCCGCTGGCGGTGTTCCACGTGGCCGGCACCCGGCCCGAGGAGCGCCGGCGCCTCAAGGCCCTGGTGGAACTGGCCGGCGCCCGGGTGCCAGTTCTGCTGCTGGGGACCGATCTGGAGGCCGCGCCCCTGTTCGAGCTGTCCGGCGCCTGGAAGACCGCCAGCGCCCTGGTGTGGAATCCGGCCCGGGGCCCCTTCCTGCAGCGCCTGGCCCAGGGCATCATCAGGCGCAGCCACCAGGGCGGCGACGCCCCCATGGCGCCGGCGGAACCCTAGCGGGCACGGAGGAACGGAGGCACGGTGATCGCAGGCGACGGGCGCTATTCGAGACTGGAGACCCTGCAGGGAACGGGCCTGGACGCCGCCCTCACCGAGCTGTGCGAGCGCCGGCAGGGCCTGTTCCTGGCCACGCCCTACCTGAGCTTCGAATCGCGCTTCCTGGAGCGGGCCGGCGCGGCCATCCGGATCCGGGCCACCATGAGCCACAACGTGGTGCGCTCGACCCTGTCCCAACCCCCGCTGCGGCTGCGCGTCCTGTGGAACCTGGCCCGCTACGGCGGCGCCACCCGGATCCTGGAGTACGAGACGGCCGGGGACACCAAGACCCTGCTGCTGGCCGCGCCCCCGGTCCTGGCGCCGGATGAGCAGCGGCGCGCCTACCGCCTGGAGCAGGTGGGGCGCTCCACCGGGACCCTGGGCAGCCAGGAACTGGCCCTGGTGCGGGTCACCCTGGAGACCGTCCACCAGTGGGGGATCGGGGTGTTCTGCGTGGACCCGCTGCCCCCCAGCGGGTTCCAGGCCGGGCGCATGGTGCGCGTGGCCCTGGCCCTGGAGCAGGGACCGGCGGTCCAGGCCACGGCGCGGGTCTGCCACGCCAGCGGCCCGTACCTGGGCCTGGTGTTCACGCCGCCCCTGGAGGGGGCCGCACTGGACGCGCTGAGCCCCTGGCTGCTGCCACGCCTGGCGGAGGCCCAGCGGCTGTGGAAGGACCGGGCCAACCTGCGGGTGCTCATGGAACTGGCCGCCCGCCCCAAGGCCGCCCCGGATGGCGTCCTGCTGGTGTGCGGCGACGGCTCCTTCCCGCCAAAGGTGGCCGCCGCCCTGGGCCCACAGCCGGCCCTGCGCTTCGTCTATCCGGCCATGGCGCCGTTCCGGGAGGCCATGACCTGCCAACCGCCGCAGGTGCTGCTGCTGGTGCTGACCGGCGGCCTGGAGGAGAGCCATCGGCTCCGGACCATGCTGGAGAACGTCCCGATCCGCTGCCCGGTGGTGGCCCTGGGCGCCGGCCCGGACCAGGAGCAGACCCGGGCCCTGGCCGCCGAGCTGCGGGCCACCCTGTTCCTGGAGCAGAGCACCGTGCTGACGCCGTTCTTCCCCCGGCTGATCCTCGGCCTCATCCGCAAGCACTGGCCCGCCGCGGCCGGACCGGCGCCCGATCCGGCAGGCTAGACGGGCAGGGGCGCCGGCCCCTGGGCTCCGGCCGCAGGGCGGTTCCGGTTGCCGCCATACAGGATCCAGGTCCCGGCCAGGCCGCAAAGTGCCGCGAACATCATCCACAGGCTGGGGGCGCCCTTGTCGCCGGAGGCCTGGATCAGCCAGGTGCAGGCGACGGGGGTGAAGCCGCCGAACAGGGCGGTGGCCAGGCTGTAGGCCAGGGAGAACCCGGAGGTGCGCACCGCCTCGGGCATGACCTCGGTGAGCGCCACCACCATGGCGCCGTTGTAGCTGCCGTAGAGGAAGGACAGCCAGAGCTCCACCGCCAGCATCTTCGGGAAGGTGGGCGCGGCCACCAGCCAGTGCAGCGCCGGGTAGGCGGTGAGCAGGGTGAGCACGCTGAAGGCGACCAGGATCGGCCGGCGGCCGATCCGGTCGGACCACGCGCCCATGACCGGTAGCCAGAAGAAATTGGACAGCCCGACGCAGAAGGTGACCAGTAGGCTGTCCCGGGTGGTGAGCTTGAGCACCTTGCTGCCGAAGGTGGGCGTGTAGACGGTGATCAGGTAGAAGGACACGGTGGTCATGATCACCAGCAGCATGCCGGCCAGGACGATGCCCCAGTTCCTGGCCATGGAGCGCAGGATCTCCCGGGCGTCGGGGCGGTGCCGGCGGGCCAGGAACGCCTCCGTTTCCTGGAGCGAGCGCCGGACGAAAAAGATGAGGGGCACGATCAGGCATCCGACGAAGAAGGGGATCCGCCAGCCCCAGGCCGCGATGGCGGCGGGCGCCATCCAA
>Ga0302187_10001824_pt1 | contig 17897 bp, 23 predicted proteins | sample II_Bog_E1_3_FD_202120 | JGI IMG/M metagenome (GOLD analysis project Ga0302187, IMG submission 202120) | Peat permafrost microbial communities from Stordalen Mire near Abisko, Sweden - II_Bog_E1_3 | ecosystem: Environmental > Terrestrial > Soil > Wetlands > Peat | place: Sweden: Abisko...
GAACTCGCGGATTGCTCTGACTAGAATTTGCAATATAGACGTCTTCGTTCACATCTACCGCCACACCCGCTGGTCCGTATAGATTGGCGCTAGTAGCCAACCCTCCGTCGCCCGAATAGCCCGCCGTACCTGTTCCCGCGACCGTGGAGATGATGCCTGTTGAGGCTGTCACCATACGGATGCGTTCGCCTGCTATATCAGCGATGTAAATATCGCCGATTGTGTCTGTTGCGATACTTGTGGTTTCAACTATTTCTGCTGCGGTTGCCGGCCCTCCGTCTCCAGAGTAGCCTCCTTTACCAGTTCCTGCCACGGTGTAAATATCACCGACAATGGGACTAGAAATGTTGGGAATTTTCCCTGATAAATAAACCACTCTGACACGGGCATTCCAGTAGTCCGCGATGTAAATATTTCCGCTCCCGTCTACCGCCACGCCCCAAGGTTGATTAAGTTCTGCGCTAGTAGCGAGTTGAGCGTCCCCGTTGTAACCCGCTGTTCCGTTTCCTGCAACAGTAGTGATGATACCTGTCGAGGCCGTCACTTTTCTAATTCGATTGTTGCTGTAGTCCGCAACATAAATGTTTCCGCTCCCATCCACTGCCACCCCGCCGGGATAATTTATCTTGGCGTTTGTAGCCAACCCACCATCTCCGGAATAGCCTGCAGCACCGGTCCCGGCTACGGTGTAAATATCACCGACCGTCGGATTGGAAACATTCGGAATAGTTCCTGATGAATAGACCACACGAACGCGGTTGTTTGCATCATCAGTGATATAAATATTTCCGCTTACGTCAACAGCCACTCCAGTTGGACTGTAAAGCTCAGCACTGGTAGCCGGCCCTTTGTCTCCAGAGTAGCCTCGAGTGCCGTTTCCGGCTACGGTCGTGATAATACCCGTCAAGGCCGCCACCTTGCGAATGCGAGCAGCAGCAGAATCTGCAATGTAAATGTTCCCGCTCGCATCCACCGCCAAGCCCCAAGGCTGGCCAAGTTTGGCGTTGGTAGCCAGACCAGCGTCCCCAGAATAACCAAAACTGCCAGTTCCAGCGACTGTCGTAATATAACCAGCTGCAGGTAACGCAATTTGCGCATAAATACATCTCGCTTGCACAGCGAAAAAAAGGAGTAGACCTGCAATCACGGCTGTCCGGGGAAAAATGTTATGAGTTACAGTAAGCATCTGAGTATATAGCGGATAGACTTATATCGATCCGGGAACGATTTGAAATCGAAAAACGGAATTGGGATTTGGCAGCACGGTCAAAGGGGAGCAAAAATGCGGAATGAACACTGGCCGCACCGTGTTTTCCCAGTTGGTCGAGCATCTGCCCCATAAGGAATTCCAGAAGTGCGTGGCCCGCTATGGCGGGGACCGCTACACGAAGGATTTCTCCTGCTGGGATCAGTACCTGGCTATGTCCTTTGCCCAGTTGACCTATCGCGAGAGCCTACGTGATATCGAGGCATGTCTCAAGGCTGTAGGCGGAAAACTCTACCATATGGGGTTTCGGGGAAGCGTAGTACGTTCCACGCTGGCCGATGCCAATGAATCGCGAGACTGGCGCATCTATGCGGATTTCGCGCAGATCCTGATAGGTATTGCTCGGCCCTTGTACGTAAGCGACCCTCTCGGCATCGACCTCAATCAGAGCCTATACGCACTGGATTCGACGACCATCGATCTTTGTCTGTCGGTGTTCCCGTGGGCCAAGTTCCGCAAGCATAAGGGGGCCGTCAAGATGCACACCCTACTGGACTTGCATGGCAACATTCCCACTTTTATCAGGATTACGAACGGCAAGGTCCATGACGTCAACATCCTCGATCAGCTCATACTTGAAGCTGGCTCCTTTTACGTGATGGATCGCGGTTACGTCGATTTCGAACGCTTGTATGCATTCACGCTGGCGTCGGCATTCTTCGTGGTGCGCACCAAAAGAAACGTGCTGCTTCAGCGCCGCTACTCGCAACCGGTGGATAAAAGCACCGGCGTGCGCTCGGACCAGACCGTGATTCTCGCTACGCACGGATCAGCTACTGCATATCCGGACAGCCTTCGCCGGGTGAGCTACTTCGATGCCGCCACCGGAAAACGCTTGGTGTTTCTGACCAATAACTTCACCTTGCCTGCTCTGACCATCGCCCAAATCTACAAGAAGCGTTGGGCGGTTGAATTATTTTTTCGCTGGATCAAACAGCATTTACGGGTTAAGGCATTCTACGGGACCAGTGAGAACGCAGTGAAAACCCAGATCTGGATCGCCGTGAGCACCTACATGCTGGTCGCCATCGTCCGCAAACGGCTCGGTTTGGAGGCTGATCTCCACCAAATCCTACAGATTCTCAGCCTAACTCAATTCGAGAAAACGCCCATTTTACAGGCACTTCAGAAACTCGGCTACGAGTCTGACTTAGATGATTCCGGCAACCAGTTGATTCTGTTTAACTTTTAACCGGACAGCCGTGTGCCCAGCATTACAAACACCCGTGCTTCTTCAAAGCATAAGATAATCTTTCACTGTTTTCTCTGATGATAGCTTGCCCCTTCTCGCTTTCCCATCCGAAATTTGAAGCGTAGGAAGGATGTTGAAGGTGTACGTATGGGTACGGACACTCAATCATATTGAACTGTTCCAAAGCAGGCGTACCGAGAACAGCGATGAGGCAAGGCCTCGTCCTTCGGATTTGGTAACTGAGGAACTCCCGGCATTCCTCCTTATGAGCGTCAGAGCCCGGATACGAACCTCTGCCCTTATTCCCCGGCATAAGCCCCAAGAACACGTTCGTAAAAAAGCACTTTTCCGGCACTAAGGAAGCGCCTTCTAAATACTTTTGCTGACCGAACCACGTTCCACGTCCCATATCCTCGATCCCATTTTGGAGCGAGCGATCGAACCCCACTTCGCTGTCAAAATTATGGGCTAAGAACATCACTGGTGATTTTGGGAAACTGCCGGGAACCGGACCGTGACGCTTCAATCCCCTCCATAGTCCGATGCCGCCAGGAAAGAACGCAGTGCCATCAATTCGCTTCGTGATTTTGATCGCACGCCCATAGTCAGCCCTCAGCGTGCTCTCCATCTTCCCAAAAAGATCTTCCGCAACTGTCAGAGCGGTTTCTTCAGGCTCCTGATTGCCCTGGCTGAATGACTGGATGACCATGTCTTTCTGACCTCACGAACTCATGCAAGGCGCAGTATAACGCATTAGGGAGTCCGTCTTGGGAATACACCCCCATTTGTGGGGATTGTGGCAAAAGCGCAATAATGGCTCAATGAACTCAACTGCTTCTTTTTGCTTGCCAGATGAAAGAGCACTAGGGCTGTTCAGCCAAACTAAAGTAACATTTCTGGGAAACTACTCGGCATGTCCTGAATTAGAAAGGAAGTTTGCGAGATATATTGCGCAGCACTATTTGGTGGAAGGATGGCCTATTGGAAGGAGCAAGAAGCCACTTTTGTTTTTTAGAGAGTATTTTAAGGAAATCGATATATCTATTGAAGAGGCGCAGGCGCTAATCGATACGACAGTGTCACGTGCAAGGATATTTGGGCAAGTGAGCGGTTTTCGAGTATCCGGAGCAAAGATTTATTCCATAGCTGGTCCCGACGACAATCTGATATGCGGAATTTGCAAGGTCATGTTAAATCGCAGATTCTCTGTTGCTTCTGCTATAGAGTGGCAAAACCAATTATTGATTGCAGGTGAGGTTAGTGTAGAGAGTGTGTGGCCTTTACTTGGTCATTCTATGACAATTGGAGAAGCACAAAAGCAAAGTGCGAGCAAATTGCAGAAGCAAGGTTTTGCTCTTCCACCGTTTCACGAGTCATGCAGGCACTGCTCAGTTGTAGAAGAGTTTTATTCCCCCTGGGAACAAGTGCCATGGGAGTCGCAGTAAAATCGTACGCCAAGGCAGGGGTTTTATTCCTTAACTGTTTGCCTAGAGGCCCAAGCCAATATCCAAGCTCTGTTCCTGCTCCGGCGCGGTCACTAGCTGCGGCGTCACTTCCTGCTCTTGCTTCTGTTCTGGCTTCATCTCCGGCACATGGGCGTGCGAGACATCATGCCCCAGCGCGGCGGTCAGCATTCCTGCTCATGCGCAAAATTATAGGAGGCCCTCACCCGTTCTCGCTCACCCGTGATTGGCCCGTCTTACCCGTATTTCGCTGTATTTCGGCAGCCCACGAAGTCTTGTAAGTAGCTGGAAACACAGTTTATTAAGGCCCTGAAAAGGCCGGCGTCGGCGGTTCAATCCCGTCTCTGGCCACCACTCCTTCCTTCAATTTTCAATGTTTTGGGCCGCGCTCTTCTGAGTGCGCGGCAATGCAGTGTGTTGCTCTTGGCGCTGAAAAGATGCAGCCGTCTGCGGTTCGAGAGTTGTTGTACTGACTTATTCTGCGCTTCAAGAATGGCCTCGGTTCAAGGCTTTGAGCCGCTCGAACACTTGCGCTTTTCAATTGCACGCACGCGAGTGGCTTGCGTAGGATGGGCTTCGAAGGCGAGGACCTATGAACCGCAGAGATTTTTCCGCATTGTTGCCGATGCTGTTGGCTGCTCCGGCGCTGGCCACCAGGGGTGAGGCGCAAACTGCTCCTGTTGCCGCGCATCTTGAGAAGTTGGCCTCCGGGCTTTATCCGCCCGACCCACCCACGGCCGCGGCCACCGCACCGCGCATTTCGCGCCATTACGTGCTGGGTTTGTTGCCCGACAACATTCGCCTGGAAGCTCATGAAACGCATCTGGCTCCGGGCGCGCCGCCTGAGCCCATCGGCCACCACAAGCATACCGAGATCTGGTTCATGCGCGAGGGCGAGGCGACGCTGATGGCCGCTGGCGTAACGCACATTCTCAAGCCCGGCGACATGGGCCTGTGCATTGCCGGGGACGACCACACCATTACCAATGCCAGCAAAACTGAACCTGCCTCGTACTTTGTTCTGACCGTGGGACTGCCGGAGTAGTTTGCCCTGCGTGCCGCGCTCAAGATCAGCAAGCCAACTGCCGTTATTGATCCGGTTTTTGTGGAGTATGTAGGCCTCCCACCCATCTTCGCGATAAAGCTTGCGAAATGGAGGGGGCACGGTGCTTCGATCTGAGTGCTAGCATGGACTGCACCAGGAATGGTGCAGTAGTACTTCAGTGGCAGAGTATGGCTTGGAACTGGGCCAGGAACGCGGTATACTGAACCTTCGGTAAGCTCAGGGGAAGGCGTGTGTCTGGCCGCGCCGCTGCCTCGCAGAAGAGTTCCGAATCCGTAACGCGGTCAAGAATTTGGAGTTGAACGATGTCTCAGGTATGCGATATTTGCGGCAAGGGCCCGCAGTTCGGTAACAACATCTCTCACGCGCACAACGTCACCCGACGGCGCTGGAACGTCAACCTGCAGGCCGTGAAGGCTCTGATTGGCAGCTCGGCAAAGCGGATTCGCGTTTGCACCGGCTGCATCAAGGCTGGCAAGGTCACCAAGGCATAGCAAGGCTCCGGCTTATTGCCGGACCGGCGGGCCTCCAACTTTTGATCGGCGCAGACCCCGTCCCCACACGGACGGGGTTTTGTTGTGTCTGTTATTTCTGGTCGGATTCGCGCTTGAAGCTGAGCGAGACGGAGTTGATGCAGTAGCGCAGGCCGGCAGGTTCCGGGCCGTCCGGGAAGACGTGGCCCAGGTGGCCGTCGCAGCGCGCGCAGGTTACTTCGATCCGTCGCATTCCGTGGCTCAGATCCTCATGTTCGGCAACTGCGGTGGAGCCGGCGGGAATGGTGAAGCTGGGCCAGCCGCAGCCGGAGTCGAACTTGGCATGGCTGTCAAACAGCAGCGCGCCGCAGCCTGCGCAATGGTAGTTGCCGGTGGAGTGGTTGGAGGTAAGCGCACCGGTAAAGGCGCGCTCGGTGTCCTTGCCGCGCAGCACCTGATACTGTAGCGGCGTAAGCAGTGTGCGCCACTCGGCGTCGGGGCGCTGGACTTTTTGTGGCTTATCGCTCATAGGGGCCTCCTGGGGGATGATGTGCGGGACATGCGGGTGGATGGGGAAATCCGGCGTGCCCAGGCAGATGGGCTTTGAGCGCCCGGAGCATGTTCACTTTTTTCCCGAAAAAAATCTTGCATCCCATCCTGGCCGCAAAAACAAAGGTGCGGCCAGAATGGGGCATATGAATCTGAGCAGCAATCGTAAAGGCGCTCTATACCTAGGCGATCAGTTCGATCTCAACCAGCACATTGCGCGGCAGCTTTGATACTTCCACTGTAGAGCGGGCCGGCGCTGCTCCATTTGAACCAAGGTAGGCGCCGTAGACCTCGTTCATGGCGGCAAAGTCGTTGAAGTCCTTGAGGAAGACGGTGGATTTGACCACCTTGTCGAGGCTGCTGCCCGCGGCTTCGAGTACGGCCCTCAGGTTTTCAAGCACGCGGCGGGTCTGCTCCACGATATTGCCCTCGACCACCTGCTGCGTAGCCGGGTCGAGCGGAATCTGCCCGGCGGTAAAGACCAGGTTGCCCACGCGCACTGCCTGCGAGTATGGTCCGATCGCGGCGGGCGCTCCGTTGGTTGCGATGATTTCTTTCGCCATGTGTTGATTGTAAGGCGCAATCGGGGTGGGGCGTTGCCAGTGCTCTATGCCCGCTGAGATGGGCGCGCCGATCCGAGCTAGCGCCAGGCAGCCAGAATGCCGCCGCTGATCACGGCGCAGAGCAGCCAGTAGAAGAAGTTCAGGGTGAAGAGCTGGAGCGGGCGCTTCTCGCAGATGTCCTGAGCAAACAAGGGTGGAGCGACCAGCAAGAGCGCAAAGATAAGGCCGATGAGCGTGCCTGAGGCGACGGAATCGGCGTGCGCCCAACCCACGGCATGCGCCATGCCGAAGGCGAAGACCAGATTGGAGAGGAAGGTGAGCCCCAGTGTTTTGGCCATTCCTGATTTGTCACCGCCCTGGCAGTTGCCGGTGAGCTTGATCCAGGCCTTCTGAAAGACGATTCCGTACCAGAGCCAGCCGAGAAAGAATTGGGCCACTGCGGCGGTGAGAACTGCCAGATGGTTGAAATGGAGCAAGTGCATGAGCGAACCTCCAGTGCTTTAGTTTCGGCTTGCATCGGCCGATGCGGAAGACTGCGCGGGGGAGCAAGGCCGATACACCCTAGAGCCAATTTCGCTGTGTGCGGCGGCGCTGTCAAGCTAATTTCTGTTGTGTATGGCGGCCGAAGTCAGCGGCGCTTGAGCAACTCAAGTTCGTCAAGGGTGCGCGGCCAGTCTACGCCCAATAGCAGCGCGCCTGAGGCAAAGTCTAAGGCGCGCTGCATCTGCTTGCCGCCGATCTCAGCGATATTGATTCGCCCTTTAAATAGTGTGTGGGCTTCCCATCCATTTCGCGATAAAGCCCGCGCAATGGATGGGGCACGGTGCTTCTATTTGAGGGGTGGATCAATATCGCTGAGATTGAAAGAAAGGGCGCTGCGCTCAGCCGAGAACTGCGTTGTCTATGAGCCGCGTTGGGCCGACGTATGCGGCGATGGCAAAGAGTGTTCCCGACTCAGCGGTCTCCACCGGGACAAGTGTCTGCCAGTCGGCGAGTTCGATGTAGTCGATGCGCACCTTTGGCTCGATGGAAACGATTTCGCGAGCCGCATTGAGCAACGCCGCAGCGCGCCGCTCACCGCTGGCCACCATGGACTCAACGTAACGGATGGCGCGGCTGAGCACGAGGGCCTGTGCGCGCTCGTCCGCGTTCAAGTAGGTATTGCGCGAGCTGAGGGCCAGGCCATCGGATTCGCGCACGATGGGGCAGGCGACGATCTCGACACCGAGGCGTAGATCGCGCACCATGCGGCGCAGCACGGCTACCTGTGCCGCGTCTTTCTGGCCGAAGAAGGCGCGGTCGGGTTCGGCAGCGATGAACAGCTTGGCCACGACGGTGGCCACGCCACGAAAATGGCCGGGGCGCGAGGTGCCGTCCAGCTCATTGCTGAGTGAGCCCACATCGACGAAGGTCTCTGCGCCCGACGGGTAGATCTCCTCGACAGACGGTGCGAAGATCGAGTCCACTCCGGCCTCTTCGGCCAGTATGCAGTCAGCCTCAAAGCTGTGTGGATAGCGGTCGAAGTCCTCGTCGGGTCCGAACTGCGTGGGGTTGACGAAGATGCTGGTGACCACCGCGTCACAGCTTGACGCAGCGGCGCGCATCAGCGATGCGTGACCGGCGTGCAATGCGCCCATGGTGGGCACCAGTCCCACAGTTTTACCGGCTCGCCGGTTCATGCGCGACCACTCGCGCAGCTCCTCTACAGTGCGTGCAATCTGCATCAGGCTTTCCCTTGTGTGGCTGCGATGCGCATGGCGTCGCGGCTGTTTTTTTGCGGCTTCCGTTCGGCGGCGGGCAGGTGGTAGCTTTCGGCGTCGCTCGGAAAGGCGTGTTGTTCCACGTCTTTCCGATAGTGCTCGAGTGCAGCGCGTACCAGCGCGGCCGCATCGGCATACTGGCGAACGAACTTGGCCGGCGGCGCGAGCGTAAGGTTCACCAGATCATGATAGACGAGAATCTGTCCGTCGCATCCGGGGCCTGCGCCGATGCCGATGGTGGGAATTTCGAGCTCCGCGGTGATGGATTCGGCGGCTTCGCGGGGAACGCCTTCGAGCACCACGGCTCCCGCACCGGCTTGCTCCAGCGCAAGCGCGTCGGCAAGCAGATGATCAACGGCCACAGCCGTGCGCGCCTGCACGCGGTATCCGCCCATGCGATGCAGGCTTTGCGGCGTAAGGCCGAGGTGGCCGATGACAGGAATCTCCGCATCGCTGAGGGCGCGGACGAGCTCCGTGCGCGCACCTTCAATCTTGACCGCCTCCGCGCCGGCTTCCTTCACAAAGCGAACAGCGTTGGCCACGCCTTCGGACACCGAGCCGTGGTAGCTGCCAAAGGGCATGTCGGCCGCAAGCAAGGCGCGACGCGCGCCACGGTGTACGGCACGGGTGTGGTGCAGCATCTCGTCCATGGTGATGGAGAGCGTGTTCTCGTAGCCGAGCACGACCATGGCCAGCGAATCGCCGACCAGGATCAGGTCAATGCCGGCTTCGTCCACAAGCCGTGCTGTAGAGTAGTCGTACGCAGTGAGTGCGGAGATGGGTTTGCCCTGGCGCTTCATCTCAGTGAGCGCAGGCATGGTGACTTTGGCAAGGGAGTTGGGCCCGCGCGCCGCGTGGGCGCTGCCCGGAAAGGTGGTTAGGCTCATCTGTGTCTCCAGTGCCGCTCCGTCAACGCAGGATGCGGCCCGAACAATTTTGAGTATACGCCTGGGACGGCAGTGGGCGTTCTCGTTATAGGCTTATACAGGACGGCTACTTGGCTCCGCATAACTGCTTTAGACCGAACGGACGGACGGCGAAACACGTATGGAAATTACCCTGCCTACAGCAGTTTTTGCCGGGCTTGGCGCGGCCATTGGGATGGGCCTGGCAGCGGGCGGGTTTGCCTATGCCTCGCTGTGGCCTGGGTCGAGGGTCTTCGGCAGTGCGTTGATTGCTCCAAGGCGGCCGGATGAGCTGGCGCTTACCTTTGACGATGGCCCGAATGAAGCCTGGACGCCGCTCCTGCTTGATCGGTTGGCTGGTCACGGTGTGCATGCCTCGTTCTTCATGGTGGGCAGCCATGCGCAGCTGGATCCGGTGCTGGTGCGCCGAGTACACGATGCGGGGCACCTGGTGGGCATTCACTCCTGGAGCCACCCAAACCTGGCCCGCTCCAGCCGAACATGCATTGAGAATGAGCTGACGCGAAGCCGTGAATTGCTGGAGCAGACGGTGGGCGCACCGATCCGCTTTTTTCGTCCGCCCTTCGGCGCGCGGCGGCCGACAGTCTTCCGCGTAGCGCGCGCGATGGGGTTGACCACCGTGCTGTGGAATGCGATGACCAGCGACTGGGCAGAGCCCTCGGCCGACAAGATCGTACAGCGGCTCACGAGGAAAATTGACAGGCTCAACCGGCGCGGCCACGCGGCCAACATCGTGCTGCACGACGGTGGCCACCTGGACCCGGCTATCTATCGTGAGCCCTCGGTGGTCGCCGCCGATCGTCTGGTAGCGCACTACAAGCAGACGCATCGCTTTGTTACGCTGGATGCATGGGCGTAGCGCTGCGAATTGACACTATCCAGCCACGACAGCCTTGAACGCCTCTGTTGCCGCAGCAATGGTTGCCGCGATCTCTGCTTCTCCGTGCGCCGTGCCGATGAACATGGCCTCGAACTGCGAAGGCGGCAGCCACACGCACTGTTCGAGCATGGAGTTATGGAAGCGTCCAAAAGCGGCAGTGTCGCTCTTGGCAGCTTCGTCGTAGTTGGTGACTTTGTCCGGCGTAAAGAACCATGTCCACATGGAACCCACGCGATTGGTGGTGAGCGCAACGCCAGCCTTGGCGGCCTCGGCGGCAACGCCCTCTGCCACGGCCTTCGACGAGGCTTCGAGCTTGGCGTAGACCTCGGCTTCGTGATCCTGAAGATAGCCGACCGTCGCCAGACCGGCGGCCATCGCCAGCGGATTCCCGCTGAGCGTGCCAGCCTGGTAGACGGGTCCAAGCGGGGCCAGCATGTCCATAAAACGCTGCTTGCCGCCGAAGACGCCCACGGGAAGTCCGCCGCCCACGATCTTGCCGAGAGTGATCAGGTCCGGATCGAGATGGTAGAGTTCGGTGGCTCCGCCCAGCGAGACGCGGAAACCGGTCATCACCTCGTCCACGATGAGCAGAGCACCGTTGGCAGCGGTGAGGTCGCGCAGGCTCTGGTGGTAGACGGGCTGGGGCGCAATGCAGCCAGCGTTGCCCACCACGGGCTCCAGAATCACGGCGGCGATCTCGTCCTTGTGCGCGGCAAAGGCAGCTTCAAGTGCGGCCGTGTCGTTGTAAGGCATGGCAAGGGTCAGGTGTGCAATCTCCTCCGGCACGCCGGCCGAGCCGGGAATGCCGAAGGTGGCAACGCCGGAGCCGGCCTTGACCAGCAACCCATCCGCGTGGCCGTGATAGCAGCCCTCGAACTTGATGACGATCTTGCGGCCAGTGGCGGCGCGGGCTAGGCGGATGGCGCTCATGGTGGCCTCAGTGCCGGAGCTGACGAAGCGCATCTTCTCAATGGCGGGATAGCAGGCCACGACGCGCTCGGCAAGATCGGCTTCGGCAGCGGTGGATGCGCCAAAGCTGGCTGAGTTGCGGGCCGCGCGCTCGATTGCCTCAACCACCGGCGGGAAGGCGTGGCCGAGAATCATGGGTCCCCAGGAGCCGAAATAATCAATGTAGCGATTGCCATCGGCGTCGGTGAGCCATGCACCCTCGGCGCTGACCAGAAATGGCGGAGCGCCACCCACGGCGCGGAAGGCGCGCACGGGCGAGTTGACGCCGCCGGGGAAGTAGCGCTCGGCGCGCGCTTGCAGAGAACGGGATTTGCTGAAGTTCCTGGGCTGGGAAAGATTGGTCATGGTGGCTCCAGTATAAAAGGTGGCGGGGTGAATCCGGCTGCGGGCGCGTGGCATCTGGAGAAGTATGGGCAATCCCGAAAAGCACGGCAGTCTACTGGTAGTTTTTGACGGCCACTGCGGGCTTTGCCACCGCGCCGTGCGCTGGCTTTTGCGGCGGGACCGGGGGGCGCGGCTACGTTTTGTGGCCTTCGAGTCGGAGGCGGTTGCAGCTTTGCGGGCGCGGTACGGGCTGGGAGATTCAAGCCAAACCCCTGCCAGCATTGTGGTGGTGGCGGGTTTTGAGTCGGCGGACGAGCGAGTTCTGCTGCGCTCGGATGCGGTGCTGGCGGTTTTGCACGTGCTTCCGCAGCCGTGGCCGGCACTGGCCGCTGCCGCGCGGCTGGTGCCGCGCCCGCTACGGGACCCGGCCTACCGGCTCATCGCGCGCTGGCGTTTCCGCATCTGGGGCCGACTGGACGAGTGTCCGGTGCCAACCGCCGAAGAGCGCACACGCTTCCTATAGAGGCTCCTTTCAAAGCAGGTTGGCGGTAGATTGCCAGCTCAGTCTTGCGCCAGATCGCGGCTAGCGGCGACGGTGCGGCGGGCAAAGATGCGCAGGAGCTGGAAGGCCACTAGCACATCAATGGAGCAGCCCAACCCCGAACAGATGCCACGCACAGAGTCGTTGGTCTGGGCGGTGAGGTGGACGAGCGAGAGCAGGCCAAGCGGCCATCCAAAGGCGCTAGCCAGGTCCAGCTGGGCAACCAATAGCAGTGCGACGAGGATGGGTAGAGTCTTTTTCGGATTCCAGGAGCAGAGATCGAACATGGGGCCTCCTTTTCAGGCGCGGGTGCCGCAGTTGCGCAGGCGGCGGGTTGACCAGAGGAGCAGGGCGACCGCCGTTCCCATTAACGCAAAGCGCAGGCAGAAATAGAGGCCGGGATGGTGCTCTCCGAAGCTCTTGGCAAACAGCGTGAGCGAGAGGCCGATGGTCAGGCACAGGTTGCCAGCGGCCCAGATGTGGCGGGTTTTCGGGTCAGCCTCTCGGATGTTGTTGCGGCGGCAAAGGCACATGGCGGAACTCTCCTAATTGTGGAAGCGGTACCAGAGCATGAGGGCGATTTTGGTGGCCCCCATGGCGTAGATGACTGCGATCAGATCCCAACTGGCGCGGTGCTCCACCAGCAGGTGGTACTCAAGCAGAACGAAGACGGTGAGCGCACCGATGACGGCCGCGGTGGAAGTGGAGCGGCGGGCGTGCTCGCGAATGCGTTCGTCGGCGACGTGGTCGAGCAGGAGAATGCGGTTGAGGAGCGCATGGGTCATTTGGGGTTCTCCAGAGTGAAGATTTCGTCGGTGGGGCAGCCGAAGACACGGGCGAAGGTGAGCGCCAGCTCCAGGCTGGGCACGTAACGGTCGCGCTCGATAGAGTTGATGCTCTGCCGGGAGACGCCGACCGACGCGGCCAGTTGTTCCTGGGTCCATCCGCGCGCGCCGCGCATCTCTTTTACCCGATTTGTGATGGTTGAGGTCATGTAAAGTCAGCTTTCCAATTCAGAGTAGGGCGAGACACTTTATATGTCAAGCTGACTTTCCATTTTGGCGAGAGATTTTTGTGGATTTGCTGTTGAATGGTCTCGCGGAATGTGGGTTTGAGTCCCCTTGAGCCCTGTTAAAATCAAGTTTCCCGGTTTTCAGTGCCGGCTCTGAATCCAAGCCCAGAAAGCGCGCACCGTGCCTCAAGAATCAAAGTCGAAACCAGTGACCTACGCCGATGCAGGCGTTGACATCAGCCAGGGCGACCGCACCAAGGACCGGATCAAGTTCCTGGCGCAGAAGACCTTCAATCGCAACGTTCTGGGCGGCATTGGCGGCTTCGGAGCGCTGTTCCGGCTGGACCTGCAGCGCTGGAAGAACCCCATTCTGGTTAGCTCTGCCGACGGCGTGGGCACCAAGCTGAAGATCGCCTTCGAGCTGGGCCAGCACCAGACGGTGGGCGTCGATCTGGTGAACCACTGCGTGAACGACATCGCCGTGCAGGGCGCTACGCCCTTGTTTTTCCTGGATTACTTTGCCAGCGGCGTGCTCGATCCCAAGGTGACCGAGGACGTGGTGACGGGCCTGGCCAATGCGTGCAAAGCCAATGCCTGCGCGTTGATCGGCGGCGAGACGGCCCAGATGCCCGGCTTCTACACAGACGGCGAGTACGACTTGGCTGGCTTTATTGTGGGCGCAGTGGATCGCGACAAGATGGTGACCGGCGCGGGAATCAAGCCGGGCGACGTGCTGATCGGCCTGCCTTCGACGGGGCTGCACACCAACGGTTACTCGCTGGCCCGCAAGCTGTTTTTTGAGGTGGCCGGCTACAAGCCTTCGCAGTACGTAACCGCCATCAAGGAAAAGGCTGGCGCCGCGCTGATGAAGAGCCATCGCAGCTATCTGCACGTGATTCAGAAGCTGGTGGCCAGCGGCATGACGACCGGCATGGCGCACATTACCGGCGGTGGCATCACAGAGAATCTGCCGCGCATTCTGCCCAAGAACACCGCTGCGCAGATCGAGATTGGCTCCTGGCCGGTGTTGCCCATCTTCGAGCATCTGCGCGAACTGGGCCAAGTGTCGCAGGACGAGATGATGCGCACCTTCAACATGGGCATCGGCCTGATCGCCGCCATCCCGGCGGAGAAGTTCAAGCGCGCCAAGAACCTGCTCGACCGCGCTGAGGAAAAATTTTATGTCGTCGGCCGCGTGGTCAAGGGCGACCGGCGGGTGCAGTACACGTAGGGAGCTCTCGTGGTCCGATCGGTGTGGGTGAAAGTGAAACCATGAGCAGTCTTCGAAGAAATCTGCGTTGCTTTGTTGACGTTGTCGCGGCAAACGCTTGCATTTACTTCGCACTGTTTTCACACAACCCACGCCTGGATCAGCTCCACCTAGTGGTGTCCGCCACAGAGATGGTCATTGAACCAATTTGAAGGGTACGGGCTTTAGCCCGTACGTAAAAACTGTAAAATCAACCGGGCTTTAGCCCCCGGAGGGAACACTTGCTTGGTTAACCAACTCATAAACGCCCGAAGATAGGGGATGTTATTTCCGGCGGACACCACCTAGCAGGCCTGACAGGAAGAATTGCATGCGTTCTTGTCTCTCTTGTTTTCGCGTATGACGGCCTCAAAGTCGGAATGCGAATCTACGGGGAACGCAGCGAGAAGTATTACTCGCAACCTGGTTTCTCTCTTTTGGGCGCCGCGCAGAGGGCTGAGGATCGGAATGCAGAGGGAAGCGGGAATACAGGCTCCCGCGAGAACCAGATCGAATGATTGCGGCTTCGCCTGTCGGGTGCCCCATCCTCGGCGCGTCTTTGTTTTTGCGCCCAGGGTGGGTTGGTACGAACTTGGACACAATTAACGATTTTTCAACAACTTACGATCTTGTTTCTTTGTAGTTCTTCACCAGTATTTCCGCCCTCGATGGATGGAATGTGTTCCGGCGAGCCCCGCGCCGCAGGCGCAGCGCAAGTTAGCCCCACGTTTCAACGTGGGGTCAGCAGCCAAGACACGCCCGGAGTCCCAGAGGGACGGCGCAATCTTACTAAAGCACAACTTAAGTCGCGCCGCTTGCAACCCCCTATTGACGTGCGGCCTTAGCTCCGTCACACTCTTCAAAAGCAACCGCAGCTCCTTCGACTTCAAGGGTGCAAGAAACGCGCCCTTCGTCGCTCAGGAGGCCAGTGCTGGATAAGAAGCAAGAATAACGATGCAAACCGAATCATCGAAAATACAGCCCGTCCGTCTCGGCATTCTCCTCTCTGGCCGCGGTTCCAACTTCCTGGCCATCGCCCGTTCCATCCAGGAAGGCCGCTTGCCGGGCGTGCAAATTGCTGTCGTCCTCTCGAATGTAGCGGAGGCGGGCGGCATTGCAGCCGCGCGCGAGCTTGGTCTCCCCACTGGGGTCTTCGTCTCCAAGGGCCGCAAGCGCGCCGAGCACGATGCCGCTGTGACCGCCTGCCTGCGCGAGCACAAGGTGGATCTGGTGATTCTCGCCGGCTACATGCGGCTGCTCTCGCCGGAGTTCATCGCCGCATTTCCCGATCGCATCCTCAACATTCATCCCTCGCTGCTGCCGGCCTTCCCAGGGCTCGACGCGCAGACGCAGGCCTTTGAGTACGGAGCCAAGGTGGCCGGCTGCACCGTGCACTTTGTCGACGAGCATCTGGACCACGGCTGCATCGTTCTGCAGCGCGCCATTCCGGTGCTGGAGAGCGACGATGCGCACTCGCTGGCCGAGCGCATTCTGGTGGAAGAGCATCTGGCGTACAGCGAGGCCATTGCGCGCGTGGCCAGCGGCGAGTACGCGATTGAAGGCCGCCGCTACGTCCGTTTACCGGCGGAAAAGACTCGCTGAGCTCGGCCCTCCAATAGAGGCCCCGTGCCCCATCCATTGCGCAGGTTTTATCGCGCAATGGGTGGGAAGCCACACGCTATTCAGGGGCTGGATCAATAGCGGCGAATGCTGTCAAGCGCTTGGACTCTGGTGCACCACGCTAAACCGCACATCTATATTGAATTAGCCCATGGTTCTGCGTTTGCAGAAGATAATCCCCGTCTGCCTTAGGCTATAGATATTCGAATCGGAACAGACGGATGTGCCGCGTCAGGCGAATGTGTTCGCCCTTCTCTGCTGGAAACGAAAGCGAAAACGAAGGGCTCCTGGATGGGGAACCGTTTGTGTCTCGAGGGCAGTCGTCCTGCCTCTTCTGCCAGACCAAAACCACGGCAACAGAAGACTCCGCAGGGCGAGCTCCCTATCCCAAGTCCATCGGCTGGTCCATTGCGAACCAGCCGGTGGCAACCTACCGCTCCGTTGGAATCACGGGAACAAACGCGGCCCGAAAGCCCACTCTCAAGCCGTGCCTTCAATCGAAAAACTCATCGTGTGCTGTCCTTGAAAGCCATCGTGTGTTCCGAAGCTGCGGAGCCTAAGAGGTGTGTGTGGCAAACATTCTGGTCAACGTTGATAAGGGCATCGAGATCGGCGCGGAAGACGTACTGAAGTGGTTCACCGGCGCGGCCCGCGGTGAAGGCGTTCCTGGCCGCGCTGGGCGTGAAGTTCTAAAGCATCTTCACTTTTGCTGTAGACTTCCGTGCCCCATCCATTGCGCAGGCTTTATCGCGAAATGGGTGGGATACCAATAACATCCGCGTCTACACAATTTTCTAAAATTCACATCTAGCAACCTGTCTCTGAAATTCACAGCAAAACGATGGTTGTCATCCTGAGCGAACGGGGCCCCAAGCGTTTTTCAGCTTGGGGGTGGTGAGTCGAAGGATCTGCGGTTGTTTTTCAATGAATTTCGGAGACACCATACTAGGTCTTTGACCGCTTGATTTTGTACGACCATTGGGTGCCCCAGATCCGGGTCCCTGCAGACTGGTCTTCGTCCGCAGGGTGGAGATCTCGATTTTGAGACCTGGGAAGCTGAGATGCCAAGGTACGAATTCATCCGGTCAGAGACCGAGCAACAGCAATACGAAGGAGATTTACAACATGAATTCGTTTTCGAATATCTGGCAGCATCCGAAGACCTCGGCAGCCGGCATCCTGATCGCAGTGGTCACCATCGCCGGTGTGTTTTCGCAGCAGGGCGTAACGCTTGGCTCATTGGGAACCGGCAATGTCGTCACCTTTATCAGCGCTCTGGCAACGGCGCTGCTGGGCCTGATGGCGAAAGATCCTGACGGCTCGACCAACCAGAGCGGTAACGTGGCCAAATTGGGCGCATGGATGCTGATTGCCATTCTGATCAGCGGCACGCTGCCGACCGTGGGCTGCACCAAGGCGAGCGTGGCCCAGAACATCGTCAACTGGACGCCGTCTTTGGAAAGCGCCGTGGCCACGGTGGACTCGACAGCAAGCCTGCTCGATCCAGCCGATGCCGCCATCTTCACGGCAGCTACCGTCAGCTTCGATGCGGGTTCAAACCTGCTGGCTACCCAGGCAAAAGCCTACCTGGCCAATCCTGCCGCCGGCACTCTGGCGCAGTTGCAGGCGCAGATCGTGGTGCTGCAGCAGCAGGTAAACAGCGCCTTGTTAAGCGCGGCCAAAATCAGCAATCCGAACAGCCAGCAGCACGTCCTGACGTCCATTCAGGCCGTGGCCACCATTGTGACCGCGATTCTGGCGCTGGTGCAGTCGGTATCCAGCAAGACGGCCGTGGCGCAGATGGCCGCGCAGTCGAATGTGAAGCTAGCCGCCGTTGAGCCGTATCTGGATCGCGGTGCGGCAGCAAGACAGGTTGCCGCGCACTACGGCGAGCCGACCACCGTGGCCGCCGCGCAAGTGGATCAGGCCATGCAGCAGGCCATGCAGTCTGGCTTCTAGTGGTGTCCGCCACAGAGATGGTCATTTAACCAATTTGAAGGGTACGGGCTTTAGCCCGTACGTAAAAACTGTAAAATCAACCGGGCT
>Ga0302187_10001829_pt1 | contig 17877 bp, 15 predicted proteins | sample II_Bog_E1_3_FD_202120 | JGI IMG/M metagenome (GOLD analysis project Ga0302187, IMG submission 202120) | Peat permafrost microbial communities from Stordalen Mire near Abisko, Sweden - II_Bog_E1_3 | ecosystem: Environmental > Terrestrial > Soil > Wetlands > Peat | place: Sweden: Abisko...
CGCTACAGTATCCGCTACACTGGCGGGAGCGGTTGCCGTAAGTCATTGAAGGGCCTGTAGCTCAACGGTTAGAGCAGGGGACTCATAATCCCTTGGTTGGGGGTTCAAATCCCTCCGGGCCCACCATTACTTTCCGCCTCGTACCAGAGCCCACGCCGGGGTACAGTGCGTTTACCCATGCCACGTGAAGGGCTTTCAACGCCAGGCCTGAAACTTCGGGTCTGAGGTGGACGGCGTTATTGTGGATAGGCGCCTTCAACACAGGCCTGAGCCGCTCTTATTTCATGACCCTCAACGAAATTTCGCCGCATCTGGTTTCCCTTCAGGCCGCACCGTTCCGCGTGCACCGGCACCGGGCGATGGGGACCGAGTTTTGTCTCTATTTGGAGGCGCTCGATCAAGAACACGCAGAGGCCAATGAGCGGGCCTGTTTTCAGGCGGTCTTTGAGGAGATTGATCGCGTCGAGGCCGCGTTCAGCCGCTTCCGGGCGTCCAGCGAAATCTCAAGGCTGAACCGTCAGGCGGCGCTGGGGCCAGTGGTCACCGATCCAGAGGTCTTTCGGATTCTTGCTGAGACGCAGTCGATCTGGCTGAAGACCGGAGGAGCGTTCGATATTGCGCTGGGGCGGCTTAGCCGTGCGTGGGGATTCGCCGAGCGAGCGCCGCATGTGCCCGAGCCCGAGGCGATTGCTGAAGCTCTCTCAGCCAGTGGAATGGCGCTGGTGGCGCTGGATGCGGAATGGCGGACGGTGCAATTTCTCCAGCCAGGTGTGGAACTGGACCTGGGCGCATTCGCCAAGGGCTACGCGGTGGACTGCGCCCTGGAGCAGCTGCGCGCGGCCGGCGTTGCGGGCGTGATCGACGCTGGCCACAGTAGCATTGCCGCCGTGGGCGAGCCTTTTGAAAGTCAGTGGCTGATCGAAGTGCGGTTGCCGCCGCTCGAAGAGCCTCAGGATTGGTCTGATCCACTGTCAGCGGATTGTGCTGCTGACCGGGTTCTCTCTGCTGTTCCACTGCACGGAAGGGCGATGGCCTCGTCCGGTATCATGGAGCAGAAATTTGAACAGGGCGGCCAAACGTTCTCTCATTTGCTGGACGCGCGTATTGCTCCGAGTATTGCCCCGCGCCTTGACCGGGGCATTGCCCCGAGTGTTAACCCGCGCAAGCCCGGCAGCGATCCCGCTCGGCTGATGTTGCAGACAACGGTACTGGCGCCTACATCGGCTACTGCCGACGCGCTTTCGACGGCGCTCTTCATCCTCGGGCCGGAAGAAGGGAGCGCGGTTCTGAGTAACTTTGAGAACGCGTGCGCGCTGTGGGTCTATCAGGATGCGGCGGGCATTGGCTGGCAGCATCGAAACTGGCCGGGAGAAATTTCCGGCTTGAACGAGGGTAACTGCTCCTCCGCGTTTCATCCGCAATGAATGCGGCGCAATGCGGAGAAGCTGAAAATTGGCCGTTTCGGCGGCATTTGTTCCTTGGAGACGAAGACATATGGATAGCTTGGAGAAGCGTGCGAACCTGGCCAACACATCAGCTGAAGACGGAAGCGCAGCAGCGCAGGGCACAGCGAGCCTCGACAGGCGCGAGTTTCTTGGCCTGGCCGCAGCTGGCCTGGCCGCAGCTGGGCTGGGCGCAGTGGCGCTGGGGCTGGAGGCCTGCAAGTCGCCCCAGTCGATTGCCGCCAGCGACTGGGTCAATGTGGGCGTCATCGGCGTGGGCAGCCGCGCGCAGCACATGATGCAGATGCTGCTGAGGGTTCCGGGTGTGCGCATCACCGGGCTCTGCGACATCTATCCGCCGCGGCTCGACGAAGGCCGCAAGGTGACCGGCCAGCAGACCACGGGCTACGCGGACTATCGCAAGATGCTCGAAGCAAAGGATGTTGACGCGGTGATGGTTTCCACACCGCTGGGCCTGCACGCCGAGCACGTGATTGCGAGCCTCGAAAGCGGTCGTCCGGTTTACGGCGAAAAGAGCATGGGCCGCACGCTCGACGATTGCAACCGCATCCGCGAGGCCGCGCGCCGCACCGGCAAGATGCTGCAAGTGGGCCTGCAATACACTTATGCGCCGTGGTACGTGGAGGCTCTCAACCAGATCCGCAAGGGCAACATCGGCCAGGTGACGCAGGTTAACTCCTACTGGCACCGCAACAACAACTGGCGCAGGCCGGTGCCCAAGGGTGCCTCGGCCGATCTGGAACACTTGCTGAACTGGCGGCTCTATAAGCAGTGGTCGGGCGGATTGTTTGCCGAGCTGGGTTCGCACCAGATCAACTTTGCCAACACCATCTTCGGTGCCATGCCAGAGTCTGTGATGGCCTCGGGCGGCATCGACTTCTGGAAGGATGGCCGAGAGATTGAAGACAACGTGCATGCCATTCTGCGCTACCCCGGCGGGCAGACGCTGCAAGGCAGCTTCATCACCACCAACCGGCTGGAGGGCGCGCAGGAGCGCATCTACGGCACCGGCGGTTCGATTGAACTGACTCACACCGACGCCACGTACTATGCCGAACCCTGGTATCCGGGCTCCGCCATTCCGCCCGAGATTCAGATCCAGCACAAGCTGGTCACCGGGCCCACCTATAGCGCTGAGCAGCCGTATCACGGCAAGGGCAAGATGCCCATCCAGGGCTCGGCCTCGGATGCGGATCTGGCGTCAGTGGGCGCGTTTGTCGACTGCATCCGCAACCACAAGCGCCCCCTGGCAGACGAGAATGCCGGATGGAGCCAGAGCGTGACGGTGGCCCTATGCAACCGCGCCATGAAACTGGGCAGCAAACTTACCCTGCAGGAGTTTCTGGCTTCAGAGAATCCTGCGGAAGTGTGAGTTGGGTGCTAGGTGCTGAGTGCATTGCTCAAGAGGTTGAGTTTTGCAGGTTTCCGGAGATGACGAATGGGGTTCCGTAATCCCATGTCCCCAAGTGTGAGGAACCTCCACCCCACGGATGAAGACCTATCCGTGGGGACCCGGGAAGAAGGCATTCTCATTCCCCAAACATCAACCGACCATCCTTCCATTTCGCAAAATGTACCAGGAATTCTCGATTTTGGTGTTGTTTTACCAACACCAAAATCACCACAGAAACACAGCCGCGCGGATCGAAGTAACACCCTCGCCAAAACGACGCGAAGCGGTCTGCCGCACCGCAGGCGCCTGTTGCATCTTTAGTTACCCCTCGCGCATCAAAAGGTACGCAAGCAAGAGGAGGTCAATCGTGTCCTTACGCGCAGTCAGGCAGATGCTTGACACCAAACCCACCATGGAAGGCGCAGGCGTAAAGTTGCAGCGCGCCTTCGGCTTCGGCAAAACCGCCGAGTTCGATCCCTTCCTGCTGCTGGACGATTTCCGCAGCGACAACCCCGCCGATTATGTGGCCGGATTTCCCTGGCATCCCCACCGGGGCATCGAGACCATTACCTATGTACTGGCTGGCGAAGTGGCGCATGGCGACTCGCTCGGCAACAAGGGCCGTATGACCGCCGGTGACGTGCAGTGGATGACGGCGGGCTCGGGCATTCTGCACCAGGAGATGCCCAAGGGCGATGCGCAGGGCCGCATGCACGGCTTCCAGTTGTGGGCCAACCTGCCCGCCGCGCTCAAGATGACCGATCCGCGCTATCAGGACATTCCGTCCAGCGCCATCCCCGAGGTTACCGAGGACGATGGCACCCACGCGCGCATCATTTGTGGCGAATTCTGGGGCCAGCGCGGCCCGGTGGAAGGCGTAGCCGCCGATCCTCGCTACGTGGACATCTCCGTGCCGCCGGGCAAGCGCCGCCGCATCCAGGTGGAAGTGGAACGCAACGCCTTTGCCTACGTCTTTGCTGGTTCGGGCACCTTCCGCGACGCTTCGGCCCCGCAGGCCGTGCTGACCGAGTCGGCTGCCGATCCCAACGCCGCACCGGTCTACGATGCCAGCAACCACTCGCTGGTGCTCTTTGACCGTGGCGACGAGATCGTGGTTCAGGCCGGGCCGGAGGGCATCCGCTTCCTGCTTGTCTCGGGCAAGCCGCTCCAGGAGCCAGTAGCGTGGCACGGGCCCATCGTGATGAATACCGACGAGGAGATTCGCCAAGCCATCGGCGAGCTGCACACCGGCGGCTTCATCAAGCACCGGTAAGTAGTCGCTGCTGAGGCGATAGTTCAAGCACAGACGAATACCAGACAGGCAAGCTCCGGCAATTGCAGGGGCTTGCCTGTTTCGTTCTGCAAACCGTTTCCCAGTCGGTAGCGGGCGGGTGTATAAAAATCGTGCCCACCTGCTGGCGGCTTCCTACGGGAGACGATTCTGCCGCGCAATTCCAGCCTCCGATGGGCAGATTGAACCGGATTCGCAAGCCACGCTCGAAGGAGACCTTCCGCCATGCGCGTTACCCGCTTTGCCGCACTTGCCCTGCTGGGGCTTTCCGTTGCCGCTGTTGCACAAACCAAGCCCGGCGACCCCATGCCGCCACGCACCTGGGTGGATAAAGACACCGGTCACCGCGTCTGGCGGCTGACTGACGAGGCCAACTCCGGCGGCTTCTACTTCAACATCAACGCCTACACGCCCGACGGCAAGCAGATGATCTACACCTCTCCGGCCGGCATCCATGTGATGGACATGGCGACCCGCGTAACCAAGCTGTTGGTGGCCAATCCACCTGCGGCCCTGGTGGCCCCCGCAGCCAATGCCGCGCCGCCGCAGGGCCCCGGACCTGCGCCTGGCACTGTTCATGCACTGGTGGCGGGCTACAAGACCAACAGCGTCTTCTACACGCAGACCGATCCGGCCACCCACGTCACCTCGATCTACAAGGCCGATACCAATACCGGCGTCATCCACAAGCTGGTGGATCTGCCGGCCAAGCGCATGATCGTGAGCATCAACGCCGATGAGTCGTTGGCTGCGGGTACTTACATTGTGGGCGATGCCGCGGGCAAGGAGTACGGACAGAATCTGCCCGCTCCCGCGCTGCCCAAGGGCGGAGCCGACAACCGCATTGCCACCGCAGCGCAGGGTCCGCACTTCCAGCCCTTCAACAAGGGCGAGATGATGGAACGCCGTCTGGCGGCTCGGCTGCCGTTGGTGCTGTTCACCATTCGCCTCAAGCCGGGGCCGAACGGCGAAAAGGTGGGCGATCAGAAGATTCTGCTGCACTCCACTGACTGGGTAAACCACCTGCTGTTCTCGCCCAAAGACCCTACGCTGCTGATGTATTGCCACGAGGGGCCCTGGCACAAGGTGGATCGTGTCTGGATGATCCATACCGACGGTACCCACAACACGCTCATCCACAAGCGCACCATGGCCATGGAGATCGCTGGCCACGAGTTCTGGGGTCTCGACGGCGAGACCATCTGGTACGACTGGCAGTTTCCGCGTGGAGAAGACTTCTTCCTTGCCGGCCGCAACCTGAAGACCGGCCAGCGCACGGCCTACCACATGCAGCGCGACGAGTGGTCGATTCACTTCAACCTGACCAAGGATCTTGACCTGTTCTGCGGCGACGGTGGCGATCCGGGCCAGGTGGCCAAGGCCAAGAACGGCGAGTGGATCGAGCTCTTCCACCCCCAGCTTTACAAGGTCACGCCTGACACGCTGAACGCTGCCACTTTCTGGCAGCCGGGCGTCTTCCACTCCGAGCATCTGGTCAACATGGCCCACCACTACTACCGCGAGGAGCCCAACGTCCGCTTCTCGCCGGACAAGAAATTGGTGTTGTTTACCAGCAACATGTTCGGACCCAGCTACGTCTTCGCCGCCGAAGTGGATAAGACCACCGACGCCAAGCCGGAGGAAGTGCAGTCAACTCCCGAACTGGCGCGCCAGTTCAATCCCACCGACCCGCCGGTTACGCCACCGGCGCGATAGATACTGGACGAAACGACGATGGCCTGGGGGCTGGCTCCCAGGCCATTTTCTTGCGCGTCACATACGGATTGGCGCTCTTCCCAGAATCCGAGTTGCGTTTCCATATTGCTCCATTACGATAAGAAGAATTCCTTCCAGGCATTGAGTCTGCCATGAACCTTTCGAAATCGCGCTGTGCCGCAACAATTGACCTGATTGTTGTGTTGGTGGTTTTCCTTGGAGGTTTCCTTGCGATTTCAGGACTCAGTGCAATTGTTAAATATCGGCAGGGACTATCGGTTCTCCTGATAGCCACCTTCCAGTTCTTCCTGGAAGGCGCGGCACCACTCGTTCTCATGGCCTTGCGCCATGAGAGTTTTTCCAGCTACGGGCTAACGACGCGGAGGCTTGGCGCGTCGCTTTGGGTGGGACTGGTGCTGGCCGTGTTGTACGATCTTGCTTTTTCCTGCACACATAGAGCGTTTTTTTGGATTCCGTTTGGCGGTCATGGTGTCATGCGCCGCGCTCTATCTGTGGGATTTCCGTCTTCGGTTCTAGGCGTAGCGCTGGTCCTGCTGAGCTGGGGATTTATGGAGTCCTTTTTTGGCGTGTACTTCGCGCGAAAGGTTCACTTGGTGCTCGGGCACCCTGGATATGGCTGGTTCGCACCCGGCGTGCTTGCCTTTGCCCTCTTTAATGGCGTGATTCACGCCATGATAGGGCAGGGGCTGGAAGGGTTTCTGACAAGTTTTGCTTCGGGCTATGCGATCACAGTCGTTCCGGCGATCACGAAAAACGCATGGGGTGGCATCTTTGTACAAACCCTCACGAACGCAATCGGTAAGCTGCGCTGAGTTATTCGTTCACAATTTCTCGCATAGATGCTGCCGCTCAAGTTACCGGTTCCTATTCCCCGTTTTTTACGTCTCAACCGGCAAATCGGCAGCTAGAATGTTCATCGGCGTGAGGCCGCGCAGGCGCAGGGCGCGCAGGCTCAGGGCGTCGTGGCGCTTGGCCAGGCGGCGGCCGTTGTGGTCCACCACCAGCTTGCAGTGGAACCAGACTGGCTGCGGAAGGCCCAGCGCCTCGTAAAGCAGAATCTGGCGCGCGGTGGACTTGAGCAGATCGGCTCCGCGCACCACTTCCGTAATGCCCATGGCAGCGTCGTCCACCACGCAAGCCAACTGATAGCTGGGCACGCCATCCTTGCGCCAGACCACAAAGTCGCCAAAGTCCTCGCCAGCCACAAAACGCTGTAGCCCCAGGTTGCGGTCCTCGAATTCGACAATGGTTCCATCGGGCACGCGGAAGCGCCAGTTGGCTCCGTCGGGGGTTTCGTCGTTCGAGGCGGTGGGGCCTGGCAGTTGCGGTAATTTCGCGAGTAAGTGCCGGCAGGTGCCGGGGTAAACGGGCTCGTCGTCGAGCGGTTCGAGTTTTCCGTTGCTGGTCTGGCCCGGCGCGGAGCTTTCATGCGGAGCGCCCAGGGCAGCGGCCAGATCCTTGCGCGAGCAGCGGCAGGGAAACAGAAATCCGCGGTCCAGAAGCTTGCGCCATGCTGCCAGATAGAACGCGCGGCGCTTGCTTTGCAGATAGGGGCCGCAAGGGCCGCCGCGATCCGGGCCCTCGATCCAGCGGATGCCGAGCCAGCGCAGGTCGTCCAGCGCGGCTTCGGCGTAGAGGCTCTTGCTGCGCTCAGCGTCCAGGTCTTCCATGCGCATCACCAGCGCGCCGCCGGCCTGCCGGGTACGCTGCCACGCAGTCCAGAAGGTGCGCGCGTGGCCCACGTGCAGTAAGCCGGTGGGTGAAGGCGCAAGTCGGCCGCGGTAGCTGGAGGTCGGAGTTGGAGCGATGCTAGCCATCCACGATTCAGTCTAGGCAGCATCGCCCGCCGGGCATATAAGGAGCTTGATCCGTGCTGAACTTGATTCCTGCCGGCAAACCTGCCGCCGGGCTTATTCGGCAGCCACCGGATAGTGCACGACGACGGAGAGATTCACGGCTCCGCGGAGAAAATCCACGCGAACGTCGCCGCTTGAGGCATCTGGCCAGGCTACCGAGCGGAATGCTGAGAAGAAGGCGCCGCTTCCTGGGAAAGGCAGGCCGTTGACCTTGTAGATGAGGTCGCCGGGCTGGAGGCCGGCCGCAGTAGGCGGTCCCTCCGGGTCAACGCGCGAAATCTCCCAGCCCGTCTGCAGAATCTTGCGGCGGCGGTCGCGGATCTCACCCGGCTCTGCCCACATGCCCAGCGGCGGCGCCAGAACGGATTTTGCAGCCGTGGCAAGCGTGGCCAGAGCATCGGCCAGCGACTGCGCTTCCTCCTGTGACGCCAGGCAGAGTACGGAGTTGCGGGCGGTCAGATTCTCTACCGGCGACACGCACCATGCATAGTGGCCGTGGCGCATGGAGACCCTCCACAGCTCCAGGTAGCTGATCTCGTGATAGACAATGGTGCTGAAAAACGCGTCCTTGCCCAGCCTTGCGGAGGTGTAGGCTTCGGCCTCAGCAGACCAGGGTGACAACGCCTGCCGTCCGGTGCGGCCCTTGCGAAATGCCAGTTGCAAACCGGTGGAAGTGCCCTCGGCCTGGAACAGCGTGTAGTTCTTGAGCACATAGAAGTCGCGCTCTACCACGCCGGCGGGAACAAAGCGCGGGGAGAGCGCCTGCACACGGTCAAGGGCGGCTGCGGCATCGGGCAGAAGACGGGGCTGGTACCAGTGCGCCTCAAAGCGCTGCCCGGCACGCGCCAGCGAAGAACCAAACACCATGCCCAATACAGCCAAAGCCACCATCCACTTGCGCATTGTCGGCAATCCCCTTTTTGCAGTGCGATTCTTTCCTGCTTTTTTGCGTAACTCCGACGCCTTCCGGTGGGCGGCGGCAGAACAGGACCTGCCCGACCGGCAGGAATTCTGGTCCTCAGGCACTTGACGGACAAAGGCAGACTCTTGGAAGCGAATGTTAGAACATGTCGGGGATGGAATGGAAGGCAATACGGGTGGGTGCGGCTTTGAAGGCCTCCAACATGGTGGCGGGAGCCAGCGTATTCATGCCGTATTTGTTATTGAGCACGTCCATGGCCTCAATGAGGCGGGCGCGGCTCTGCGCGTCTTCGGAGCCGTCAAAGAGATTGAGCGAGTGCAGGTGGTCGGGGACCAGCCCGCCCAGATGCACGCCGATGAAGTACGGGCTCTCGTACTCTCCGCCGCGCGGGCGTGACTCCCACAGCCGCGTGAGGGCGGCGATGAGCGTGGGGTTGTCTCGACACTCGGCCAGGCGCAGTTCGCTCTTCCAGCCGCGCGTCGGCACGCCGTACCTGCTGACTGGCCGTTTCTCTGCGCGAGGCACGGCAAAGCCGATGGCCAGGCCAATGGATGCAGCCCACAGGTTGTTAGCGCGCAGCCGCATGGCTGCCTTGTGCAGCAGTTTGTGGGCCACGGCCCAGGCTTTGTCGGGCGTGCGCATCTCCGGGGCCAGCACATGCTGATGGCTGAGCGACTTCATGTGCTCGTTGTCAGCCATGTTGAAGTCTTCGCCCTGTAACCAGTGCCATAGCCGCTGGCCCCACACCGATCCCCACAGCTGGCCGGCGTGTTCGCAGTCGAGCGCCAGCAACTGCTCCATAGTGCGGATGCCCTGCTCGTTGAGCCGCTTTTCAGTGCGGGCGCCAATGCCGGGCAGGTCGCGCAGGGTAAGGGTGCGCAGAGCCTGCGGCAGAATGTCGAGCGGCAGAGCCACCAGGCCGTTGGGCTTTTCCATGTCGCTGGCAATCTTGGCCAGAAAGCGATTGGTGGCCAGACCGACGGAACTGCGCATCATGGGGCCGACCGCTTCCAGGATGCGCGCTTTCACGCGCTGGCCCAGCTCAAGCGCGGCCAGCAGCGGCCGCTCACGGCCCATCAGCCGGCAGGCCATCTCGTCGATGGAGCAGACGGCGGTGATCGGTACGCAGCTCTCCACTGCCTCCACAATGCGGTGGTGATACTGCACGTAGAGTTCGTGCCGTGCCTCGACGAAGACGATCTCCGGGCACATGCGCCGGGCTTCGGCCACGATGGTGCCGGTCTTCACGCCAAAGGCTTTGGCCTCGTAGCTGGCCGCAATGCAGCAGGTGGTGTCGGCCATCATCGGCACAATGCCTACGGGACGCCCGCGCAGATCAGGCCGCACATCTTGCTCGACGGAAGCAAAGTAGGAGTTCAGATCGACAAACAGCCAGTTGACGAATGGCTCAGCCAGCACTGGCTCAGCAGTGATAGAGTGTTGCAGGTCCAAAGCGCGGAATTCCTCAGGCCACGGCTCTTCAGGGGCGGACAGGAGATCCGGAATTGGGTCAGACGGCATGGCTGAGAGTATTTTCGCCTTATATTCTCTTACATGCAAGAAGTTTTCTATACATCTGCCGATAATCAACCTAACCGGTATTCGCTGCATCGGAGTCTAATTAAGACGAGTGGGTACATCGTGCACGGCTCTGCAGACAACCGCCTGCATTGCGGGAAGCTGAAAAAATGAATCGGATCTTTCACTTGTTTCTGGTCAATGCGAGCGTTCTCTCCGTTCTGGTAACGGTGGCGGTGACGATTTTCATCGTCTGCTGCTTGAAATGCTCTGACTGCGCCTGCAAGGACAAGGACGATCTGTTTAAGCGGCGCGAAATCTAAAGGCCGTCCGGCCCCAGCATTTCCGCGGCCCTCTTCCTCTGTTCCGGCCGCATTCTGGCGGTCTCTGTGTGTCTGGACTGCACGGGCCATCCTTCCGTACCTATTTCAATTGAGTCCCCTTTCGCCGATTGCCGGGGCGCTCGAAATCCATGGCAGAGCTCTCCTCGCCAAGCCATTGAACCGGTCCTGTGCTGAAAGCTTCCTTTACTTTAACTTCAGTGTGTTACATTGCCTGTTGGCGCACATCAAAGGGTGCAACAGGCTGCTGAATTCAATGCTTTACCAGTAGCTATTGTTTTGCGAGCCGATCCATTGCAGCCAGCCGGAAAAAGATACCAGGCAGGCACAGGGACCGCCGCCGCCCTTTATTCCTTACATGTAGAGGCGTATACCTATGCCGTCCGTTTCTCGCCAAAGCAAGATCGCATCCAGTGAGACCGCGCGCGAAATCAACCGCGACCTGCTGCTTCATGCGGTGCATCGCAATCAGCCTGTGAGCCGTGCTGACCTCGCGCGGCTTAGTGGTTTGCAACCGAGCACGGTGTCGGTGATTATTGGCCAGCTGATCGACGAGGGCTGTCTGGTGGCCGGTGCGCAGGGTCGCCTGCCGCGCGGACGCCGCCCCACCTTTGTGATGATGAACGACCGCCATGTGTCGCTGGCCATCGACCTGCGGCCCAGCACTGCCAGCGTGGCTGTGGTGGACATCAACGGGAAGCTGATCAGCCGCGAAAATGTGGAACTGCCCCGGCAGACACGCTCTCGCGAAGAGGTGAAGCAGGCCTTTGCCAAGCTGGCGACGCAGGCTCGCGCTCTGCAGGCAGACGCAGCGGACCGCATCTTTGGCGGGGTGGGCGTGAGCGTCTCAGGCCGTGTGGATCCGCGTACCCGCCAGTTGGTATTTGCGCCCAATGTGCCCTGGATGGTGGAAGACTTCCGCAAGGAGCTGGAAGAGGCGCTGGGTTCACCGGTGATGGTGGAGAATGCCGCCAATGCCTGCCTGTATGCGGCGCGCTGGTTTGGGGCGCTGGGCGAGGTTTCAAACCTGATCGCCGTCTCGGTCTCAGACGGCGTGGGTGCGGGCTTGCTGGTGGATGGACGCCTGCTGCACGGGCACAACGGCATGGCCGGTGAGTTCGGACACATGCCCATTGCCGAAGACGGCCCGCTGTGCGGCTGCGGCAATCGCGGCTGCTGGGAGATGCTGGCCTCGAACCAGGCCGGGCTGCGCTATTACAAGGAACTGGTGCCGGAGAGTGGGCTGGTCAGCTTTCAGCAGCTACTGGACCTGGCCACCGCCGGTGACATTCACGCGCTGCGTTCCATTGACCGCATGACGGCTGCGCTGGCGCGCGGGCTCTCCATTCTCTCCGCTGGACTGGCGCCCGAAGTGATCCAGATTGTGGGTGACTGCACGGCACTGTGGCCGCGCATTGCTCCGTTGATCGAGAGCCGGCTGATTGCCGCCTCCTTTACCTCGTACACGCCGCGCGTAGTGCCCGCCACGGAAGGCAGCGTAGCCCGGTTACGCGGAGCTGCCGCGCTGGTCTTCCATCGCCTGCTGTTTCGCCACGCCGAGTTCAACTCTGCATCGCCTGCCGCCGAGTTGCCAGCCAGCGAGATGCGGCCTATTGATCCGGCCTTTCAATAGTGTGTGTAGGATTCCCACCTATTTCGCGATAAAACCTGCGCAATGGATGGCCCACGGTGCTTCTATTGGAGGTCCGGATCAATAACGTGCTGGCTCCGGCCGCTCAAGGACGGAATGAATGGAAGACGCGGAATCCTGCCGGCTGCGGCAGACGTGGCTCTGCGCCGTGCTGGCAGAACTTCGAGCGCGCCTCAACTCCCAACAAAAACATCCCGCAACGCGCCTCCAAGGTCTCGCTGCGCTCGGTATGATGAGGAGTGGTTAGACCACTTCCAGCGGAGACAGCAATGAGAGTTGGCATCATCGGAACCGGCGCAATCGCAGACAAGCACGCGCAGGCCTACAAGAACATCGGCTATCGGGTTACGGCCTGCACCAACCGCACTGAAGACAAGGGACGCGCCTTTGCTGCTTCAATCGGCGCGGAGTTTGTGGCCACCCCCGAACAGCTTGCCGCACGCGCCGACGTGGACTTTCTGGATGTGTGCACCTTTCCGGCCTACCGGCTGGAGGCTGTGGAACTGGGCGCGCGCTACGGCAAGCATGTGCTGGTGCAAAAACCCATGGCCATCGATCTGGAGACCGCAGCCAAAATGATCGATGCGGCAAGCCGCGGAGGCATTCAACTGGGCGTGGTCAGCCAGCATCGCTGGGACGATTCGGTGCTGTTTATGAAGCGCGCACTGACGGCAGGACGCCTGGGCAGGATCATCCAGGCCGATGCCTACGTGAAGTGGTATCGCTCGGCGGAGTACTATGCGCGGCCCATCAAGGCCAGCTGGGCTGTGGAGGGCGGCGGTGCGTTGATGAACCAGGCGATTCACCAGGTGGACATCTTGTTGCACCTGATCGGCGCGGTCGATGAGGTCTTCGGCTTCTGGCAGAAGGGCGCGCTGCACAAGATCGAGTCGGAAGACAACGTCTGCGCGGTGCTCAAGTATGCGTCGGGTGCTACCGGCGTGATTCAGGCGGCGACGGCTCTGTGGCCCGGCTATCCGGAGCGTATGGAATTTCATGGCGCCAAGGGTTCGGCAATTATTACCGGCGATCAGCTGACCACCTGGGACGTGCAGAACGACGAGGGCGAGCCGGCTCCCGTGGCCAGTGCGGCCAAGTCTGGCGCGTCTGATCCGCTGGCGATTTCGAATGTGCCCTTCGAGCGCCAGTTGGCTGAGTTCGGCGAGGCTTGCAAGGCCGGCCGCGCGCCTGCCTGCTCGGGCATCGACGGCTATCGCGCGTTGCAACTGGTGCGCGGCGTCTATGAGTCCTGCGAAACGGGCAACAAGGTCAAGCTGCAACCGCTGACTCGCTGACTCGCTCAACGTGCTACCAGCAGCCATCGTCCACAACCGTTCCAAGGGGAGAGGGAACAGATGATCACACGACGCGAAGCAATCACCGGGCTGCTGGCACTATCGGCAGCGATGGAAGTTACCGCACAGACACCTGGGCAGGCAGCAGCGCCCGCATTCAGCGGTGAGACGGTACTGGGACCGACCGTCTTCCACTGGAACGAGATGAAGGCGGTCAAGAACGCCAACGGCGAGGTGCGCTCGCTGTGCAAGACGCCCACGGCCACCCTCGATCAGCTGGAGATGCACATCACCACGCTGAATCCCGGCATGTCTCCCCATCCGCCGCACCGGCACGTGAACGAGGAGTTGATCATTCTCCGCAAGGGCGAACTTGAGACGCTCTCGAATGGCAACTGGGTGCGCGTTGAGCCGGGCTCGGTGATCTTCAACGCATCGAACAGCCTGCATGGCCTTCGCAACATCGGTACCACGCAGGCCACTTATCACGTGATCAACTGGAGCCCGGACAAGACGAAGGTCAAGAGTTAGCTGGCTGCTACTCGCCGGACAATGTCTATTTGCGATCCATGCACATTACCGCTCTCGGTGCTGTTCATTTGACTAAGTGCTTTTCTGATTGCCGTTGCCGTGGCGTCGACAAGTGTTATATGAGGAGATACGCTGTCTGCGCTGAACAGTCCCCAATGATTTTCTGTAACGACAAGTATCAGTTTCGCCCCTCCTTTTCGCAGGGCAGCTGTATGAAGAGCAGTTGCGGCTTGTTGAACCGTTTCTCCTGTGCGTTGAATTCTGACACACACAGGCTTCCCGCAGCATTCTTCGGCGAGAATTGCGTCTATACCTTTGTTTCGCTGAACAAGATGATAATCAAGGCCTTGCAGGCATCCGAACTGGTCAAGATCGGTTCGAACGTAACTTTCGCGCCCGCGCTCAAGCAAACGAGACGATGTAACAATCGGATTTGCCAGCCTCTGCTTGGTCAGTTCGATCGCCTCCGGTGAGATGTCGATACCGATTGCCCTTCTCCCAAGCAATTGCGCCGCCATAACGGTTGTCCCACTTCCACAGAACGGATCGACAACAAGGTCGTTCGGCGCAGTGCTCAATTCTATGATCTTCTCCAGCAAAAGCACCGGTTTTTGCGTCGGGTACCCAACCCGTTCTTTGGCTTTGGGGTTCAGATACGGTATCTCCCAAACGTCCCCGAGAGGAACTCCCCGCTTGGCTCCGTTTGAAACTGGCTCACCGGCATCGTCTCTTGCATAAATCGTCTTGCCCCGTTCATCCCGAACCCTCTTCTGCAGTATTTGATCTACATTCGTTGACTCGGAATAAGGCGTAGTCATCGTATTGAATTTGAAGGCCGTGGAGCGAGAGTAAAACAAAATCGTTTGATGAGACGGCATGAGGCCTTTTTTCGAGTTAGACCACCGCTTATAGCTCCAAATTACCTCGGATTGAAAATTCCCAGTCCCAAAAATATCGTCGAGCACAAATCTTGCGATGTGCCCAGCGTTCTCATCGCAATGAAAAAATAAGGAGCCGGTTGGTTTCAAGCATCGATAACATTCACGAAGCCGCTCCAGCAAAAATGAACCATACTCTTCCCTCGATGCCCACAAATCCTTGAATGAATAACGCGTGTTGCCGTCTCTGGTGGATAGCGCATGGATTTTTTGAGTAAAGAATGGCGGATCAATATAAAACAGGTCAACGGACTCCGCCGCAATTGTTTGAAGGACGGCGAGGCAATCCCCGTGATAGATGTCAGGTGTGTAATTCATTTTGCGGTCCCTTGTGGCTCATCGGCTATTCGTTCCAGGATTCCCTTGAGGTCAACCCCCGTCTCATTCCGAACATAGTCCCACGCCGCATCACCATAAAAATAGCTGCCACCGGTTCCCAGATAAAGTGTCTCCAAGGTCTGTTGAATCCGGATCGCCTGATCGCGATTGGGGTAGTAGAACATAATTCTGACTGGCATGTATCCGGCTGCGGCAGCTGCCTTAAGCCGAGTGTGCTCTTTGGTGATGTGATCTCCATCGGTTGTCGCATCCCGCCACTTGATCTCAATTGCCCGCTTATTTTCAACGAGACAATCGATCTCAATGGTCTTCGGGCGGATACCTAGCGAGTTTTTGATCCGAATGGAGCCAGATTCTGGAAATTTTTCAAGAAAACACACTTTGGCCGCGTCCTCCAAAAATGCCCCAGCATACTTGTACAGGAAGCGGCCCTTGTTCTGATAAACGTCTATGAGTTTTCCCTCGTCAGTTGAGATGCCAGAACGCGATATATAAGGTAATGCGAATTGTCGTCAGCCTCCATTGCATCTACGCGGTCCTGCATCTTGACTTTGAGATCCGTGGCATATTTCGAAGCCAGCTTGCGTATTTCGATCTCTGCTAAAGTAGGCAAATTTTGAGATCTTTTCATCTTTGTCTGCCTCGTTTCGATCACTGAGGTCATGATACAGGGAACCGGACTTGATCCGTTGCTGTTGGTGTACACCAGGTAGAGGCAGTCCTCCTGGGTTCAATATGAATCCAGGAGGGGCCGCGCTCACTGCACGGGCGGCTTGAGATAAGTATCAAACTGCGCCAGGATGCGGTTGTACAGGTGGGTGCGTACATCCGGTCCGGTGATTGAATGCGTCTTGCGCGGATAGATCTGCAAATCGTAGGGTAGCTGGGCCTCGATGAGTTGCTGGATGTACTGGACGCTGTTTTCAATGTGTACATTGTCGTCCCCGGTGCCGTGCACCAGCAGCAGACGGCCTTTCAGATGGCTGGCTGCGTTCGCCACTGAGAAGTCCTTGTAGCCCTCAGCAAACTCGCTCGGCAGGCTCATGTAGCGCTCAGTATAGATGGAGTCGTAGTTGCGCCAATCAGTAACCGGAGCTACGGCCACGCCGGCGCGGAAACGGTCAGAGTGCTCGAGGGCGTAGAGGGTGAAGGTACCGCCCCAACTCCATCCCCACCAGCCCAGACGCTTGGCGTCGAGCTGCGGATGGCTGGCCAGCGCCGCATCCACTACGGTCAACTGGTCGGCCAACTGCACGGGGCCGAAGTTGTGATAGCTGGCCTGGGCAAAGTCCCGCCCGCGTCCACCGGTGCCACGGTTGTCAGCGTGCAGAACGGCAAAGCCGTGGCGGGTGAGGAGTTCGTCGAACAGAATGCCGTCGCCCCAGCGGTTGGTGACGGTCTGCGGGCCGGGTCCGCCGTAGGGGTTGACGATGAGCGGCACAGAGGCCGGCGAGGTTGCACCTTCGGGCAGCAGCAGCGTGGCGTAGAGGGCGCTGCCGTCGGCGGCCTTGGATTGAAGCAGTTCGGGTGCGCGCAGGTGGTAGGTGTCGAGCGAGTTGCTCTGCCAGAAGACGTTGCATGTGCTCTGCTGGCAAAGGCGCAACGTGGGCGGCGCGATGCGCGAGGAGAAGCGATCCACATAGGCGTTGCCCGCAGGCGCAAAGTTGCCGATGTGGAAGCCGGCGGCCGTGGTCAGCGCGGTGCGATGGCCGTCAAAGCCTACCTGCCAGATCTGCTGCTCCTGTACGCTGCCTTCGTTGGAAACGTAGTCGACAAGCCCGGCGTTGAAGTCGACGCGGTAGACGTCGCCCACGTCGAAGGCTCCGCCGGTGAGCTGACGGACGAGCGCGGCCGGAGCCTGGGTGATGGCGTCAAATTTGTAGAGATAGAGGTGGTCGTAGCCATCGCCCCAGTGCACAATCACGATCTGCCCATTGCCCACATTCACGTCATAGCTCTCGTCGAAGAACTTTTCGTCAGAGAGCTTCAGGAGAGGGTGCGCGTCGCCGGTTTGGGCGTCGGCCAGGTAGATGTCGCGATGCTTGTGGTCGCGAGTGATGGTCTCAATCCACACGGTCTTCGCGTCCGCCCAGCCAAAGCGCGGAATGTAGTCGTCGCCGGCTTTGATGGGCAGCTTGACCCACACGGCGCCGCCACCCTGCGCGCTCACAATGCCCACGTGCACGGCGGGGTTGGGGTCGCCGGGCTGCGGGTAGCGCTGGTTGTCGATGGTGGCGTGGGTTGGAATCCAGTCTTCGATGGGATAAACCGGCACGGCCGCCTCGTTCATCTCAAGAAAGGCCAGTGCGTGCGAGTCAGGCGCCCAGAAGTAGTTGCTACGTACGTCGAGCTCTTCGGAGTAGATCCAGTCCACCTCGCCGTTCAGGGTGGTGGCGTTGGGCACGGGAGCCACGTCCACGGCTGCCGTGCCGGGCTGGTCCAGATGCAGAACCGAGAGCCCGTGGTTGCGGATGAAGGAGACGGTTTTGCCGTCGGGCGAAAACTTGGGATCGTCGCCGGAAGCCGCTCCGGTTGAACCCACCTGCACGCCGGTTTGCTGGCTGAGGTCGTAGAGCCAGAGCTTGCCGTCGGCGTCAAACAG